>Ga0255780_10000614_pt1 | contig 34454 bp, 52 predicted proteins | sample 071ome_32_FD_179978 | JGI IMG/M metagenome (GOLD analysis project Ga0255780, IMG submission 179978) | Coastal salt marsh microbial communities from the Groves Creek Marsh, Skidaway Island, Georgia - 071405AT metaG (version 2) | ecosystem: Environmental > Aquatic > Marine > Intertidal zone >... | reverse complement strand
ATGTGATCATGACAGTAGCGAATAACTCTACAGGTAACACTATAGGCAGAGTATTCCTTTACCCTGCATGGAATACAGATGGCACAGGAACCCAAGCTATTGCGGCACAAGGCTCAACCGTCTTTGCGTCAGGCGAGTTGTATGCAACCACTTGGTCACACTCCCCCCTGTTGACCACAGGTGGCACTACCAAGACCCGCGAGGCTGATGTAGAGGCGACCGTACCAGCGGCTTACTTCTCAGATGGGATTGGTGCTATTGAGTTTGAGTTGACTCCTTTGTGGGACGGTACAGCAACAGGAAGCAACCAAGGAATTATCACACCTGCTAGCACAGCGGCTTCAAGGCTTTTGTATTTCCCTAGCACTGGAGATGGTTTCATTAGGATGCGGGATGGCACAAATCAGGGCCAATTAAATGTTGGTTATGATGTAGGGCAAACCCTTACTGTAAAAGCCCGATGGAACAGCAACTCCAATATGGACTTCTCTGTAGACGGTGTAGCAGAAGGCGGCATTACTTTCGATTCTAGCTTCGATCCCTCCGGAAATATCACACTGTTCAGGTCTCTGACGCAGGGAGCGTGTATTTCTGACATCCGATTCTACCCTGTTGATCTGGGAGAAGACTGGCTGTGAGGATTGACTGGCTGAAGTTGGTCACATGGATGGCAGTTCTCGGTATTGGCGTAGGCTTCTGGACTGCTGTTCTGGCCTATACTTTTATCCATGAAGACAAGCCGTTCATAGCCGAAGATCGTGTCGGAGTAAAAAGCGATGGCAGTTGTGAACAGTACGTTGTTGATGCTGTAGTCGATTCGTTCTTTCAGTATCCCAATGGCGATGCCTTCCACGATGAGAACGAGATTGTTTCGGGCTACTTGGTATTTGACCCATCTATAGACCAGTACCGGGCCATTGACTATATGCCGGTAACGGTCAAATGTGAGGACATGGTAACAAACGAATCTAACTCATCGCTTTACTACATTAACGATGTGTTCATAAACGCAGAAGGCGAACAGCTTGTTCTAGCTCAGACTGGTGTTAGCTGGTACGTGAACTCAAAAAAGATGGCAGTGATTGAGATAACTTTCTCAATGAATCTTGTGGATAGAGCCAACATTCGTAGCATAGCTTTGCATGAAGTAGGTCATGCCTTTGGTCTAGGACATTCTTCTCTTAGCAAGGCTATTATGTATCCAAGATACACAGGAGAATTAAACCTGTATGCCGATGACTTGGGTGGCATGGCAGTTCTCTATGGCGATTGTAATTCTCTGATTGATGACTCCGGCAATGTTTTCTTGATTGGAACTAACGTGCGTCTGGGGACATATCAGGCAATCATCCCGTTCAAAGGCAAGCCTTTTGATATCAAGCCTTCGCAGTGCGTACCGAGACAGTAAGATGCCTGTTGCCGAAATTGCAATGCTCATTGGTGGAGCAACGAAAGCCTTCAACATGTGCAAGGCCGCTGTCAATGCCGGGCGTGATTTAGAGGATATGGGTGCGTATTTCGCAAAGTTTTTTGATGCCAAGACAGAGATTGAAGAAGCCGCCATCCACAACGAGAAAAGCTCTAAACTCCTCCGGGGTAAGTCAGTAGAAGCACAGGCAATGGAGATCATGCTGGCCCGGAAGAAATACGAAGACATGGAAAAGCAGCTACGGGAACTTTGTATGTACACAGTAGGAGCCGAGTTCTACCAAGATATGTTGCGAGAGAGATCACGTATCAGGCAGCAGAGACTGACCAGAGCCAGAGAACAAGCAGAACGAAACAGGCTTGTGCGTGATGGTACTATCTTGGCTGCTATGGCAGGTTGCTTGGTGTTTTTAATTGTTTGTTTTGTACAGGTAGTTTGAGAAAACAAAAAATGACCGAACAAGAAATAGAGATATTGATTGACAGAGCCGCAAAAGAAGGTGCTAGACAGGCACTGAAAGACATCGGGCTGTCTGACGAAGAAGCCTACGGTGATGTCAAGGAGCTTCGGTCTTTGCTGGAGACTTGGCGCGACACAAAGCGCACAGTAGGCCAAACTATAGCTCGGATGGTTACTACTGCACTGCTGGCTGCTTTGGCTACCGGCATCTGGATGAACTGGGGTGGTAAGTAGCGTTTATTTTTTTTTGAAAGGATAAAGACATGGGTATATTTAAAAAGATTGGCGAGTATTGCTGGAAGTATGCGCAGGGTGCCACTGTTGAGCAAATCGGCATGGTTGTAAGTGGGGCTGCGCTGGCTATGCTTGTATTGGCTATCCTATGAAATTCGGCAAACTAAAAGACTTGATTGGTGGTATAGCGCCAACCATAGGAAGTGCTATGGGTGGGCCGCTTGGCGGTATGGCAGGAAAGGTTATTGCTGATGTTCTTGGCTGTGATCCTACACCTGCAAGCATCGAGCAGGCGATGCAGACTGTCACTCCAGACCAATTAAGTGCCATAAAAACAGCAGAACTTGAATTTGAGTCCCGGATGAAGGAACTCGATGTCGATTTATTCGCCTTGGAAACCAAGGACAAGCGGGACGCTCGCAAGCACTTCTCCCGCGACTGGACGGCTAAGTTTATCGGTGTGATCATGGTACTGTTTTTCTGCGCCTACATCGCCATGATAACTATTATGCCGCCCGAGCAGAACTCGATGGAGCTTATCAACCTTGTGCTGGGTTACATGGGCGGCCTCGTTTCTGCTGTGATTAGTTTTTATTTCGGAGCCTCCAATACCAATGGACAAGCTGATTGAGCTACTGCGCCGGCATGAGGGCGTAGAGAAGCATGTTTACCTAGATACTGAAAATTTAGAAACTATTGGCGTTGGTAGAAATATCTCGAAAACAGGTTTGGGCTTGTCTGACGATGAGATAAACCTGATGCTCCAGAACGATATATCCCGCACGGTTAAAGAGCTAGACGGTGCATTTTCTTGGTTCTCTGAACTCAACGAAGCCCGTAGAGATGCCATGATTTCTCTGGGGTTCAACCTTGGGCTGCCAAGGCTGCTGAAGTTTACAAACGCTTTGCAGTCTATGAGTACCGGGGATTTCGGTGCGGCTGCCGAACACTTCTTAGACAGCAGGTGGGCAACGCAAGTCAAAGGCAGAGCCATCGAGTTGACTGACATGATTAGGTCTGGGGAATATTATTAGATATGGAAGATGAAGAAGATTTTGCAGAAAGCTACGAGGCTTTTGAAATCCCCGATATTTTCTATGCCGACCTGAGACCTTACGACAAGCTGGCATTCTTGCTGATCAGGGCAAGCGATGCGGCATACTCAACCAAGGAGATCGCTGAATTGATTGATTTCCTAGACAAGAAGTTCGCGTCATCCCAGTTGAAAGTCATTGAAAGCAAGGGGTAGCGGCAGATTCATCCATCTTGACATGGACCCCAGAACTGCGATCTGGACCTACTAAAAAAAATTTTGACCCCGGAAACACTGGGCTGCAGCTTGATTTTTCCCCACTTTTAGAAAGAAATACTCTATAAAAATAGGTGTCAAGCTTTTTTTTCGCCCAGAGAAACACTGGGCTGCAGGCCGATTTATCCTACAAAAATAGGGGTAAACGCAAATTTCCGAAAACCCGTTTGATATAATACTTGCACCAACTCAATAAAGAGATGGATAACAAAACAAGACGGGAGAATAAAATGAAACACATAATCAAAAACCCAACTGTAAGAAAGGTGCGCAACAGAGGATTCATTCCAGTGGTGTATCACTCTGCCAGAGGACAAGTCTCCGGGTGGATATATAAGGAAGGGAGAAAGTGGATGCACTTCTACTCTCCATCGCTTGGCAACAAAAAGCTTCCGCTCAAAGAGAAGCGTTACATGAGGGAGGTGTAACATGGAGAAGCAAATCAAGATCATGGTGCGCAAATGCATGAGGCATTTGGCAAAGAAGGATTACGAACTTGGGATCACTAAGCTGGATATCGAAAACGCGGTAGCCATCACCAGAGTGGTAGATAAGAAGTGGGCAAGCGCGACATACGCCGACAGGAGGGTGATTCAAATCAACTTATCCTACTGGCAGCATGCAGAGGGCAGGCATTACCAGCGCGAGTACAAGGCATTCGAAAAGTGTCATGTGATCGGAGGCAGGTGGTGCGATAATCTGGAGCAGTCACTATGGCTAACGGTTTCTCATGAGGTGGCGCACCACGTCCAATACAAAAAAGGCCCGTTGGTAAGGTGGATTAACAAAACTTACCGAAAGCCACACGGACAGGCGTTTCGACAGATTTACGCTTTGCTCAGATCGGAGTTGGTAAACCCAATGCTTCCAGATATAAAAAGCCCCCAGTGAAGGGGGCTACGGCTTGGTGACGGGAGGAGTAGAGCCGCAAAACAAGGATAACAATACCTTCCGGGGAAATCACCATCCCCACAGAATGACATCAAATGATGTTGCATCGGTAATCATATCGGTTTACAATTCAGGTTCCATTCAATGACGGGAGACAAAAATGGAAATGATAGATAAAGTCAACGCAGTGTTTGGGCGCAACAGGTCCGACATCTGGTGCGATGGATTCTTTGCCGGGTATCGTGGTCTTGGCTGTCCGCAGGGTTCTCACCCTGAGTTTGAGGACGGCTACGGTCGCGGGTACGAAGCATCCGAGATTGAGTCTGAAAACAAAAAGTGGTGGAAAGCCAACGGGAGGAATTCATGAATCTTAATCAATTGAGAGATTACTTCCCGGCAGAAGATATCGAGTGGAGGGTCCAGAGGTCTGGGTTCTCTAATGGGAAGCCATGGGCAATGGTGCTGGCATACATTACCAACCGCGCAATCATGCAGCGTCTTGATGATGTCTGCGGGCCTGAGAACTGGATGAACCGGTTCATGGAGTGCGAGTCTGGTGCTGTTGAGTGCGGTATCGGTATTAAGTGCGGTGACGAGTGGATATGGAAGTATGATGCTGCCGAGCCAACTCAGGTCGAGGCCGTCAAGGGCGGCAGGTCTGCATCCATGAAACGCGCTGGTGTCCAGTGGGGTATTGGTCGATACTTATACAACCTTGAGACCAACTTTGCTGAGTGCCGTACTGACCGTCCTGCTGACCGTAATGGCTGGAATCAGGCCAAGGCTGACGGCAAGGCGTTTTACTGGAAGGCGCCGCAGCTTCCTGCATGGGCCTTGGGAGGTAATTCATGATCAAGGAATCTACACACTGGTATGACCAAGAAGGCAAGCCCCAGTACACAGTCATTGGGAAGAACGGCAAAGAGCGTAACACTACGCTCAGGGATGCCCGTGTACGCAATTATGTACCGTCTGTGACATCTGTGATGGGTGTTGCTGCAAAGCCCGGTCTCGAGAACTGGAAGATTGATCAGGCACTGTTATCGGCGCTGACCCTGCCCCGTGGAGAAGGAGAATCCTTGGATAGCTTTATGGCGCGGGCAAAGGCTGACTCAAGACAGCAGGCTATTGATGCCGCTGCAAAGGGCACAGAGATCCATGCTTACATCGAGTCAGGGTTTTCTGCCGGGGTTGAGAGCAGGCCGTACCGTGCCGTGAAGGAAGCCTTGGATGACCTGACCGGGCTGGAAGATGGTTGGGTGGCAGAGGATTCCTTTGCGCATCCGTTTGGATTTGGTGGCAAGATCGACCTGTACCATCCTGACGGGTGGGTGGTTGATTTCAAAACCAAAGATAACCTTGAGGGTAAGGATCCGGCAAAGCTGGTGTTTGACGAACACGGCATGCAATTGGCCGCCTATGCCTGCGGGTTAAATTTTGACACTCCGAAAAGGGTGTCAGTCTTCATTGATCGGGAGAACCCAGAGATTATCTTGGTCCACCTGTGGAATGAAGACACGTTCGAAAAGCATCTCAAGATGTTCTTGAGTCTGCTTCAATATTGGCAAATTTCAAAAAACTATGATGGGAGTAAATCATGACTCAGTACGACAATCGCGGACAAGTTTCACTCTGGAAGCCAAGAACCAACAATCCTAAAGGCCCAGCTGCGCGTGGCACTGTCATTGCGCATCGAGACATCAAAGAGGGCGAGGAACTGGATATCGCTCTTTGGCGTAACGATTCAGACAACCCAAACGCACCATTGATGAAGGGTAAGATGTCAGATAGGTTGGCAGCACGTCAGTCAGCACCATCACCAAACCCAACGCCTATGGGTAACGAGTTTGACGAAGACATTCCGTTCTGAGGTGGATCATGAAGTTTGATTTTGGGAAAGCCTTGAAGAAGGCGCAAATTGACACGGGGGTGCGGTCAGTCGATCTGGCCGCAAAACTCGGTGTTCACAAGCAGCAGGTTGCTCGGTGGCGTTCGTTGAAGGATGCAAGGATTGGTCTTTGCGAGAAGCTGTGTGATGCGATGGGGATTGATCTAATTGCTTTTATGCGGGGTGGCTTGTGATTATTGATCACGGCATGACCACGTTTGATGATCCCCTGTACGCGATGGAAGAAGCTGAGTTCTTGGCTGGGCTTCACAATGTCAGGTACGCGGTAGTTTCATTGAAGACAGGGTTTGGTGTTTTGCCTTTAATACTTGTCAACGATGATCAAACGGTATTGGAGGTGATCGGTGCGCCCGAGACAGTATGCACAGCAGATCATAAAGTTGACGAGTAGGGAGGAACGGAGGGCGGCGCTGGAGAAGGTTCCGGCGCACCTTCGTGACATGGTTAAAACACATGTTGAGGTGGCATATGAACAACTTCGAAGAATTAGAAAGCATGGCCGATGAATACGCTCAGGCAGAGGCCGAGAGGGTCCATCTGACCGAGTTCAAAAAATCCAAAAAGGCGCTCTTGATGCAGCGTCATGAGGGCTATCATAAGAATCTATCAATTGCGGCTCAGGAGCGTGAGGCATACGCCGATGAAGAATATATCGAGTTGCTTCAGGGGCTGAAGGTAGCAACTGAAAAGGCTTTGTCATTGAAGTTTAGACTGGATGTAATGAAGATGCGCTTCGAGACTTGGCGCACAAAACAGGCTACCCTGCGGGCGGAGATGAACCTGAGATGAAAAAGACCCTGCGGTCCAAGTGCCTTGATGCGATCCAGTTGCTGGCGAGAATATCGGCGGCGGACGATGACGGCTTTGTTCGTTGCGTTTCTTGTGATCAGAAATACCACTACAAAGAAGTTCACGGGGGTCATTTCATCCCCAAGGGGCACAGTAGTTTCTGGGCGCTTGAAGAATGCAACGTGCATCCCCAGTGTCCGGGGTGTAACAACTTCGGCATGAAGTACGGGACCGCAGGACAATCATATACACTGTGGATGGAAAACTACTACGGGAAAGACTTTGTACAAGACATGCTTGATCAGAAAAAGCAGTTGAAAAAGTATTACAAAAAAGACTACGAAGATATGCTTGCTGACTTCAAGGAGCGTATAAAATTTCACAAAGACAGGCTTGGGGAAAAATGATGTCATCAGCAGATTATCAGGTAGGCGGATCCCATTACAACGACATGAAAATCCAACCAATCGACTACATTATGCACAACGACATGCCGTATGCTGAAGGTAATGTAATCAAGTACATTACCCGGCACCGGTCAAAGAACGGCGCTGAAGACATTCGGAAGGCAATTCATTATTGCCAGTTTATTCTTGAGTACCGCTACGGGGAAAAATTATGAGCCACAAAGAATACGCAAGATCAGACCTACAGGTACAGATCGCAGAGCTAATGGATAAAGGCCTCGGTGCCGCCGAAATCTCACGGAAGATAGGTAGGGATGCGTCAAACGTATTGAAATCCATGAATCTGTTGAAGGCCCGCGCTGCCAAGGCCGGGTACGCTCCTGACAATGGTTTGACTCACGCGGTTGCGCCGGGATTCACCACGAAACGTGTTTCCACGATGTACAACTCCGAAGGAGGTATTACTGCTCAGTGGCATATCCAAGAACCGGAAAAGCAAAAGATCGAGCAGTTCATTGATGAGTTTGTTTCTGCATACGCCGAGCAGATGAAGGGGGTTCACAAACTGGTTGCTCCGCCAAAGACTGCCGATGATGACTATGCATCATGCTACTTGATCGGGGACCACCATCTGGGAATGTATTCGTGGGGAGAGGAAACCGGCGAAGACTACGACACAGACATCGCAGAGGAAATGTTATCGTCAGCGGTAGACCGTCTGGTGGCATCTCAGGCAATCAACGCCGGGACAGGAATCCTGATTAATCTTGGGGATTTTCTTCACGCAAACGACACGACCAGTTTGACGCCGGCATCCAAGAACCTGTTGGATACCGATGGGCGGTTCGGCAGGGTTGTCCGGGTGGCCGCCAAACTCTACAAGCGAATGATCACCAGACTGCTCCAGAAGCACCAAGAGGTAATTATCATTAATGTCCGAGGGAATCACGACCCAGACGTGTCTTTGCTGCTGAATGAACTTTTGAAGGGCTACTACGAGCATGAACCGAGGGTAACGGTAAAAGATAACTATTCGCCCTTGATATGGCACCGGTTCGGGGACTGTTTGATAACACTCCACCATGGGGACGGAATCAACCCTCAGAGGCTATATGAGGCCGTCACAGCCACGTTGCCAAAAGAATGGGGCGAGACATCATTCAGGTACTGTTGGACCGGACACCTGCACTCAAAGCTCTCTATGGACGTTGGCGGAATGAATTTCGAAAGGTGGAATGTTCTCCCGCCCGGCGATGCGTGGCACACCAAGCACGGGTATGTGAATACCGACCAGCAGAGGTCAATGTCCTGTGTGGTCTTGCACAAGGATTTTGGTGAAGAACTCCGGTACAAGGTCGGCGTCAGGAGGGTCAAGAATGGCTAAGGCTACGGTGGTAATTGAGTTTATAGATGATGAAGAAGGCGTTGGGGTGAGGGTGATGTCCCCGGAGCTTAACGGCAGGACTGTGGCCGCAGATGGTCTGACGGACGCTGAGAACCTTGCTCTGGCCCTGCTGGAAGATATACTTCATGATCTTGGGATAGAAGATATGCTAAGTGTTACGACTCATATCGCTCACTGAAAAAAAAGCCCCGATCGATGGGGCTTGTAAGCTAAGGGAGAAGTGGTATAGAATTCAGTTGTCGGTGGTATTTGCAGATACCTGAATCCGATTGAGATACAGAAACAAAAGAAATCAGAACCCGACAAGGGCAATTATCCTGATTTTCACAACGCAACGCAAGATGTTGTGCCTACAGTCTCAATCTTTTCTATATCTGCTCCCGCTGACCGTGTGGTAAAGCCTGACGTACTCTGGCTCATGGTGAGTGGACACCTAAAAAACCAACTGCCGCGAGGTGAAACCAAGCCAATCAATGTCCTGCGCTGTCGTGCCACTGACAACAGGCAACCGGAAGCCCGAAAGGGAGACCTTGGCGAGGGGATAGCATCCCACAGTAGTGGGCGGGGGACAGATTCAGCGTGAGGCTGGACTGCATACTTAGTACCGGGTCTACGGACCCCTGACAGATGTCAGACGGATTCCAGATACAGCTATCGGTTCTGGAGCTTCCGGGGGAAAAGGGTGGAGTCTGCCCAAAACAATCACAAGAGGTAAACATGGAAACTAAACCCTGCCAGTGTGGAGGAACAATGGATCAGATCATTAAGTTCATCGAGCACCTGAACGGCTACATGCCCAGAAGGGTCGGATGGTACTGCCCAGACTGCCGGGAGTTTGATAAGGCAGTAGGCAGGGAACGAACTGTCAAAGAAATAAAGCCGTTAAAATAAATCTAATAAAGTAAACAAATTATGTTGACAGCATAGACAGACTCATTATAATCGGTTTCAAGGTTTGGGAATAACCCCGGCCACCAAGGGAGAAACAAATGGCTATGCAAATCGAATTTATCAACATTGAAAATGCGCTCGACAATGACAAGCATGTTGTTGTCATAACGGACATTGATGTTCAGCACATTGGCACTGTCTACAAAGGCTGGAACATTGGCGCCGAGCAATGGGTTTTTTCTGCAAAAAATGGTGGTAACGCTATTGGCAGCAAAACTCTCAAAGGTATTAAGTCTAAAATCGCAAGACTCTTTGCTCTGGCTCTGCTGGAAGATATCCTTAAGTAATTACACACAATAACCAGAACATAAACAACACAGGCGCAGGGACGCGCTCACAAGGGAGAAAGAAAATGAGTAGAGATCCAGTAGACATTGCAGAACTTCAGCGTGATTATGACGAAACATACGGGACCGCTGAACAGGTAGAAAGAGAACGATTTGAACACGAACTGCGTGAAGCAGATAAATACTACGAGGGAGAAGACTAATGAAGAAATTCAAAATTACAGTATCCGAAGAACAGCGTTCAATTTTGCAGGGCATTCTGTGTGATGTTGTAGCTGACAGAAAATCTGAGGCAGTGCGTCTTGCCGAGAAAGGCAGATTTTTTTTTGAAAGATGTATGGATCTTCTTGAGGATGCCGCTGCTGCTGATGCTATCTGGACTGCCGTGAACCTAGCCGACTCGATGGAGGTGGAAGATGAGTAAGCTGCGCAGATTGATGTTTGGTGACATGCCTACATATCAGGTTGTCGAGGAAATCGTGGGAGGGGTCAGTTTTCTGGCCCTGATCCTTGGGCTGATGTTCTTGTATGTTATGCAGGGGTAGGTCGCAAAAGCGATTAACCCGCCTACCGGCAGGCCATGATAATATCTGCCTCCCTGCTGGTCACAAAAACAAAACTATCGGGAGACACTCATGCAACTTCGGGAGCATCAAGAGACCGCCATTGATATGGTTCGGCACTCACTGAAGAAAGGAAATAAGAACGTAATTTTGGCTGCACCCTGCTCCATGGGAAAAACCATGATTGCAGCCAGTATCATGATTTCTGCTGCTGAGAAGAGGGGTAAGAGATCGATTTTTTATTGTGACAGGACTAAGCTGGTCCGTCAGACCATTGAGACATTTGAGCGCCTTGGGGCTGATTATAGTGTTCTTCAGGCTGATGACTGGCGCTTCGATCCAAGTAAACCAATACAGATAGCCAGTATCCAGACTGCTGTAAGAAGACAGCAACTGGACTATGATCTGGCGATCATTGACGAATGCCACACAATGTACAAGGGATTCTGTGACGGGCTGATGGCGAACTATAACAACGTACCCCATATTGGCTTAACTGCCACGCCTTACTCGAAAGGTCTAGGAAAGTATTACTCTGACCTGATCGTGCCCATTACGACACGCGGCTTGCTCGAAAAGGGCTATTTAACGCCCACCGACTACTATGCCGGGCATCAGGCTAACATCAGTTCAGTCAAGATGAAAAGACTGGCAACCGGCGGTACAGATTACGATCCCAAGGGGTTGGAACAGGCTCTTATGAGTGACAAGACGCTTGCTGGGGACATTATCGAGAACTACGTTCGCCACGCTTCAGGTAAGCGGGCAATAGCTTTCACGCCGTCCATCGCCCATTCCAAACAACTCACAGAGAAATTTAATCAGGCTGGGATCAAAGCTATACACATTGACGGGATGATGGATCAAGGGGAGCGGGATATCATCTACCGTGCATTTAACGCCGGACTATACACTGTATGCTGCTGCTCAAGGCTTTTGACAGTGGGCTTCGATGATCCGGGTGTGGAGTGTTTGATTGATTGCGCACCATCCAAATCTGTCATCAGGAATGTACAGGTCGCCGGGAGAATCTGGCGCACCGCTCCGGGAAAGGAACGGGCAATCTATCTCGATCACGCCGGTAATATTCAAAGGCTGGGAATGTTTCCAGAAGATGTTGTCCCAGAGTCTCTTGATGACGGCGAGCAGAACTACAATGAACGCAAGCTGGTCAAGAAGGAAAAGAAAGAGGCCGAGCCAGTACAGTGTCCCCAATGTACCCGGATGTTTGTCGGGAAGTGTGTGTGCGGATATGAGAGAAGCAGAACCAAGGAAATCATAACCGATGACCAGATACTGCAAAAGATGAACTTGGCTCAGGATCACAGGAGGTGGCTCGCCAGTTTACAATTGTACGCACACCAGAAGGGATACCAGCGGGGCTGGATTTATCACACCTTCAAGAAAAAATTCAAAACAGAACCCAAAGACTGGCCAAGACCAGCGGCACAGGTTGATCCTGATGTCATGGGGTATATAAAACATCTCAATATAGCGAGGGCGAAAAGTGGAACAGATCTTAGAGCGGCTTGATGGCGTAAGGCGTCACGGCAAAGACAAGTACATGGCCTGCTGTCCTGTTCATCAGGATAAGTCACCGTCCATGATGGTTACAGACAAGGGCGACAAGATCACGATGTACTGCTTCAGTTGTGGGGCAAAAGGCCCGGAGATTATCAAAGCAATTGGGCTACCGACATCGGTAATCTTCAAGGATTCCGGTACATTCGATAAACAGTCATATATATTGAGTAAGACAGAAACGGAAGACAAGATGATGATTGCGGTTTATGATAACGCCGTAAACCGTGGTGAGGTAATATCACATGATGACTTTCGAAGATATCGTTTGGCTAAAAGCCGAGAAGAGTTGCGTTCTGAGCAGGCGTGAGAAGGAGTCTCTCAGGGCAGAGCTAGACCAGCAGATCAAAGCATTCCTTGATGCCGGTGGAAAGATCACCAAGATTGAAGACGGCCAGATGGAAGGCAGAGATGTAGGGTTCGACAGATTGTTTCTGACAGAGCCAAAGAAATGACAACAGGGAGGCACCATGAACAGACCGATTTACGAGACGCCTGAATCGCTCAGGTCAGAAGCCACACTGGCTGAGAGCATCAAAGAAAAACTATTACCCGGCTGGGAGTTGGTTAAGCTACCGATCAGATACAGGTTGGATTATGCCTGTCTGGATGATCAAGGCGTGATCCGAAAGTTTTACGAGCTAAAGTGCCGGACCTGTAATATGCATGATTACTTTACCTACATGCTGTCGGCAGAGAAGTTCATGACGGCAAAGCAGTATATCCGAGACCTTGGGGTGCCGTGTTCACTGATTGTCCGCTGGAAGGACATCGACGGCTGGGCAAACCTGAAGTATTGCGATTACTCGCTGAAGATAGGGGGAAGGAAAGATCGGGGAGACAGTCAGGACATAGAACCTGTCATTCATATACCAATAGACGAGTTCAGCATCATAGAATGAAAAAAGTAAACAGTTCGTGTAAAATATCGAATGATATGCGCAAACATATACTTGCGTTGTATTACGAAGACAACCGTATGCCGATGCGGATACACCGGATGACTGGTATACCATTGGACACAGTTAAAGACATAATTTACCGAAGACGCAGGAAAGACCCATGAGACCACCAAGAGTGTTTACCGAGCATGAGACTGCTGAGGTTTTCGAGTTGGCATCTGCACTTTCGATGGAGCAACTTGCCCATTATTTCGGTATATGCGACAACACCCTACGCGCAGTCTTTGAAAGACAGCCAGAAGTTTTTGAGGCATTCAGAAAGGGTCGGAGTTTAGCTATATCGGAGATAGCTGGGAGTGTCATATCTGCTGCGAAGGGTGGCGATATGGCTGCTGCTAGGCTTTACCTGACTACCAAGGCAGGATGGGTCCAGACCGATCGTAAAGAGCTTACAGGTGCTGACGGCGGCCCGATCAACGTGGATACCGTATGGCGTGTAGAAATCATGGAAGAAGATGATGCCACTGACTAAAGGTTATTCAAAGAAATCCATTGAAAAGAACATCGCAGCAGAGATCAAAGCGGGCAAGTCCAGAGAGCAGGCAGTTGCCATTGCCATGGATATTGCCAGACGAGCCAAAGCCAGAAAAGAAAAATCATCTGTCAGGTACGAATAGACTTTGCGGTGAGTGCTGGATCATGACGGGAAATCCAATATGCCAAGCATGAAGATACCGAAGCGACTTTTGCCGCTGGTCAAGAAGAAAAAAAGGCTAAAGATCGTGATCGGTGGGAGGGGTTCAGCAAAGTCAATGACGGTAGCTGATCTGTGTCTCATGGCATCTCAAACGGAGGGTATCAAGACTGGGTGCTTCCGTGAGTACCAAAACTCCATTGACGACTCAGTACACGCACTGCTGGCATCCGAGATTGATAGGCTGGATGTTCAGGGGTTCGAGGTACAGGCCCAGCAGATACTGTATCAGAATGAGCCAGCGTTCCGGTTCAAAGGTCTGGCAAGATCACCAGAGGCCATCAAGTCCATGCACGGCTTTAAGAGGTTCTGGGTAGAGGAAGCGCAGACAATCTCCCATAACAGCCTACGGGCGCTCACACCTACGCTCAGGGAAGAAGACTCCGAGATATGGATGACCGGGAACCCCAGATCAAGCGTTGACCCATTCTCACAACGGTTCATCAAACCATTCGAAAAGCAGCTTCGCCGGGATAGGTATTACGAGGACGACCTGCACCTGATCATCTGGATCAATCACGATGACAATCCGTATTTTCCTGATGTCTTGGAGCGTGAAAGGCTTTACGACCAGAAGAATATGTCAACAGCCCTGTATCGACACGTTTGGGAGGGTGAGTATTACGATGAGGTGGAAGACACGATCATCCCGGTTGAGTGGTTCGATGCTGCCATAGATTCCCATGAGAAGCTGGGATTCAAGCCGTGCGGGGCATTGGTAGCTGCACATGACCCAAGCGATGAGGGTGGAGACTCGAAAGGCTACGCATTGATGCACGGATCCGTTGTGCTGAACGTCACCGAGAAGGTCACAGGAGACAGCGCAGAGGGTATGGACTGGGCACTGGACCTTGCTCTATCTGCTAGTGCGGACTGGTTTGTATGGGACTGTGATGGGCTTGGGGTATCACTGAAGCGTCAGGTAGATCAGGCACTGGACGGCAAGAAGGTTGAGTATCACATGTTCAAGGGCAGCGAGTCCCCAGAAGATCCTGACCTGCCGTATGAGACTGGCGGATTACAGAGGGCCAAATCAAACCGGGAGACATTCGCCAACAAGCGCGCACAGTATTGGTGGAAGTTGAGAAACCGGTTCGAGGCAACGTACAGGGCCGTAGAAAAAGGTGAGTACATTGACCCTGATAATCTGATATCCTTGTCGTCAGGTATTGATAACTTGGACCAGTTGCGTTCTGAAGTCTGCCGCATTCCGCAGAAGCGAAACAACGCGGGTAGATTTCAGGTCATGTCCAAAATCGACATGTCAAAGAAGCCGTATGAGTTACCATCACCGAACATGGGTGACTCGCTCATGATGGCTATGTTCAAACCAAAGCCGGTGGTGCAGATGGCAAACAAAATTAACTTCAAAGGGTGGGGCTGATGGCGACCTACGATGACAAGGAATATTCCGAAGAAAGCGAGCGTTCTGAGGGCGAAGAACGTCATTACAGCGGGGAAGCATACAAGGATCACGGCAAGGTAATCCAGATGCTGACAAAGGCTCAGGGTGCCGACCACGACAACCGTGAGAGGGCCAGAGAAGCCATACTGTTCGTAAACAAGCGTGACGGCCAGTGGGAGCCATACTGGTGGGAAGCCAATCAAGGGCGACCCCGCTATACATTCGACATGGTATCGCCAATCATCGACCAGATCTCCGGTGAGATCGAGCAGGCCGACTTTGATATCCGTGTATCCCCTGCCGGTGGTGACGCAACCAAAGAGATCGCCCTGACCTATGACGGTTTGATCCGTAACATCGAGAACATCTCTAGCGCCAAAGACGTATATGCTGCCAGCGCCCGTGGAATGATCACTACAGGGTATGACGGCTGGCGCGTTGTCCAGAAGTACGCTGACTCTGATTCCTTTGACCAAGACCTGCTGATTGAGAAAGTGCATAACTTTGTGGATAGGGTGTGGTTTGATCCCGCCGCAGAGAAACAAGACCGCTCTGATGCCCGGTATTGCTTTGTGCTTCACCCGGTAGCCAAGGACGAGTTCGAGCGCCGCTGGCCTGACTCTAATGGTAACTCCGTGTCAGATGACCGTGACGGTGAGGCATACTTCGACAAGGCTGAGGTTGTCCTGATTGGCGAGATTCTCTACTGCGAGTACGAGGAGCGGCAAGTTGTCCTGATGTCCAACGGCCAGACCTATGCCGATGATGACGAGTTCTCAAGTATCCGCGATGAACTGGAAGCCGCTGGTGTCACCGAGGTGGATCGCCGCAAGCGCCCAGAGAAGTACGTCTGCTCCCGGTTCTTTGATGCCGATGGATGGCTGGGCGAGAAGAAGGAAACCGTATTCAATCGGATACCAGTGATTCCCTGCTTTGCGAACTACACGATATTCGAACACAAGACCCTGTACTCTGGCGTCATTGAGAGATTGATGGACTCCCAGCGGGTGATGAACTACAGCCTGTCACGCGAGATTGAAGAAGGCGCGCTGTCACCCCGTCCGAAGTATTGGATGACACTGGCACAGGCCGCAGGGCATGAAGATCAGCTTTCCACGCTGAACACCAACTCCGACCCAGTACAGTTCTATAACGTGGACCCAGAGGCACCACCGCCGGGTCAGCAGGGTGGCGCTATCATTAATCCGGGCCTGAGAACGATCACCGAGACCATGAGAGGCATGATCGGGTACGCCGCCGGTATGTTTGCCGCCAACATGGGTGATAACCCCGGCTTACAGTCTGGCGTAGCTATACAGCAGCTTCAGAACAAGGGCGATAACGGCACATTCAAGTTTAACAAGGCTCTACAGGTCGCCATTGCCGCTACAGGCAAGCTTCTGGTTGATGCCATACCAAAGGTCTATGAAACCGAACGCGCCGTCAGGGTGCTGTACGAGGACGAGAGCTACGATGTCACAACGCTGAACCAGCAGGTCATTGACGTGCAGACCGGTCAGATTGTAACGCTGCACGACCTGAACCAAGGCAAGTACGATGTCGTTTGTAAGGCCGGTCCCAGCTTTAAGAACCGTCAGCAGGAGACTCTGGAGGTCATCATTGAGATGGCTAAGGTTGATCCGTCTATCATGCAGATTGCCGGCGACATCATGATGCAGAACGTCAACTCTCCCGGTGCTGACCAGATCGCTGAACGTAAGCGCGAGCAGATGATGAAAGCCGGTATGATCCCGCTGTCTCAGTTGACTGATGAAGAACGTCAGCAGATGCAACAGCAGGCCCAGACCCAAGGCCAGCAACCAGACCCAGCATCTATACTGGCACAGGCCGAGATGACTAAGGCTCAGGCCGAGATGATGCGGGCGCAGATCGAGCAGGCCAAGGCTCAGGCAGAACTGTCAAAACTCCAGCTTGAGGCCCAGAAGCTACAGATCACCGCACAGAACGACCAGATGGATAATCAGGTTGACGTCTTCAAAGCCCAGACTGATCGCATGAACACCCAGATCAAGGCACAGGAAGCCGGTGCCAAGATCGAAAAGGATCGGGTCCAAACTCAGGGTATTGAGATCGACAACGCAGGTAAGGTTCAAGACATTAGCCAGAAGGCTATGAATCCGTTTATAGGACGATAGTATGGCCCAGCCACAGACATCGCTCAGGCAGAATCTGAACGAGCCGGAATACGAGTATGGTACTGGCGGTCTGCTTGGAGCATTCGCACCGGTCAGACGAGAGATCATATCCCCAGCACAAAGCCTCCCTACAGGCTATACATCGACACGCAGAGGCGTTGGGGTTGCGTCTGATAAAATCCCAGCCCAGTACGGTGAGGTTGAAGTAGACCCAACATACGCCCCGGCCTACCGTGGACTGAAATCAGCACTTCATGCCATATACGACTTCGGTCAAGACCCTATGGGAACGATCAGGGGCATGGTGCAGTCAGCCCCAGAAGTGGCTGGAAGTATTGACCAGTACATGCGCGACCAATACACAGCAGGCGCACTGGGTGGCACAGCATACAATCCGGAGACAGGTCAGGTCACAGAGTTTGACCCCACTGTCGCTATGGTAGGCGGCGCTCCAGCAGGCGTACAGGCTGTCAGAGCGGCAACGCCGGGAACTGTAACTTTGGGTTCAGCTGGCGGGAAGGTTGCGCGTGGCACAGATGGGCTATCGGCAGACAGAATGCAGAGGGCGGTAGATCAGGGCTACTCAGGCCCGTACTATCACGCAACCATGGACGCTGGTGATATAGATGAGTTTAAGCCGAAATACCAAGACAACCTTACTTTTGTATCACCAACACCGGATTTCGCTAATAGCTGGATTGGCAAAGGCGGGGCTAAATCACGGGCTTATGATGAGCCTAACTACAGCATGATGAAGGCTGACCAAAAGTTAGCCTACGACAAATATGCAGGTCAGTATGGCGATGAGATAGAAAACTGGCCTCAATCAGCGAAAGACGATTACTTTGCGGAAAGAGCCGCCATATCCAACCAATACAACGCATCAGGCGCATCAGTCATGCCCCTTATGGTGAGGGCTGAAAATACGTTTGATCCTGCCGCAAAAACAGAAATTCTGGATGAGTTAATTCGCAATCAGGGCTACGATCCAGAAGGCTCAAACATAATCACTGGGATGAACAACCGAGAAGCGTTTGCGACTGGTAACTATATCCTTCTTGAAAACCCTGAAGTTGTTGAATTTTTGAAGGGCAAAGGATTTGACTCAATGCTGGTTGGCGAATCTAACGACAGGCCGACAAATCTTGCTCTGTTTAACACTTCCGGTATCCGATCAGAATATGCGGCATTTGACCCAGAAAACATTGGCAGTTCGCAAATACTAGCGTCAGGCAGTAAGCGTGGAACTGGTGTGGCGTTAGGTTCTGCTCTGGGAGATATATTACCGCCTCTCGAGAACGCGCAAAAGACTCAGCTTGGCGCATCCACGATTCCAAGTTATGAGAAGGCTGGCGCACTGCTTGGCGGCGGTAGAACTCTGGACTTCGGAGCAGGTCGCGGGCAGGGAGCAAGCAAGATAGGCGCTGATACGTTCGAGCCGTACCCAAGGGAAGGTTTTAACCCCACCTACACTCAAAGCGCCGACATCCCAGACGCGTCATATGACAATGTAACATCGCTTAATGTCTTGAATGTCATGCCGAGGGATGTCAGGGACCAGACTGTTTCTGAGATTGGCAGGGTGTTGCGCCCCGGCGGTAAGGCAATTGTTACAACCCGTGGTCGTGATGTAATGAGCGCCAAAGGTCCAGAAGGCCCGGAACCGATGTCACGCATTACTACCAGCGGAACATATCAAAAAGGATTCACCCAGCCAGAGTTGCGCGAATATACAGCGTCAGTGCTAGGGCCGGACTACACAGTTGATAACCTGCCGGAAAAAATAGGCCAAGCCGGTGTAATGATTACCAAAAACCCATCCGCGACACTTAGATCTGGCAGTAAGCGCGGAACAGGCGTGGCGTTAGGTTCTGCTCTGACTGGAAGCCCAGATGTCAGAATCATAGGCGGAGACATCCCTGAAGTAACTAGAGACATGGGGCTACTTCAGCGTGTTGGTGATGCGGAACGTGTAAACCGGATGAATGTTGACTGGGAGCCAGCGCAATTTAATGAGGTGCCAATACTTAATGCTCAAGACCTTGAGGGAAGGGGGTATGCCTCAACAATGGTGGACACCACCAGAAGCGGACTTGAAAGGGTCGCCGCTATCAACGGGGTAGAGATACCTTATGGAGTGCAGCATGGCGGGGCGTTTTTTGGGTTCCAGCCTGAAAATATGAAACGAAAAGCCATATTTGCGAACACTGGTGCTGGTGATGTTAGCACAATATTTAACAAGGCTAGAGCAGGCCAGATGCTTGGTGGCATTTCTCCTAATGCTGACAGGGGGACTGTCTTTGTCCCGTACGGATTAACAGGTCTGTCTCCAGACTTTGCGACAATGGGGTTAGACTTGATGGTGCCATATGCACAGCAGGTTATGAGTCCAGCTTCTAAGAAGGCGCTTGATAAACGTATAAGAGATGGCGTTAAATCAAAAAAAGGTTCAGAGTTTCAGGGGGTTTCTGATTGGCCGGGAATTGACTCACCAAACATAAGCAAGTATTTGTCCGGTATCGGCGGGAAAAGAAAAAACATAGGCAAGGCGCTTGATGAGTTCGGGTTTGGTGAAGGTGAGGGCTTAACGCTGTCTGAGGCAAGAGCGATTATCACTGAGCCAAGTATGTTTAGGCCAAGGTTTGGTGATTTGAACGCCGCATATGGCATGGATTTGAGTATGGGTGTAGGTATCAACCCTGACCACCCAACATACGGATCAGAGTTTTACGGGTCACCACTTGGCGCTTTCAGGGTACCTGCCAATATATTTGATATGAACCCAAGGTTCAGAGATATTCGAGATCAGAAGTGGGTTATGGAAGAAGAGCGGAAAAAGGGCAGGGTCCAGCCAAATCCAAAAGCGGTGGCTGGCGGAATGTTTGGCGTGTTCGACCAGCCAACACTTGATTATTTGATAGGAATTAATGCTATAAACCCGTAAGCAAACGTATTGCTGTGTCGCCCCGCGCAGTGTTAAACTTGGGGCAGGAACGTGACCTTATTCACGGCTTTTACCTATAAAGGGCTATCATTATGAGCGAGATGCAACCAGAAGAAGTACCTGTTGAAGATACCGAGAACGTAGAGTTCAACGAGGAAACCGAGACAGATATTGAGGCTGAAGACCCAAGCCCGGAGGGGCAGGGTTCCGATTCATCACCGGATATTGAGGACGGCAAGAAAAATCCCGTCAGCTTCGATGAGGCGCAGCAGCGTAAAGTCAACGAGATCGTTGGGAAGCGGGTTTTCAAGCTCAGGGAATTAGAGCGAAAACTGGAAGCCGAACAACGGAAGAATCGGGAATTGCTGGAAACGCAGACATCTGAAGAAAGGCCAGTTGTGCCGGATCAGCCTGATCCTTTTGCGTTATCGGATGACGACTACAGAAGGGCACAGAACGACCGGGAACAGGCTTTAATTAAACAGGCCCAGTACGATGCACGACAGCGCGCTCTTGAAGAGCAGCAGTTGCAAATCATGCAGGACCAACAGCGACAACAGCACGAAGCATATGTCGCTTCAGTGGAAACATATAGCAACAGGGCTACCCAGTTGGGTATCACGCCCCAAGAGCTTCAGGTTGCCGGCAACACGGTGGCTCAGTTTGGACTTGCGAATCCGGTAGTGGAACATATCCTTGCCGATGAACAAGGTCCGCTGATCACTAAGTACCTTGCCAACAACTACCAAGAGCTTGAGGCACTGTCGCAGATGAGTCCAATGCAGGCGGCGATCAGGATTGAATCCGAGATCAAGCAGAAGGCTGGCGCTCTTAAACCCAAGGTAAACCGCGCTCCATCTCCGGTTGATTTGCCGCAAGGCGCCGGAGTCAGCCCCCAGCCAAAAGGGCCGAAAGGAGCTATTTTTGAATGAGGTAACTCACAATGGCTAACAATCTTAGTTCTAACATTACTCGCAAAGTTGCGCGAGTGTTTCTGGACGCTTTCGAGTCCAGCCGTGTTCTGACCAAAACTGTTGATACACAGTTGCTTTCAGGCAAGTTCAATCCTTCCAGTGGTTCCAATGTAGACTTCAAACGTCCGCATGACTACAACTCCATCCGCACTTCTGGCGGTGACATCAGTTCTTCTACCAAGTCTGACATCATCTCTGGCAAGGCTACTGGCACCGTTCAGAATTACTTCACTGTTGCTACCGAATGGGGCAATGTTGAAGAAGCACTGGAACTGGATCAGTTGGACGATATTCTGGCTCCTATGGCCCGCCGTATCGTTACCGATCTGGAACTGGATCTGGGCAACTACATGCTGAAGAACGCCAACCTGCACTACGGTACTCCGGGTACAGTTGTTGACGCTTGGACTGATGTTGCCGGTGCTGCCGCTCTGATGGACTCCATCGGTGTTCCAATGGAAGGCGAGAAATACTACGTCATGAACCCTTACACTACCACCAATCTGTCAAGCGCCCAGAACGGTCTGAACGCTGCTGATAGTCTGGTTCGTACTGCATGGGAAAAGGCGCAGATTTCCAGCAACTTTGGCGGTCTGATGGCTATCACTTCCAATGCTCTGAAAACCTACACTTCAGGCACTACTTCTGATCGTGCTGGTACTCTGTCTGCCGCCCCGACTGCAACCTATGTGGCCCACAAGGACACCATGATCCAGTCTCTGGCTGTAGCCGGTTTCAGTGCTAGTGCAACCATCAAAGCTGGCGAGATCGTTCAGGTAACTGGCCGCAACCGTCTGAGCCTGTCTACTCGCGAGCCTATCCTTGACGCATCCGGCAACGAAATCCTGTGGTCAGGTATCGTTACTGAAGATGTGACTCTGAATGGTTCTGGTGCAGGCACCCTGCTTGTTGCTGGTCCTGCCATCAACGAAGCCAACGGTCAGTACAACACTGTTGACACTGCTCTGGACAGCGGTGATGTTATCACTGTACTGGGCTCTGCCAGCACTGTTTACCAGCCCAACATGTTCTACCACAAACAGGCTTTCGGTCTGGGAACTGTCAAGCTGCCTAAACTGTACAGCACCGACACCATTGCTACCACTCAGGATGGTATGTCCATCCGTGTGAGCAAGTACGCCGATGGTGATGCCAACACCCAGAAGATTCGTTTTGACATGTTGCCTGCTTACGCAACATTCAATCCGTTCTTCGCCGGTCAAGGCTTTGGTGTATAACCAATAGGGAACAGGGGGCTTCGGCCCCCTTAACCTTATGGCGACTTCCAGAAAGCCCGCGAAGGGCAAAGCAAAAGTAAAGATCACTGCATCCGGCAAGAAGGTCAGCTATGGCCAGTCCGGTAAGGCGAAGGGTGGTGGACCCCGTGTTCGTCCCGGAACCAGCAAGGGTGATTCATATTGCGCAAGGTCTGCGGGTCAGATGAAAGATCACCCCAAGGCCGCAAAAGACCCAAACTCCCCATTGAGGCTCAGCCGGAAACGGTGGAAGTGCAAAGGGAGTAAATCTGTTAAAGGGGCGAAATACGAATAATGGCTACTGTTGCGCAGGTTGCAAAAGCATCACTTCAAAGGATACTGGTACAGGGCTCAGAGGCTCCCTTGGAGGCTGACGAGTATCAGGACTTCATCTTTGCTATGAATAACTACATGCTCCAGCTTGACGCTCAGGGCATATCACTTGGATACACAGAAGTATCCGATCTATCAGATTCAGTCACCATCCCGACAGGCGCACTGCGGGGGCTGATTGCGAATATGGCAATCGAGGTGGCACCAGATTATAACGGTACTGTAACCGCAGCACTGGCTCAGGCGGCCCGTGATGGCTTACAGACCATGCGGGTACTCGGTCAAAGGATCGGGGCCACTGCGTTCCCTGCCACACTCCCTGTCGGCTCAGGCAACGAGGGGAACGGTCAGGCATTCAATACTCATTTTTACCCGGACTCAGAAGCGAGCATTCTTGCCGAGACTACTGGGGCGATTGGCTTGGAGCAAAACACCAATGGTTGATAGAGCGAACGGCAAAAAGAAAAGTGATTTTGTAGCCAAGGCATCGGTTGATGCTGGTTCGTTTCTTGATTACTTTGTCAATGGCACGAACTACAAGATTTCATACGATAACTTTGTGGCCAACTTAGGTGTTACCGGGTCTATTGTTCAAGATGGCGCTGTCACTGGTACGGCAATACTTGATGTTGATGGGACTGTAAATAAAATCCGCAACATTGAGAACGGATCAGGGATTACATCAACTGTCTCTGCTGAGAACGGTGTTGAGATCAGCCATAACTTCAGCGTTGATACAACTGGATCCCCTGTACTGCTGAGTGCTAGTGCGGCCAGCCCGGTCATTGCTAGTATTGTTGCCGGTGACGGTATTACTGTGACAGCAACAGACAACTACATCACGATCGCGTCTAGGGAAACCGGTGAGTACGCAACCGTCACGATGAGCGGCAACTCAACTGCCACAGTCATATCCAGCACGGCTACCCCGGTCAAGGCGGCTGGGACGTTTGTTGTTGGCGATGAAAGCGGTTATTCAGGTGACACCACCGGGAAGATTATCCACACCGGAGACACCGGCAGGCACGTCATAAATGGTCTGGTGACGGTTGATGTTGCTAGTGGGTCAAACCACCTGATTAGTGTTTACATCGCTGTGAATGGCTCTGTGGTGGCCACAACCAAGCAATCCACAACAGTCTCTGCTGGATTACCACGGCAGATTGTGACATTCCTGAATTACGAGCTTTCTGCTTCTGATTACTTTGAACTGTATGTCAGAAACGAATCTACAACCGACAACATCATAGTTAAAGATGCCATCCTTGGGGCGCTTTGATGCCGATTATCCAGCTACCAATAGCCAACGGATCATATATCAGTGACTCCCTGCCGATCTCTGCGCAGGAATGTGTCAACTGGTATCCGAACATCGTCCAGACTCAGGCGTTGAGTCAGGAGACATTGTTTGGCACTCCGGGCTTGAATCAGGTTGCCATATCAAGCGAGCTTGAGACAAACCGTGGCGGCCATGAGATGGCTGGTGTTCCGTATTTTGTGAACGGAAACAAGCTGTACAAGATGGTCGAAACTATCACTGATGATGTTGCAACATATACATTGACGGCGCTTGGAACAGTGGCTGGTACTGGCCGGGTTTCGATGGCGGACAATGGCACCCAGTTAATGGTGCTGGTCCCCGGCGGGAATGGCTATATCTACAATCACTCCACAGACACATTTGCACAGATTACCGATTCCGATTTCACTGCAAACGGCAATCCCCAGTATGTGGTCTTCATTGACGGGTATTTCTGCTGCACCACCGACTCCAAGAAGTTTATTGTGTCTGCTTTGAATGATGGGCTTTCGTATTCTGCTCTGGACTTCGGTTCCGCTGAGTCTGATCCTGATGACATTGTTGCCCCGATTGTATTTAAGAACCAGCTATTTATTGCTGGATCACAAACCATCGAGGCTTTCCAGAACATTGGTGGTGCCGACTTCCCGTTTCAGAGGACTGGTTTGTTCTTATCAAAGGGCGTATCGGCTCCATTCAGTCCAATTAACACTCAGGACACATTTGTATTCATTGGTGGTGGCGCAAACGAGTCACCCGCGATCTGGAGCCTGAACGGGAATACAGTACAGAAGATATCCACAACCGCCATCGACTCCATCCTGCAAGACCTGACCGCCGACCAGTTATCAACAATATATGCTTGGTCCTATGCACAAAAGGGCGCATACTTTGTCGGGTTCTCGCTTTACAACACCTGCCTTGTCTACGATTTGATCTCTGGCCGATGGCATGAGAGAAAGTCCCGTGTTCAGAGCGAACAGTCAGTGTATCGTGTCGCGTCAATGGTTCAGGCCTATAACAAGGTTTTCTGTGGTGACATAAATGACGGCAGGATTGGTCATCTTGATCCAGATGTTTATACCGAATACGGAAGCAATATTGTGCGCACGGTCGTTACACAGCCCTTTCAGAACAACATGCAAAGGTTCACCGTGCCGATGATCGAGCTAACCGTCGAGTCAGGTGTTGGTAACACTGACGCCACCGACCCAGTCATGACTATGGAAAGAAGCGTTGATGGAAAACGCTGGAGCGCATCCAGACAGAGGGCGATGGGCAAGATCGGTGAATACAACCGCCGGTGTATCTGGCGCAGGAATGGTAGCGCGTCACGGTTTGAGATGTTCAGGTTCACGCTGTCTGACCCGGTGAAGCCGGTGATCATTCAGTTGACTGCTGATCTGGTGGGATAATGGCAAGCCCAAGACTTAACGTAGCCCAGCCGATAGTGGACGCCAACGGGACCATGACACAGCCGTTCCGTCAGTTCACACAGGATGCTACGCTAGGTATTCCGATTGTGGGATCTGGCTCCCCGGAAGGCGTGGTAGAGGCAAGGCAGTATAGTTTATACTTAGATAGTGCTGGAAGCGCCGGATCCATACAGTACCGAAAGATGTTGCCAGATATCGGTGGTGACAGGACAAAAGGATGGATAGCGGTATAGATTTCAGTCTTTATGTAGACGGCTTGGAAAGGTGCGACAAGCAAACAGCATTGTCGATATTTCAAGATAGGTCAATTATTAAGGACTTGGGGTTTGAGGCTATAGATATACAGGACATCAACTGTTTTTATCTTTACGCAAAAGAAACGCTGGTTTTTTTAAAACCAAAAGATGAAGACAAGATAGAGATTCATATCTGCTGCCCGAGGAAAAGCAGGGCAGGGGTTAGAGATATATTCGAAAAAGGCGTACAGTCTTTAAAGAAGATAGACGGATGCAGGCAAGTATTTACAACTGCTCCTGACGGAAGAAGTGCTTTGATTAACATGCTGAAGCGTTTAGGCTTTCAGAAAATAGATAACAGATGGGTGATGTGATATGGGCATGGATCCAGTAACAGCAGGATTAATAACAGCCGGTGCCGGAATGGGTCTGGACGTTCTTGGTCAGAAGAAAGCGGCCAAGGGCGTAAAGGAGGCAAACGAATTTGCTAGGCAAGATGCCGCCCAGCGCCGTGCCGATATTGAAAAATACGGTCGTGAAGCAATTGCTGCGCTCAGTCCCGGCTACGAGGCCGCCTATGGTCTATACGGCCAGCTTCAGGATCGCATTCCTGATCAAATCACCAGAACTATGGTTCCACGGATGGATCTTGCGCAGCAGGCCTCCATGATGGGTCAGGGGACTTCTTATGCTGGCACCCAGCAGGCTCTCAACGCCCTTATGGGGAAACCTGTTGATCTCTCAGGATTGAGACCACAGGGCTTTGATATTGACTTTCAGCAGCTTGCCCAGTCTACACAGATGCAGCCTCTGGACTTTTCTGGACTAAGCAAATTATCTGGGCTTGGCGGTCGGGCTAATATGCCGCAGATTACGCCGGATCAGCAGCAATATCTTCGCAATATGCAGATGATGAACTACGGCATGAATGGGTACTGACAATGGCTACTAACGAAGAAATCAGGCAGGCACTTGCCGCCAATCCGGGACTTACAGATCAGCAACTTGTTGATCGCATGATCCAGTTTGGCGTAACTCCTGCCCAGCTACAGCAGGCCACAGGTCGAGATGTTTCCGGGATTCGTCAGGCGTTTGGCGGTGCTGGCGGATACACAGATAAGCAGGTGTTTGATGCTGTTGCAGGTCGTGTAGCGGATCAAGGATATGTTGATAAACAGCGTATCAGGAGTGCAGCGGAGCGTTACGGCATCAGTGATGAGCAGCTAATGCGGGCTTTGCCGGGATACAATCCAGCATCATCAGGCTTATATTCAACAGAGCAGTCCGGGCTGGTTCCGGCCATTTCTGCGTTGCAAGGTACCAGTGGCGACATTTCAGGACTTTATAATACTGCGACTGGATACTACCAGCCATACATGGATTACGGCAGCGAAGCCGCAAGAAGACAGGCCGCACTGACCGGCGCGCTTGGTCCAGAAGAACAGCAGGCCGCAATGTCTGAGTACATGACATCACCTGCATTTGATTTCCTTCAGCAACAGCAGGAACGTGCCCAGCTACGCAACGCCGCTGCCCTTGGTGGTCTTGGCGGCGGTAACGTCCGTCAGGCTCTGGCAGAGTTAAATGCTGGATTGTATGCGCAAGACTTTGCAAACCAATTCGCAAGGCTTGGCGAGATAGCCACCAGAGGGTACGGTGCCGCTGGAGGCGCTGCTGGTCTAATGGGGCAGCAGGCAGGTGTTATGAGCGGTCTGGGACAGCGTGAGGCTCTTATGAGGCAACAGGCCGGCCAACAAAGTGCTGACCTTGTCAATCAGGCAGCAATCAATCAGGCCAACGCGCAGCTTGGTCTTGGTCAGAATATTTCCGATATCTACGGTCAGGGAGCAACCGCTCAACAGAACGTAACGACCGGGCTGGCAACAGATGTTGCTAGTGCTGCGACAAATCAAGCAATAAATACTGCGAATGCTCTGACTGGTATGGGAGGTCAGGCTTCCGGTGTCGCAACACAGCCGATGCAGCAGAACCAGAACCCGTTTAGCATGCAGCAAATGCTCACTGCTGGAGGGGATATGGCCGCCCTTTACGGCATGATGTTTCCGGGGCAGGCAGGCATACCAAACTATGTAGAGATGGCATCACAGAATAGATTCCCGCCCAGACAGCCTTATTCTGCGCAGCCCACAACCCTAGGTGGTAATTTTAATTTTGGGACCTTTTCCACAAGGGATTTAATTCCAAACGTATATAACGGATAAGATCATGGCCGAATTTCCAATAGCAGATGTACTACGAGGCATGGGTGCGGTTCTCGGTGGCGAGTTCCCGCAGTTCCAGCAGCAGATGGCACAGAGGGAGTCTGCGCGTCAGCAGGCTATGTATCAGGATGCCTATGCCGCACAGCAGCTTCTGTCAAAGGGTGATTACGATGGTGTAATCAGTCTTGGGCTGGATCGCATGAACATCCTGAACCGTCTTGGGATTGATTCCACCGACACGCAAGGAATGGTGACAATGGCTCAGGCTGCCCGTGCTGGAAACCAGCAGGCCGCAACCGAGCTTCAGGGGATGCTTGGATCACTGGTTAATCGCGGATACGCAACCGGGGCATTGACTCGCGCACTGAGAGAACGAGTTACTCTGGGCGAATCACAAGACCTTTACGAAATTCAGCCTGATGGAAGCTACAAAAAGATTGCATCTGGACCAAGTAAGGAGCAGAAGGCGCCGACTCCACAGACCACGATAGCCAAAATTCAGAGCGACGTGAACTCAGGTCTAATTACTCCAGAGCAGGGTCAGCAGGAGATCGAGAGAGAACAACGGGCGGCTACTCAAGAGCAGCAGACAGCTATTAGTGAAGCCAACCAGATATACGATATAGCCAACAGGCTTTTGAATAGTGACATGTCAGCTATCACCGGATCTGTTGATACGCTTACACCAACTTTCAGAGCAAAATCTATTCAGCAAGAATCAGATGCCAAGGCACTAGAAGATCTGTTGACGTTGCAAAACCTAGGCAGAATGTCTGGGGTTCTAAGCGAGTCAGATATTAAAATATTGAGACAAGCTGCAACTGGCGGTCTTAACTTAGCGGCTGGAGAGGTTCAGTACAAAAATGCTTTGAGGCGGATAGTTGGCGCATTGCAGAGAAGCGCTGAAAGCAAAGGATTTGCGCTAGATACAATAAAATACGACAGGGATTATTATGATGTGGTGGAAGAAAGAGCATCCATGCCCTATCATGAAAGCGGATACCCGATGCCTGAAACGCAAGATCAGTTTGATCTTTTGTTTATTGGCGAAAAATATGTTGACCCGGATGACGGGCTACTATACATAAAGCAATAGAGAACTGTTATGGCTAGATTTTCCGGACGACTTGCAGACCAGCAGATTGCGAAACCAGCTTCTGCCGATCAAAGCCAAACGATGTCACAAGATGCCACACAGGTGTCTCAGGGCCGGCTTGCGCAACGTGCCGCCGCCACTGCAATTCCGCAGGCCATCGACCCTACAGACCCACAAGCCCAGCTTGAGAGCATGTTTGGTGCCACGGCCCCCGCTCCACAAAGAGCGCCTGCTGAAAAAGATTATTTTGGTTCTGGAATCATTGAGCCTGCTGGAGCAGTTGCATCCGGGGTAGGGCGGCAAATATTGGGCGGTCTTACCGGGCTTGGATACACGTCAGGAACTGGAGATCTTGAGGGCGGTGTCCGTATCATTGAGGATATGCAGGCTGGAGCCTTTCGGCCAAAAACGGAATCTGGGCAAAGAAATCTTGAAAGGCTTGGCGACCTGATGGAGATGGGTGTTGATGTTGCACGTATCCCACTGGCATCTATTGCTGGAATTGGCGAGCTTATTACTGGACAGGGCATGGAGCAGGCGCAGCAGACTGTTCAGGCTGTTCAAGATAGGGGGATGAAAGCTGCTGGTGAAAGGGTTTTAGAGGAAACGGGCAACCCGCTTCTTGCAACACTGGCAGAGACAGCCCCAGACATTGCTATGTCCATTGCTGGAATCAAAGGCGTAAGGGCAGCACCAGAAGTTCGAATTACAACCCCAACAAAAACCAAGATTGCGGAAATGATTCGTGAGGGTAGTAACGATCCTATTGTCGCAAAATACAAAATATCTGAAGCGCCAAGCAAGAAAATTGGCAATTACATTACTGTCGGTGCAAAAGAAATAGTAGATGATTCAACCGCTATTAAAGCAATAGATGCCGGCTTTGATGAGGGTGTGATAGCAGCAGTAAAAGGCGCGTCCAAAAAAGACAATGCTGCAATGTTGAGAATGGTTGATCTTTTTGAGAAAGGAAAAAAAGACGCTCGCTTTGGCATGGTAAACAGAGCGAGCGATGTTGCTGGAGACACGCTCCTTGACAGGTTTAGGTTTGTTCATCAAGCAAATAAAAATGCAGGGAAACAAATAAAAGCTGTTGCCAACGCCGAATTGAAAGGAAAACGAGTCAACGCATATGATGCTTATAGCCAGCTAATTGACGAACTTGATGAACTTAATGTTGGGTTTGCTGATGACATGACTCCAGTGTTCAAGGGCTCTCAGCTTGAGGGTATGTCTGGCCCACAAAGGGCTGTCAGAAGGATAATGAGCAGAATTAACAGTGTTGATCCAAATAACGCCTTTGAGCTTCACAATTTGAAATTGTTTATAGATGAGATTGTTAGTTACGGTAAAACGTCAGAAGGGCTCTCTGGGCAAGCTGAAATCATGCTGAAAAATTTCAGAAGAAATATAGACACGGTGCTAGATAATTCTTTCCCAAAATATAATAGAGTCAACACTACATATGCTGACACTATATCGGCCCTTGATGCTTTGCAGGATGTCGCTGGAAAGAAAATGAACCTTATCGGCCCTAGCGCAGATAAAGCAGTTGGAACACTTTCCAGAAGGCTGATGAGCAATGCGCAGTCAAGAGTGACCCTTTATGATGCAATACAGGAACTTGAGGCTGTCGCGAAAAAGTATGGCGCTCAATTTGATGACGATATACTGACACAGGTTTTGTTTGTTGATGAGATTGATCGCGCTTTGGGTGGCGCCGCAAGAACCGGTTTTAAAGGCCAGATTATGCAGGCCATGCAAGCGAACATGCCAACATCTGTTAGCGGGGTAGCCACTGAAGCTGGAAAGGCTGTTGCAAAGTCCGTGTTAAAGAAAAAAGTCCCAGACACAGATGCGCAAATAAAAATCATCAGACAACTTCTTCAAGATCAAATTAGGTAATCGAGCATGGCACGTTTTGGCGATATTAACTCACAGTTTTTTGACAACAGTGGCGATGTCCTGTCTGGCGGTAAGATCTATTTTTACGAGTCTGGCACAACTACACTCAAGACTACCTACGCTGATGTTGGGTACACGATAGCAAACACCAACCCGGTCATTCTTAGTGCTTCAGGTCGCCAGCCGAACATCTTCTTTGATGGCGTGGCAAAGGCTATTTTGGCTGACGCTGACGATGTACAGCTTGCAGTGCTTGATCCAATTGGTGAGACATCAAACCGATTTGGTGATCCATGGTTGGCATCAAGAGTGTATGCGGCCAATGATGTTGTTGCCGGTTCTGACGATGTTTACTACCGGTCCCTTATAAACAACAACCGAAACAATGACCCGACAAGCACGTCTGGATATTGGACCCTGCTGTACTCAACTGAGTGGGACGCCGGCACGACTTATAACAAGGGCGCATCTGTTACCTATAACGGTATCCTGTATCAGTCTTTGATCGACTCCAACACAAACCAGAACCCAACATCCACCACCGGGAAGTGGGCACCGGGCGGTCTCCAATGGCTTTCTGTGTATACATACGGGGCAGATGATACGGTTGTTGGTTCTGATGGGGCGTTTTATATTTCGCTTCAGGCATCGAATCTGAACAAGGATCCGACAGACCCGGCAAACAGTGCGTGGTGGGTGCAGTCCGGTGATTTCCGTGGGATACCATCTCTGGGCGCTGAGAAGACCAGCAGCTACACATTGCAAGCATCTGACGCTGGATTCCATGTCACTGTGGGTAGTGGTGGTTCGATTACAATCCCTGACGCGACATTCTCTGCCGGTGATGTTGTGAATATATACAATAACACCACTGGGTCCATTACTATTACCTGTTCCATCACGACAGCGTATGTGTCTGGTGTTGATACTGATAGGTCTACTGTTAGTTTGCTTACCCGTGGCTTGGCGACCATATTCTTTGTGTCTGGCACAGTCTGTGTAATCACTGGGGCTGTTTCATGAGTGGTATTCAGGGTGTACTTGCTACCAACCAGATTAAGCTAGTAGCACAAGCGCTGGTTGTTGCTGGTGGCGGTGGTGGTGGCGGTGCCCCCGGAGGCGGGGGTGGTGGCGGTGGCATGCTAACACCGTCAGATGTAGTCCTTGAAAAAGGGACTTTATATTCTGTTGTTGTTGGCGCAGGAGGATCTTCGGCTCCAGCACTTCAGCATAGTTTGGGTTCTAAAGGCAGTGGCTCTAGTTTTTTAGGCTACACAACTAGCGGGGGTGGTGCTGGCGGTGGCAGCCCAAACGGAGGTAACGGTGGCTCTGGTGGTGGTTGTGGTGAATATGATGGCGGCTACGGTGTTGGCGGTTCCGGGGTTTCTGGTCAAGGCAATAATGGTGGTAGCGCATTTCCTCCGGCAGTTGGTGCTGGAGGTGGTGGTGGCGGTAAAGGTTCTGCTGGTGGATCGCCTGTTGCCTCAACTCTTGATATCGGAGGGAATGGTGGATCTGGTGCATCTTGGGAAGGCCAAGGTACTTTTGCCGGGGGCGGTGGTGGAGGCGGTGAAGGCGCTGGCGGAAGCGGAGGCTCTGGCAGTGGCGGCAATGGCGGTTACAGATATGTTTCTGGCACAAACGGGGCATCCGGTAAAGGCGGTGGTGGTGGCGGATGTGGCGATTCCGGATACACCCCTAACGCTGGCGGCAATGGAGGGTCAGGAGTTGTGATTCTTAAAATATTAACACAACAGTACACCGGCACAGTCACAGGCTCACCGTCTGTAACGACCAGCGGTGACTATACTTTTGTGAAGTGGACATCATCAGGGACGTATACAGCATGAGTCATTACGCGAAGGTAGAAAACGGACTTGTTACCCAAGTCATAGTTGCAGAACAGGATTTTATCGACATGATGGATGGCGAGTGGGTCCAGACATCCTATAACACAAGGGCTGGGGTTCACTACAACCCGAACAGTAATATCCCAAGTGGCGAACCCGGATTAAGAGGAAATTTCGCTGGAATAGGTTACACTTACCGTAGAGATGTTGACGCGTTCGTGCCCCCAAAGCCATTTGAAAGCTGGGAGTATGACGATCAGAGTTACGGATGGAATCCCCCGGTTCCCATGCCACAAGATGGCGGGCCGTACCGGTGGGATGAAGAAACACGAACTTGGCGCGATGAAGGAGCCACAGAATGAAATTAGCACATGACGAAAAGAACAGCATCGCCCAAGCGGTGAAGCCTGTTTCAACAGAAAAACTTGCAATTAGCGGTACTGCTGCATCTGCTGCTGCATTTACCCAGCAGACCAATGACGGTGTAATCAGGATTGTTTCTGACATCCCTTGTTTCTACGCTTTCAATGCAACAGCCACAACATCATCAGTATATCTTCCTGCCGGTGCCATTGAGTACGTCCGGTACAACAAGAACGATACTTTCTCAGTAATCACTGCCGGTACATCTGGATCTATCTACATTTCAGAAGCGGAATAAGAAACCATGTTTGGTGCTACTCTAAACTCCCTTGGTGCTGCGGTCAGTCGTGCTGTAGCCAACTTTGTCGGTGCGTCTACTAACGAAGGTCTGACTCTGCCATCCATAGGAGACACAGACGGCAATCGTCTTGTGCCAGACCATGAAGGTAACTGGCATGAAGTCCCTGCGGAAGCCCTGCGGGTCTATGGTGCGCGTCCTGTTGAGAATCTTGTTCCCTTTAGTGAGGATAACACTAAAAACTCCCTGTGGTTGCAAGTTAATGGTGTAGCAGAAGCAGATACTTTAGAGCTTACAGGCACAAATAACAGTTACTACTTCATGCTAATATCTCAGGCTGAGAGTCTTGTTGGCAGGAGCTTTATCCTCTCTGCTGATATTCAAAGAATAAGCGGTGCTGATAGGGTAGACGTGAGAGTTCAAAATACTTATGGTACAGACAGATCAATAGTTGGAGTAACTTTATCTGATGGTGAGTTACGGAGAATCGCTATTCCTATTACTTTTACTATTGATGGGGATATTAGTTGGGGTATAGATAACAGAACTGTAACTGGCTCTGCCCCTATTAAGGTGCTGTTTACCAATGTCCAACTCGAAGAATCCACAGGCCGCGCAGACGTAACAACCCCGTCCGAGTATGTGAGTTCAGGAGTGGCTACAGGTGGCCCCGAACTGATTGCATCTTTTAGTAATGGTGCAAACCCGCCAGATACAAGTGCATCATATGACGGAACAGATATTACAAACGCAGAATCAACCAGCACAGCCCAAATAACATCTCCAACCTTTTCTATAGTTGAAAATTAT
>Ga0255780_10000610_pt1 | contig 34598 bp, 20 predicted proteins | sample 071ome_32_FD_179978 | JGI IMG/M metagenome (GOLD analysis project Ga0255780, IMG submission 179978) | Coastal salt marsh microbial communities from the Groves Creek Marsh, Skidaway Island, Georgia - 071405AT metaG (version 2) | ecosystem: Environmental > Aquatic > Marine > Intertidal zone >... | reverse complement strand
TGTCCGACTTCTAATACCTTAACTAAGAAAATTGCGACCAGAAAAAAAACTACCGGTAGCCGCGTAAAGTGCAAATTCTGGTGCACACCAACCGGCGCGAAAGCGATGATGGAAAGTACCCGGCGTGGACCGGTCGCGATAGACCGACTGACGGCGATCGAGGGCACTGCGCGAACGAACGAACGAACGCGATGAAAAATACCGGGGCCGCCGCCGAGTCGGGCGAGGGTTCGCCCGAGCGACGCGACGAAGGGACGGCGCGTCAACTCGATTATCACGACGATGCCGAGCGAACGACGCCAACGTTTTCCCCGGCGCGGACGAACGGCGACGCCGACGCTCAGGGTACGCCGTCGACGATAGACACGACGATGGACACGAGCAGCGCGTCGCCTTCTTCGGTCACGCCGGGTTCGAAAGCCAACGTTGACTTTTGGAACAGATTTGTCTTGCCGTCCACCGCGGATGTGAAAGAGATGTCGCCGCGCGAGGGAGACGAGGTCCTCTCGGAACTTGGTCGAGCGATGATGGAGTCGTGCGCGCGCGGTGGATGCGACGAAATCGGGGAGTTGTTGGTTGCCATGCCAAAGGAAAACTTGAAAGAATGCGCGAACCTAGTTGTAGCTCAAATGTCCGAAGTTTACATGATAAACCGCGTCGTCGTCGTCGTCGTTGTCGGCTGTCGTTGTCGGCTGTCATTTTGTTGGCTGTCATTTTGTTGGCTGTCGTCGTCAGCTGTCGTCGTTGTTGTTACAAATCATCGCATCAATGGTGGTGCCCACCGCCCGGAACACGCTTGTGCACGAACCACTCCCCACCGATTTTCATCGGAGGCGCGCCTTCTTCGAGTCGCCCCCAGTGGATGATGGAATCGTCGTCCGGATCGGGAGACCCGACGACGCGGTACTCCATCGTGGACTCGACGACGCACGGCGATTCTTGCGTACCCGTGGGCGCGCGCAAAAACGCGTGATGGTCGAAAATATCCTCACCCTTCAACTTGCCCTCGAGCTCTGCCTTGTACAGACCCGTCGCGTTTTCGAGGTTGGTCACCACCCCGCCGCTCGACGCTCTGGACGCGTTGAACGCGTGTGCCTGTTTGTTGCGAAGGACGCGTTTAGGTGGCATCGTCAGTCAATCGGAATCTAAAAATATCGAGAGGGAGTGTGTATGCTCATCCTCCATCCTCGAGACCAACCGCCGATCGGCGGCGCTTACCAGCCAGCCGACTGGGACGCTCCGCTCGCGGACGACCCCTTCTTCTCTCTCTCTCTTTCTTCTCTCTTGAGAGAGAGAGAAGAAGAGAACGAAACCCGCCGCGAAAACGAAACGCCGCAAACCGCAAACGTTCGTTCGTTCGACAACTACGCGTCGGGCGGCGACCCTTTTCAACCGCGTCCGAAGAACGTCCGACAACAAAGTCCAAACCCGACGTTCAACGTTCGATCGATCGAGTCGCATCGAAACGAATCGATCCCCTCGCGTCGCTCGCGCTCCGTTCCATTCAGTTCAGTTCCGTTCCGTTGTTCGTCGCGCGTACCTTGACCGCCCGTCTCACCGTTTCAGTCGCGCATCTTCGAAGCATCTCGCGCGTCTCGTCCGTCCGCGGCGCACTGACGACGAGAGGCGTCGCGTCCTCCACCCCGGCCCAGCCCTCGCAGCTTTTTTTTGGGCGGATTTTTGTTCGCGGCGTCGCTTTCATTCGGACATTCGGACATTTGTCACGTCGATGGATTGGAAAACCCTAAAAAAACTTCATGATTGACGAGTCGTGAACGGTGAAATGACCCCCTTCTGCGATGTTTGGAGGCACGCGAAAGAGGGTGGGCGCGGCGCCGCGATGCTTGGCCCGACGACCGAAGGATCCGCCTTTACACGACGCGCGCGACGTGAGACGGCGGAAGGTAGCCCCCGCGGTCGACGTACGAAGACTCGCTTCAGAGCAAAACAGCGTTTAAACAAACAGTCCCGCAGTCATGGGTCGCATGCACACCCCGGGTAAGGGGATGTCCGGGTCCGCCTTGCCCTACAAGCGCTCTGCCCCGAGCTGGTTGAAGATCACGCCGACGGAAGTCACGGAGATGATTGTCAAGATGGCGAAGAAGGGTATGACGCCGAGCCAGATTGGCGTCGCGCTGCGTGACAGCCACGGCATCGCGCAGGTGAGCTCGGTGACGAACTCGAAGGTTTTGAGAATCTTGCGCGGGCAAGGTCTCGCGCCGTCTCTCCCGGAGGATTTGTACTGCTTGATCAAGAAGGCTGTGAGCGTCCGCAAGCACTTGGAGCGCAACCGCAAGGATATGGATTCCAAGTTCCGTCTCATTCTTATCGAGTCCCGCATCCACCGCTTGGCGCGTTACTACAAGCTCGCCAAGAAGCTCGAGCCTAGCTTCAAGTACGACAGCGCCACGGCGTCGACGCTGCTCTCCGGAAACTAAGTTTGTTTCTTCGGTGGGTTTTGGTGGTTTACTAGGTATAACAGAACACAACAGACGATCGCTCGCTTTAAGTATCAGAGGTTGGGTTTCACAAACAACTACTCGTAGCGTTCTTTGTAATTCCGACGACTTTAGAGAGCCTTAGGTCACAAACAATCTCGCGCACTCTTTCTAGGTCTTTCCATCCTTCCCATCCTTGAATCCCGTGCGCGTCCGTCGGTCGACGACCCGAAAGGCCCGGTTTTGAAAAATCAATACTATACCACGCGACATTCGAAAACTCGATTCAAGTCACATCCATCGCGCGTTCGGTGGAGTCGGTCCACCAAACGCGGGCGCGCCTGGAGGAAAGAAGGCACGGCGCGGCGCGCGATGTCGACGCGCGACGACGAACGCGACGTCGACGCGACGGCGACGGAACCCCGACGAAGCTCGCGACGCGCAACGCGCTCGGCGGCGGTGGAACCGACGACGAGCGGTGAGGCGACCGCACCGCTTGAAGATGCAGCCGCTGCGGGCGCGACGACGACGACGACGACGCGTGGACGAAGGAGATCGACGGTATCGACGGGACGAACGACGACGGGGAATAAACGGGCGAGGACTACCGCTACGATGACGCCGGGGGTGGGGAGCGCGAGAAGGGGGTCGATGACGACGACGTCCCGTCCGAGACGTTCGAGTCGTCGCGGAGCGGATGACGCTGCCGACGTTGTTGGCGAAGACGACGCCGACGACCAAACGACCGCTTCCGCGCTCGAAACGGTGGACGAGATGAACGATGATGATTTAGAGAGCCTGCGACTTCTCGCCGGAGATGACTTTGTCGACGGCAATGATCCGATGGAGGTTGTGAGAGGCGGGGGCGGAGGCGACGGGCTCGTCAACGCGTACGAGGCGGCAAACATGGTCAAATCCAAACTCGTGGCGGAATTTGAGCGAAGAGGGGAGAAGATTGTCGAGCTCGAACGAGAGGCGCACGCTTTGAGAGTGAAGTCGAAGAATGCCGAGTCGCTCTTGGCGGCGACGACGGCAGAGGTGGAGTGTTTGCGAGAGGCAAAGGAGGCGAGCGAGAAGAGCAAATCTGCCAGGCGCGACGAATTGGCAAAGGAGCGACAGGCAAACATGCTCGCGCTCGAGCGAGAGGTTGAACGCGCGTGTGAGGCAGAGTCGAGAGCAAAATCTCTCGCGCTCGCGCTTGCCGAGCTCAAGGGACAGTACAAGACGTTGGAGGCGAGCGTTGAGAGAGAACGTGCGGAGGATTCCGCCGAGGAAGCGTCAGAGCGTTTAGATTTGTCAGAGCGCGCGGCGGAGCTGGAAAGCTCTCTGGCGGAATGCAAGGAGGAATTGACCTCTCTCAAGGTGGAAAACATGGAAATGTCCACGGCGCTGAAGCGCGCGCAGGCTGAAAGAGACGCGGCGACGACGCGTGCGGACGAGGCTGAGGAGGCGCTCAAGGAATGCGAAGTCTTGGTTTCTCACGCCGAGCGAGCCGTTGAGGAGAGCAGAAGAGAGGCTGAAGAGGCTCGAAGAGGTGAAACTGCTGCCAACGACGCCGATGGTGAACTCGCTGAACTTCGCGCGACGAACAGGACTTTGGTGGAGGAGCTCAAGGTGGCGACGCAAGAAGCGGCGGAGGCCAAGACGCTTCGACGCAAAGCTGAATTTGCGGCGACGGCGGAAGAGCGGGCGATGGCTGCCGAAGCGCGAGCTCTTCGTGCCGAGGCGAGCATCATCGACACCACTTCCATGCAATCGCGACTCTCTCATCTCGAATACCTCGAGACTGACTGGGCGTCGGTCGTCTCTCGCGTGTCCAACGTCAAGCTTCCGTCTGATCTCGTGCAGCGTCTCGTCACTTTGGAAAAGCGTCTCACCGCGCAGGCTGGAGATCAGGGTAAAATGATGTCCGATCTCGCGCACGCTCAGGCGAACGAGTCCACCGCATTGCGTCGTGCCTCGGAAGCCGAAGAGAAGTGCAAAAAGGCGCAGAGTTCTGCTTCTGAAGCCATCGACGCTTTGGCGCGCGCCGAAAGGCAAGTCGTCGCGCTCAGAAGCGAGACAGAGGGATTGAACAGAATGCTCAAATCTTATGAGGACGAAAACAACGCGGCGGCGGCGGCGGCGGCGGCAAACAAATCTTCCTCCAAGATTGACGTCGCCAACAAGAAGCTCGAAAAAGCGCTCACGCGAACAAAGACGCGCGTTTCGGAACTCGAAGCTGAAATTGCCAAACTCAAGGAGGTGGCAAGCAAAGAAGCCGAGACGCCGACGCCGATGGATGCGGACAACGACGGCGCCGCCGCCGACGCTGAGAAGGATTTGGCCATCTCCACGCTGCAGCGCGAACGGGACGAATTGCAAGAGCGTCTCACTCGCGGTGAGTTTGATCCAAAGACGACCAAGGTGTTGCACTTTAAAGTCAATCCTGTCTCGATGGCGTGCGCGAGTGCGCTGGAGAAGGAGGTTGAATCACTACGAAGCGAGGCGTCTGGACTCCGGGAAGCGGTGGAAAAGCTCAAAGAAGGTAAATCATCATCTGCGAGCGACGCAGACATGGCTGTGCTCAAGCGGAAGGTGGAAGATTTACAAAAGAAGGAGCAGCGTTTGCTCACAATGTTCAAGCGTAAAATTTCCGTCTTTCGCAGCGCCTGCCATAAAATCTTTGGCTACAAGATTGATTTCACCGAAGGTAACGACGGTCAGGCAATCTTCACCATCACCTCTGACTACGCCGCGAAACCGACGGATTCCTTTGCCTTCCAGTACGACGAAAAGGCTGAAGCTGTCACCATGAAATCGACTCCCTTCGTCGAGACGCCAGAGCAGAAACGCTCCGTCGAAACCTTTGTCTCCCGGCTCGGTTCCATCCCAGCCTTTGTCGCCAACCACACCATCGAAGCTTTCAACCAAAGCGACGATTAATACCTATAGCCTTTGCGACGCGGTTCCACGACGCCGTTATTTGTAACACACAAACGCAAACAGACTCGTAGCAAAATTCTAATGATACTCATAGAGTGAAGCTGCTGAGTCATCAAGAGATGACCCACACTTCTTCACGGCTGATTTGATGTCCTTTGTCCTCGCGTCCACGACGATCAACGCGTCCACGGTGACACCGCCGACGCCGCGGGGTGATTCCCGACGTCGCGTTCGCGAAACCCGCCTTCTCGGAACTCGCGTTCGTTGCGAGCGAGAGAATTCTTGTGCGATGACCACCGTGGTCGCGTCCGCGTCCGAGACGCCGCCGCCGCCGACGGTATCCTTATCTCGTCGTGCCTTTGCGTCCGCGGCGGTATTGGTGTCGTCATTCGTTCGACCGATGGAGAGTAGAGCGGCTTACGGCGCGGCGGCGGGTTCGGGCGGTGGCGAGGAGGACGCACCGGTTACGTGGGACGTCTTCTACGGCGCCGCGAACCCGCCGGCAACGTACGGCACGATTGGTGGCACGACCAAGGCATTAGCCAAGTACTCTTACGATGTCGCGAGCACGTGGGTCGAGGAGGCGACTTCTAAAGTCGAAAAGGGCTCTGGTGGTCAGGATTCTCGTTGGGTGAAGCGCGGCTCAAAGGGTGAAGAGAAGGCGTATTGCTTGACGCTCAACAGAGCCGGGCAAGACGGTGCGGCGTTCGAGCTCACGGATGCGTCTCTCCAGGCTGTCGCCGGAGCGTTGAGTGACATGCAAGACTCCATCGCGTCTGGGAGAACGTCAAGCAAGAGAGTCTCCGAGGATGGAAGAGAATACATTCGATTCGACGTGGATAGCGACAGAAAGTATACGGTTAAAATCAGCATTGATAACACGGGTCGACTCTTCGCTTTCGTCGTCACGGCGCCGGCGGCGATGTTTAACAGAGATAAGGCGACGCTCGAACGAATGGTTACTTCGTTCCGCGTGTACACGAGCGCCTCGCAATTTGTGTGATTTCTACAAGTACAGTGTAATGGTTCATGCGATTTAGCTGCGTCTAAATTCTATTCGCGCAGCGCGCCTAAAAATGAAACCGCGCGGTGGCTCGTCTCTACTTGCGTGTCAATTCTAGCGGCGCGTATTCAACTTTTGAATCATCTCTCCTGAGTGGTATCGCGTGTACATCGTACTTGTCGCAGAGTTTTTCAGTGAGAAACGCGCCGGCGACGACGTGCGTCGTCGCCATGCGCTTCATACGCTCGTGCCGCTCGCCGAGGTTTGGATCGTCAAACGTCGCGCAGCATCGCTTGGGCGCGGTGAGCGAAATCATCAGGTTTGGCATAAAGACTCGGTCGTCGTCAACGGCGACGGCGCCGTCGACGTTCCATCCCGAAGGAATGTCCAAGCTTACCGTGAAGAGCTCGGTTTCGTCGCGTGTAGCGCACACGTCGTTCGTCAGCGCGGTGAGACTCTTCATCACATCGATGAACGGCTCGCGAACGGCGCCTTTGAACGAAAAACCAAACAACGCATCGACGAAACACATCGCAGCCCTCGATTCGCCTTCGATCCGCTCTCTCATCGCTCGCAACACAAAAGCCTCGTCGACGAATTCGACGTTCGGCGTCGCCTCGCACTCCGCCACGAGCTTCGCGTACAACTCGCTCGATCCCGGACCTTTCGGATACCAAACCTTCACTTCCGCCCCTAGACGTCTCATCGCCACCTCTCTCGCGAGAACCAACCCATCGCCACCGTTATTCCCCGGTCCGCAGAGCACGACGAATGCCTGATGAGTCGGCGTCCGATCCAACGTTGCCGACGCCGCGCTTCTCCCCGCCGTTCGCATCAGCGCCTCCAACGGCTGCGCGTTTTCACCAGACATCAAGTCTCGGTCCAGTTCCAACGCCTCGGCGGCGGTTAAAAAGTTCCCGTCGTACCGGCACCACGATCGTCGTCCTTCGTTCGATGTCGATGTAGTCATCGTAACCACCACCCTTCCGCGTCGGCTCTCACCGATCGCCGTCGTCGACGACGGCGATCGGAACCGTCTCGCGTTCGGCGCGTTCGGCGTTCGCGACGCAGGCGTCCCCGAAACCGAGATCGAAATCGTCGTCGTCGTCGTCGTTCGTCGCCCGTCGCGGACTGGCGCCGTCGCGACTCGCGAGTCGTCTTGCGGAGAACGCGGCAACAACACAAAACTTGACGATTCACGACTGAAAAAACGACCACGCATGTGCCCTTCACCATTCACGACTCGTCAAAATGGGTACCCACGCGCGGCACGGCGCGAACGTGGACGACTCGAAGCGAGTTTAGTCTCTGCCGCCCGCGCCACTTTGAACCTCGACACACTCACCATGTCTGACGAAGAGCACGACGTTGAAACCTTCGAAAGCGCCGATGCCGGCGCGTCCCACACCGTCCCGATGCAAGCGGGCTCCGTGCGCAAGAATGGCTTCATGGTGCGTTCGCGACGACGACCCGACGACGACGACGACGACCGCGAACCGAACCTCACTTCGTTCGGGGGACGATGCGGCGGATCGCGCGACGCGCGTTCGCGCGCGCCGCCGCCGCCGCCGCGTGGACGATCGGAAACGGTGACGATGCGAATGGATGGAGATTATTTTAGTTTTTAATCCGCCGTCGTCATCGCGATGGCGTCGACGTCGCCGCGTCTCCGCGGTTCGTCGGAACCGGCGGCTGAGGATCGCGCGGGGTTTCCCGTCGGCGACGACGCGCGCGCGCGCATCGGTCGTTTCCGGTGTTTGAACCGCATCCGTCGACGCGAAAAACGCAACCATCGTTAATGATTATCGTCCAAGCGCGCGCCTCGAACCGAACCGAACCGAACCGAACCGAAAGACTGACCCGCGCGCGCATCGCACACCACCCCAGGTCATCAAGGGTCGCCCGACCAAGGTGATCGAGGTGACGACGTCCAAGACTGGTAAGCACGGCCACGCCAAGTGCCACTTTACCGCCGTGGACATTTTCACCAACAAGAAGATGGAAGAACTCGTGCCGTCTTCCCACAACCTCGAAGTCCCACTCGTGAACCGCGTTGAATACACCCTCTTGGACATCGACGAAGACGAACACATGTCTCTCATGACGGATGGCGGCGACACGCGCGAAGATCTCAAGCTTCCGGGCGGTCACGACGAAGCCGACAAGTTGGCGGATCAAATCCGCGAAGGGTTCGAAGCCGGTAAGGAGCTCGTGGTGACCATCTTGCAATCGATGGGTATCGAGCAAGCGAGCGCCGTCAAGGAGATCAACTCTTAAATTTGTTTGTTTTTAATAGAGACACAAGCCTCACTCCGTTGTCCATCCATCCGTCTGGCGCATCGCATCGCACCGAGCTGTGAGGCGATGAATTTAAAAGTCACTCGCGCAGTCTTCACTCGACCTCGCGCGACGATGACGTCCCGAAGACTCTTCTCGTTCGAGAGATACTGAAACGTATAAATCACGCGCGATGCGCCGCCGCACGGCGTAGCGAGACGTGTTCAAGAGAAACGACGAGGTTGTTGGTCACCAGCGCGCGCTCCGCGATGGCGCGGCCATTTCACCTTCGACGACGGAAGATTTCGTTAGTGAGCGCGCTCGCGATCGTCGTCGCGAGTGTTCTTCTGGTGGTGACTGGAGCGCACGGGACGTTTGATGTCGTGGATTGTCACGCGAACGGTGTCGTCGGCGCCGTCGCCGGGGCTGGGGTGGCGGGATTCCGAGACGGGCGGTTGACGAGGAGCTTGTTGAATGCGCCGGCGAGCGCGGCGTGTAACTCGACGCGGTGTTACGTGTCGGATAGCGGGAATAACGCGATTAGAGAGGTTGATGTGGAGAAGAACGATGTGAGGTTGTATGCGGGATCTTCTGCGGGTGTCGCCGGGTGGGTGGATGGGGAACGGTTGGCGTGCGAGGAGAGAGGAGAGACGTCGGCGCTCTTTGATTCGCCGGGCGGCGTGGCGCTCGTGTCGCAGACAAGTGCGTATTACCGCGGGGATTTGTTGGTGGCGGATACGGGGAATAATGCGATTAGAAGGATATCTGGAGACGTCGTGAGCACGGTGATGTCGTCTTTGTCCGGGTACAAGCCCGTGGAATTGGCGTTCGACGAGTCCGACGGTTCGTTGTACTTTACCGATTACGGAAAGCACAACGTGTTGAAACTCGCGTACGGCGCTTCTGCGCCAACTTCGTTAGCCGGTCATGCGTCGACTCCAGGCTTTACAGACTCAGCCACCGCATCGAGCGTCCGTTTCAACGTTCCGATCGGGTTGGCGATGGATAGCGCGAATGGAAAGGTGTACATTGCGGATAGTTCCAATCACGCCGTGCGAGAAATCTCTCTCTCGACGGGCGCGGTCAGTACCGTGTTGGGGGACGGCACAGCCTCAGCGAGCGGCAGCGTGTTGGAATCTGATGGCATTTTGTCGACGCCTGCGCGGTTTAGTTATCCATCCGGCATCGCGTACGTGAATGACGCATCCATTAGCAGCGGCGTTCTCCTCGTCGCGGATACCGGGCGGCATCGCATTAGGAAAATAGTTCTATCAGATTCATCAGCCTCCAACACAGCGACGGTCGTCACCGTGGCTGGTAGCTACACGGGAACGGCGGGTTATCGAGATAGCGCAGTGGGAAGTGATGCGCTCTTCTACTCACCGCTCGCCATCTCTCACGTGGATGGCGACACGTACGTTGTCGCGGACACGCTCAATCATGCGCTCCGCAAAGTGCAGCTAGAAGATCCCGTTGACGTGACTTTTACGATTCAATCAGTGGCGCACGCGGATAAAAATGCGGAGAGTCACGACTTAGTCATAGAAGAATACGGCTCGTATTCGATAAACGGTCCTCCGTACAACGAGACGACGCATTTTTCAGGAATTCTCACGTACGTGGAAGAGATGCACGAATTGACAATGTGCGCGTATCCTTCGGTTGATTACTTCGTCAAGTTTCAAGGTGCCATGCAAGCCATGGTGAAAGATTCGGACAACTACTTGTACATCGGATACACTGGCTCCAGCGCAGAGGATGGCTTGTCCCAAACGTTCCGGTTGAGAGGTCCGGGATGTACCGACGCCGCTGCACCGAATTACAACCCGTTTGCGACAGGCGACGATGGATCGTGCGTGGAAGGTATCACGTTGACCATGCTTGTGGGTGCTTTCGGGTCGATCGAGCACGCAGTTTACGAATTCGAAGGACCGGGAGTGTATGTGACTCATACCTTTGAAGTGGGCAGTGGAGAGGATGGTTACGAGCAAACGGATGAGTTTGAATTCGTGGCGTATCCCGGCGCGGTCTACGTGGCGACCTTTTATGGAGCCATGAACGCATCGTTAACGACAAATTTCGGTCAATCTGGCTTGGGATCTACAGTGGTTACTTACTGGACGTATAATGCCACGCTTGCAAGCGATCAAGGAGTGAAGCGCGCTCGCATCAAAGGTCCGGGATGTACAGATTCCTCTTACTTATCTTACGATCAGTACGCCACTGCTTCTGATGAATTGAACGCTTGCACCGTGAATGAAATCATGCGAGTCAGCATCAATGCGAGCGCATCGAGTGCGGGCTGGTACAATTACGGTTCGATCGTCGGATCGTCAGATGTAACTGCTGTTCTCGACGGTATTTCGCTCGATAATTCGTCGGATCAAGTCGTGGCGACAATTAATGCTCCTCCTGGTGTATATGAGTTCGAGTCTTTTGGCGATGTATCAGTTTCGGTAGAAAAACAGACGGATGCGGCAGTGGATGACTTTGATGCCGTCGTCGCGTGGCTTGGATCGACTGCGCTAACAAAGGTGGATGCGCACGGATTCGCCACCACTCTCGGCTCTTCACGAGTCGTGGCGAAACTCAGCCCACGAGGTACGCAACTCATACCATCTGATGGATCAGTTGGATTTGCCGGAGGTATAATCAACGGTGATGATGATGCATCATCTATTACGTACGTTGAAGGCTCTGTTCCTCGTTTGACAACGATCACTTCGACGTTTTTGAAGACGGCGTTGACTCTGACGCTGCAAAACTCTCTGTGGTACAACTGGAATCTGAACGTCCTCGATGTGACGCCGAACGTCATGACGGCGACCCCGACAACGTTCCAGTTGGACAAAGCGGCGACATTATCATTGAAGTACGACAAGACGTCAGTTCCATCGCAAGAAGGGAATGACGACGTTATACTTTTCCGCTCTTCAGGCGCCGCGCTTAGCGACGCCTTTGCACTCAACGGGGCATCTTTCGACACTCAATCGGGCACCGTCACAGCCGATATCGATACTCTTGGAACGTACGGAGTCGCATTTAGAGCTGCCATCAGAAGCGTTTACCCTCCTCGAGGTTGGATCGACGGTGGACAACTCGTCACTCTCGACGGCGTGGACTTTTCGTCATTATCTACCTTGAACACTGAGACCACGTACCAAAAGTGTCAGTTCGGAACACTGTGGACGAATGCAACGACAGTGGCGTCGTTGGACTCTCGGTCAACGCTCTCGGGATCGGATAGCACAGTGATCGGTGCCAAGTTAAACGCTGTGAGATGTAAAACGCCACAACGAACCACCGCAGCGTACACGGCGATGGAATTTTATGATTCAAAGAATGGGATGACGAGTGACCAAACGTACGAGTACGTGAATGCTTCTGGAACTGGCTCGATTGCGACACACAGCTTCGCCTTCTTGCAAACCGCAGCGCCACAGATCTCGTCAGTGTATCCTCGTGAAGGTGTGGTGTCGGGAGGCTCAGTTGTAAATGTCGTCGGGAATTTCCTGCGCGCCGGCGCGTTATCTTCAAACTGGGAGAAATACGATGCTGACTCGACGTTCTTTGCGAATGCTGGTCCAACGAGATTGTCTTGCGTCTTTGGATCGTCCACTACGCAAGGGGTCGCTGTATCATCCGTTGTCGCGCGCTGTGAAAGTCCCATCTCCATCTCTACAGGCGATTCGACTGTGCGCGTTGGTGATGCGGCGTACAACGTGGCGGGGTACGCTACGTACACTTACGTCAGCGACTTTAATTCAAGCATATCTGCAGCTTCTTGGACTGACAATGGAGGCGATAATAAATTCGTGACGGATGGTGGCGTGGCCCTTTCGTTGGATGATGCGATTGGCGACTCCAGCAAGCCTCGGGATGTTTTCGAGGACTGGCGTTGTTTGATTGGTACAGTTAGTGTAGCCGCAAGGAGTGACATCTATGGTGCACTCAGTTGCATATCTGTATCCATATCGCGCGGATTGACATCGTCAGTTCATCTCGCAGGTCCACTCGGTGAGGGATCTTTGAGCGTAGGAAGCATCACGAGCGCCGCGTATGATTCAACTTACGTTGACTCTCAAGTTGTCTTGCCGGGTGATGCAAAACGCATCGAGTCTATTAGAGTGATCGAGCGAGCAGCTACCGCACAGTTCTGGGAGCCATTAAAGTGGATAAGCGCTTCACACGCTCTTATATCTTCCTCAGGCGCAGCTTGGGCGGGCACTGGACAAGGCTTTGGACACGCCTCGTACGGAATGCCAAACTGCACGTTCACAACTGACTCGGGAAATATCACGACGAGTGTTGCCACCATAGTCTCCTCAGCACTCGTGGTGTGCGAAACACCCCCCGTCGAATCACAGGACTGGTCGACAGTGGAAATCCGCAACGAATACGGAAGCTCTGGATCACCAAAGACCAGTCTTCTTCCGTGGTTCGATCGTGTCACTCGGATGCATACTCATTACGTCGGAGATGTGATTACTTCTTGGTCACCGCCGGCTTCTGTGGGAGGAGTAATGACTCATCCAATCGGCCACGTTTCTACCACGGTAGTATCGGACGAGTGCTTCTTCGGGACATTGATTGAGTCAGAATCTTTCACTTCCAACTCTGGTTGCGTCATTCCGCGAGCGTTGACTCCCGGATTTGTCCCGGTCGCCCTCGGCGTCTCTTCGACATTCGCGCCAAAGTTTGAGCACCAGATACAAATTCTTACGCCGTTGCGATCAAGAAGAGCATTCCCACACTTTATCGACATGTACGGTGGTACCATCGTAGAATTTGAAGGCGAGAATCTGTACTCAGACGTCGGCGAAGCGCCAGTCTACTGTGGATTGGATGAAACCTCCAAACTCTTTCAAACCGTTTACGTCTCATCGGCCCTTATCAAGTGCGAAGTGCTCGCGTCAGACGGCGAGTCGTCGAGCACCAGAATCCTACGCATTGGTCGTGCTGATGATTTCGACGGTTCCGAACCAAACGAACTTTCAAGTTCGCCTCAAAATCAGACGCTCGCCTCGCTCGCCAATGGATTCGGCGTGCACGCTCTTCCTGCTCCCACGGTCACACGGGTATCTCCTTTGGCTTCGACGGCGCGCGGAGGCGCCGTATTCGGTATCAATGGTACCCATTTTGCACAGAATACGGCGGAGGTTCGTTGCGTATTCGGCAACGTCTTCGTCACGGCGTTCGTGTACAACTCGACGTACGCCGACTGCGTCGTACCATCACTATACCCGACTCGGACGTACGACGTCTCCGTATCTATGACAGGATCAGCGGGACAACGGATGTTGGACGCCGCCTTTACGTACGCCAACGGCACGTCTCTTGAGTTTACTCCGTATTAAATCGAGCGCACTGTCGCCGAATAGAAATCGCGTCGAATAGATGACCGGCGCATCATAGCACTCATAATAGACACATTAGCGTAGAACTATTAAAACCAAACCGAGTTTATTCGTAGGCGCTCATTGCACTCGCGCGAAACCACCAATCTCTCGAGTGATTATTTCTGGTGAAGCGCTCCGTGGCGCGATGGAGACTCTTCGAACAGTCGAAGAAGGACCGAAACCGAAACCAGCGTGTTCCTCAGTTTTACGCCCGCGCGAACCCGCGGCGTCGCAAACATGACCAATCCGATGCAAAACATATGCGCCAACTTTGAACAAGTGGGACAGGTACGCGCGTCGTCGCCAACCGCGTCTTCCGTCGTTGGTATACGCTCGTGCGATTATGAACCAATCCGTGACCGATCGAACCCACGCGTCGCGACTTTTCACGTCGACTATACTGACGATCCAGCGCTCACCTGCGAATCATCCCACGCCTAGGCTTTCGCGCAACACTACTATCAAACCTTTGACGCCGACCGCGGTCAACTCGGTCCGCTGTACAACGACAATTACTCGATGCTCAACTTTGAGCACAGCGCCAGTCGCCCAGCGCAATACAAGGGAAGCGCCGCCATTGTCGACAAGCTTCGTTCTTTACCGTTTTCTCGCGTGAGACACGACGTGAAGACGTGCGATTGCCAACCATCGCCCAATGGTGGGGTTGTCGTCGTCATCTGTGGAGATTTGTACGTCGATGAGGAGCAAATGCCACAAAAGTTTTCGCAAACGTTTCAACTCATGCCCACCGAAGCCGCCGGTTTGGCTCCAGGAAGTTACTTCATCTTTAACGATATTTTCCGATTGAACGTGGGTTAGAGGAGAGACGAAAAGGGAACAATGTCTCGATAGCATTCTAATAATTAGCCCAAAAGAATCAAAAACACTACGACTACACTACGTTTGTTCTATGCTAGCGCCTGGCGGCGCGCTTTTTCCATCTAAATCGCCGTCTTCCCATTGAGACACAAATCCACCTTTTCCAACAACCCTGGATTTTCCAACGCCGCGGCGACGCGTTCCTTATCATTCAGCTGTTTATTCACAGCCTTTTCGCTCGCGTGCGTTCCAGGCGCAATCAAAACATCCACTTTAAACCTCCTCGGAAGCGTTCTCAAGAGTTTGACGCGAATGCTCAAACCAATGAGCGTCGCCATCGAACAGTGCGGTACCGTCGGGGTAAACTCTACCCGAATCCGACATCCAGCGTCATCCACCACGATGGCGTCTTCGCTCACGACGTTCAACCTCTCGAGGCTGTACGGATGCTCTGGGTCGTTGATATCGCGCACGTGTTCAAAGACTTCAGCCGCGTCGATGTCATCTCGAGCGCTTTCATCGCGTTCCGTCGCGTCTCGCGCGCGTCTCGCGAGGTCGAGCCTCGGTGCCGACGGGGCGTAAACCACGGGTTCGGGGTTGATGAATTCATGCGTCATCTCCGCGTCTTCACCCATCGCGTGCGGACCGCGTGCGCGAAATGTGACGTCGGTCCTGCGCGGGTCGGCGTCTCCCGCTTCACTGTCTCGCGCGAATCCCACAAGGTCCGACCGCGCCCCGCGCGACAACGACGAGAAGGACGACGACGGTAGATGCGCGCGACGGTTGCTGCGCGATGCGACGGGCGCTCGCCGACGAGCGCAGCGCGGGTGACGAGGGTTGTTTCAACGCGGGTGCGTTTGGGTGGATGTGTGTCGAGGAAGACGTTGCCGACGACGACGACGGCAGCGACTACGGCGGTTCGCGCGACGTCGGGGAACGATGAGAAGAAGAATGATATCGTCGAGCTCGGTCGAGCGTCGAGGCGAGACGCGCTCGTCGGTGTTGCGCTCGCAAGCGTCGTCGTCGGCAACAGGTCGAGAGCGCGCGCCGAGGAGGGAGAAGAGGCACACGTCAGCGACCCGGCGTCTAAGGATTTGTCCGTCGCCGTCAGGCTCACCAAGTACGTGGATAAGAGTAAATACTTTGAGTTGGGGTACCCGTCGTCGTGGAACGTCGCGTCCAAGCCCGGAGCGGAGGTGTTGTTTAAGAACCCGGAGTCCAAGTACAGCAATATAGGTGTCACGGTGTCGCCGGTGACGATAAACTCTTTAACGGCGTTCGGTAGTCTTAGCGAAATAGGAGAAAAGCTCGCTCTCGCTGAAAGTAAAAAGGAGAGTACGGTTCCGGGAGGCGTGAGCGTTCAGAGCCAGATGGAGCGCGTTGGGGCAAAGTCTGGGGCGACGTTTTACGATTACGAGTACAGACTCATCACGACGTACGGGAATAAGCGCATATATACGTCCGTTTCGATCACAGATAGCACACTGTATATTTTGAATGCGCAAGTGTACGAAACGGCGGATCCGGAAAACCCCACAGAGGCTCAAAAGTCTACGGATGAGGCAAACATGGAGCTTTATCGACAAATCGGGGCTACTTTCGACGTATCCAAACGCATATTCGACTAAACGTGGCACTTAGCTAGAAATTCTGAATGATTATTTGAACATTTGCACGCATCGCATGCAAACTATCCGTTCCACTCGACGAATCCACCCCGGGCTTGATCGTAGTACCAGTACTGCGTGCCGTCGGTGAACAGGTTGGTTGTCGAATCAAAGTACAAATCTGCTGCGGCTGAGTAATACATACCTTTCTCAACGCTCCATTCTTCGTAACCGGCAGGAACTACAGCCGGATTACACTGCTTCGCAAGCGCGAGAAGCTCGCTCTTCTCAGTGATCGTACCTCGAATAGTGCCTCCATGGGTTGTGATGTACGTTTTCAATTGCTTGACGCTAAATCCAGAAAAGTCGACTTTACAAGTGGAACCTTCATCTGTCTTTGCTTTTTTCGCAGGTGGCTCGGAGGCTTTTGTATCTTCTTCATCGTCGCTATCGGCAAACATATCCTTCGCTCCCGCATCATCGACGAGAGCTGTCAGCGGCGCAAACATTTTCGCAGCTCTCTCAAATGCCTCCTTCTGAAACGTATACACCTCGTACTCTCCATTCCCCATCAGAGCACTCGAAAGCTCGGTCAGCCGATCAAACGCTTTTTTATCTACCGCACTCATGGGGTTTTCCGGCTTTGACGATGTCGATTTACTGAGAGGACCACCCTTCTTCCCGCTCGTCTTGCCGCCAAGTCGTTTCAATGCGCCAAGCACTGTTTCTCCCGGTTTCAAATACCCCGCGATTTCTTGCTGCATTTCCGCAATATCGCGCTCAGTCATAACCTGCGCATCCTCTTCTTGTTCCAGCGCGGCAGTGCTTCGCTTGATGGCTCCAGAAGCCAAACGGTCATCCACTTTTGCGTCCTTGTCCAACCAGAGGTCCGTTTCGTCCTTCTCCTCTGCATACTCGACGTAGTTACCGTCGTCATCGAAATATCCCTCCTGACGTTCCTTGTTCAGATTAAACGCCATCAAATATTCGTCATCTTTACCCTCAATCTCGGCGTCTTCCACCCTCTCCCGCGCGTCCACATCCCCCGCTTCTCGCATGTTTGCCGCCAACTCTGACCTCAAAAGCGCTCGTCGTTTAGCAGCTCCTTCCGACTTGCGCGCCAGGTCATCGAAGTCATCCTCGCCCTCTGCGAAAGAAACAGACTTTGGATTTGCCGTCTCACCCTTGACATCCTCGTCCGAGTCGTTTCCAGAGGGCAGAATGGTCGCTCGCGCGGCACCTACTTTTGGTTTTTTCGTCTTCGAATCATCCTCGAGAACTTTAGCAACGAGCTCGGCGGTCGAACCCGGGGCGTGCACCGTGGCCTCTTCGTCGGCGTCATCGTCGTCGACACCGTGGAGCGCGTCGCGGCGTCGCATGGTTTCGCACGAGGGTTCAATTGTGACGGCAGCTGCACATAAAAGTAACAAACACGAAGCAACTAGTAACTAGTCTATTTCCACGTGATGAGAGCGTTGAAGAACTCTTCGTAAGATAAACTATCGTCGCCATCGACATCGAAGACGTGGAAGATGATGTCAATGACTTCTCTACTCAACTTCACCCCCATGGTCTTCTTGGCCAATTTGGCGAAGCGCTTTCTCGATATGGGGGCACCCGAGTCTGAAATTTCCTGCATCTTTGTTTGGAACGTACCGTCGCCGTGCTTGGCCAATTGGCAGAACGCGATGAAATCGGCGCGTGAAACGCGGTTGCGCGCTTCTCGTCCGGGAAGCGTCTTCACTTTGGATAAAAATAAGGGTAGGTCGTGTACTTTCGATCCAGCGACGAGCGCGTAGCCAAAGTCCCGAGCGGTGATTTTTCCTTCGCACTCCACGTCGTAATGTGAAAACTCCAACCCATCCATCTCGCTACGAAGATCATGGAGGAACTTGAGAAACGCGCTCTCCTTCAGCTTTTTGTTTCTCTTCGGGCCAAACAAATAATTCAAAAGCCCATCACCGATTTCATTCACGTCTTCGACACCCGTTTTCAAGCCGGTGCGCAAGCCGGTCGCGCGCTTATTTCCATGCGCGCGCATATCCTTCATCAAGTGGACAAATTCTTGCGCATCCAGCGACAAGCTGCCGTCTTTATCATACTTGTGGAATAGAGCCGTCGCCGTCGCACAATCGACACTGATCATCGTGTGGAAGAAGAGATATTCTGCGAAATCAAACAAGCCATTGCCATCCGTGTCAAATAACTCAAAAAGCTTGCTTCGCATCACCTCCTTGCTCAATTTTTCACCTTTATCCAAATGTACACCGATTTCTTTGCCATCTGTCTCACCCTGAAGCTTTCCCGCTCTCGTCTCTCCGCTTCCGACGGCTGGATGCAGCGGTAAAAGCGCTCGCACGAGGTCGCTGAGTGTCATGTACGTGCTCCCATCCTTGGACACGCTCGCAAAATACTCAAAAACCTTCTCCGGCGGAGAAAAGCTCCTCAAACGCCGCTCGTAGGCGAAGAAAATATCTTGTTTGTACTCTTTTGAAATACCCTGAGAATACGACTCGCCCAGTTTACCGATTTCTCTCGTGTAGTACTGCCTGCGGACGTCGAACCACTCAGACCAATCAGCATCTGGTTTCGTGATTGGACCAAACTTGTTATCGAACACGAGCGCGCCGCCACCGAGGGCAGCTAAAACGGCGAAGTACTTAAAGCTCGATCCACCCGAGGACTGTGGCGCCTGAGGTTTGTACGGATCTCGCGCGAATCTAGTCGTCGAGATTCCCCTGGTCGATCTAACGGTATAAATTTCGATCGGTCGCGTGGACGCGCTCGTTGCGGCGCGTTTCAGCGCGGACGCCGCTCGGCCGCGCAAACGAATCATTCTACGCGCAAGTTCGCCCGTCGCTTGCGGGCGCGGGCGTTCGTCGTCTGCGGTCGACGCGTGCCCAACTCTGTGGAGTCTTGAAAGAATGTAAAAGTGAGTTACAAGAGTTGCTACAACAGTTGTAGCCTACAAGTGCCTGACTCGGTGTGGTTCGGGAATCAGAACCTTGGTGCGGCCAAGTCGAGCGATTGTGACGAGCTTGTGTTCTATTGGTAAGCTAGGATCGGCGAGTTCGAGAACGTCGGCGCGGACAGAACGCCATTCAGCCTTGGAAAACAAGTCTTGATGGCGTTGTAATGTCAAGTAGAGGGCGTTCAAGGCGTAAATCAACATGCCTTGTTGAACGGATCTTCTTTCCGCAATTCGTAGGTTGGAGAGCGCACGCTCGGCCTCGGATAGAAGGAGACGCATCTCCTCTCGCTTTTTCGCCCTCTGGCGGTAAAAGGACATTGAAACATACGCCTTGAAGGTGAGCACTGAACCGTACATGCCGAGCGCCGCCGGAAAGCACGCCATGAGAGAAAAATTCAACCTATTGGCGCGCATGAGTTGATCCATCTGCAAGAGCGCACTTTCCATCTCAACCTTCATGACTTGGGTTTGCAACAAAAGCAGTTGCATCAAATCACCCGCTAGCATGTTTGTCAAGGGTGATTTTAATTCTTCCTCCACTCTCGCAGTCACCAGTCGCGTGGGATCCGGTTGCTGCACAACTTCTTTTCCTTCAATCTCTTCGGTACTACCACCGCCGACAGACTTGTACGCACGGTATAGAGACTCAGAATAACCCGGACGAGAAGCTTGCTTCGTGTATTCACCCAACATTCTGTCCAGAGAAGCCTTGCTCTCCTCGAGCTGTTCGACAGCGTCGTCTGGTCGATCAGAGACAAACGCCGCCTTGAGTTCGTCGCGCAACTCTTTCACTGGATCCAGCAGACGAGTCTTCATGAACGTGATGATTGCTGATTTTCCGGCGCTTATCATGTTATCGAGATTATGACTTCCACATAGTCGACTATGGCGCACCGTCATCGCAGCACCCACGAGTAAGGTGGCGGCGCCAAACGTGTACGCAATCCATCGGCGAACATGTTTTGGTGGTTTCTGATGAACCGATAGAGCTTCATGCGAAGCGTCTCTCACGTACATCCACTCTGCCTCTACTCTTTTCAACGCTTGCCACAACGTGTCATTGACTTTGGGCAAAGGTAACGGTTTGCCGTCGACTATAAGCGGCTGACGGAAGCGATGCTGGACGCTTTCGTCTTCAGCTTGATTTGAGAGGTCCATCGACGCCATCCGGTGAAGTCTACTAAGAGGTCGAACAGGAGAATCCTCAATCGTCGTGTCTCGATTACCTCCATCCTCACTTGCGCGCGGTGATCTAGGCGTGGGTTCCGGCAAGTCTGGCATCAAATCTTTGGCACGGCTCACGCCTGTCGACAACCGACTGAGCGATTTTAGCAGCTTGGGAGAATCTCTCCGCTTGAGCAAAGACGAACTCGAGACTCGGACGAGATCGCCAACAACCTTGCGAGAACGCGTCGAATACTTTTTTGCTTGCTCCAAACACTCCAACAATCCCTCTGTCGCCTCCATCAACGTACGACGAGTCTCCTCGCGTGAGTGAAGCCCCGAACCGGAAGAGTTCGCGATTGCATCGGCGTGATGGTGTACTTGTCCCACGACGCTCGCCAGGCTCACCTGCAATTCTGACAGCGCATTCACCCTCCCATCGATTATAACTCTCGCCGAGGCGCTTGGTAGCGCGAATTTAGCCTCCTTACCCGTCATGATCGCTCTCGCGTGACACCAGAACCGAAACAATCCCTCTCGCGAGAGCGCCACAAAGTTGCGCGGTCCCGTGCTCAGCAACAAAAACCGCGCCTGCCCGTTGGGTCTATCCCTGATCATCTCCCAAAAGCTCAGCGATCTCGTGGCTACATGCATATCATAAAGCAATTCTCTTGACATATCCTGCGCGAAGAACAACGTCGCCCTCGTCGCATGCGCCAAATCGCTATCCTCAGCCGCGCTTGCCGCATCAGAGTCACCGTCCAACGCCGCCGTCACTGCTCTCGCATCTCTCCACCACACCGCCGACGCCCCCGTTCGCCCATCTTTATCGAAGAAAACCGGTAACGGTTTCGCCCCAAACTTCTCGTACCGGTTGGCGGAAGACCGCTGTCGCGTTTTCGCCGCGCGACGCTGCATTTCTTTGGCCACTTGCCAAAAACTCGAAAACGAACTCGACGAGGCTTCCTCGCCGTCTATCGCTCTCCCCTTGGTCCCCTCTGACGCGTTGGCATCAATGACACGAGACACGGCGTCTTTGAATAAAATTCTGGACGTCCGCTTCGGCAGATCGTCGCCGTCGCCGTCTGGCATGGTGATGTGCGTCTGTGCGCGTCGCAGTTTGAGGGCTGTGTGTGTGTGCTGACTGTGTAGACGCCAGGCGGCATTTGCCGCCGCCGCGCAATGCTCGATCGCGCCGACGACGGAGAAGGCCGACGCCGACGCGAGTGTTCTGTATGATGTCTTCGGTACGCGCGCCGGCGGCGACGAGAGGACTCGCGGTGGACGCTCGGGACGCGTTGGAGGGTGGGAAAGTGCGCTTGAGGTTGGCTCTGGGCGTCAAGCTGAGACCGAGCCGCCGCGTCGTTTCGCTCGTTCCGCCGCGCGTGGACGACCGCGTTCGCATCGCCGGATCCGTGGTAGAGATTGATTACCTCGAGGACATCGTCGGTCGGGGATGGAGCCCGAGGGAGGTTGCGTTGGCGCTCAGGACGCTGTCCGAGCCAGTGGTGTTTCGAGGTGGAGCCGCCGGTTGGCGCGCGAATGAGACTTGGACGTCTCTGGAGGATATGATTCGGTGCTTTGGGGAGGATTGGGAGTGTGATGTGAGGCTGATTAATGATTTAGGGGCGTTGAGCGATGGGGAGAGTACGTTCGTGTATTGCGAGGAGTCGCACGCGGCGGTTAGAGACGGAACGTTTACGCCGCCGAGCGTGACGAGAAGGATGAAGTTTGCCGCGGCGGTGGCACGCGTTTTGAGAATACACGGCGACGGAGCGTATATTCAGAGCGCCATTAGCGAAGAAAGGTCCAGAGACTGCGTCGGTGGCGTGCACGTCGCGTTTAATCTATCGGAAAGTGGATGGAGGGAATCACAAGAGCGACGCCTGTGGCTTGCGCTGGCTTCTTCTGTCACGCCCCTGCATTTCGACGCGTCGTGGTCCACGCTGACACAAGTCGGCGTTGGCTCCAAGCGGATGTTACTCTTTGAACCGTTCGCACTCAAGTCGATCGGGTTGTATCCAAACTGGCATCCGTTGCGTCGCAGAGGGCGTGAATTTCCGGACGTCGCCGCGCTCGAAGTGACCATCCACCCGGGCGACGTCCTCGTCTTTCCACCACGCTGGAGTCACTACACTGAGAGTCTCGGTGATTGCGTGTCGGCTTCGATAACTCAGCGATTTATGTCGCAGCGCGATGAGATTGTGGTGCCAGAGATGCAGCGCGCCGTCGAGCGTTGGGCGCGTAATCGCGACAGACCGAAGGCGCTGGAGCGGCTCGTGTCGATGAATATCATTTCGGACGACTTTGGTTGTGTCTCTCGACGGTGTGCAAGTACTGGAGAAGTTGCGCCTCTCGATGATTCCATGTGGCTTCTCGAGGTGAATGATGAGTGGAGACGGGCCGCGCATTCTTGTGCTCAAACGGTTGAAGAATGTTTGGGCGCGAACAACATTCATGGCGTCTATCTTAGAGGATCTGTCGCGCAAGGCAGAGCTCGCGCAGGCGTGTCCGATGTCGATCTGATTGTTTTGACGAAAAAAGTTTTCAGAGACGAAGAGAAAGACGCAGCACGAGCGACGCTCGATCGACATTGGCTACCACGATTTGAGCACCTGGTGACAAAGGCGGATGTGCGCTTTCATGCGTTTGAGAGCGAGAAAATTGACGTCAATGAACTATCGAATAGCGACTCTGTGGTCACTTTTGTGCTCGCGACGCAAAGTTTGACTCTCTCCGGACTCGATTTACCGACTTTGCTGCCTACAACCGCGAGAATACCGAAAATGCAGGTACTCGACAATATACATTCGGATGTTGCGAGGGCGTTGGATCACGGATCTGAAAAAGCGTTGCGCTGGGCGTTGAAGAGACTGGTGAGAGCTACTTATGAAAAGTTTGCATTGCCAAATAGAGCAGTGCCGTACACGCGTGACCTTTACCAATGCGTGAAATTAGTTTTAGAATACACAGATATAGACGGGAGCGATTTGATGAGCGCTGTCATCGCCGCCATTCACGGCTCGACTGCCTGGAGTGATGTTTTCTTCACTGCTCGTGCAAAGGCGCTCGCTATTAGACTCGATAGGTTTTTGATGAATTGATTTGAATGTTGTTTTAAAAGCGTAATCGATTTGTCCATAAATGGTCCGGCGTTAATCTACATCACAGTGCGGATTTGATCGCAGCAAGCGACTCAGCATCCATGCCCTTCAAGGCAGCCACGTATGCGTTTACCTTGGCCGCGCGACCCTTGGCTAAGACCGCAGACGTGACCTTGTCGGCATCGGATTCAAGCATGGCGACAACCGCGCGGTCGTCATTCGCGTCAACTATAGAAGCGGCAATAGCATCCTCAATAGTGGCGACAAGAGACTTCTCGAGCTCTACTTCACCAAGCTGCTCCTTGATTCTACTAGCTAACGCATCCACAGCGAGGCGGCGTTGCAGCCTGGCGTGGAAGTAGCGACGCGCGTTCTTCCAGTCAACGACGTCACGGATAACACCCTTGGCCTTCATACGACCACTGCGATCGTGAAGATCAGCGAACTCGTGGGCAACTTGGGTGTACATCGGAAGAAGCGCGTTTTCACGCTTCTTGATCTCGTCCTTGTTTGCCTCCGGATCTTCATCCAACGTCGCAAGGATCGGATCGAGTCGGTGCATCGCAGTGAGTTGGTCCTTGGAACGGAACTTAACCTCGCAAATCCCTGGCGGTTCGAGAATACCACCACGAGAGTCCACATCGGCATACATTTCCATGCGGGCTTCGTTGATAGTCGGGTCGACAACAACCCAGGCACCACCACGGAGTTCACCGTTCGGCGGAATGTAAATGAACACCGGGTGACGGTACACACGAAGTTCATCGACAATCATAGCGCCGAACTTGAGGATTTCACCGTACATATCGCGGGTACCACCGCTGAAACCACGCCAGTTGGCAAAAATGAACAACGGAAGGTTTTCAGCGTTGTTGAAATCTCTGATGGCGGTGGCAGTCTTGTGAGCGCTGTCCGGGAACCAAACTTGGCCGGCTTGAGCCAAGACGGCTTCGCGAGATTCCGGGTTGGCCGGATCCGCAGGAATACGCTGCTCCATCAAGCGCGTCTCAACCGCGATGACACCACACGGGATGCCACCAAGGCGAGCGCGGCCGGTGACGACAGACTTACCCCATTCCGGAAGAGTTTCAGTCCAAGAGTCAACATCAAAGAAACCCTTGCTGAATCCTTCAGGGGCCGCGACACCGGCAAGCATGTGTCGAGGATCGTACGGAGTCTTTGTCGGCATGAACTCAATGTCACGATCCACCGGATCAGACGACTTGAGAGCCCGAGCTTGGGACTTGGAGGTAGCCGGAACATAGGAGAGCCAGTTGAGAATCGCCTTGACACCATCTTGGTCGTCAGAGACTTGCAAGTGAGAAACACCGTTCGGCATCATCACTTGAGGACCACCAAGTTGGTCTTGGCTCGTATACACTTCACGGCCGAGAAGCTTGTTCAAGGCTAAGTAGCCCGTGAGGATGAGAGGACCGTTCGTCATCTGGATGTTGCGTTGACCCAAGCGGCACAAATAGGCGCCGATACCGACAGAGCGACCAGAGACGTACGAGAGAGTAAACGCATCAGCGTAGGCCGCAGACTGCTCACCAGCAATCATACCAGAACCACGCAAGTTCTCAACACCGATACCGTGAATTTGGCCGATGATGTCGGTCAGCTTCATGCGCGTCTCGTTGCCGTCGATAATTTCTTCTGCCTTGACAGTGCCCTCAGGGAACGCCTTGTAATCCTCCGGAGTGAGGTACAAGTATCTGAAACCCATGCCCGGGTTCGTGTCATCAATCCAGGCAACCTTGAAGTACGGCTTGAGTTCTTCAACGAGACCAATGCGAGCACCAGAGTTGGATGCGATGTAAATGCGCGGCAAACCAAGGTTGCGGGCATACTTGGAAATGGCATCGTACACGTCGTCTTCCTTGACGCCAAAAGAACCAGACATGTAAGTGCAGTCGTTACCGACAATGACGATTTCCCGACCCTCGGGGTACTCCGGAGTCTTCATAAAGCAGTGCCAGCCGACCATACCGACATTGTTCGAGCCCGCAGGGCGTTGCTCCTTCGTGAGCTTGCCATCCTCCCCGAGGACGAGTTCAGAGGCACTGAAAAAGTCAGTAGGCATAGAGCCGCCGACATCGGCAATGTGCTTTCTCCAGTTGAGAACGAGGGCCTTTTCGAACAACCCGAGGAAGTCGAAGATGTACGTCGTGCCGATAGCACGGGCAACGGCGCGCTTTTGCTGCAAAGCACCCGGCTGCGGGTACGGCTCCAAGAAGCACGCTTGTTCTTCGCCATTCGAACCAAGCAAGCAGAACTGATCAGCTCTGCCCGTGGTCGGTTCGAGGTATTCCTTGTACATGTCAACCTTCAACCACTGACCAGACATGGAAGTGGCCATGAGACGAAGCGGCACCTTCTCCTTGCCAACACGCACGCGCACTTCAATTTCATCAACACGGGACGCGAGAAGCGTTGCAGATTGACGACTGATGAAGTCAAGAAGCTTGTTCTTCAACGCAGAGACAGCCGTACCGATGTTTTCGCTCTCGAGGTGCGGTAAGAAGTTGACATAGATTCTGGAAGAGGAAGCACCCTTGGAGCGGCTATCCATCAACGAAAGGCCCAACGCTTCGAGTGCCTTGTCCAACACGCGTTCCAAGCCACCTTCCATGACGTCCTTCGAGTGAGAGAGACGACGAAGCAACAAGTGCTTGGCTGGACCGCGTCGAGTTCCCGTAGAGGATTCGCCGACATACATGTGCAAATCACGGTTGACAGTTGGCAAGCGCGTCAAGCCATAGTTTTCGAGGCGGGCAAGCTCAAGCAAGTGAGCAACCGTCGGTCGTTCACCTCTGTAGAGCATGTCCTCCTTGAAGTCCTTGCCAGAGTGGAAAGTGTAGTAAGACGGCAATTCCAAGTTGGCGTACGCAAGAACGTTGACAAACTTGACACCAAGAGCTTCAAGCTTCGGCTTTTGCGTGGCAATGTAAGCCTCCATGTCGCCCGGCAAAGAGGCGCTCGCCTCTTGCTGGCTCATGGCAATGTGGAGAACGTGCATTTGATCGTTCTGCGCACCGGCTTGCTTGATGGAGCTTTCAAGCTGAGCCAAAATAGCCGGGAATCGTTCCTTAGCATCCGCTAAGTTGTTGACGCGGGCCAGAAGACCACAGCGCAACGGGCTTTCATCCGGGTAGGTGTTGAACTTGAAATTCCAGCTGATGGAGGTCATCGCGTCGTCACGTTGCACTTGGGTGCTGATGACGTTGTGAGCGCGGTAGACACGCTTACAGTACACTTCAAGCGCAGCATCTTGCACCTTGGCATCCTTATCCTTGAAAAGTACCGGGAGCAGGTCGACAGCGAGAGTCGGAGACTCAACCAAAGACTGGAGATCGCCCGGCTTGGTGCTGCCCCATTGTCGAGACAAGCCTTGAGAGCCGAGGAGAATCGACTTGAGCTCTTCGAGGCGCTTGTCAATGGACGGCAGACGACGCTCAAGCAAAATGTTGGAGGCTTGAAGGGCAACGTCGCCGTAGATGGAACCGCGCAACTTGGAGAGCTTCTCAATGTTCTGGCGAAGGGAGTCAGAGATTGGCGCGTGGTCGTCAGCCCACGAGATCGGTCCACGAGAGATGACTCGCTGCGGCAGGGTCGGAGCTTGCTTCAAAAGCGAAACGATGAAGCCAGCGCGAGCTGTAGAGCGAGTGTGAGCTCGGACTTGGTTGAGAACCGGAGCCAAGTTACTCGAGTTGGAGCGAATCAACTGAGCCATGACAGAGTCTATCTTCTTGCCCTCAAAGACGCTCTCGACAGAAATGTATCGCGTGATGACTTGGTCGAGCACCGCCACAGCGCGGTCCCAGCGCCCTTGGTCAGCTGGGAGCGCAGTGAGGCAGTTGAACAAGTTGGAGAGGCACTCGTCCGCATCGAGGTTGTAACCGTCAAGGAACAGGTTGACTCGGTTGACGGCAGCCTCGAGCGCCTCCTCTGGACTGGCCGGCGCTTCATCCGCGTTCGGAATGCGAAGCTCGCCGCTGAAAGTGCTGATCTTCTTCACCTTGCTCGGATCCTTGAGCTCGATAGTGGCCAACAAGTCGCCAGCTTCAATCACAGCACCGCCAGACTTGGCGTGAGACACCTTGCCGCTCTCGGTGGCGATGAGCGGCATGACCATCTTCATCGCTTCCACCTCCGCGAACGGCTTACCGGCGACGACCTCAGCTCCGTCATCTTGCAAGAAGCGAATGAGCTTACCAGTCACATCGGTACGAAGTTCAGACGGATCAAAAATGTTCGGCAACAGCCAAGTCTGGCCGTCGAGGATCATTCTCAAGCCGAGCGGCTCCTCAAGACCTTCAATCTCGTGCTGCTGACCACCGAACATCGTGACGAGGGCGCCATCCGCACGCTCACGGATCTTGGCCTCTATCTTTTGACCCTCCGGCGTCGTAACTTCGAACGCATCCGGCCCCAATCGCGCAATGTCGAAAGAGTACTTGACGTCTTGGTACGTTATCTCAATCGGGAAGTGAATCATCTTATCAACGCCTTGAATAGACACTTGACCCTTCTTCCAGAACTCGGTAAGTCCTTCCTCTTCAGCCTTCGCAGTCTTGAACGCGCGGAAAAGTGCAGCACCAAGAACAATCATGTGCGGGTCTTGCTTGTTGGCGATCTCCTTCTTGGCAATCAAGCCATCCAACCAAGACGTATCGATGGTGTTCTCCTTGAACTCTTCCGTCTCGAGAAGCTGAACGAGGTACTCGACAGCGGTGCGGATCTCACCGCGCACAACCATACCCTTGAGAGCGAGCACAAGAGCCTTGCGCGCTTCGTTACGGTTGCGGCCAGACGCGAAAATGTGACCAAACTGAGAGTCGGCGAATTCGTGAACGCCACCGTTCGCGCCAACAGAGAAGTACCCCCAAACGTTCGGCGTAGATTGGAACTGAACACGCTCAATACCACCAGAAGTCGGCTTGAAACCTTCATCCGGGTTTTCGGCAGTGATACGCGCGGCAATCACGTGAGTCTCCGGCAAGTGGTAGTCATCCTCCATGAAGTCAATGGAGTCGGTACCCTCAACGTCGCGGTTGTAGAAGCGACGAATTTCCGGAATGCGATCGAGCGGAATACCCATGGCGACTTGAAGCTGCGTCGCCGGAAGGTTAACACCAGTGATACCTTCCGTAACCGGGTGCTCGACTTGCAAACGCGGGTTGAGTTCGAGGAAGAAGTACTTGTCCGTCGCAGCGTTGTACAAGTACTCAACGGTACCAGCACCGATGTAACCGATGTTCTTGGTCAAACGCTGCGCCGCCTTTTCCATCTCCTTAAAGATTTCCGGCTTGGCAATCGTCGGCGGACCTTCTTCAAAGATCTTTTGGAAACGACGTTGCGTAGAGCAATCGCGACCGTTGAGCGCAATGGCGTTGCCGTATTCATCACCAACAATTTGCACCTCCAAGTGACGAGCTTGAGAGCACAGTTGCATCATGAACATCGGCGAGCCCGGAACCTCAGCCTTGACTTGTTCGAAGTTCGTGCGGAGTTGCTCTTCGTCCTTGCTCATACGAATACCCTTACCACCACCACCTTCAGACGCCTTCAACATCACCGGGTAGCCAATGCGGTTTGCTGCATCGACGCATTCCTCCACAGTGGTAACCATCGCCTTTTGGAAAATTTCATCCGGAATCGTGCCTTCCGGCGTCAAATCGGCAACGAGACCGTCGCCAGACCACGGGATGGATGGTACCTTCGCAGTTTGCGCCAGAATGTTCGCCGCAATCTTGTCACCCAACACACTCATCACCGGAGCAGTCGGGCCGATAAACTGCACGCCGATTGCCTTGAGCGCAGTCGGAAGCTTCGGGTTCTCGGAAGCGTGACCCCAACCCGGCCACACACCGTCAACACCCTCTCTCTTTGCGATCTCCGTGATGAGAGCGACGTTCGCGTAATTGTTCTTGTTAGAACCACCCGGAACTTCAACATAGTCGTCCGCGAAGCGGATAAACTCAGCGTTCGCCGCCAAATCCTCTGGCGTAGCCATGGCGAGGAACTGAATCGCATTCTCATCGCCAAACTCGTTGAAGGCCCATCTGCGCATGGACAAGATACTTTTCGTCGCCGCCATACCGTTGTTGGCGATGAGCACCTTGCGAATGACGCGCTTGCCTCCACGTTCCGCGACGTACTTGGCCAACGCATCCGCGCTGGACGCGCTCGACGTACTCGGGGAAGAGTCGGCAATCGCGCCAGATACCTGTTCATCACCGCGCTTCGTCGCGCGGGCGACGGCAACACGGCGCGTAGAGTCTGCACGTCGGATCGCCGCACGCGCCGCCACGCTACCGCGGCGAGCATCACCTAAAACTACGTAGCGAAAAGCGCGCGCATTCGGGTTAGTCGCTGTGCGCGGTTTGCTGCGCATCCGTTGCGCGTGGTGTCGATTCCTCTTTTTCACCGTTTCCGCGTCCGAAATCACTTCTTCACGACTTTTACGACATTTCTGCACGATCGCGGCGTCAAACCCCGCGTCCACGGCCGGGTCCATTACTCCCTCAAAAGCTCGTTCCTCCAGCTCTCTAGGTTTCACGAAGTTCAAACCCCTCGTTTCGAGTAACCAACGCGCGCATCCATGTCCACTCTTATCCGGGCCTCACGCCTCGCGCGACGCGTGCTAAACGCCCACGCGCGGGCGAATCGACGCATTTAATTCACGTACATTTACTTCTCACAGCCACCGCAGATGCGGCGCCGCGAGCCGTCGTCGTCGTCGTCGCGGGCATCTCTTCTAATCAACAACCTGCCGCGCGCCCAACGAGTTCCGGTCAGTCTTTCGAGTCCGAGTCACGACGAGAGATCCACGCAACGTTGAACGGTTTCCGCCGCACCGCGAGCGATTCCGACGCGTTTAAAGCGGTCAAATGAATGCACAGGAACGATCGTTATCGTTTCCAACGCGCGGGCGTCGTCGCGCGCGTCATCGCGCGCGATCGACGCGTCCACACGCGCTCGGATCCGACCCTCAGGGCGCTCGTGACCCTCTCCGAGTGCCATCCAATTCAACCAATCATGAACCGTCAAAAAACCACCAAAAGCGAGAGGAGAAGAAAACAAACAACAAACGACCGAGAGGGAGAGAGACGTGCGCGCGCGCGTCTTCGTCGTCGTCGTCGTCATCGTCGTCGCGTCCCCGCTCCTGATCATCCGATCGATCGTTTTCCTCTCCATCCGTCCTCGTCCCGTCGTCGCCCGTCCCGTCCCGTCCCGCGCGCGTTCCGTCCGTGTCACATCCGCGCGGTCACGCACCTTCGAAGAAACGACTCGTCCGCGAGCGCGGCGCACTGTCGGGCCCGAGTGTCGACGCGCGCCGAGTCAGCCCGAACGCCTTGGCCACCCTGGGGGACGCGATTGACCGTTCGCGAAGGGAGAATTTAAAACCAAAATCCCCGCCCATTTCGGCAAAGATCGCGAATCTCGTTTTTTCGACAATCTATCCACCCATTCATCCATCCGTTCATGCATCTTGCCATCGATCGCAGGTTCGGGTTTGGACGATTCGATCGACGGAAATGACCGATCGCGGGAATCGACCGATGGTTTTGTGGGTTTCGTTCGGGCCCCGGGACTCGATCGAAAGAGCCCGTTCGCGCCGATTCATTCACTCGTACATTTTTCCGCAACCGGCAGACGACGACGGACGGCGACGAACGATGCGTGGGGCATCGACGTCGGCGTCGACGTCGGCGTCGACATCGACGTCGTCGTCTTTGTGTGGTCGCGGACCGGGGCGTCGGTGGGGCGCTCGGAGGGTGCGCGACGCCGGCGTCGGTGGACGGATGATGATGCCGCTGTCGACGCCGATGGTGCCGCCGGGTCGGCGTGAACGTGCGATGTCGGCGGTCGGACGCGTCTGCGGGCGTCCGAGAGACGTCATGGTGATGTACGGGGACGTCTCGGCGTCGTGGGACGACTTGCCAGAGGATGAGGACGAGGAGTACGAGTATGCGTACGACGCGGATGAGGCTACGACGGACGCGTCCGAGGACGCGTCCGCGACCATGGCTATGGACGTCATGGCGTCGCCCGAGTCGGTGTGGAGGTGTTTGTCGCGCGGGGAAAATTTGTCAGAGTTCGTCCCGACGCTCTTGGTGGCGAAACGCGGGCCAAAGTCATACGGTTCGACGGAGACAGAGGTGAGGCTGCTCGCCATGGACTACACGCTATTCACGCCGAGAATGCTCAACACGGTGAGCGTGCGCATCGTCGATCGATCGAAGGGTCCGCCGAGCTGGCAGAATGGCCCGGCGACGCTCGCTTTCGTCGCGAGGAACGTAGACGATCGGAGCGAGTTTTCGTTGTCGGGGTCGTTTTGTATTTCACCCATTTTCGGCGAGTCGTACAAGTGCAGAGTCGAGTATCGCGCGGAGTTGAAGCCGCTTCGCTATGCGGTGCCAGTGAAGATTCTCCAGAGAACCGTGGAGGAGAGTCTGCCGTTTGTTATCGCGAGCGTCACGAAACAGGCGGTGAAACGCGATCAACAACGCCTTCGGGCACCCCAGTTTCTACCACAGCTCGAGACGCCATTTGGCGCAAACGCCGTGGTGAAGCAGAGAGAAGAGGAAATTCTCATGCCGGGAAGCTATTTGGGTTTGAGCGAAGTGAACGTACCGATTCCGAATACAAGCTCTAGCCAAGATGATGAAGATGATTCCGCCGCGTCAGCCGCGAGTACGGTGCGCATGCGACAGAGAGGGGAGAAGCAAAACGAAAACGCCAAGCAATCCGGCGCGCCGACGAGCTGGCGCGCCATCGGCGGCGGAGCCACGCCCGGCAAGAAGTGGTTCTCGAGCGATATAACTCCGTTTCAGCTACCAGGAAGTCTCGAAGTGCACATGCGACGGTACGATACCGATAGTCTCCTGCATCGACGCGCGCTCGGCGCGGTACGCGTTGAGGCACCGCCGGCACTCGTCTGGGAACTCTTGATAAACTTTGACAACATGCCGATATTTGTACCCCATCTCGTGCACACAGAGTTCATCTATCGGTACGCCTCTGAGGACGTTCGAAGAGAGGAAGCAGAGGTGACGAAACGGATGCGTCTTCGACACGTCTTCTTAAAGTGTGAGTTGTTTCACATGGTGGAAGAGTCCATCGCGCTCGACTTGGTCCAGAAGGACGACAAGGGTGAGCTACAGTTTAGAGTTTTACAAAACCCGAGGTTCGGAGCGCTTCAGGGTAAGTGGTTAGTTGTTCCCGCTGATGATGATGCAAAGGCTACCGTGCTCAAGTTTGCCATAGAGGGCGTAGTTAAAAGTCAAGTGAACGACGTGCCCTCGCGGAAAATCGACCCGCTGAAGGAGCGCATCGCGTTTGAGGAAATTTCGACGATGCTCAAACTGGCGAGAGATTTCATGGAGAGTGTCGCAAACAAAAAAGTCAAGTCGTACGGGAGCGTCAATATAAATGTTGCTGACTTGGTACTCAAAGGCGAACAGCGTTCCATGGATGAGGATGCGATTATCAAGGGTGAAGTGTCCATTTCGTCGACACAGCGCCGCCGATCTCAAGATGAAATCCAAGACGACATCGCTGAGCTCAAGAGCGAACTCGTGCGATTAGGATTTGGACAAGATAAAGTCATGCCGAGCCGCAATCAACTACGTAAGGGTCGTCATTGGGACGTCATCAAGCGTATCGAAGGTCTTGGTGGATTTGTAGAGGTGGCAAAGAGACTCGACTGGGAGAGTTTGCAAAAGCGTCCGCGTGGATACTGGAACCTTCGAACTTTGGAGCTCGAAATTTCTGCGTTTATCGCCAACTCGGACGATCCCCAAGTGTACACGAACCCACGGGTCATGCCTTCACAGAGAGCCCTTCGCGATGGCGGACGGATGGACATTGTGAATGCGCTCAAGAGGTTCGGCGGCGCCGTCAAGGTTGCGGAGAGCATCAACTTTGAAGTCAACGAGGAACGCCTCAAGGCTGCCACTCGACCGAACGTGCGAGACAGATAGTTTTAGAATGCGCGCTGAAAAATGTGTTGTTTCTTTTAGATTTGGTTTTTTAGCTTCTTTTTTATTAATAGCAGCCGCTAACGTCCCGTTCCGTCGAGCCTCTTCAGATGAAGTACGTGAAGACGCTGCCATCCTTATCAATCTTCGTCGGGTACACCGGCAACGGAATCGGCGTCACCGCCTTCTTCAACCCACCCAGAAACTTACGCATCATGTTGTCCTGCGGGCACCACTCGATGACATCCCCGGTGGCCAAATCGTATGACGTCCCGTCCAACGGGCTACGAATAGCCGCCCCATACGGACCCTCAAACAACTCCCCATCAATCAGCGGGTACTGATATGCCGTCGAGTTACACGCGGTGATGAACACCATCGTCCCATACTTCACCATGCAAAAGTTCCCGTTCGCCAAGAGCAACGCCTTGATCGGCTTCTCCTCCAGCTCGTCCACGTTACCCACCTTGATCCACTTTTCGTTTCCACCAGTCTTCGCCACCGCGTCAAACTGCGCTCCACCATCCGCCACCCGTTTACTCCTCCGCTCCTTCTTGCTTCCCTCAGCATTCTCATTAAACTCATCGTCTAAAATCTGTCCAATCCCGCGTCTCTTCCCAGCACGAAGCGCGACGTCGTCGCCTCTTCGACGCCCCCACTGCTGCTGATGACGTCGACCCAGCGTGGACGACGCCAACCATCGCTCCCCACCGCTGCGTCGCGCCGTCGCCGCCGTCGTCGTCATCACCGCGTGCGTGGAAACCGTAGACATCGCGATGCGTCGTGCTCCCGTCGAATCGAACGAGTGACCACGCGCGCGCGCGTGTTTGACGCTCCGTCGCCCAGTCGTCGGTCCGACCGCGCGTGCGGGTTGAAAAGATGAAAAAGCGAAATGTACCGGTACT
>Ga0255780_10000609_pt1 | contig 34637 bp, 4 predicted proteins | sample 071ome_32_FD_179978 | JGI IMG/M metagenome (GOLD analysis project Ga0255780, IMG submission 179978) | Coastal salt marsh microbial communities from the Groves Creek Marsh, Skidaway Island, Georgia - 071405AT metaG (version 2) | ecosystem: Environmental > Aquatic > Marine > Intertidal zone > Salt... | reverse complement strand
GCCCAAGGTGGACGCGATGGACCGCCTGATGTCGAGCCTGAGCTTCCACCCGGGCGCCATCACGGTGCTCTTCTCCTCGGTCGCGTCTCTCACCGGATCGCCGGGACAGATGAACTACAGCGCTGCGAACAGCGCCCTCGACTTGTTGGCCACCAGGTTGACTGCACAGGGCCTGTCGTTCGTGAGCATCCAGTGGGGTGCCTGGGCGGGAAGTGGCATGGCCGGTAACGACGCGTCGACAAAGGCGAGGGTCGAGAGGACTGGACTTGGACTCGTCGAGCCCGTCATTGGTCTGGACGCCATGGCCAACTTGATTCAGGGATGGAACCACGCCAGCGTTGTTACCTGCATCCCGTTCTCGTGGGAGAGGTTCATCACCAACCAGTACAGGACCAGCGAGGTCCCGGCCATGTTCTCCAACTTTGCCCACTTCAAGAAGGTCGAGAGGCCTTCGAGGAAGAAGAAGGGCAGGCCCACGAGGAAGATGGCCTCCAGGCCGAAGAGAGCCTCTGCGCCCGGCGCCTCGGAGGCTGCCGTCCTGGCGCAGGTCCAGGAGGCCGTCGCCGCCATCCTCGGCAAGGAGGTCAGCGCCAACGAGCCGCTGATGTCCGCGGGGCTCGACTCCTTGAGTGCCGTCGAGTTCAAGAACGACCTCGAGGGCAAGTTCGGCGTCGAGCTGCCGGGCACGCTGGTGTTCGACTACCCGTCGTCGGCGAGCATCGCGGGCTTCCTTGCTGGCTTGCTCGGGGAGCAGGGACAGGGCGTTGCCGTCGTCGAGGATGAATCAGACGTCAGTGACGACGAGGAGGCTGTCGCGTACGTGCCGACGAGGAGGCGCCGCCCCAAGGTCAAGGCGTCGAGGGCCACGGCGGGCACCACAGCCGCCTCGGAGGCTGCCGTCCTGGCGCAGGTCCAGGAGGCCGTCGCCGCCATCCTCGGCAAGGAGGTCAGCGCCAATGAGCCGCTGATGTCCGCGGGGCTCGACTCCTTGAGTGCCGTCGAGTTCAAGAACGACCTCGAGGGCAAGTTCGGCGTCGAGCTGCCGGGCACGCTGGTGTTCGACTACCCGTCGTCGGCGAGCATTGCGGGCTTCTTGGTCGGTGTTGTCGGAGACCAAGAGTCTGGAGATGTGCTCTGGGAGTCTTCAGAGTACTCGGATATCGGGAAGCTGGACTACATGATGGTGCCTGGTGGCCCCCGAGGTGACGTTGTCATATCGAGTGCCAACATGAGGTCGTCCCAGGATGCCCTCTCCATGATTGCGCCCATTGATGCCTCAATGCCTATCCCTCTGTCGAGGTGGGACATCGACAGTCATGCCGACCTGTTCAGTGGCATCCCGGTCAGGTTTGCCCCGACGCTCGAGGGCATCGATCTGTTCGACCCGGGCTGCCTGGGTATCCCCGACGGTGTGGCGGTGCTGATGGATCCTCAGCATAGGATATTGCTGGAACTTTCTGCCGAGTTGATCTTTGCCGAGGTGAACTCGGCGGAAGGGTTCAGCAACGAGACGGGCGTGTTTGTCGGCCTGTCGTCAACCGACTATGCAAAGGTGGTTGCCAAGCATATCAAGGGCATCTCGGGGTACGTGGCGACAGGAAACACTCTGAGTGTTGCGTCTGGCCGTATCAGTTTCCAGTTTGACCTGAGGGGACCGACGCTTACCGTTGACACGGCCTGCTCGTCGTCCCTGGTCAGTCTGCACTCTGCCAAGAACTCGCTCCTGCTCGGACAGTGCGAGAGTGCTATCAACGCTGGTGCGAATTTGATGCTGTCTGTGGATACGCCGGTCGCGTTTGCCAAGTCGGGCATGCTGTCCCAGGATGGCAGGTGCAAGACGATGGATGCAGCCGCTGACGGATACGTCCGCGCCGAGGCGGCTGGTGCCATCTTCCTGAGGCTGGCCATCGGCGCTCCAGTCGACGGTGACGTCTACGGAATGTTGAGCGCGACAGCTCTCAACCAGGACGGGCGGTCCAGCTCCTTGACGGCGCCGAACGGACCGGCGCAGTCCAGGGTCATCAAGGCGGCGCTGGAGGACTCGGCGCTGTCGCCGGGCGACATTGCCTCGTTCGAGATGCACGGAACGGGAACTGGCCTCGGCGATCCCATCGAGGTCGGTGCATTGGGTACTGTGATGCATGGAGTGTCCAGGCCCAAGGTTGTGACCGCCGGCAAGTCCCTGGTCGGGCACGCCGAGCCTGCGGCTGGCATGATGGGTGTAGCTCACATCCAGACCGCCATGCTGCACGAGGCCGCGCTGCCCATCTTGCACCTTCGTTCGCTGAATGTGCATACGATCAATATCCTGAGCAAGGGCAACTGGTCCATCCAGAGGTCTGTAGGCCCGCACCCTGTGTCCGACGAGCCCGCCGCCTTCCACATGGGCACGAGCTCGTTCGCGTTCCAGGGAACCAACGCCCACTCCATCATTTCCAAGGTTGACGGGACCGTTGGTGGTGCCTCGATCAGATGGTTGGAGGTGTGGGAGAAGACCAGGCACTGGGCGCACGTGCAGATCCCCGAGATTCTGCACGTTGCGTCGGTGCACGCCAAGGCGGCCACCTTCCAGGTCGACCTGTCGCTGGCCAGGTTCGCGGCCATTCACGGCGCGGTCAAGTTGAACGGCCAGTCCGTGATCCCAACCGGGCTCGCGATCGAGACCGCAGAAGAGGCCGTGCGTTGCGTTGGCCAGATCAAGGTCGGCACGACCGCCCTGACCAACGCCGTTGTCCGCCCCACCCAGCTGTCGCTGTCCACGGTCTTCACGGTGCACGTCGCGGACGACTCGTCAGTCGCGATGATGATGAGAGAGTCTGTGTTCGGTGAGTGCACCGCGTCGGCGGTCGCCCAGGCGTCGCGTGGTTGGGCGGGCGTTGTCCCTCCGCCTGGCCTGTTGTCGGCCATCCTCGCTCCCGCGACCGCTGCCACCGCTCCGTCGGCGTCGAGTCTCGCCGTCGTCGATGTCAGTGGAGACTTTGGGTATGACGCGGTGTTCGGCTGCCTGCAACGCGGCGGCGTCGTGACGGCATTCGAAGTCAAGACGCTGCCCTCGTCCCTCGAGGCGGGGCGCGGCAGCCACCACGGCCACGCCGGCCACGCCGTCGGAAACGCCGATTCCCTGCGCGTGATTGGCCTTTGTCCGAGCATGTTCGATGGAGTCCAATTGACGAAGGGCTCGATCGGAACGCTGGGCGAGGCGGACCCCGTCCAGGACATGTACGAGGTGGAGTGGCGGGCGGTCGACGTGGCCGGCTCGGCCTCGCCGACCCTCGGATGGGCGTTCCGTGGAGATTCTCCCGAGACTGTCCTAGCGACCATCAAGCAGATGGACGCTTTGAAGGTCGAATTTGCGTCGTCTGGCCGCGTCGGTGCCCAGCTCGCTGGTGGCATCGCTCGCGGCCACGTCGACGTGGCCAGCTCGCAGCTGCACGGCATGCTCAAGTCGTACGCGCAGGAGCATCCGGGAGACAGCCTGCCGATCCACTTTTCGGAAGTCACTGGGTCTTCTTGGTCCATCGTCGAGCAGACAGGTGCCCATGGGGTCGACCTGTATGGCACCATGAGCTATGCGTCGGCGTCGTTCGGGGCCCGCCTGACTCGCAGTGGCCGTGGCCAGGACGTCGTGCGCACTCCGATCGAGTCAGAGAGCCATCACATCGCTGGTGGATCTGGAGCCGTGGCGGGACACGTCGTTTCCTGGCTCGTCGAGCACGAGGCGCCGTTCATCAGGCTGATGAGTCGGTCGGCGGGCGTGCCTGTGTCGTCAGATATCCTCGACGGATTCCAGGGATCCCTGACCACGCAGAAGTGCGACGTTGCGTTCATGAGCGATCTCGACTCGCTCGCTCGCACGATCAACGGCTGTCTGCACATCGCTGGAGGCACGTTGAGGGACTCCACCATCGCCAACCAGGCCCTGGACCAGTTCCGGGTGGTGGCCGCGCCCAAGTCGGCGTCCGCGAGCAAGCTCGTCGCGCTGTCCGGCAGCGATCCTCTGTCGCTGGTCGCCATGTACTCTTCGATCGCATCCTTGATGGGATCGCCGGGTCAGGTGTCGTACTCGTCGGCCAACTCGGCCCTGGACGCCTACGCCGTCTCCCTGGAGATGCAGGGTACAGCGTCCGTGAGCATCCAGTGGGGCGCGTGGGCTGCCGGCGGCATGGCGACGCGCGATCGCTCAACGAGCTCTCGTCTGGAGCGCATGGGCATTTCGACCATCGCGGTCGGCGCGGGTCTGCGCCTGTTCGAGGCCATCTTGAGCACTGGCTCCGGGGCCGGGTCCAGCCCGGTGGTCGGTGCGATTCCGTTCAAGTGGGAGAGGTTCGGCAGGACCGATTCGCCCGCCTTGGCGACCTTCATTGACGACTTTGCGATCGAAGGCACCGGTATCGCGGACAGTGCAGAGAGGAAGGCGTCCTTGGCGAAGACCGGCAAGGCCCAGGTCCAGACCAAGTTGGTCGACGCCGTTGCTGTCATCGAGAGCGCCGTCGAGACCATCATCGGCGCCAAGGTCGGCCATTCCGAGCCTCTCATGGCCTCCGGATTGGACTCGCTCGGTGCCGTGGAGCTGCGCAATGCCCTCGAAAACGCGTTCGACCTGCAACTGCCGTCCACGGTGGTGTTTGACTATCCCACCATCTCGACGATGGCCGCGTTTGTCGAGTCCCTGTTCGGTCCGGCCGATGATGCCGCCGACCGGATGACGATGGTGCCGGGCATCGTAGCGAGGACGTCGGACGAGCACGTGTCGATCGTGTACAGCAACCAAGTGTCGCCCAAGGACGGCCTGCTCTTTGCTGATGCCGTCGACGCTGTCGGCCAGGTGCCGTTCGACCGCTGGGACATCCAGCAGTACGGTGCCTTGAACGCCCGCTTCGGTGCATTCATGAAGGATGTCTTTGTCTTTGACCCGGCTGCGTTCTCCATCGCGCAGTCCGAGGCCTCCCTGATCGACCCCCAGCAGCGCCTGCTGCTCGAGTTGATCGGATCGTCGCTGGTGGACCACCGGTCGGCGGCCTCGATGGCCGGTCGTGGCGTGTACGTCGGTCTTGCGAGCTCCGACTACGGGTCAATGGTCCATGCATTTGCCGAGAAGGGAGCGTTCCACGCCACGTCGAACGCCCTGTCGGTCGCGTGCGGCCGCATGTCCTACACGTTCGGCTTCCAGGGACCGAGTCTCAGCATCGACACGGCCTGCTCTGCTTCGCTCGTTGCCACGCATTTGGCGGCTCAGGGCATTCGGGACGGCATTTCGACGCTCGCCTACGCCTCGGGCGTCCACGTGCAGTGCACACCGACGTCCACATCGTACGTCTGGGCGGCCAGCATGCTGACGCCGTCCGGCCGCTGCAAGGCGCTCGATGCCAGCGCGGACGGATACGTCAGGGGCGAGATGTGCGCCGTGTTCGTGATGGAGCCGTCTTCCACAACCGACCTGAGCAGCGCCACGATGAACGTGGTGCTGTGCGGTAGCGCCGTCAACCAGGACGGGCGGTCGAGCTCGTTGACGGCCCCGAACGGGCCATCGCAGACGACCGTCATCAACATTGCCCTTGAAGTGGCAGACGTGCCCCCCTTGCACGTCCAGGGGCTGTCGATGCACGGCACGGGTACCTCGCTCGGGGACCCGATCGAGGTCGGTGCGGCCATGGCCGCGTACGGCAAGTCCAGGCCGGACGCGTTTACGTTCATGGCGAGCAAGTCATGGGCTGGGCACGGAGAGCCTGCGGCGGGAATGGCCGGTCTGTTCTTGGCGGCCGTCGGACTCGACCAGGTCAAGTCGATCGAGCAGATCCACCTGCGCACGCTGAACCCGTACGTCGAGACCAACCTGGCCGGCCAGAAGGTCATGCTGCCGCGCCAGAAGAACCCTCAGGTCTTGCAGACGAACGGAGAGCTGCGCATGGGCGTGAGCGCGTTCGCGTTCCAAGGCACCAACGCGCACGCCGTCCTGCAGGCGGGGCCGCTCGCAGAGCCAAAGCTGGTCGCCGGACTTGGCATGTTCAACAGGGCGCCCCAGTGTGTCTTGCCAGAGATACATGTCCTGCTTTCGGCGTTCTTGCCCGATGGTTCGAGCAAGTATCGCGTCGTCCTGCAGGCGAGCCTGATGCACCCAGCCGTCTCGTACGTGTGGGATCACAAGGTGCTTGGCAAGTGTATCTTCCCTGGTGCTGGGTACTTCGAGGCGGCCCTGGCCGCTTCGCGCGTCCTGGGTGCATCGAGCGATGTGTCCGCGCAGGACGTGTCGATCCCGGCCCCGCTCCTTCTCGATGAGACCGACGCGTCGCTCACGCTGGAGACTGTTGTCGACGTCGAGGATGGGTCCATCTCGGTCGGTAGCATATCTTCGCACGCAAGGCTAGTGCATATGAACGGAGAGCTGGGTCGTTGCCTCGTCGCGGGTCCGTCGTCCGTCGTGGCCCCCAGCACGCCGCCCGGCATGGCGACAATCGCGCCGATTGCGTCGATCGCGGTCGGGCTCGAGGCCGAAGCCGGTCCACGTCGCTCGGGCGCTGCCGTCACCCAGTTGGCAAGCAAGACGGAGCGGTCCGGCATGACGCTGGACCCGGCCGTCTTCGACTCCTTCCTGCAGGTCGGGCAGGTGTTTGTCAACACGAAGGAGGTGTACGTGCCGGCGTGCCTCGGGTCTCTGCGGGCCGACTCGTCGGCCAGGGATCTCAGCACGTTCGTCGACGACTCGTGGGGCGTGTCGATCCCGCTGCCGTCGTCGGATACGATGGTCAGTGACTTCAGCATGGTGCAGCAGAGCGGGCGCGTGTTGTGCTCCCTGAAGCATCTGGAGGCCAAGAGCATGGGCGTCCAGCAAAAGGTTGTCGACACCATGTCGGTGCCTCACACGCTCTACACGTCGCATATGGTCGCATGCGACGCCTGCGCCTGCGACTACCCGTATGGCGTGTCCACCCCGGACAGCGCCGAAGGCGGCGCGCAGTGGAAGGTTTCCGGGTCGATCGATGCGTCGCGGCGCACGATTGCCAGCCTCGAGGGAATCCGGGCCTCTGCAAGGTCGGCCGATCGGTTGGTGCTCATGACCGAGTCCACCGGAGCGTCTGGCGTCGCGCCCCTCGGGCCTGCGCACGTTTACCACAAGGCGTCGTCGGGCAAGGCCCTCGGTGGCTACATCAGGACGCTGAGCCAGGAAATGCCGCAAGTGTCGTGGGGCGTCAAGTACCAGGACGCCGGGGCCGTGGGCGGTGCGGAGGTCCGGATGATGGCCGGCGGCGCCGGTGGCGCTGGTGGCCTTGGATCGCCGAAGACGGTCGATCAGTTCGGCACGACTGCCGACTCGAACGTTGTGTACGTGCCGCAGGTGATGGATGCGGATGCGAGAGAGCTGTTCCATTCGTACCAGCTGCTGCCGCTGCCTCGCGGGGCTCTGAGCGGCCTCAAGCCGCAGCCGCTCGACCTGTCCGCTCGCCTCCCGCAGGACAAGGTGGTCGTCGAGGTCAAGTCCGTCGGCATCAACTTTAGGGATGTGCTCAACGTGCTCGGTATGTATCCGGGAGATCCCGGCGACCCTGGTGGCGACTGCGCCGGTGTCATCATCAGCGGCCACCTTCACCACGACGGGAAGGTGATTGCTGGACCGGGCGACTCCGTCTTCGGTCTCGCCGGTGGGTGCCTGGGAAGCCACGTCGTGGCTTCCAGCCTGACGTTGGTGCCGATGCCGCAGTGTCTGTCGTACGAGGAGGCCTCGACCATGCCGACCGTGTTTGTGACGGTCGACACGGCCCTGAATCGACTTGTCCGGATCGGCGAGAACGATCGGATCATGGTCCACGGTGCTGCCGGTGGCGTTGGCCTCGCGGCCATGCAGGCCATCAAGGCCGCCGGCGCGATGCCCGTTGTCACCGCCGGGAACGTCTCCAAGAGGACGATGCTCCGTCACCTGGGCGCCAATCATGCCTTCAGCTCGAGGGACCTTTCGTTTGCCGACGAGTCTATTGTCGCGGCAGGCGGGGCTACTGCGGTGATCAACACGCTCACCTCTGCTGGCTTCGTGGCGGCGACCCTCGCCACCCTCGGCCGAGGGGGCGCCTTTGTGGAGATCAGCAAGAGGGACATCTGGAGCACCGAGCGCATGCTGCAGGAGCGTTCAGACGTCAAGTACAACTTGCTCGCGGTCGACTTCATGTCGGCGCAGGCCATCCAGAACGCGCTGCTGCGCGTCTCGCGGGGCGTGTCGGAGGGCAAGCTCAACCCGCTGCCGCTCGTCACGCACAACATGGCCTCCATCGTGGACGCCCTGAGGCAGATGTCGCAGGCTCGCCACATCGGCAAGATTGTGGTCAAGCCGTTGATGCTTCAGGACACTGTCCAGTTGGGAACGTCGTTGGTGACCGGAGGCACGGGTGCGCTGGGCTCCCTGCTCTCGAAGTGGCTCCTGGACGAGCGCAAGGGCCCGGTCGTCGTGTCCTCGAGGAGCGGCACTTACGGGTCCCCGTCTCCTGACTTTATCATGAAGCACAAGAACGTGCTTCAGATTGTCAAGGGAGACGCTTCAATGGCCGGCGACGTCGACTCAATGAAGATCGACCTGCTCCCGGAGATCACCGCGCTGTTCCACGCCGGAGGCGTGCTCGCGGACGCGACGCTGTACAACCAGTCGTCGTCGTCCATCAGGCGGGTGTTTGCGCCAAAGGTGTCTGGAATGGAGAACCTGAGTGCGCTGTCGCTCGAGCCGTTCCAAGTGCGCATGTTCTTCTCGTCCATGGCTGCCTTCCTTGGGTCGGTCGGCCAGATGAACTACAGCGTTGCCAACTCCTGGCTCGACGAACTTGCGTCCGTCGAGCAGATGCAGGGACTGCTGACCATCAGTTCACAGTTTGGCGCCTGGAAGGCCGGGGGGATGGCCGTCGAGACGTCGTCCAAGATGGAGGCCATGGGGCTCGGGGCCCTGTCGGCGACGACCGGCATGTCCAGCATCGCTGGCGTCCTGCGGCACGCCACCTGGAGCCCCGTGGAACTTGTGAGGCCCCAGATCGCGGTCTCGCCCATCGAATGGGACAAGTTCTTGGTCAACACGCCCGAGCGGGTGCCCTTCTTCCTCGAATCGTACGCGCACCTCAAGGTTGCGCCGGCGGAGGTGAAGGGCAGCCGCAAGCCCGACAAGTTTGGCAAGGCCAAGGCTGCCGCGTCGATCGCATTGGATCTCGACAAGATCGTGTCCGAGGTCGAATCGGTCGCTGTATCCATCATCGGAGACGAGGTCGGCCGCGAGGACCCGCTCATGGCGGCTGGCCTCGACTCCCTGGGTGCCGTTGAGCTCAGGAACGGCCTCGAGTCACGCCTGGGTCTCGAGCTGCCGTCGACCCTTGTGTTCGACTACCCAACGATTGGATCCATCGCGGACTTCATCCAGTCCCAGATGCAGGTAGAGGACGAGCCGGACGAGGAGCCAGTCGCGGAGTCGGTGGCGCTGACCTCTGTGCCGATGGCCGGACCCGGTGGCTTGCTCGCCATCAGGAGGTCCGTCTTCCGCCTGCCTGGAAGCAGAGATGTGGACATCGTCGCTGCGTCCGACAACATCTCGATGATCCCGACGTCGAGGTGGGACAGCGAGGTGAGCCTCACGGAGGACATGTCGGTCCGGTTCGGTGCCTTCATCGACAGCCCCTTCCTGTTCGACCCCAAGGCGTTTGGCCTCTCCGTCGCGGAGGCCGCCTTGATGGATCCACAGCAGCGTCTGGTGCTGGAGATGATGGAGGAGACCATCTCGCAGGTCAACGCCGAGGACATGTGGAGGGGCCCCGAGGTCGGCGTGTTTGTCGGCATCTCGACGCCGGACTTTGCCGATCTGGCCAAGACTTACAGCGACATCAGCACGTACAGTGCCACTGGTAGCGCCTTGAGCGTCGCCGCGGGGCGCCCGTCGTTCCTGTACGCCCTCACCGGCCCCGCCGTCAGCATCGACACGGCGTGCTCGTCTTCGCTGGTCGGCATGCACATGGCGTCGCTGTCCATGAGGTCGAACTCCTGCCACGCCAGCATGATCTCCGGAATCAAGCTCATCTTGACTCCGGAGACGTCCGCGATGTTCAACAGGGCGGGCATGCTGACGGCCGACGGGCGGTGCAAGACCCTGGACGACAAGGCCAACGGCTACGTCCGTGGCGAGGCCGGTGTCGCCCTGTACCTCGAGGCGTTAGATGACCGCGCCACCGAGATGTCGCCGGGTCCAATTTCGGCCATCGAAGCGTTTGTCGCTGGCACGTCCGTCAACCAGGACGGCAAGTCGAGCGCCTTGACGGCGCCCAACGGGCCGGCGCAGCAGACCGTCATGCGCCAGGCGCTGTCGGACGCCGCCATCGTGGCCCCGGCCATTTCGTTCATCCAGATGCACGGGACGGGGACGCCGTTGGGCGATCCCATCGAGGCTGGTGCGATCACGGCGGTGCATGGCTCGAGGAAGGGGGCTATGTCCCTCGTGGCGGGCAAGACGGCCTTCGGACACACCGAGCCGTCGGCCGGTCTGCTCGGGCTTCTGCACGCGTACACGGCGTCGAACAAGCTCGTCCAGCAGCCCATCATGCATCTGTCGGAGGTCAACTCGTACGCGAAGAACTCCCTCTCGCAGAAGAAGGGCCTGCGCATCAACCTCCCGAGGTTGTCGGGTGGAAACGCGGCGCTGGCCGAGGCGTGCCACGCCGGCGTCAGCTCGTTCGCCTTCCAAGGTACAAACGCGCACGCGATCGTTCGGTCGGGCAACGAGCTCGTCGTTCCAGAGTCGGTCGAGCGGCAGTGGGTGCGGCAGCACATCTCGGTGCTCCCCGTCGCCTGCCCGTTCATCCGCCGCGGGGCCGTGTCGAAGGGTGCCATCGTGTTCGAAGTGGACTTGATGCACCCGTCGTTCTGCTTCATCCAGTCGCACCAGGTGGGTGGCGCTGCCATTTTCCCGGGTGCCGGATACATGGAGCTGATGGTCCAGTCGGCCAGGACGATCAGCGCGCTGGAGGGCGGCGCCTTCACGAACGTCGTGTTCGCGTCTCCCCTGCGTATGGACGTCGCGAAGTCGCGCTCCATCAAGGTGCGCGCCGAACTTCACGCGAGAAGTGGCGACGTCATCATTCGCTCGAGCGCCATGCACGTCAAAGGCCAGCTGTCCAGGATCTCCGACTCGGGGCTCGTCGGCGCTGCCGCTGTGTCGTGTCCTGAGCGCTTCCTGACCGAGACCACCGAGCCGCTCGCCACAAACTACGTCTACGACAAGTTTAGGGAGGCCGGACTGGAGTACGGGCCCGAGTTCCGCCTGCTGCGGTCGGTGAAGCTCGGCAAGGAGTCCGCCTCGGGCGTGCTCAGGCAGCAGACGGCGCAGGCCCGGGCCGAGTTCATCGTGAACCCGGCCGTGCTGGACTGTACGCTGCAAGTCGGTGGACTCATCAAGGGTGGATCGTCGGAATCGACGATGATCCCGGCCACCCTGAAGGCCCTGTCTATCTCGGGTGCCATCCCGTCGGCCGGGGCCGTCAGGGGTCTCGCCAAGAAGACGGCCGGATACGTGGATTCATCCTCGGGCATTTCCCGCGACTTGGTCATGTTAGGACCCGGCAACGGGCTCCTGTGCACGCTCAGCTCGCTGGAGTCCAAGACCGTCTCCGCGTCGCCGCCGACGGCCGCTCGCTCGAGGAAGGAGGTCGAGCAGGAGTTCACGTATGCGATCGACTGGGCTGCGTCCGGTGTTGCCTCCGATGTCTCCGCATCGATCTCTGTCGACGCCGGTGGTACGTCCTTCTCGTTTGGCTACACGCGCGACGACGTCGCTGGCTCTGCCTCGGCCATCGGCGTGCTGCAGGGCTCGTCGGCCCTGAAGCAGGGTGCCGTCTCCGCCGTTGGCGGCGACCGCCACGTCGTTCCGCTCCCGAACGCATCGACATCGGGCAGCGGGCAGGTGTGGGGCATGATGCGCACGTTTGGCCAGGAGTGTCCCGGGGTGCAGTCTGCGGTCGTCAGGACGGACGTTTCGGACCCCTCGAGCGGCCGGTCCGCCGGGCGCCTCGTCGTCGGGACGGGGGCCCCTTCGTCCGAATCTGGAGGTGGATTCGACGGATACGGAATTTCAAACTCGTCCAAGGTCGAGTTCGTGCCGCGCATGGTGCGGGCCGAGCTGGAGCGCCTCCCCGGTGCTTACCAGCTCCTGCCCGACCCGCGTGGCAGCCTGCAGAGCCTCAAGACGTTTGGCTTGGAGCGCTCTGAGCCCAAATCTGGCGAGGTGCTGTTGCAGGTCCAGGCCGTGGGCATAAACTTCAGGGACGTGCTCAACGTGCTGGGCATGTATCCGGGAGACCCCGGTCCTCCCGGCGGCGACTGTGCCGGTATCGTCATGAAGGCGCCCCCCGGCACCCCCTTGATGGTCGGCCAGGCGGTGTTCGGTTTGGCTGCAGGTAGCATGGGAAGCCACGTCATGGCGTCCAGCAAGACGCTGGTGCCCATGCCGTCCAACGTGACCTTTGCGACCGCGGCGACGATGCCGACCGTCTTTGTGACCGTCGACGCCGCGCTTCATCGCGCGGCGTGCGTCACCAAGTCGGATAAGGTGTTGGTTCATGCTGCCACGGGTGGCGTCGGACTCGCCGCCGTGCAGACCATCAAGGCCGTGGGCGCCGAGGTCGTTGCCACCGCCGGCAACCCGAGCAAGCGTCACTTGCTCAGGACCCTCGGCGTGAAGCACATCGGCTCCTCGCGCGATTTGTCGTTCGTGGAGACTCTGTCTGTCGCCGTCGGTTCGGTCGATGTGGTGCTCAACACGCTCACCTCCGCCGGGTTCGTGGCCGCGACGTTGTCGATCGCCGACTGTGGGGCCAGGATGGTGGAGATCAGCAAGCGCGACATCTGGCCGGCCCAGAGGGTGTTGCAGGAGAGGCCCGATATGCTCTACACGCTTGTGGCGGTCGATTTCATGTCGGAGGACGCGCTCAACCAGTCGCTGATGCGCGTTTCCGAGGGCATCTCGACCAACAGGCTCCGGCCGCTGCCGCTCGCGTGCCACCACAGGCTGTCGAACGTCGGCGCGGCGCTGCGGCAGATGTCGCAGGCACGCCACATCGGCAAGATTGTCGTGGAAAACACCAACCACGAGATCTCCAAGGACCTCGCCAACGTCCTCATCACCGGCGGCATGGGCAACCTCGGGCAGCTGGCGACCGCGTGGGCCTCCCAGGAGGGAGCGTCCCTGGTGCGCCTTGTCGGCAGGTCGGGGAGGTTCTCGCGCAGCGGCGAGTTGGTGAGCGACTCGCACTCCACTGCGTTCGTCGCCATCAAGGGCGACATGGGCTTCAACGAGGACATGCTGAGCATCATGGGCGCCGGGGCCGTTGGCCCCACAGGCCCGGCGGGTGCCGGCGCGTCGTCGACTGTCCAGCCGCTGTCGTTGGTGCTGCACGCTGCCGGCGTGCTCGCTGACGCGACGATTGCCAAGCAGTCGTTGGCTGGCATCAGGACCGTGTACGGCGCAAAGGTCGTGCCGGCACTGGCGTGGCGCGACCTCGCCGGCAGCAGTCCGGTGTCGACACAGGTCATGTACTCGTCTGTGGCGTCGCTCCTCGGTGCTCCCGGACAGCTCAACTACAGCGGTGCTAACGCCGCCCTGGATCACCTGGCAACCTCGTTGCAGGCCGGCGGCCTCCACGCGGTGAGCGTGCAGTGGGGACCGTGGGCCGGTGGTGGCATGGCCTCCAAGGAGACGGAGGCCAGGGTGCAGCGCATGGGCATGGGTATGATCCAGCCGGAAGACGGCATCAGGACGCTCGAGCGCGTCATCTCGTCGTCCGCAGAGCCAGTCGTGGGCGTCAACCCGTTCAACTGGCCCGTCTTTGCACAGAGGCTCAAGGTCAAGTCGGCGCTGTTCGAGGAGTTCACGGCCGGTATCAAGCCCTTGAAGGCGTCCAAGGCGTCCAGGAAAGGCGGAAGGTCCACGGGCAGGCGCACCAAGATCGCGTCGGCGGCGCCGGCGGTGGACAGGGAGGCCATCCTGTCGACGGTCGCGACGGTCACGGCCGCTGTCATGGGAGACACCGTGCCGGCGTCAGCGTCGCTCATGGAGGCCGGTCTGGACTCTCTGGGCGCCGTCGAGCTGCGCAACTCGCTCAGCAAGGAGTTTGGTGTCGAGCTGTCGGCCACGTTGACGTTCGACTACCCCACCCAGGATGCCATCGCCGGCCACCTGGGGGAGGTCCTTGCCAGTGCTGGCGGAGGCGGATCCGATGGGGGCCAATCGGCGTCGGGATCCGACGTCGACTCTGTGTTGGAGTCGGGCGAGGAGTACGGAGAGTACGGCTCGTTGGACGTCGCCACTCGCTCGACCAGGGCGAGGACTCGTCGCGCCGGTCCGGCCGTCTCGAAGGAGGCCATCCTTGCGACGGTTGCTTCGGTTACCGCGGGTGTCATGGGAGACACCGTGTCGGCATCGGCGTCGCTCATGGAGGCCGGTCTGGACTCTCTGGGCGCCGTCGAGCTGCGCAACTCGCTCAGCAAGGAGTTCGGCATGGACCTGCCGTCAACGTTGACGTTCGACTACCCGACGCAGGAAGCGATCGCCGACTTCCTGGTCGAAGAGATGGGCGGCATGGAGGACGAGGTCGAGCTGGTCGAGGTCGGCCCCTCTGCGTTGGGCAGGGTGTCGCTGTCGACCGACGTCGTCATCAGCGGCATGTCGATGCGCTTTGCCAACGGTATCGACACCGAGTCGGCACTGTACAAGGCTTTCGATGCCGTCACCGAGCTGCACCAGCCGAGCCCGATGTCCAGGTGGGACAACGAGATCTGGTACAACCCGGCCGGCGGCGTCGGCAAGGTGTCGAGCAGGATCGGTACCTACATCGAGTCCATCTTCAACTTTGACGAGGCCGCGTTTGGGCTGGCCACCGGCGAGTCGTCGCTCATGGACCCTCAGCAGCGTATCCTCCTCGAGGAGACGCTTAACGCGTTCAACTCGGCCAACCTGCCCGCGGCCTCCCTGGTCGGCAGCTCGACCGGGGTGTACGTGGGCTGCATCTGGCTCGAGTACGGCGATCTCCTCGCCGGGCTCGGAGTCCCGGCAGGTGCGCACATGGTGACCGGGAATGGTCTCGCGTTCATGTCTGGGCGTGTCTCGTACACGTTCGGTCTGATCGGCCCGTGCGTGCCGACCAACACGGCGTGCTCGTCCTCGCTCGTCGCGTACCATTTGGCGGTGCGCGGCATCTCTTTGAACGAGTGCACGAGGGCAACACCGTCTGGTGTCAACGCCATTTTGCTGCCCAAGGCGGCCAGCTCGGCCATGACCCAGGTCCACGCCCTGTCGCCGGACGGACGGTGCAAGGCCTTTGGGGCAGAGGCGGACGGTTACGGCCGTGGCGAGGGATTCGTCTCCCTTGTCGTCGAGTCGACTGAGACGTGTCATGCAAGCGTTTTGGCGCACATTGCCGGTTCGTCCGTTAACCAGGACGGCCGCAGTGCCGGGCTGACCGCCCCGCACGGCCCGTCCCAGCAGGCGCTCATCGTGCAGGCCATGCGCGAGGCGAACATCACCAACCTTGGATATGTCGCCTCTCACGGAACGGGTACGCCTTTGGGAGACCCCATCGAGACGGGGGCTATCCGCAAGGCCGTCTCTCTGAAGAAGTCGGAGGAGGTGTTCATGGTCGGCGCGTCGAAGACGCTCACCGGCCACCTGGAAGGCACGGCCGGTCTCGCCGGTCTGATGCTCTGCAAGGTGCAGATGTCGTACCAGTTTGCGCATCCGCTCCGCTACAGGAACATGAACAACTACGTGAGCAACTCGTTCGCCTCCTGGGACAAGCTGCACAGGGTGCCGATCCAGAGCTCGCCCTCGACGTCAGAGCACTCGGGCACGAGCTCGTTCGGCATGAGCGGCGTCAATGCCCACGCCATCATTCGCAAGGCTGAAGGGTTTGACGGCGAAAGGAGCCTGGTCTGGAACTCGTCGCTCAAGTCGCACGTAGAGGTCCTCCAGACCTACCACCCGCTCCTGCACGAGGCGGTCAGGAAGGGCAAGGCGGTGGAGCTGTCGTGTGCGCTCGACGCGCCCTACCTCGCCGACTTGAACGACCACCAGGTTAATGGAGGAGTCATCATTCCAGGTGCCGCATACTTGGAGCTGTCGATGGCCTCCTGCCTGTCGTTGGTGAAGTTGCCGTCACCGACGGTGGCCGTGTCAAAGGCGTCGATCATCGCGCCGTTGATGGTCTCGCGCGATGGACCGGCCCCGATGCTGAACCTCGCCATGAACCTGAGCGAGTTCGCCATCAACATCAACTCGACCGGCAGCGGCCCGCAGATGAGCCACCTGAACGCCACCGTTTGCAGGGTGGCAGACGTGGCGGCGGGCTCGGCGCCGGTGGCCTCGAACGCCGAGGTTGTCTCGCCCGAGATTGTCAGGGCGGCATGCCGCGTGCCGAGCGACTCCAAGGTCGTCTACGGCAGGATGAACCAGGCCGGGCTGCAGTACGGACCGCAGTTCCGTCGCCTGCGCAACATCCACGGCAATGCCACCCGTGCCACCGCGTCCATCGAGGTGGGCGGGTCTCTCAAGTTGTCTACTGGATACAACATCCACCCGAGCGTGCTGGACAATGCGTTCCAGCTCGGGGCCGTCATCGAGGAAGACGGCGTGGACACTGACGAGACCTTTGTGCCCGCCTCCGTGGACCTATTCGTGCTGTCCGAGCCGGTTCGCACGGTTGAATCGGTCGTGGCCATGTCGATGGCCAAGTCCGACCAGTACACGGAGGGCACGATCCGCGACCATCGCCTGCTGACCGCCGGGGGCGTCGGCATCATGTCCCTCAGCGGGCTCCTCGCCAAGCCGCTCAATTCGGCCGGCAGGAAGGTCGCCAAGAAGCTCGTCAACGAGCACGTCACCTATGGCGTCGAGCGCCAGGTCGACGCCGTGTACGTGCCGGTCGACGCCGACGCGTCCGCGGCCGTCGCCTCGACGGCCGTGTCCATCGCGTACAAGGAGAACTCCAAGGGGCACACCAGTGCATTTATGGGGCTGCTGAAGGACGCAATGGCCGTCGGAAAGACTTCCATGACGATCCGGACGGCGTTCGCGGACGACATGACCGGATCGCAGGCCCAGGGAGACTGGGGCATGCTCCGTTCCCTGGCCGCCGAGGCACCCGGCTTTGTCAGCAATGGCACCCTGGTCGACAAGAACACCACTGGAGTCGCCGGTACGGAGGTCTCCTTCGGCATGACGCCAGTGGTGGCCGACGGCTACGGCGCCAGGGTCGCCGGTGGTTCCACGGACAGGGCCGTCCTCCTGAGGAGCCTGCAGCGCCAGCAGCCGCCGGCCTACCACCTGATGCCTCGTCCGCGGGGAGCGTTCGGGAACTTGGTGCCGGAGGCGCTCGAGCACGATTCTATCGACGCAGGAAAGGTCGAGATCCAGGTCCAAGCCGTCGGAATCAACTTCAGGGACGTGCTCAACGTGCTCGGCATGTACCCAGGAGACCCTGGCGATCCCGGAGGCGACTGCTCCGGCATCGTGACCAGGGTTCCGGAGAACGGAGGCATACTGGCCGTCGGCCAGAGGGTTTTTGGTCTGGCGGCGGGAAGTTTGGGAAGCCACGTCGTCGCTTCGGACAAGACGCTGGTCCCGATCCCCGACGGCATGTCCTTCCAGGAGGCTGCGACCATGCCGACCGTCTTCATCACCGTGGAGACGGCGCTGAACAAGATCGCGGACATCCAGCCGGGAGAGACCCTCCTCATGCATGCCGCAGCGGGAGGCGTCGGCCTGGCCGCCATCCAGATGGCCACCGCCAGGGGCGCCAAGACCATTGCCACGGCAGGAAGCTCGAGCAAGCGGTCCCTCGTCAGGAGTCTGGGCGTCTTGGAAGCTTTCGGCTCGAGAGATTCCATGTTCGCGTCTGACATCGCGCTGTGCGAGCCGGTCCACGTGGTCCTGAACAGCTTGACGTCGAGCGGCATGGTCGCCGGGTCCCTGGCCTCCATCGGCCACGGGGGTCGCTTCGTCGAGATCAGCAAGAGGGACATATGGAGCACTGCACGCGCCGCACAAGAGCGCCCGGATGTGCTCTTCTCCCTGCTGGCCGTCGACTTCATGCCCGAGGAAGCCCTGCACGCCGCGCTCATGAGCGTGTCTGCGGGCGCTGCCAAGGGCGACTTCAGGCCGCTGCCGTTCGTCACGCATAGCCTGGCCAACGTCTCGTCGGCACTGAGGCAGATGTCCCAGGCCAGGCACGTCGGAAAGATCGTCGTGAGCGCGTCCTCCCTGTCGCAGAGGCAGGACGTGTCCATGGAGAGCTCCGTGGTGCTGTCTGGAGGCATGGGAACGCTCGGTTTCCAGGTGTCCAACTGGCTGGCCAGCCAGAAGACGTCCAGCATCGTTCTTCTTGGTCGCTCCGGGCGCGTGTCTCACGGCGGTGATGTCAGCTTTGCCCGCGTGGACAACAACGTCTTCGGGTCCGTCTGCACGGCGGTGTCGTGCGACACGGGCTCTGCCGAGGACGTCGCGTTCGTCTTTGGCGAGTCGAACAAGATTCTCGGGGTGTTCCATGCCGGTGGCGTGCTTCGCGACGGAACCGTCCAGTCGCAGACCGTCAGCTCCATCGCCACTGTGTTCGGTGCCAAGGTGGACAGCGTGCAGCTAATTCAGAACGTGTCGGCCGTCCAGCCAACTGCGTTCCAGATCATGTTCTCATCCGTGGCGGCCCTTCTGGGATCGCCGGGGCAGACGAACTACAGCGCCGCCAACTCCATCCTGGACGCCATGTCGGCGCGGCTGCAGAACGCCGGCCGAGTGTCCAGCAGCGTTCAGTGGGGCGCCTGGGCCGGGTCCGGCATGGCGGCAAACGATGCTTCAACGCAATTGCGCGTTGAAAGGACCGGCATGGGGCTCTTGGAGCCGGGTGTCGGTTTGAGGGTGCTCGAGGGCGTCGTGATGAACAGTGCGCCGGCGCCCGTCCTTTCCGCCAACGTGTTCGTGTGGGACAAGATGATGAAGCGCCTGGGCGCGAGTCCGCCTGCCTTCTTCGACAATTTCCTCGAGAAGAAGAAGGAGGACGGCAGGGCTGGCGGCGTTGGCGGCGGCGCCACCGGCGTCGTCAAAAGCACCGAGGCCATCCGGGCCGAGGTGATCGACGCCATCGAGTCCATCACGGGCGCCGAGGTCGGCATGGAAGAGTCCCTCATGAACGCGGGACTCGACTCGCTCGGCGCTGTCGAGCTGAAGAACGCCCTCGAGTCGAGGATGGGTCTCCAGCTCCCCGGCACGCTCGTCTTTGACTACCCGACGCCCGCGGCCCTCGTGGGCTTCCTGGAGAGTCAGATGCCCGACACGGCGGACGCCGAAGGGGATCAGGATGAGGTTGGAATCGTTCAGCACGACGTGTCTTTGGGCGCCTTCGTCGCGGCTTCGTCCGACCCGCTCGTCCTCATGGCCGCGTCCTACAGGACGCCCAAGTCCATCTCGGGTATCGAGCTCGTTGACGGCATCAGCACGATCCCCATCGAGCGCTGGGACGTGGAGTTCTTGTCCAAGGACTATGCTCCCGCGCGTTTCGGTGGCTACCTCTCGAACATCGACGAGTTCGACGTGGACGCCTTTGGCTTCTCGTCGACCGAGGCGCTGTTGCTCGACGCTCAGCAGAGGATCCTGATGGAGCTGGCCAAGGACGTCATCTCGACGTCAGTGGCCAAGGGTTACAAACACCAGTCGAACGTCGCAGTGTCGGTCGGTATCGCGAGCGCGGAGTACAACAACTACGTTGTGGCCAGGAACACGGTCGGCGTGAGCGCCTACAGCGCCACCGGTGGTGCCCTGAGCGTTGCGAGCGGAAGGATCTCGTACGTGTTCGGATTCAAGGGTCAGGCCATGAGTGTCGATACCGCGTGTTCGTCGTCTCTGGTCGGATCGCACGTCGCTGCCAACGCCATCTGGTCCGGTAGCTCTGTCGCGTCCATCACGGCGGGCATCGGCCTGCTCCTGAACCCCGACTCGACGGCCATGTTCCAGAAGGCGGGCATGCTGGCCCCCGATGGAAGGTGCAAGACATTGGACAGCACCGCCGACGGGTACGTGCGGGGCGAAGCCGCCTCTGTGCTGTACCTGTCCCAGGGCAGCAACAGGAGCGCGGACCAGGAGATCATCGCGTACATGGTCAGCACGGCCGTCAACCAGGACGGCAGCTCCGCGTCTCTCACGGCGCCGAACGGCCCGAGCCAGTCGGATGTCATGCGTGCGGGGCTGAGGTTCGGCGGTACCCTGCCGGGCGAGGTGTCCAACCTCCAGATGCACGGGACCGGAACGCCGCTGGGCGACCCGATCGAGCTCGGCGCGGCCAACGCCGTCCTGATCGACCACCCGTCCAGGAGGTCGTTCTTGTCGGCAAGCACCGCCAAGGCCTGGATCGGCCACACGGAGGCAGGCGCGGGCGCCACGGGGCTCGTCCACGCGACCGTGGCCGTCTCCAAGGCAGTCGTGCAGGGCATCCCGCACCTGAGCGTGGTCAACAACCACATCCAGACGATGATGGATATGCAGAGGGCAAAGTCGGGAACGTCGTTCTGGCTCGGCCTTCGCAGCTCGACGGGCATGTCGCACGACGCGGCCATGCACGTGGGCATCAGCTCGTTCGCCTTCCAGGGAACGAACGCCCATGCCATCATGAAGCAGGCCGACTCTGCAGACGTGATCGACTCGATTGCTGCAGTACCGTGGCAGCGGTCGAGGATTTGGGTCGCGGTGCATCCGAGCGCCCTGCTGACCCGTGTGTTGTCCTGCCAGAAGGGGCGGCGCGGGAGCCAGGTCGTGGTCGAGGCCGACGTCCTCTCTCCGAGGGCATCGTTCATGGCCGACCACGTCATCAAGGGACTGAACGTCGTCTCGGCTTCCACATACGTCGAGCTCGGTGCTCTGATGGTCGGGTCGCTGACCAATCAGCGCAAGTCCGTCTTCCACCTGCAGGGCGGCAACTTTGCCACGCCGGTCATCGCCAGCCCGGCGCACGGACTCAAGCTGGCAGTCGTCTTCAACACGTCGAACGGCTCGCTGGAGATTTGCTCCCAGTCGGACCGCGTGCACTACTACGCGACCGCTACCCAGGTCGCTCGAGTGACCGGGCTGGCGACCGAGTCGACGATGCCGCCAGTGTCGTCGCTGTCGGCCGTCGTGGACCTTGCGCCCGTCGTCCGGTCCAATGTCGCCAGCGTGGCCTTCAATGCCGCCTGCGCGAACGGCGATATCGACGCGATCGACATGAACGGCTTCAGGCTTCACCCGGCCGTCGTCGAATCGGCCGGCACGGTGTGCGCTGCGCACACTGACGCTTCTGGCGTCCCGGATGTTCGCGTCGCGGCGACGATCGGTATGACTGAGGCGTTTGCCTTGGATCCTACGGATCTCGGCGGCCTCTGGTCGTCATGCGTGGTGTCTGGCGGCGGCAGGGATGTCGAGCAGACGCTCGAGTGCAACGGCGCCTCCAAGGTGTCGCTGCGGAGGGTGAAGACCAGGCGCTTGCTGACCGAGCGCCCGGCCGACCCGCTCTCGTCGACTCTGTCGTCCAGGTCATCAATGCTGTCGACGCCAACGAGCCCATACTCGCCGTTCATCCTGAGCCCCGGATCCCAGCAGTTGGCTGCGCCCGTCGCGGCCCGTCGCTTCGACGCCGTCATGTCCCCCCGCTTTGGCGGTGGCAGTACCGGCGGCGGTGGTGGCCTGGATCCGGAAGAGATCCGGGAGATTGTCGTCAACGCCGTCGAGGCCATCGTGGGCGACTCGGTCTTGGCGGACCAGCCGCTCATGGAGGCCGGCATCGACTCGCTTGGATCCACCGAGCTCCAGCAGAAGCTCGCGGAGGCGCTGTCTTTGGAACTGCCGGCGACGTTGGTGTTTGACTATCCGACAATCGACTCCATGACAGACTTCATCAGCGGGCAGATGGCGGGCGCCGCTGCCGCCGACTCGCTCGACATGGTCCCGAGGTCCTACGTGGGACCGACGGGCAGCGTGTCCATCGTCGCATCCGCCGGTCAGGAACAAGTGTTGCAGAACTGGACGCACGGAGACGCGTCCACGAAGGTTCCGGTCGACAGGTGGGACGTGACGTCCTCCCTGCTGGTCGACAAGGACGGCACGATGCCGTCCCAGTTCGGCGTCTTCATGAACGAGGTGGAGATGTTCGACCCGGAGGTCTTCGGTCTGCTTCGATCGGAGGCGGTCGGCATGGATCCGCAGCAGAGGCTCCTGTTGGGCCAGGCCCTCTCTGGGCTGTCGACGGCCGGCGGCGTCGGGCTCGTGTTCGGAAGGCAGGCGGGCGTGTTTGTTGGAATCGCCGCCACCGACTACGAGTCCTTGAGCCACCGCAACGGTATGCCAATCAACGCGTTCAGCTTCACCTCGGCGTCGCCGAGTGTGGCGAGCGGCAGGTTGGCGTACGTGTTCGCCGCGAAGGGTCCCGCCGTGAGCGTCGACACGGCGTGCTCGGCGTCCCTCGTGGCCACCAACATGGCATGCTCGGCCTTCAAGGAGTCGGGCATGCAGTCTGCGATCGTTTCTGGTGTGCTGCTGTGCTTGGTACCGGAGTCAACGCTGATGCTCAGCAGGGCGCAGATGATCTCCCCGGAGGGTCGCTCCAAGACGCTCGACGCATCCGCGGACGGGTACGCCAGGGGAGAGGCGGCTCGTACGCTGATTCTCTGCACTGATGCCGGCCTGAACGACAAGACGGTTGCTATCGCAAGCATCCTGGGAAGCGCCGTCAACACCAACGGACGCGCCAGCTCGCTGACCGCGCCCAACGGACCGGCCCAGCAGCAGCTTCTCAGGGAGGCCTGGTACAGCGGATCCATCAGGCCGGAAGACGTCAGCGGACTACAGCTGCACTCCAACGGAACCAGTCTGGGAGATCCCATCGAGATTGGGGCCATCGCTGCGGTCGCGCTAGCGCGCAAGAGGCCGCAGCCGTTCCTCTTGGCGACCGTCAAGGGATACACGGGCCACCAGGAGTCTGCGGCGGGAACTGTTGGCATTTGCGAAGCCATCCAGGTGGCGTCGCGAAAGGCCATGGCGCCCGCCCTGCACATCAGGCACCTCAACCCGCACGTCCACGGCGCCATCCGGGACAGCCCGGTCCTCATCGCGAGGAGCGGCCCCGCGGCGACCCCGTCGACCAGCGCGGTTCCGGAGTCCATTATGGGCGTGAGTTCGTTCGGTGCCCAGGGAACCAACGCCCACGCCGTCATCAGCGCCACCGGAGGCCTCGTCTCGATCGAGGTCGGCGCGGACGACAACCTGTGGAAGGCGCAGCGGATGTGGGTCGCCCCTCGGGTCGCAAAGCTTTTGGATGTCGCTTGGATCAGGCGTCGGACGAGGAACAACACCGGATCCGTCACCTTTGAGAGCCAGATCACCTCACCGAAGAACGTCGACTTCATGAGCAACCAGATCTACGGCAGGCCGCACCTTCTGGCGTCGACGTTGCTCTCGGCGTCGCTCTCCGGCGTGGACATGATCGTGGGAGGCGGTGGCAGCGCTGTGGGTGCTGTCGGCGGCGTCGAGAAGGTCACCTTCCCGGCGCCCGTCACGCTGCCCCGCCCGAGCAAGCGGATGGATCCCGACGAGATCACCGTGTCGCTGCTGTTGAAGCCGGTGACCGGTCACGTCGAAATGAACTACTCGCTGCAGAAGATCATGTCCGGGCAGTGCGCGGGCGTGCTCGGTGGGTTCGGGGACGGGTTCGGGTACGAGGCCTCGGCGCCCGCGGCATCTGCCGCGGCCGCCCTCCTGCCGCCGGGAGCCCTCAGGAAGGGAAGCTCGCTCTGCCCGTCCAGGAACACGCTCGGATTCCTGCACGCCGACCTGTCGATCACCGACCCGGCTCCCTACGAGGCTCCGGGCATCGAGTCGGTTGTTGCCGTGGCCGGCCACGTCGCTGGCCCCCGTCCGTCGCCGCTGACCTGGGTCAGGTCGATCGAAAACGCGTCAATCGGATTCGGATCGCGCGACAGGCTCAAGTTTGTCTCGACAGAGGTCGGCGACGAGGACGGATGGTCCCTGGTCAACTCGTCCGCCTCGGCATCCGCGGGGCCTCGCGCGCCTGCCGCGCCTGCCGCATCCGGCGTATCGCTCAACATCAAGAGCATGGTCGTAGGCGAGCACGACTTGCCGCCGATGTCGCCGGCGCCCCTCTCGGCCCAGACGCCGAGGCGCGCGGGCGACGAGGTCGGCGACGAGGAAGAGGGCGCCAGCCTGCTGGCCGCGGACCACCCGCTGCTTGTCATGACGGAGGAGGAGCGTCTGATGCACATCCAGTCGCAGGTGATGAACGAGGTCAAGCAGGTTGTCGGCCACTCGATCCACCCGGAGGAGCCGCTGATGACGGCCGGCCTCGACTCGCGAGGCGGCATGGAGCTGCGGAGGATTCTGGCCGAGTCGCTCGGCCTCGAGCTGCCGGTCACGCTCTTGTACGACTACCAGAGCATCGACGAGATCGTCGGTTACATCAACTCGGTGGTGGTCGAGGCCGGCGCCGCTGCCGGCGCTGCGCGGGGCGCCGACGACTATGGCGACGTGTCCGACGACGAGGGCTACGGCAAGCGCCGTGCCGCCGTGCGGGAGACAAAGCCACAGGTGTCCAAGCTCATGAAGACGCTGAGGCCGCCGTCCCAGGCCAAGCCGCTGTTCCTGGCGGCGCCCGGAGTCGCCAACGCGCAGTCGGCCTACTTCTCCTTCTCGATGTTCCTGCAGTGGAGCTCGCAGCCCATCTACGTGCTCGACAAGGACAACGACTTGGATCTCAAGGCGTTGGCACTGCAGAACGCGGAGGACATCGTCATCATCCAGCCAGAGGGACCGTACCTCGTGGGAGGTCACTCGTATGGGGGCGCCGTGGCGGTCGAGATCGCCATGGTCCTCGAGAGCTGGGGCAAGGAGGTCGGCCTGGTCCTCATCATGGACACACCGCTCAAGGAGCAGATCAGGGCGCGTCAGCCGAACGCGGAGAAGGCGGACGACGCGGACTGCCTGGAGCTCATGGAGATGATCCTCGGGGCGCTCGGCCGCGACGCCTTGGGCATGGGATCGTCCATCGCCCACCCGAAGGAGTCGGACGAGTGGAAGGGTATGACCATGGACCAGAAGTACGAGTTCTTCGCGCCAATCTGGAGGGTCATGCGGGACAACAACATGACCGTCGAGGAGGTCAAGGAGCAGATCGAGTACGTCGCCCTCGTTACCAAGCAGGGCTCGCAGGTGTCGGACCTTCGTGGACACGACTTCACCAACCCGCACCTGGTTGCTCCCGTGGTCTACTTCAGGGGACTCATCCCCGGTATGTGCTCGTACTTCGACGATCGCAAGGGTCCGGCAGCGCCGTACCCGCACGGTGCCTGCTGGTACGAGCGGTGCATGGATCTCAGGGTCATCGACGTCCCTGGAGATCACTTTTCGTTGCTGAGGCAGGACCTGGAGGACATGAACGTCCTCGTGACCGGGCTCAAGACCATCTTGGGTCCGTTCGGGTGGTCCGAGACGGTCAGCCACGAGGACAAGCCGGAGTTCTCGGTCTCCGCCGACCAGATCCAGGATATCGACTCGTACCTCAAGAAGATGGGAGTCGACAACCCCGATCTGAGGCGCAGGCTGGAGGTCTCCATGCCGTACGCGACCGAGGAAGGCGTCGGCAACGCGTTCTCGGGTACCCGGAAGGAGCCGGTCAGCGCACTGAATCCCGCCGGCAAGGCCTGGCAGGCAGGTGTGGCGCCGAGCAACGTGGAGGCCATCATGCTGGTCTGCTGCGACGCCAACGGCTCTCTGGGCGGTTGCGACGCCGCGTTCGCCGCGATGGACATCCCAGTCTTTGCCGTCTACGTCCCCCAGGACAACCTGCTCTGGGAGGCGCCCGACCTGCACGAGTTGGCCACGGTCGCCGTCAAGGCGCTGCAGAGGACTATTTCTCTCGGCAAGCCCGTGGTCATCGGCGGCGTCGGCTTCGGAGGCCTCCTGGCCCACGAGCTGGCGCTCCACCTCGACGCGGCCGGCAACAACGTGGGGGCGCTCGCCCTCATCGAGGGCTTCAACGCCATCCGAGACACGGATCCCATCCTCGAATTGCTGCCCGGAGAGACTGGCATCGACACCTGCGAGGCTGCCATGGCCATGTGGCCGCTGGTCGCCGACGGCGTCGAGGCGCCCTCGGTGGACGAGTTTGCGTTCAAGCTGGCGAGCATCTCCGGCTTCGACGGACAGCTGGACTACGTGTCGTCATTCAAGCCCGACGGCGTTACTGATGCCGAATGGGACGTCCAAGTCGACACGGCCCTGTCGCGGCTTGGCTTCTACAAGACGGTCGCGGACGGCTACACGCCCGGCGACATCTTCCCGGGTCAGACGTTGGTCATCTCGTCGTCGGCGTCGACGTCTACTGACCCCAAGAAGGCAGTCATCGGGCCAGCCAACGTGTGGGATCCCATTCGCTTCCTGGTGCAGCCCGTCTCGCACTGCGTCGTCAACGAGTCGGACAAGACGGCCGTGAAGGCATCCTCGTTCACCAGGTTTGCCCTCGACGCCGTCTGGAGGAAGAAGGACGCCGAGAACCGCGCGACGGGCGTCAGCGCGTTGCCGCTCATGAGCCCCCGCGCCTCGGACGTGTCGCCGATGTCGCCCTCGATGGGCATGGCCCCGTCGCCCCAGGCGTTGAGCACGTTGTGCGTGGTTTCGCCCCTCAACAGGCTCTGCCCCGAGCGCCGGTACATTTTGCGCTCGATCGGCAGGCGGGGAACGCCAGGCGCCCTGGTGGCGACTCCGAAGACCAGGATCCCGGTGTGGATGGTGCATACGGAGCGCGGTGACATCAGCGCTGCCCAGCGCGATCTCGCGCAGAGCATCGCTGCTCCCGTGTACGGACTGGCGCTTGGACCCGACGCCGAGGAGTGCACGTCGGTCGCCGAGCTGGCTGCGGCCTACTGCAGCGCGATCGTCGAGATCGTCGGTGGTGCCAACGGGCCGTTCCTGCTGTGCGGATCTTCCGTCGTCGGGTGCGTCATCGCGCACGCGATGGCCCTGCAGTTCCAGGAGGCCGGCGCGCCGTGCGGACTGATCGAGATTGACGGCTGCGTTGCCGTTCCCTCGATCCCGCTCCACGACACGACGTGGTATGGCATGTTCTACTTGTTGAGGGAGATCGGCACGCTCAACAGCAGCATCGGCGAGTTCGTCGACTTCGTGACGGGGGCCGGATCGCCGGCCAACCAGCTGAAGTTTTTGACGTCGTTCAAGCCGAGCGACCCGCAGGTGTCTCTGAGCTCTTGGGAGACGGCCGTCTACGCGACGCTCGACAGGGCTGCGAGTTTGAAGAGGATCGGTATCGAGCCGAGTGGCACGTCGGACACATTCAGCGGTCCGACGGTGCTGATCGTCCCGCGCGACCGGCTCGGCAAAGCGCTCTCGGCAGCGTCCGCCTCGCAGTGCGACGGCGACTTGCTCAACCTGCTGATCGATGCCAGGCATAGCGAGGCGCTGCTGACGAAGGAGAGCCGCAGGCAGCTTGCCGGTCGCATCTCCAAGGCCCTGGACTTTATCCTGGACAGGATCGGGTAGCGGTCGGGTGGGACGCGAGTCCACCACCAGCTAAGCGGCCGCCCATTTTGACGGGTGGTCGAGTTAAAAAAAGACATCTGAGGCAATCATAGCGGATTGTATTTGTAATCTCAGTGAGTCAACAGTGCGCGGGTGATGTTGCGAGTGACGTTGCGGGTGACGCTGCGCTCCCCGTCCACTGTTGACCGGTGCACTGTTCGTCACTGTATGTCATTACACACAAAACGAATTACGATGGTTAGTGCATTGCAGCCCCACAGTACGAGTTGTACAGCTGGCCATTCTGAATGAACCCTGTGAGTAGTAAGGAGCGAACGAGCGCGAGTCGTGAGAGTGAGAGAGTCAGGGCACGCGGCCGCACTCGAGGTCAGTACCCACCTTTGTAAAAGGTCTGCGACGTGTAGTCGGTCGCAGGCGATCCGTACGGGTTGATCCTGTAGATGTACGAGTTCTCCGGAATGCCCCGCTTGCGCCCCACGTGCGTCGGGATGCACACGCGAGCGTACGGAACTTCGGGCGACCAGTCTTCCGTCACCTTGTACGCACAGGCGGCAGACACCTGGTTGTAGACGCTCTGCGCCTCGGCCTTGATCTGCGGTTTGTAGGCGCTGGCCAGATCCCAGTTGTCGCACATCGCCGCAAACTTCGGGTTCGACTCTTGCTTCCACTGGGGCCTCAAGTAGAGCGCCCTCCAATTCTGAATGTCGTCCTCGCCCTGACCACCATAGGTGAGGTCATCGATGCCGTTGCACTCATAGGCATTGCACAGGCTTGTCGCGCGGCACGCGTCGAGCATCAGACCCGTCGCCGCCTGCTCCAGACCCAGCTGCTGCAGGCGGTGTCCCTCATACCTGCATATCGGTGTGTCGGTCGGCGCGGTTAGGCGAGTATCGTCATGCACGTGCGTATCGTCGCGGTTGGTCGGTCGGTCGGTCGTGCGAGATGAGATCTTGAAGAAGGAGAAGAAGCGCGTGTCCGAATACCCCACGCCCCACGACCTTACGCAACGTACGATTGAAGGAGGAACGAGAGCCAAAGCGGGCCACCGATACCGTCCATGTTTGACCAGGAAAGTCGCGGTCTTTAGAAGTAGAAATGCGTCGAGAGGAGAGTTGCCTGTCCCTGGCAGGTCGGTGGAGCGAGACTCGGCGTACGTACGAGCGATGTCAAGCAGTCACGATAAAGTGTACGTTGAAGGACGAGCGGAGCGCCTGAATTGCAAGGAATATCGCACGCGTCGTCGCGAGGGCGGGTTCTCGAGCGATGGCAGTTGGCTCTGTTCGCCGCGTTGGTCGTCTCTTGCGCAAGTTCTCTCAGTACCATTTGACTATCTTGACTGGTATACGACTATCTGGTGACTCCGGGAATCATGATGCGGGCCGCACACGTGTGTGTGTCTGTGCTTCTTGCGGTCTTGGTGCGTTCGAGGGATCGGCTCGTTTTCCTCATGGCTCGTCTCCGACGACTCGTTCTCCGTTTCGCGCACGCCGAGGTTTCGTTTGTGTGTGTACGCGGTCTTTGGCGTGTGCGCGGGCGGAGCAATCGAGCGATATGCACCACCTCTCTCCCGTCCCTCACGAGATCCGTCCTCCGCGTGCTTCGTTCTCCGTTCTCCCGCAGAGCATCGTCGGCAGCTATGCCCAGGACCCTGACGACTTGTCACAGGTGAAACCGGAGGGTGCCGGGAACGCGCCGGTAGAGGCGTTTTCGTTCGGCTTCTGGACGTCGGTCTTGCAGTGCGAGAACCCGGCCGCAAAACCCAGACTTACTTTCAACAAGGTGGGTATTGACAATTGACCGCGCTCGCGCGTTCGCGCTCTCTCACTCGCGCTCTCTCACTCGCGCTCTCTCACTCGCGCTCTCTCACTCGCGCTCTCTCACTCGCGCTACGCGCGTCGCTCGTTCGCCAGGTGATGCGATGCGGGTGTGCCAAAGACGGCAAGCCTGCCGGGGCGTGCACCGACCTGGGCCAGGAGGTTCTGAACCTGGCCAACAACCAAGTATTGAAAATTGATAAGGAGCTAAAAGCGCCGAGCCCGCCGTTCAACGGCCCGTGCCAGCAGCTGCCGCAAGTGTTCCTCGACTCGGGGACCGCCGACTCGGGCGCCAATTTCGACGAATTGTGGGACGCCGCCATGGGTAGTCCGTGTGCCTATGACCCGAACCTCGAATGGATGGGACGGGACTGCCGCGACTCGTTCATTCCCGGGAAGGGAGCGGAGGGGGACCCGTCCGTCCAAGACAGGTCCGACCCGAGCAGGGTTTGCACGCTGGAGTGTGCCACGCTCTACCTGAAGGTGGCCGAACTTTGCCCGAGGGTGTACCAGCTGCTGCGCTTGGACCAGTTGAAGCCCATCTGCCCCGAGCTGGCGTCTGTCATGATCGAGCCGCTGCCGGGAGGTCCGGTTCCGATCGACGGCTCTGTCGCCCCGGTCACGACGGCGGTGGTGCCAGCTCCGGCCGTCGCCCCCGTGGTCCCCGCCGTCGCTGTCGCGCCGGTGCCCGTCGCAGAGGTCCCTGCCGTCGCGCCGGTGGCGGTCGCAGAGGTCCCAGCGGTGGTCGCTGCCCCTCCCACTGGCCCGGTCGTGGTGGCCGTCGCCCCCCAGCCGGCGCCGTCGGCCTCGTCGGCGCTGTCGTCGCTGTCGGTGTCGGCGGTGTCGGTGTTGGTCTGTGTTTGCTCGTGGATGGCCGCTCTCTTGTAGTAGATCATCGGAGTCCGATCAAGGCGGTCGTGCACATCGATTGTCTGTGACCTAGGAAGACGTAGTAGGCCTGAGGATATACGACTGGCATATAGATTATATAGATTGTATAGATCATGGGCGCGAACGCGAACCAGCCGGCCTTTGGGAAGAGTGCGGATTTTCAAATTTCGATCGGTTGAAATCATTGCTCGTCCCATCCCTACTTCTGTCCCGTTTCTGCGGCACCCGCCCCCGCTCTGCGCTCGGACCTCGTTGCGTCTGCGAACGCGCGGGACGGCGGATGCGAGAACGAGACAGCAGACTGCGGCGATCACGCCCCGCCTCATTCGCTCACGATCCGCCTCACCACGCCAAACCATCACCCTCCCTCCCATTCCACCAATCGCAGTCAAGGGCGCCGGTAAGTCGTCGCTGCGCGCCTTCGATGACCGCGGCGGCGGCGGGCCCTCGCGGGGCAAGGCGGGCAAGCAGAAGCGCTTGTTGAACGGGCCACAGAGCCGGAAGAATAAAAACTTCATCAAGAACGATGAGATGGCTCGCTACGAGTTCAGCGAGGATCCGAACGTCAAGGCGAAGACGGACGACCACGAGCTGGCGGCCGCCCTGGGATTTCCCAAGTTTGACGACGGGCCCGACAGGCTCGGGTGGTTGCTCAACTTCTGCGCCACGCAGAAGGAGGACAAGGACTCGGGGCACATGCTGAGCGCGGTCGCGTGCATCTTCGTCTGCCAGGACGGCTCAGCGTTCAAGGCCGAGGTGGAGTACGCGCCGTACTTTTACCTGCAGGTGGCCGACGGCACCGAGCTCGAGGTCGACGGCTGGATGCGACGCAAGGTACGTATTATGGCGGCGATCGTTCGACGCCCCCTGCCGCGCAATCCCCCACCCCCCACCCCCACCCCCGCCCCCACCCCTGCTCTCTCTCCTCCCCGACGCCGACCGTCTGTCCCCCTCACTCAACGCACCCCCGCCCACCCCAGTTTGCCGACACGATCAGAGATATCGAAGTGGTCGAGAAGGAAGACCTGGACCTCAAGAACCACTTGTCCGGTCTGCGACGCAGGCTGCTCAAGTTGTCGTTCTGGAACGTCGACCAGCTGATGACCGTCAAGCAAGAGCTGCTGCCGCACGCGCGGCGCAACGCCCGCAAGCACAATACGACGAACTATAGCATGCTGCAGCAGGGAAGCAGGGAGGACACCATGGCGAAGAAGTCGTTCAAGAGCATCACCGAGAGCATCATCGGCCTCCGCGAGCACGACGTGCCGTTCCACGTCAGGTTTGCGATCGACATGGACGTGCGCGCCGGACACTGGTTCATGGTGTCGGCGTCCGGTGGCAGGGTCCACCTCGAGCGGCGTGAGGACCTGTTGCAGCGCGCCGAGCCGAGGATCTGCGCGTTTGACATCGAGACGACCAAGCTCCCGCTGCAGTTCCCGTCCGCCGAGTACGACCAAGTCTTCATGATTTCCTACATGATCGACAAGCAGGGGTTCCTCATCATCAACCGAGAGGTCGTGTCGGAGGATATCGACGACTTTGAATACACGCCCAAGCCGGAGTTTGTCGGTCCGTTCAAAGTCTTCAACTGCGCCAACGAGAAGGAGAGCCTCCGGTGCTTCTTCGACCATATGCGCGAGGTCAAGCCCGGAATCTACGTCACCTACAACGGAGACTACTTCGACTGGCCGTTCATCGAGACGAGGGCGGCCAAGTTGGGCATGGACATGGAGCAGGAGATCGGGTTCAAGTGCGTCCAGAACGGCGAGTGCCTGTCCCGGACGGCCGTCCACATGGATTGCCTCCACTGGGTCAACCGCGACTCGTACCTGCCGCAGGGCTCCCGCGGCCTCAAGGCGGTGACCAAGTACAAGCTGGGCTACGACCCCGTCGAGGTCGACCCGGAGGACATGGTTCGGTTCGCGGCCGAGCAGCCGCAGGCCATGGCGTCGTATTCGGTGTCAGACGCGGTGGCCACGTACTACCTGTACATGACTTACGTCCACCCGTTCATCTTCTCGCTGTCGACCATCATCCCGATGCCGCCGGACGAGGTGCTGCGCAAGGGGTCGGGCACGCTGTGCGAGATGCTGCTCATGGTGCAGGCCTTCAAGGCCAATATCGTTGCGCCAAACAAGCACAACAGCACGCCGGAGAAGATGCACGTGGACAAGGCGGGGGTCAGCCACCTGCTCAGCTCTGAGACGTACATCGGCGGCAAGGTCGAGGCGCTCGAGAGCGGCGTCTTCAGGGCCGACATCCCGTGCAAGTTCCGAAACAACTCGGAAGGATACCAACAGCTGATCGATTCCATCGACAAGGACCTCGCCTACGCCATCGAGCACGACGGCGGCTGGTCGGTCGAGGACTGCGAGAACTACGAGGAGATCAGGGACCAGATCAAGGCGGCGCTGGAGGATCTGCGGGACAAACCCGTCCGCGAGGAGAACCCACTCATCTACCACCTGGACGTCGCCGCCATGTACCCCAACATCATCCTCACCAACCGCCTGCAGCCGTCGGCCATCGTCACGGACGAGGACTGCGCGGCGTGCGTGTATAACGCGCCGGGCAAGACGTGCCTCAGGAAGATGGATTGGGTGTGGCGTGGCGAGACGTACTCGGCCACCAGGGCCGAGTACGCCTCCATCAAGGCCCAGCTCCAGTCGGAGACGTTCCCCGTCGAGGGGGCGCCCGGGGAGAAGAAGGGCATCAAGACCTGGAACGAGCTCAGCCTGGACGAGCGCAACAAGCTCATCAAGAACCGCCTGAAGACCTATTGCCAGAAGGTCTACAAGCGCGTCCTGAACAAGCCCGAGTCCCAGGTCAAGGAGGCCGGCATCTGCCAGCGCGAGAACGGCTTTTACTACGACACGGTCAGGGACTTCCGCGACAGGAGGTACGAGTACAAGGGGCTCAACAAGAAGTGGAAGGGACTGCTCGATGATGCTCGGGCAAGCGGCAACGCCGTTAAGGTCGCCGAGGCGGCCGACATGTGCGTGCTGTACGACTCGTTGCAGCTGGCGCACAAGTGCATCCTCAACTCCTTCTACGGCTACGTCATGAGGAAGGGAGCGCGCTGGTACTCCATGGAGATGGCTGGCGTTGTGACGCACTGCGGTGCCAACATCATCAAGCGCGCCAACGAGCTCATCACGAAGCTCGGCAGGCCGCTCGAGCTCGACACCGACGGCATCTGGTGCGCGTTGCCCAAGTCCTTCCCGGAGGACTTCAAGTTCGTCAACAAGAACACCAAGAAGGTGTTCAAGATGAGCTACCCGTGCGCGATGCTCAACGTCATGGTCGCCAACCACAACACAAACGACCAGTTTGCGACGCTCGTCGACAAGGAGGCCCGCACCTACGAGACCTCGTCCGAGATGACCATCGAGTTCGAGGTCGACGGCCCGTACCTGGCGATGGTCCTGCCGGCCTCCAAGGAGGAGGGCAAGCTCATCAAGAAGCGCTACGCCGTCTTCAACTTTGACGGCTCGCTCGCCGAGCTCAAGGGCTTTGAGCTCAAGCGCCGGGGGGAGCTCAAGCTGATCAAGGTGTTCCAGAGCGAGGTGTTTGACCAGTTTTTGCTCGGAAATAACCTTGAATCGTGCTATGAGGCCGTCGCGGCCGTCGCCAACCGGTGGATGGACATGCTCGACACCAAGGGCGCCGACCTCACCGACCAGGAGCTGATCGAGCACATCAGCGAGTCGTCCGTCATGAGCAAGGGCCTGGACGAGTACGACGGTAGGAAGAGCTGCGCTATCACCTGCGCGAGGAGGCTTGCCGAGTTCCTGGGAGACGGACGCGTGCGAGACAAGGGTCTCGTGTGTAATTACGTCCTGTCGGCCTTCCCAACGGGCACGCCGACCTCGGAGCGCGCCATCCCCGTGGCCATCTTTTCGACCGACCCGTCGGTCGCTAGGTCCTACCTGAAGAAATGGTGCGGCGGCAGGGTCGGCTCGTCCGGAGACCCGTCGGAGATGCCCGACGTCAGGAATCTCCTCGATTGGGCCTACTACAAGGAGCGGCTCGGCAGCGCCATCCAGAAGATCATCACCATCCCCGCCGCGATGCAGCAGGTCGCCAACCCGGTGCCGCGCATCAAGCACCCGGACTGGCTCCACAAGCGTGTCGCGGAGCACAACGACACCAAGAAACAGGCCAGCATGACCAAGTTCCTCACCACGCGGAGCGAGAACGTCAACGGCAACACGGTGCGCGACATGGAGGACTTTGGCGTTCCCAACGGCGTCGTCGAGATCGTCGAAGACGATGGTCGTGACGACCGCATGGACGCCGGCTGCGAGGGGGGCGCCGGAACCAGCGCCGGCGCCAACGCCCCGCAGGCC
>Ga0255780_10000602_pt1 | contig 34816 bp, 30 predicted proteins | sample 071ome_32_FD_179978 | JGI IMG/M metagenome (GOLD analysis project Ga0255780, IMG submission 179978) | Coastal salt marsh microbial communities from the Groves Creek Marsh, Skidaway Island, Georgia - 071405AT metaG (version 2) | ecosystem: Environmental > Aquatic > Marine > Intertidal zone >... | reverse complement strand
TGAATGAAATGAGAAATGATGCAGTTGCATAACACAATTCCTGTCGCGTAGTGTGTGTGATCTAAAAAACAGCGTGCGGTGACGCATCGTAGCGTGTCGCTCGTGCGCCCCTAGTAGATGCGTTCGAGAACGTAACCAACCATACCCACCAACGAACGCTTTGCGTCGCTATCGGGGAGCTGTCTGAGAGAAGCCAACGCGATGTCTCCCTCTCGCTTGGCCAACTTTCTCGCCTCCTCGATGCCGTGCTCAGTGACGATGTCAATCGCCTTTTGCAAGTCGCCCTCCTTCTCAAACTGTCCCTCGATCAAACCGCGCAACTCTGGGTTGGATCTCAGCGCGAAAATCGTCGGCGCCGTCAAGTTACCACTCGCTAAGTCCTGACCCTGCGGCTTTCCGAGTTGTTCTTCCGACTGCGTAAAGTCTAAAATATCATCGACAACTTGAAACGCCAACCCGAGGTGCTTCCCGTATTCGTACATATCCACCTTGACCGACTCGGTGCAATCGCTAAACACAGAGGCAGACTTACACGAGGCGGCGATGAGAGACGCCGTCTTATTGTGGCTCTTTTCGAGGTATTGATCCAAAGTGAGGTCGCAGTTGAACAACGCCCCCGCTTGAGAAATTTCCCCGTCGGCGAAATCCGCGATGACTTGAGAAATGAGTTTGATCACCTCCAAGTTGTCCAAGTTGGCCAAGAACCAAGAGCTTTGCGCGAACAAGAAATCTCCCGCTAAGATTGCCACCCGCGCACCGTAAAGAGTGTGAATCGTCTCCTTACCCCGACGCGTGTCGCAGTCGTCCAACACGTCGTCGTGCACGAGCGACGCGGTGTGAATCATCTCGGTAATCTCCGCCAATCGTCTCTGCCTATCCGTAATATCACTCATCCCCTGCAATTTTGCCGTCGCGCGCGCCACCAAAAACACGAGCACCGGCCTCAACCTCTTCCCACCGGCACCAAAGATTTGATCCGCCGCCGCCAGCAACAACGGGTTCTTCCTCCCGATGATGTCCCTCAGGTTCATCCGCATCTGCTCCATATCATCCGCCACCGGCGCCGTAATCTGCGCGATATCGTACCCCACACCCTCATCGCTCGATCCAAACGACGTGTTGTGCTCGGGATCGAGCTCATCGAACGACGTCGCGGCCCCTCCCCCGCCCCGGCGCCCATCCGGAACCACCGCTCGAGGCGCCGCGCTCGCGGCTCTTCTCGGTTTTCTTCCCGTCCTCCTCCTCGCCGCGGCCGACACCGACGACGACGACGACGCTCCAACCCCGCGTCGCATCCCCGCCGCCGTCTGAGCGCGTCCGCTCGTCGTTCCGCTCGCCGTTCCGCTTCGCGTCACCAACATCATCGTTCGACCACCCAAAAAAACCCACGCCCGCGCCGATCGAACCGAACCGAATCGCGTTCAGCGACGTCGCGTTCAGCGTTTTCCGATCGCGGCGTCCGTCGCTCGCTTCGTGTGCGTCGTCCGGTCGTCGTCGTCGTCGTCGTCGTCGTCGTCGTCGTCGAATCGAACCGAACGCAGTCGCGTCGGCGTGCGCTACTGACGCCGGCGGGCGTGACGTCGTCATCCTCGTGCCCGCGACGTACGTGTCGGCCGCCGACGTCATCCATCCATCATCCACAACGGAACGGATGACGGAGGCGCCGACCGACATTTGTTGTACGTTCAAACCGGAATTTCCTCGTACTTTAGCGTAAATGAAGGGTGTGAGCACGCGTGTTCGATTTCGGAAGGGGCTTCAATATGGGACGAGCGCCATCTAGGACGGCGCGTTCGGTTTTGGCGAAATTTTTAACTCGGGTAAAACCGGGGGGATTGTAGTACGGGATTCGGCGAACTCGACCCCGGTGGGGTGTCGAAGGACGATCGCGTGTTGTGCGTGGAACGAGCGGTATGAGTGAGGATGTTTGTTTTCTGGATGCGTTTTTAACTGATCGGGCGTTTTAGGAGGCGCGGCGTGTGGGTTGGTGTTTTTCGTCTTCTTCATCAAAAAACGTGACTTGATGGTTTCTAAACAAGGCGAGGACCCGCGTCGTCGGAGAGTTCTAACGCCTCGGGCGGTAAAGAATCTTATCGATGATGCCGTAGTCCATCGCTTCCTCGGCGGTAAAGTGCTTATCGCGGCGGATTTCCTCGGAAATTTGATCGACGGGACGACCGGTGATGTCGGAAAGCCTCTCGTTGATCTGCGTGCGAACGCGCATGAGCTCGCGACCTTCGTTGAAGACGTCCGAGGCGGCACCTCTGGCGACGCCAGACGGGTGGTGAAGCATGATGCATGTGTTCGGGAGCGCCGCACGCTTACCCTTGGCGCCGCTCGCGAGCAACAATCCCCCCATGGCGCGCGCGCTTCCGAAACCCACCGTACCAACCTGAGAGTTCAGGTGCTTCATCGTATCCATGATGGCCATCGTCGGCACAATCTGACCACCCTCGCTGTTAATGTAGAGATACATTGGTTTGTTCTTATCGACGCTATCCAAGAACAACATCGTTGCCACGAGCTGGTTCCCAAGTTCCTCGTCGATGGTCTGACCTATCCAGATGATGCGTTCCCGGTACAAGCAGTTCCAGATATCGACCCACTGCCACATGTTCTCGTTCGGCGTCTTATACGGCACTCGCGGAACCCCAATCGGCATCATCGTCTTCGTCACTCGCGCGCCGATCGCCTTCCCCGCCGCGTCCACGCTCGCGCGCACGCGTTCGCCAAACGTCGCGCTTCTCACTCGCCCGTCTCCGCGCGTCAGCCCCGAGGCCAACTTATTCCCGTCCACAAACCCACCGTACGAGCCGAACGACACGCTCGCCGTTGCGTTCGCCCGCATCGTCGTGCCTTTGCGTCTCGCACCGCATCCGTTCGCGCGTCGCGTCGCCGCCGCGGTCGCGCACCCGCCGCTCAACTGCGCCGAGACCTGCATACCCTCCCTCTATCTCTCTCTTTCTAGCTCTAGCTGCCGCGTACACGTTCTACGCGTTATGCGTTCGCACTCACGTCTCCGTAAAGCTCGCTTTCCCGGTCGTCGTCGATCGATGCGATGTCGCGATCCGTTCGCGAGGTCGCGCGCGCGTGTGCCGACGTCGTCGTCGTCGTGCCTCGTGCGATCGGTCGATTGCGAACGCCGAAAATTTGCACGATCTCATACTCTATGTCATTTCAACCCATCACGTTACAAAAAAAACACTCGGCCGAGGGTTTTTGCTTGTTTTTGTACCTCGAAATCTTGGTTACCTACCGCATGTCCTTGTTAACTATTGAAGCTCGACCTGTGTGTACGTAACGGCGAGTAGTAATTCAAGAGTGACCCAGGGGGTAAAGTTGTCCGTTGATGTCGCACTGAACCGACGAGCGCGTCACGACGCCAGACGACGACGGTCAGCGAGCGAGCGAGCGAGCGACGGTGAGCGAGCGACGACCAGAGAGCTTAGTTTTTCGTGCGTGCGAACGAACGGACGGACGAAGATGAACGCGGAGGAAGCGGCGCGGTGCCTCGGGGCGATCCGGGAACATCGACCAGACATGAAGCAGTTTTTGGAGCCCGAGCTGGAGGTGGATTACGACGCGGTGCTCGGCGAAGGAGGTTTCTGTACGGCGTACAGGGCGAGGTTTCGCGGTGAAAATGTGTGCGCGCGAGTGGTGGATAGCTCTAAGGAGTCTCTCGTCGTGGCGGAGGTGGCGACGGTGAGCGATTTACCAGACGTGGCGGTGAAGGTGCACGGGTGCGCGACGACAACGAGGCCGGACGGGAAAAAGTACTTGGCCGTTTTGAGCGAGCTGTGCGAGAACGGGTGCTTGGAGGATTTCATGGTGAGGGAGAAAAAAGCTGGGAGAGAGCTGAGCGAGCGAGTGAAGCTTGACATCTTTTTGCAAGTTGCGGATGGTTTGGAGCAGCTCAAGCGGTCGCGCGTGGTGTGGCGCGACTTGAAGGCTAAGAATTTGTTGGTGAGAAACGTCGTAAGGAACACTTTTGGAACGGTGACCAAGCTCACGATTGGATTCACCGATTGGGGTACCGCAGTTCGGCTCCCAAAGGTTGGGAAGCGGAGGATGACGCTTCAGGGACCCGGCACGTGCGGATACATTGCGCCCGAGACGCGCGGACCGCACTACGATTTCCAAGCAGACATGTGGGCATTTTTGGTTTGGGCCGCTTCGATGTGCCTCAGCGTGGAAATCCTCGTCGATTGTCAGCTGGAAGAAGCGTTGGGTCAGCTCAAGCTCGAAAAGAAGATTGCTGCAACGGCGGGCCAAGAGACTCGAGTGAAGGAAATTTTGGCGCAGTTTGACGCCAACGTCGTGCCCGGTTGCGCCGTTGTCTACGAGTTTTTGAAGTCTGCAACGTGGGTGGACGCGAACCAGCGCTGGAGTAGCGATGAAGCCATCGAAGAGATGGTTGATTTCCGTCAGGCGAACGATCTTCACCTGCCGATGGGTGGATGCACGCCATCGCGTCCGATGAGCTATCCTGAGGAGAGCGTGCAGTGCACAGAGATGGACGAAGACGAAGATGATGCTGGCGAAGTCGAGCAGCGCAGCCCTGTGGCGGCGTACGCGTTGACTCCCGGCCCTTTTGCCATGACGCCGTACGCGCCGACGCCGTATGCTCCGACACCGTATGCGATGACACCCGCCATTGACTCGTGCACGCCGGGGCCGAGATGGCATCCTCTGATGAACAGACAACTCGTGGAGCTTCCTCCTCCGATGCACTTACAACACGTTCGTGAGCCCGAGGATGATGTACCATCTGCTTCAGTACCGGTTGAGATGACGCCGAGAGCGACTCAGGCGACGCGTCCTGTGGTGGAGCAAGCGCGCTCTCCGCTGCGCGCACTCGACGTCAACGTCACACCAAAGGAGCAAGTCCCGCCTCAGCCGCAAAAGAAGCGTCGTGGTCGACCACCGAAGGTGAAAGATTGCCCGCCACCGACGCGAAAGTCCACAAGAGCGGCTGATGCTTGCGACAATTCCATGGCTTTGGCTCTTGTGTCCACGAAGGGGTGTAGCAAATGCCGATGGTCTAGGAATGGTTGCGGCGCGTGCGATCCGGATACTCCTCGTTTGCCCCGAGGTCCGGCCGCAGCCAAGGCGAAAAAGCATGTGACAAAGAAGACGACAAAGACTAAAAAGTCCGCAAAGGAGGTCGACAATTCCATGGCTCTCGTGGTCTCAACCAAGGGTTGCAGTAAGTGCAGATGGGCGCGAAACGGTTGCGGCGCGTGCGATCCGGATACGCCACGTCTCCCGAGAGGACTCGCCGCTAGAAAAGCCAAGACGACCAAGAAGACTGCGATGACCTCGAAAGTGAAGATGAGGACTTCGAAGAAGGCGGCAGACGAGGTTGATAACTCTATGGCTTTGGTGCTAGTATCGAAAGGATGTAGCAAGTGCAGATGGTCTAGAAACGGTTGCAGCGCATGCGACCCAGAGACGCCCCGTTTGCCGCGAGGACCTGCGGCAGCCAAGGCGAAAAAAGCCAAGGCGGCACCGGCAGCGAAAAAGACGACCCAGATGAAACGTACGTCCACCCGAAGTGGAGACGCCAAGGTGTCGTCGAAATTTATCAATGACAAAACTGGTGAAGTAGTCAAGGAGCTCACGATTGTTCCCGTTCGACGAGCGGATGGTAAGCGAGGCCGCGGTAGACCACGCGTGTTGCGTCCGCCAAGAACTGAATTAGGTTGCTCAAAGTGCCGGTACGCGCCGAAAGGGTGCGGGAAGTGCAGAGCTGAGCTCAGCGAGGCAAAAGTGCTCATCAAAAAGTTCAAGTTGTAGTTTGAAAGTGATAGAAAAGTTGTAACAGTAGTGCACGGGAAAATCAGAGAACCGTCTGAGGATGTTTTTTATTTCACTCGCTAAGTACGCTCTCGCTCGATGCTAAGGTTGCCCGAACGACGCTCGGTCGCTAGACTCTAAACTTTTTTGTATTCTTACAGTGGCCTCGCGCGTTTTTCACGTAAACGCTGCCGCTCTACCTTGACGCCCGGCACCGTGTCGTTCACCGCTCGACCCCACGCTTGTGGTGATTCCCATCCTTCGCATCATCGTCAGTGTGCTACTCAACCAGTCTAATCCCTCGTACAACCCCAAACCTTGCGTTGCGCACGACGCCTGCACGTGCCAGCGCCTACCCTTGAGTTTCGGCAGCTCGAACGCCTCCACCAGGTCCGCCGTCGTCAACGCGCCACGAAGGTCTTGCTTGTTCGCAAAGATCAATATCGCGCTGTTCCGCATGAACGCATCGTTAATGATTGAGTAAAACTCCTCCTTCGCCTTTGGTATCCGTTCTCGGTCTAGGCAATCCACGACAAAGATCAACCCATCCGTGTTATTAAAGTAGTGTCTCCACAGCGGTCGCAGTTTCTCCTGTCCCCCGACGTCCCACACCGTAAAGACAACGTTCTTGTACTGCACCTTTTCCACGTTAAACCCAAGCGTGGGCACCGTCGACAGCACTTCACCGATGTGAAGTTTGTACAGAATGGTTGTCTTTCCAGCCGCATCCAACCCGAGCATGACGACGCGCATGTCGACGTTTCCAAAGTATTTATCAAAGAGCGCGCGCGCGGTAGATATCGCGCCACCCATGATGCGTCGCTCGCTCGCTCGCTCTACTCCGCCCTCGCGCGCGCTACGTCGCGCTCGTTCCGTTTGACTACGCACGCGTCGCGTCGCAGACTGTCGCTCACGCCAGTCCTCAGTGTGCGCTCCTCACCATGACTCCCGGCGACGATGACGAAGACGACGACGTGCTGATGGATTACGAGGACATCGTCGCGAAGGATACCGTCGCCGCACCGCCCACTACGTCGACGTCGGTGATGCACCCGAGCGTGCGACCACCGAGGAACGCAGAGGATGAAGAGGAAGATGGAGAAATTCCAAAACGCGCCCAGCCGAGAGACATGGATGCCGACGCCGAAGTCGACGTGGACGTCGATGCGATGGGGGACGAACCGGATATGACCAAGATAATGACGTCGAAGGACCCAGCGTACGTCGAGCTCGATGCGGAGGATTTACGGTGCGCTGAACACGTCGCTCGATCGATCCGGGAACCGAAGAGACACTTGATTCGAGTCCTCGTGAAACGCTTTGGACGCGACGCGGCGAGTGAAGCGCTTCGGGAGACGCTTCGGATCGAGCGGGAAGGTGGATCGATGTATGAGGAAGGGTGCGAAGGGTCTGGGTCGTGGAAACGGAGAACGAAAGCGGGGTGCTTTTTGTGGGTGTTTAAAAAGCAGCGGGCAGACGCGCGCGCCGTGGCGGCGGCGTTTGAGGAATCGAAAGAGATTGATCGGAGAATCAAGGCGTTCAAGAGGGAACGAGGCGGTGGGGGTGGACGCGGGCGCGGGCGCGGGCGCGGGCGACCGCCGGCGTCGGTGAGGAGTGCGGCGTAGGAATTATTTTCGTGTACCATTTGATTGTAAAGATGGCTGTAGTACCGTTGTTGATTGATTAAAGTGCATCCTCATAACGCGACCCGCGTCGGGACCGACCCGCGTGGAAACTACCGCGCCCGCGGTTTAAGAACCTTTTCGTGCACCGCCGCGTCGCCTCACGATGGCGCACGGAGTCGCCGTCGCCGGAGCGCGCACCATGTTGACTGTGGCTCGCGCTCGCACCAGCGGAAGCTCGTCGTCTTTGGATAAGTCTTCCAAGGCGTCTCGACGCCGCGTTCTCGCGCGTCACGCCCCGGCGGACGGATCCGTGGCGGAAGATATGGACACGACGTCCATGCCAGCCATCTTTTCCGCGCCCGAAGGGAGCAAAGAGGCGCAGGTGCTCGATAAACTTCGCAGGGTTATCGACCCTGATTTTGGTGAGGACATCGTAAACTGCGGCTTTGTCAAGGCGCTCAACATTGACGGAGGCAAGGTGCTTTTTGCGATTGAATTGACGACGCCGGCGTGCCCAGTCAAGGCGGAGTTCGAGCGATCGGCCAAGGCGTTCGTGTCCGAGTTGGATTGGGTGGAAAAGGTGACGGTGACCATGACGGCGCAAGAGGCGCGAAACGACGCTCCAGAAACGGTTGAGGGATTGAAACGCGTGCGATCCATCATCGCCGTGAGCTCGTGCAAGGGTGGTGTGGGGAAATCGACGACGTCGGTCAACTTGGCGTACACGCTAGCGATGATGGGAGCCAAGGTGGGGATTTTGGACGCCGACGTCTACGGGCCGAGCCTACCGACGATGATTTCTCCAGAGGTGCCCGTGTTAGAGATGGATAAGGACACCGGTACTATCAAACCGGTCGAGTATGAAGGTGTCAAGGTGGTGTCCTTCGGGTTCGCGGGTCAAGGGAGTGCCATCATGCGGGGGCCGATGGTGAGTGGTTTGATTAACCAGTTGCTCACCACGACAGATTGGGGCGAGTTGGATTATTTGATCATAGACATGCCTCCGGGCACGGGTGACATTCAGTTGACGCTGTGCCAAGTGGTTCCCATCACCGCCGCGGTTGTCGTTACCACGCCGCAAAAGTTGGCGTTCATCGACGTCGAAAAGGGTGTGCGCATGTTTGCCAAGCTCGCCGTGCCGTGCGTCAGCGTCGTAGAAAACATGAGCTACTTTGAGGTGGATGGGGTCAAGCACAAGCCGTTTGGAGAAGGAAGCGGTGCCGCTATTTGCGATCAGTACGGTGTGCCAAACTTGTTACAGATGCCCATTGTCCCAGATCTTAGCGCTTGCGGTGACACTGGTCGCCCGCTCGTGCTACGCGATCCGACATGCGAGACTAGCTCTCGTTACCAAGAGGTTGCCGCAACGCTCGTCCGCGAGGTGGCCAAGCTGAGCAACGGAAAGAAACCTCGCGTGGACATCGACCCGGGCTACGATGGCGCCTTCCGCGTGGAAATCCCGGGTGAGAACGACGGTAAGCCGTTCTGGATCACGGCGAAGAATGTCCGCATGAGCGATACGAGCGCTCGCGTCAAGGGAAGCGATGAATCCCCAGACAAACTCCTCAACGGCGCCCCGATCCCGGACGACATCGCTCCGATAGAAATGTCCGTCATCGGCAACTACGCCATGTCCATCACTTGGCCTGACGGGCTCAGCCAAGTCGCCGCGTTTTCCACATTGGCCAAGCTCGAGCGTCTTCCCGAGCGCGCGTCTTAAACCACCAATCGCACGACTCCACCGTAGTCGCGTCAGTAGCGTCGCGCGCATGTATCACGTAGTTCATCCCTTATCATTTGATTCATTTTCCCTCCGCTCATCGCGCGCTCGATCGTCCACCCGTGCGTCTCGCATTTTCATTTTCGTTGGACAACAGCGCGTTGTCTGTTCCACGGTAACAGAAATCGTTCGCGAATGTGATGATTGTCACTCAGCGGCGCCGCGTCACTCATCCATCATGTCAGCTGACATCGACAACGACGACGACGACGAGATATCGCGTCTCCTGCGCGTCCGCGTCTTCCGCGCGTGGTCCACCGTCACCGCGAACCGACGCGCAACCGATGCGCAACTTTCGTCAATTCTGCGACACTGGCGCGAACTCGCGCGAACTGAATCGCGCGAACGGCGCGAACTCATCGACGTCGTGCGCGCGTTGCGCGTCGAGGTGCTTCAGCACGTCTTTAATGGGTGGCGTCGAAGCGCCAGATGGGAGAAAACCGTCCGGGTGGCGCTCAAGGCGCACCGAGAGCGATGGAACTGGCGTCTCCTCGCGCGCGCGTTTCGAGCCTGGTTTGCAGTCGCGCGGGATGCCGAGCGTCACAGAGTGCGTGAGAGGGATAAAACGACCGAACGCGAGCGGTTAGAGATGAAGTTGGATCTTATGCGAGCGAGGGCGGAGCGAGACGCGGCGGTGGAGAAGGCAAAAATGAGTGAAAAGGTGTACAAAGCGTTGGAATTTAGAGAGGCCAAGACGCGCTCGCAGAGAGACGCTGACGCCGACTTTGTCGACGAAGCGATTCGATTGGCGAGAACGAACGCGGCGGAGGAGGCGTTGACGCGCGCTAATCGTCAACGAGCGGCGTTGGTGCGGATTTTACGCGAACTTCGCGCGCAGGCGGTGCAGGATTTAGATTATATAGACTTTCGCGAGCGCGAGGCGCGGTTTCGCTCTGACGGCGGCTCTGCTTCGCGTTTCCTCGCGTCGTAGCGATAGTGGTAGTAGACAATGTGAGTGATGAAACTTGATTTACTCGTGTGATTTCAAGTCCTAGATTAGTAGTTATGCTAGTTCGACGAAGCGACGAAAAATCTAATAGTCGCGAGACGCCTTGGACGGCTTGGCCAAGAAGTCGGTGTACTCTTGCGCCGGCGGCTTGCCGTACTTGGTTTCTCTCCAGAGAGACGGTTCGAGGAAACCGTAAGAGTTTCTCAAAGCGTAGTACGTGGCGTAGAGGAAGTTACCCATCGTTCTAGTGTGTCCACGAGAGCACGTGTAAACATCTTCGAGACCCGCCATGGCGAGCACCTTCTTCGGCGTACCGGCGGCGACGATACCCGCACCTCTCGGCGCCGGAATGAGACGAATGTGCACCGAACCGCACTTGCCGTGCACCTTGGTCGGGATCGTGTGCGGCTTGCCAATGTTGGAGCCCCAGTAACCACGACGAACGGGAACGACGTTAAGCTTGGCCAAAATCATGCCACCTTGGATCGAGTGCGCAACTTCCTTGCACGCCTTGACGCCCAAGCCAATGTGTCCGTTGCAGTCGCCGACGACGACGAACGCCTTGAATCGCATGCGCTGACCGGCGGTGGTTTGCTTTTGCACCGGCATAATCTTCATCACCTCATCCTTCAATTCAGCACCGATGAAGTGATCGACGATTTGATGCTCCTTGATCGGGAGAGAGTAGAGGTAAATGTGCTCGAGCGAGCGAATCTTACCCGCTTGGACGAGGCGACCGAGCTTGGTGCACGGAACCCAGGCGTCCTTGTCGTCGCCGCCGCGACGGGGGCCGCGACCGCGACCACCGCGATCGCCGCGTCCGCGGCGGTCACCGCGGTCACCACCGCGGGAGAAACCGCGGGAGAATCCACCTCGATCAGACATTGCTTCGGTTCTCGGTTTTGTGTTCGACTGTGGATAAAAGTGGGAAAAGAAGCCATCTGTCAGTCGGGAGGTTCCTTCCTCGCGAGGGCGTGGATGGGTCGAGTGGAAAACCAAAAGCGATGACGACGACGCGCGCGCGCGCGTGCGGCCACGCTCAGGGAGCGAAAAAGAAACGAAAGAAACGAAACGAAAGTCTTCGTCGAAGATGGATCGTCGGATCGCGTGAACGGTGCGACGCGGGACCGATGCGTCGTTTGAAATGATCCGTGGGATCGCGCGCGAACCCCAGAAAACATACAACTCGCACACGCGCGCGCATCGTTCTCGTTTGAACGACGACGACGACGACGGACGGATGTGCCCAGCCGCGACGAACGAACGAGGAGTTCAATTTAAACGGGTACCCTCACCGTCGCGAAACGCAACGCTTCGCTCGATGAACCACTCGATGCGAAACGCCTTCGTCATCCGTGGGTTGACCCTAAAAACCTCATCCATTTCAGCTGTCCGCGCACAGGAGGATCCGTCGTCCTCGACCGTCGTCGTCGTCACCGTCGTCGATCCACCATCGATCGAACTGAATCATTTCGTTTCGTCTCTGCGCGTCGCGGTCGTCGATCGGGGCGTCTCGCGCGTACCTCGTGCGTGCACCGCGCGCGTCGGAAAGGCGGATCCGTCCCGCGCGTCCACCGGCAAAGGTCGTCTCGGCGCGGCGCCGCGGCGCGGGTTGCGAATCGGGGTTCTTTGTGTTTACTCACTGTTTACCTATACGTTTTGGTTCACTCCGAGTGTTCGGTTTTGGTGTCGATGGGCAATCTAATACTTCAATATTTCAATACTGTCATGGTTAAAAAATCCCGCGCTCGGCGCGCGGCGGGCGGAACAACTCGAGAGGATACACACGCGAACGCGCGCGCGTGAAAGGTAAAGGCGCGCGTGCGTTCGTGTCTGTGATGTGGTGTCGGTGGAGTCGGTGTTGGATATCGCGCGCTGGGCGTCTTCCGCGGCGTCGGTTAAGCGGCGACGACGGGTTCGGCGACGCCGAGCGCGAGGGAGGTACGAAGCGGCGAGCTCGAGTGGCGGATGCGAACGGCGTTGACGATGAGACGCACGCAATGGAACTGGAACAAAGCGACCCAGGATGCGCGAACGCCGTAGCCGTTTGCGAGGAGAAGGCTGAGAGTGATGCATGAAAGCGCCGCGTTTGGAATGTACGACAGCGACATGAACACTCCGTCTCGACCGGCGAGGAGACAGCCTTCGCTCGCCATGGATGCGGTGTGCGCGAGCAGCGAAAGCGACATGAATGGTGTCGCTTGGTGCATGAGCTCGATGACATCCGCGCTCGACGTGAACATGGCGGGGAAGAAGGTTGGTACCAAGCCACTCACCATGGCGTTGAAAAATCCAATCAACACGGCGACAAACATAATTCTGAATGCCAATCTGCGCGCATTCTCAAAGTTTCCGAGCTGTGGCGGTAAGAATGTTTGCGAAGCTTGGCTTACTCCCTCGCCGACGACAGCGAAAAAGAAGTAGACGCTGAACAACACGCCGTTCGCCGCCGACGCCGCGGGGGAGATGGCTGTCGCTGTGCGCACCAACCAACCAACAAAAATACATTTAATGAGCGCCACAACCATCACCGGCCCCGCGATGGACTTGACTCGCTTAACAAAGTCGTCCCTTGGTCTTCTAAACGGCAATCGAAGCGCCGGGGCGCCGACGTTACGGAGACGGCGGAACTGCGACATGGACTCTGTGGACTGCTTCTCCGCGCTCACGCTCCTCTCTGCGTTCTCTGCCATCATCTTCTTCACCTTGTCAATCTCCGGACCTCTCTTCACCAACGCTCGAATTAAGAGCGACATCGTGATCACTTGAGACAGGCTCGTCGCCGCAGCCGCTCCCCCAATACCCCACCTAAGTCCCGTGACAAACCAAATATCGAGCACCAGGTTGAGCACCGTAGTGAGGGTTACGGCTTTCAGCGGCGTCCATGGATCTCGCACAGCCAAAAACGCCGACTGCGCCACCGCTGTAGATATCGCCACAGGCAGAGCGAGCAACCGAACGACGCTGTACACGCACGCATACGGCACGATTGCCGAATTGGTCGTCCCTATGTACGCCGACAGACTCGGTTGGTGCACCGCCAGCAGCACCACAGCCGACAATGCCGACGTCACAGCCGCAGCAACGAGCGCAGAAGACACCGTTCGTTCATCCTCATCATCCGCTCCCCCTTTCGCCGACAGTAATCTATCCTGCGCGATCATCGTCGTCGTCGCCACCGCGAACCCCGTCGCCAACAGGTACGCCGGATACCCCGCGTACACACTCGCCGGAGCCATCGCCGCGAGCTCTCCCGTCGACGTCGTCAGCCCGACCACGGATGTATCCACCAACGACAACAGCGGTTCCGCCAACCAGATGGCCATCGTCGGGAGCGTGAACCGCACGAGGTCTCGCACCGACGCCTCTGAGGTTTCATCCCGCGTCGTCGTCGGCTCCTCCTCCTCCTCCTCCTCCTCCTCCTCCTCCTCCGGCGTCGCCGTCGCGCCGTCCTCCTCCTCCGACATCACCACCACCGCCTCCCCTCCCCGCGTCGCGTCGTCGTCCTCCACCGTCGGCGTCGGGTCCTCCTCGATCACCGCGCGCGCGACGACGCCGACGCCGACGGCACCGAAGACGTCGCGCCCTCCCAACCAAACCCGACGCGTCCTCGACGCTCGGTCGCGCACCGACCCCGCGCGACGACGGACGACGCCCACCGCCGCCGCGGGTCGCGTCGACGCGTCGATGCGGTGCGTTCGCGCGATGCGTCGTCGCGCGGACGACGCGGACGCGGACGCGGACGTCGTCGAGGACGCGCGCATCGCGTTCGTTCGTTCAGTCGTCAAAGTGTGGCGTTCGTCGACGCGCGAGTGATTTTTGACTCTGCTTTTGCTCTGTTTTGTATGTGTAAATAGTATATAGGTTTTCATCAACGGTGTAGCGCTCGACGAGTAGCGGTCGGTAAAGGCACCGCCGCGATGAGATGGAATCACGCCGCGGACGCGGAGTAGGCTATGGTGATGGCTTTGGCGACGGCTTCGACGCGCTCGACGACGCGGTCGTAGTCGCCGCCGGCGCGAATTCTATCGCGGAATTTGGCGAGGAATTTATCCGGATGCCAACGCTTGACGCAGCGGTGATACGCGAGCTTGCGGTCGCGATCAGAAGCGTCGGAACCGCCGGCTTCGCGTTCTAAGAGTTCTTTCATTTTGGGTGGCCAAGGAACGTCGTCGTAGGAGAGAGGGTCGGCGGCGGTGGGTGAGGATGATGACGACGCTTCGAGCGCGGCCCATCGCTCGTCGTACTTGACCCACCGCTTTGCGCGCGACTTTTCCTTCTTCGCCTTATCCTCAGCCTTCTTTTCGGCGCGGCGCTCGGCGCGTTTAGCTTCGCGCTCTTCGTCCTCCGCTTCCCATCGGGCCCATTTTTCTTGTTCGGCGCGCTCGGCTTCGGCGCGCGCGCGCGCGTCCTCGTATCTCACCTCGTCTTGATATCCGCCGTAACCGAACGATCCCGTCCCACTCATCGCGTCCTCGCCCGTGATTCCAGCACCGCTCCCGCCGCTACTTTTAGCCCCATGCATCCATTCGTTCCCGGGCGGACGTCCGTCTCGAGTGTCTTCCACCCACGCGCTTCCGTTCCACGCGCGTCCTCTTTGCGACGCCGAAGCCGAACCCATAGCCGGCCCCGACCCTCCGTACACCGACCCCCTGCCGAACATCCCATCCGAACTACCGCTCGCGGTACCACCCCGCACCCCGAGCGCGCGATCGACGCTTCTCAAATACCACGTCGTCCCGATGAATCCACACAACGAAGCCGCCGCGAACGCTCTCGCGCGTTTCGCATTCTCCGTCACCCCGCCCCCGCCCGTCCCACCCTTTGCCGTCCCGTACATCATCGCGAACACCGACACGACGGACGCGATCGCGAACGCGCTTCGCAATCGTCGCACCGCGATGCGTCGGACGATGAACGTCGAGCTCGCGCTCCCACTCGTCGTCGCGTTCATCGTGAACGAATGTTGATTGGTGTTGCTCAAACAAGCAAGTCTAACTCCAAACCAAACGATCTTCCCCGCGTCGGCGCCTCTTCCCGCGAACGCGACGAGTGATTTCGCGTTTAAGTGAACGACGCGGGTGTCGCCGTTTATTGATTCGCGCGACGTCGCCTCTGTCGAGAGAAAGCGCGCGTGGACGTGTGCGGGTGACTAAACGAAACGAAGTGAAGTGATAGTGTATCCTTTAGTCTTCGACGCTCGTCACTCACGATGCTGCGAAAGAGACGATCGACGACGACGAGGGCGGCGGCGGCGTTATTCACGGCGGCGGTGTGCGGCGCGGCGTTCGGTGCGGCGGTGTATTGGGCGTATTCCAACGCGTACGGCGGAACGAAAAAGGATGACGAGGATGAGGATGAGGAAGAAGAGAAGAGACGCGTCGAGAAGACGACGACAGAGACGACAGAGACGACGACGGGTAGAGCGTCCGGGGCAACGACGACGGTAGAGGATGCGATCGTCGGAGCGAGCGGTGGAACTGGCGTTGAGCCGACGACGGAGCGAACGACTCTACGTGCGGAGAAAGGAGCGGCGCTGGCGGCTGACGCCGCGTTGGACGTCAAGGATACGCGATACGTCGTCGAAACCTACGAATCGCTCGAGCTCGCGTTCGCTCAGGCGGGGTTGGATCCGAGAGCGTTGACGCCGAGGGAGTTTTTTCATTTCGCGACGTATCCAGAGGTTGGGTGCTGGCCGCGGGAACACGCTAAAGCTGGGTTGCCAAAGGATGCAGCGAGACTCGTCGTGCTCACGATGGAGGAAGCGCCGGCAATCGCGGCGGCGGTGCAGAGCGTGGTGAGAGAGCTGGTGAGGTTAGTCGGGGCGACGACGGATACGTTCGTGCCGGGACGTGGGAGCCTTCACGTGACGTTGTTTCACGTGTCACGGACATTTGATTACGTGGCAACACCGGTGAAGTGCGCCGCGGACGGTGCCAACGGGAGAGGAACGGCGACGTTACCGCCGACATCGGGCGCGGTAGAAGACGCAATCGCGTACGAGGAAAGCGCGATAGCGGACGCTTTGCACGGATGTGGAGCGTGTGAACTGGAAGTTGATCGAGTATGCATGGCGCCGAGCGGGTGCTTGCTCTTGTGCTTCAAAGACGTGCGCGGCAACGTTCAATCCATTCGTGAACGTCTGCGAGATAAAGCGATTGGATCGTCGAAAAGGCAGAACGAAACCGTACACTGCACTCTGGCTCGAATGTTCCCCAAACCCGGATCGTCGCCATTGGATGCCGAAACGATTCGCGCCATCACGATGATGTGTGCGAGAGTGACGAGCGCGCTCAGAGGCGCCCGCTTCACGGCGCAACACGCCGTGTACTGCGTCGAAGAACGATACGGATGCGTGGATGGTAAACGATGCCGAATTAAACTCTGACGACGACGACGACTCTGATTGCGCGGCGGAGTGTAGATGAAATTCTTTTTAGCCTTGTAAACAAAACCAAGCGTTGACAAATAGATGGAAAGATGACCCACTCATCGACGCGTCGTTCTCCTCGATCGCGAAGAACGACGTCCGATCCGATCTAAATCATCGTCGACATGCACGACGCTCGACGCGAACGCGCGCCGATCGGCGCGTTCACGCAGCGTTCGCGCGCTGCTGGCTCGACTAAAACCACGGCTGCGCCCTTGCGTAGCGCGCGGGCAGCGCCGGCGGAGACCGAAGACGCGATCGCTCGCGAGCGACGAGTGGGTGGAGCGCTCTTCGATATCGCAAAGGCGGCGAAGAACGGCGGGGCGGCGAAAAAGTGCGTCGAGCGACCCGAGACTCGCGGCGTGATTGAAAGTTCTTTGCAAAAAGTGTACTGACTGCTCGAACCGTCTTTATCCATTCGCGACAGGCGTAAAGGAGAGTTTTTTCAGGTGGTGCGCGTCCGAGGCGACGGAAGGTGCATGTTTCGCTCGCTCGCTCTCGGTCTCGCGGCTTTGAAAGGGAGAAACATGACGAGCGGTGACGAGGAGTTCGAGGCGGACCAGTTGCGCCTGGCGGTGGCTGAGTCGCTGTGCCGTACGCCGGAAAAGCGTAAACAGTTTAGCGAATCAGTCATGGCTATTTCGTACGAGTATGGATTGGAAACGTATTGCAAGAGGATTTTAGAGCCGTCTTTCTGGGGTGGCGAGCCCGAGCTTTTGGTGATTTCGCGGCTCATCCGACGTCCAGTCAAGGTTTACATTCACGCGGCGCAGGCGAAGAACGCCACGGGCGCTGGATTCGTCTGTATTCAGACGTATGGCGAAGAGTTTAGCAAGGAGGGGAAACGGAAGCCAATTAGGCTGCTGTACAATGGTGAAAACCACTATGATTTGCTGCTTTAATGACAATGTTCCAAGACTATTGGCGACTGGCTAGTACAGCGTCTCCGCAACCGCTAAATTGACGACTCACGAAATTAAACCCAACGCGTCTCGCCCGTCGCCGGATTGTGCTCGTACGGCTTACCCTGAGCGTCGTAATATCTATGCCATTCGCCACCCACGGGTGCTGGAGCTGGCATGGCGGCGTAATACTGTCCTTGCTGCTGTATCATGGGTTGTTGGTAGGCTTGCTGCTGCACATACGGCGCTTGCTGCGCGGCATACTGCGGAGCGCCGGTGAGCGGCATACCATTCAATCTACCTTGCGATCGAGTGTCTCCCAGCTCCATCACCTCGATAACGTATGAGCGACAGAGCTCAACGTTGGTTGCTTGACCCGAAATGACCACCACTGCCGAGGGCGTTTTGTTATCCTTGATGTCCACCATGCAACCGGTCACGGCGCGAAGGTGCTTAATCATCTCGCCACCTTTGCCGACGATGCGACCTTCATGACCAGAACAAGGGACCTCAATAGTGGTATCCAATCCCGTTTGAGCTCCAAATTGGGGTTGTTGCGTCGGGACTTGGTAACCCATCGCGGACATTGGCACCATCGCCATGCCGTTTGGAAGCATCATGGCGCCTTGCGGCATGCCCATCGGAACGCCCATCTGTGGCATTCCCTGAGTTGTATTCTGACTGGGAGCATTTGCAAATCTATCAACAGCCAGTGAAAGCGTGTCGTTGACCATTTGATACGCGATTGCGATGCATCTACGCTTGCCCTTGGCAGTGCAGACGCCACTGCCCTTGACGACGTGACAATTCGCGCCGCTTCTCGCGGAAATCTCTCTGATCGTAGCCGCGCCGCGACCGATGACGCGTCCTTCTCGTCCGTGACAAGGAATGTCCACCACCATATCCTCTTCTGGGTCCCCATTCAGAAGTTCAGCCGGAATAACATTTGGGTCGAATTGGATGCCCTCGTTGACGTTGGTGGGAACGTTTTCAGTCAACCTATCCATAATTTGACCAGTGTTCGCCACCTCTTCAATCAAACGCTTCGCCTCAGCCATGAACTGCTTCTTAGTAGCCGCGTCAATCGTCACCGAGCTACCAGCTCTTTTGTTTCTCGGTTTGACGACGCAGATACCCTCGTCTCGACGAAAGTCAAGCTTGCACTCGCACCTTCGCTCAATGTACTTCAACGTCTCTCCGCCTTTACCGATGACGCGTCCCGCGTTGGAGCCTATGGTGACTAAAGTCTTGTAATCGTCATCCAACAACTCATCCTGACGTTTACCGTCATTCTCCTTCCCGTCATTCGTCGTCGTCTTTGTCTTTTTCAACTCTGACGGCTCTGACTTTTTCCCTCCCGTTCCTTCTTCACCAGCCTTCTCTTCAGCCTCCCGCGCGCGTTTTTTCCCACCCTTCGCCGCATTTACCCCGTCGGCGTCGCCGTCATCTTTACCTCCCGCCGCTTTCGACTCTCCCTTGCCGACGTCGTCCTCAGTCAATCGCGCGACGAGCGCCGCCTTGAGACCATCGATCGCGAGTCCTCTCTCTGTCAATTCTTGCTTGAGCTGCGCGACCGTTTTCTTCGCCCAGTCGACGCGTTCGCTGGAAGATGGCGCGTTCTCAACTTCGTCATCACCGCGGGATGTCTTGGCGGACGGTGCCATCTGAACGATTCGCGGTGTGTGCGCGATTTGTTCGGTGCGACGCGTTGTGAGGAGATCCCAGGGAGAGAATGCGACGCAAAAGCGCTGCGACGCTGATTCGTAAAGCGAGTTGGAATCCATATGCCGACCATTACCTAATATCGCGTGCATCGTGGTACATTTACAAATTACAAAACTTTCCTGATCGCGTGTCTGTCCATTTCTTTTCCCTCTTACAACTTGCTCGGCAACGCCGAGCGCGCTCCGACGCCGACTCGGCCGCCGCTCGTCCGAGCCGACGCTCGCGAATCCACGAAATCCACGATGCGATTCAACACATCCTTGCTTCCAGGTTCTTGGAGAATGAGATGATGCATTCCGGGCAATTCAACGTATTGCTTATCCATGCTCGATGCCTCGAGGACGAGCCGACGAGACGCGGTTTTATCCGCGCACGCGTCGTCAGATCCGTGCAACACCAACAGCGGACATGACAGCTCGCGATACCTCGCCCGAAGTGCCCTGAACCCCCGCAAGATTTCGTACGCGGTCCTACACCTCACCGGTCCGAGTTGTACGTACGGATCCGTCGCGTACGCGTCGAGCGTCGCCGCATCGTCCGACATGTCTTCCAACCGCACCGCCGGAACCAGTCGCGCGCGCGGCGCGCTCTTTGCTAACAGCGCCCCCATCGCCGCTTGCGCTCGAAGTATAGCGTTCCACTTGACATCGATCGACGCCGCCGTCAAAACCAACCCATCCACTAACCGTTTATCTCCTTTTTTTGCGTCATTCACGCACACCGTCGCCGCAACGAGCCCCCCAAACGATTGTCCGCACAACACCAGCGGTCCCCGCGTCGCGTGTTCCGCCCGCTTCGCCTCACAAAACCCCCTCGCATCCTCCACCACGTCCTCGAACGCTTCGAAATACCCCGGCAATCCCTCCGACGCCCCGTGTCCGACCGCATCGTACGTCGTCACGACGCACCCGGCGTCCGTGAGTCGCGTAAACAGCGAATCGTAACGCATCGCGTGTTCGCCAATTCCGTGTAAAAACACAACCAAACATCGCGACGACGCCGACGACGACGCGCCGTCTTCGGGGATGTAATCGTACGAGCACAGCAGTTGTTTCGTTCCCGATCCCACGATCCACGCCGCGTTCGACGGGACCCGTCGTCGGGTGGACATGAGTCGAACGAGCGCTGCGAAATTCGTGCGCGTTTGAAAGTGACGGTGCGAGTTCGTTAGAGCGACTCAAGGCACTTTTTGACTCGACCGATTGCGCGTGATTTTATTTTTACATTGTACGTGCAAAGAAGGGATCGTCGCACCGTGGTGGCGGTAAAGTTGTCGTAAATTCATCGTCGCGTCGTCGCGCACGGAAAGCGCACGCATTCGTTCCGTTGACTAGGCGTTCCCCGCGGGGCGAGTCTCTTTGATGAACTCGAGCAGAGACGCGTCGGCGGCGGAATTACGCTTGAGCGCGATATCGAGCTCGGAGGCGGCGGGTGATGCGGCGCATCCGGCGTCAAACTGCGCGCGAGAGACTTTTGCCTCGGAGAGCGGGGCGCCGCCGGCGGAATCGGAAATGATCGTCTCGCCGAGGTCGTTTGCCGGCGTCTCGCCGAGCTCGTCGATGAGTCTTTGGCCAAGTAAGAGGTAATCGACGCCGAGAACGCGCTTGACCGCTTGGATGTTGTGCAGACTCGCCACCATCACTTTTGTTTTTTGAGAAGATGATTTCACGAAAGCAAAGACGTCGCGAATGAGATCGTACGCCGGATCGCTCGATTGCGCGCTCGACGCCCCGGGATTTTGCTTGTACCACGCGTTTGAGCGGGAGTAATACAGCTGAATGAGGCTCGCGCCGGCACTGATCGCCGCGTACGCTTGTTCTCTGCAGTAGACGTGAGAGACGTGACACGCGATGCCTTCGGCTTCCAACGCGCGCACCGCTTCGACGCCTTCGTACGTCGCCGGAATCTTAAACAACAGTTTCGATCTCGGCGTCTTGAGTTCGTCGCACAGCGCCAACAACGTCCGCGCTTTTCGCACCAATCCATCGGTATCGCGCGCGAGTTCTGACCCAAGCTCCACGGAAACCCGTCCCTCGACGCGTTCCGCCCACATGTGCGCCAAGTTGGCGCGCGCCTTGTCCACGACGCCTTCGTACGTCGCCGCCGCCGCGTCTTCATTCAATAGCGCCATTGCCCCTTCCACCGCGCCCGCATCGCGTCCACCGCGTCGCACCGCGTGTAACAACACGCTCGAGCTCACCACCCCGGCGCGTGGGCCGAGATCCACGCGCCCAGCGGCGTTTTGTTCATCCTCCGCCGCGAGCTTCTTGGCGTCGAGCACCAAGTTTGAGAAAGCTTGCGCCGCGTCCAACGCGCTCCCGACTGGCGCCTTGGTCGACACCGACGCGACCCGCACTGCCCTTCCGTTCAACGCGTGTCCGTTCAATCCACCAGTGTTGTTTTCATGACCGGAAGCACCACCGGAAGCGGCGCGAGTCGTCGTCGTAACCGAACCGCGTCGTCGCGTCTTCATCGTCATCGTAATCCGCTGAGTCGGATCGGTACCGATTGGCACCGGCATCTTTTTACCACCACCCATCGCGGCTCGTCCACCGGCGCGGTGGTGGTTCGTCGTCGCGACCGTCACGCACGCCATACACGTCGTCGTCATTCCACTCATCGTCGTCGTCGTCGTCGTCGTCGTCGTCGACGGTGCCGTACTTCGTCGTCGTGTGAAGGATTGGACGATTTTCAACAACCAAAAAAGAGGCGCGTGTTCCCGCGCTTTTCTCAGGTAGTACATATTTTAGCTCTTTTACTACTATATGTACAGTTTCGTGTGCGTGTGTGTACTGGTGCCCGCGCCTCGGCTTGGCTTGGCTTTGGGAAAAGTGACCGAGATCATGGTTCGTGAACCGTCACGAGTGTAGGGACTCGTCTCAATGTGGAGGCTTCGCAGAAGAGGAGAAAGGAGCTTCGAGTGTGAGAGAGAAAGAGTCGAGCGGGACGCGGGAAGCGGTGAGTTGTTGAAACCTCTCTCGCTGTTTCTTTTAACATATTTCATCCTTCTAACAATGGTCTACGCCTCATCACCGAATCTCTACCCTCCTGGGTCTGTCGTCGTCGTCGTCGTTTACTTGCCCTTCGCCGCGAGCTCTTCGACGATGGAGAGCTTGATACCCTTGCCCTTCGGAAGAGAAATCATCGGCTTGTTACCAGTACCAATGGCGAAAACGTTGGTGGCGCGGGTGGCAAACTCGTGGCCAGCGGCATCCTTGAGGTGAACAATCTCGAAGGAACCGATGTGCTTCTCGCGGCGTTGGATGACACCAACGCGACCGGCGTTGCGACCGCCGGTGATCATGCACAAGGCGCCGACGTCGAACTTGACGAAGTCGGTGATCTTGTTGGACGCGATGTCAAGCATGACAGAGTCACCCTCCTTGATGAGCGGATCCGGGTAACGGACGGTGCGGCCGTCGTGCAAACCAACGCACGGCACGCCCTTGTCCCCGAGCTTCTTGCTCTTCACCTTGCAAAGCTTGTACTGCGCTTCGATGGCTTCGATGCGGTGCACGACGAAGCGACCCTTGTTGTCGTAAATCAAGCGGAAGTGTTCGTCGCTCTTCTCAATGGAGACGACGTCTGCGCGAAGTAGAAAGAAGAAGAAAACACACAATCGTCAGTCAGTTGCTCGAATCGGGTCCCACGACGCGCGATGGTTGGATGGATATTCCATCGAAGAGCCTCTTCCTCCAAGCGCGCGTCCCGCCCTGGCTAGGGTTTTCTGCCGCCAGCGACCCATCCGCGCATCCGACGTCGCCCGACGCCGCCCGACGCGCCCTCGCCGATAAATCGCGACAAAAAATAACGTACCCATGATACCGCACGGGTAGCACTTGTCCAAACGAATCTTGCCGTCAACCTTGACGCAGCGTTGCATGAGAATGGTCGTGACCTCCTTGTACGTCAACGCGTACTTCAAGCGGTTGCGAAGAATCAAGCAAAGCGGAAGGCACTCGCGAGACTTGTGCGGACCTACGCGAGTGGTAAAAAAGACGCGCGCGCACACATCGTCAGTCAATCGTTCATCCGTCGTCGTCGTCGTCGTCGTCGTCGCGGCTTCAGTGGCGCGTCGCATCGCAGTCACTCAGCCCGCGCGATGATGATCACAAAGCCCTCTTTTCGTCCCCGAGGGCGTCCGCCATCGTCGTCGTCGTCGTCGATCGTCGTCGCTTCGCGACACGCACCGGTGGAAGGCTTCGGCGCGAACACACCGCCGAGCTTATCGAGCATCCAATGCTTGGGCGCATTGAGTCGCTTAAGGTGTTTCTTGAGCCCTCTAGCCATGATCGGTTTCTTCGGGGCGGCGAGTTAAGAGGCCGAGCGTGCGGCGCCCGCGCGAGGTCGTGCGCGTCCGTCCGTCCGTCCGTCTTCGCCCTCGCGCGCGTCCTCGTGTACCGAATGTCCGAACATTTTGTGTTTACAATACGTACACACACAGTGTCTTTTCTTTTGATCGTACATTTTGTGTTTACAATACGTGAAGGCAGCATATATATGTGTGTGTGTGTTTTCGACGGTTCATGACTCGAGGTTTGGGTACACGGGGTTGACAACGAGGACACCGAGCCGCGCCGGGGGGACGCCAGACGGACGACGACGACGAGAGGGCGAGAGGGCGAGAGGGCGACGAAGGACGGCGGAGACCATGTCGGGGTTGGTTTGCTCTGCGTCGACCGCGTCCGCGCGAACGACGACGACGACGACGACGACGACGACGAGAAGGCGACCGACGACGGCGGCCGCCGCGACGCCGAGGATTTCGGCCGAGACGAAGAGGACGCGACGACGACGACGAGAAGGCGTGAGGAGTCTGGCGACGGGCGGTGACGATGCCGACGGTGCGATGGAAGCGGCCGAGGCGATCGACGCGTCGATCGAAGCGCTTCGGGCGCAGACGGCGGAAGAGATTGAGAATATGATTTCAGCCGACGCGGGCGTGCGCGCAGAGCTGGAGCGAGTGCGAAACGACGCGAGAAACGTGGCGGAGACGGAGATTGACAAGGCGGAGGAGAAGGAAAAGCAGAGGATTGAGAGCGCGTTCGAGGAGGTGCAGCAGAAGACGGGTGCGGTGCAATCAAAGGCGGAACAGGCGGCGGTGGAGACGGCGCGGCTCAAGGCGGAGGCGGTGCAGCAAGCCGAGGCGAAGATGGCTGCGCTCGAGGCGGAGAGAGAGGCTCTTCGACGGGAATTGGAGCGGGAAGAGTCGAGAGGCGGGGCGAAATGGTCGGATGATTCCATCGATGAGGCTGCGGAGAAGATGGAAAGCGCCAAGGCGGCGGTGCTCGGGGGCGCCGGCGGCGGCGCGCTCGCGACGCCTCTCATCTTATCCCAAGGAGGAGGCGTTGTTTCGATCGGTATCGCCGCCGTTTCGTGCGCCGTCTTTGGTGTGACGTACAGATATGCCGTTCGAAAAGATTTGGGCAACAACGAGCTCAAGGGTGGGGTCGTGGGCGCGTTTGGTCTCGCCAGAGGCTTGAGCGCCGCCGACGTGTACCTGCGCGCCGCGTCTCTCAACGGCGACGCCGCTGGTTTTGAAACCTACGCGCAAGCGGCGCTGTTGGCGGGCCAGGGTGTGCTTATGTATGCCTTTGCCGCGCTCGCCCTCGAACAAGGCTTCTCCCAGGGTTTCCTCAAGCCTTTCGGGGACGCGTCGGCGTCAAAGGATTGAAACTAAAACTATAAACGTAGCGGCGATTTTTTCTTACTCATCATCATCATCATCATGTTATATTAACAAACGCAGACAGAGAGCAGCAAACACGCCTTCCCATCATCGTCATAATCGTCGTCGTCGGTATCGTCGCCGTCATCATCCAGCGGACGAAAAGAAACGCGCTCGGAATCATTACAAGCTCGGAATCACAAACAAAATACCCACGAGCGCGACGACGGCGACGAGCGAATAAATCGCCAGTTGCATCTCGCCCTGCGTCTTGAGCGCGAATCGTCGCTCACCACACATCGGGCATCGCTTATTCTCGGCCCACGCACCCTTGGACCCGTCGTACACGTACCCACATCCCTGGCACACCCACAACTTTCCATCCACCAGGTACGGTTCGCCCGGCGCCGGTTTCCCCGGCGCCGCGGCCGCCTTCTTGTTAAATCGGCTTCCCCCGGCAGCCTCGACGACGACCGATCGTCTTCGAGTCGTCGTCGTCAACGGCATCGTCATCGCTCGCATCGTCGACGACCCTTTCATCTGCGCGTTCGTTTCACCGTCAGTCCGAGTCCAGTCCATCACCGGAATCGATCCTCATCGTCCACGTCACCATCGTCCGCTCGGAAGCGCGGATCGAATGACGCGAGCGCGCGATAAAAAAACCCTAAAGAGCGCGAACGCGTCGTCTCACGCCCGTACCTGCGTCCGCGTCGTCGTCTTCCCGGCACGCGGCGCCAACCGAGTCGTCGGCATCGTCGGCATCGTCGTCGTCGTCATCATCATCATGACGTGATCGATCGATCGATTCGATCGTCAGCGTGTGCAGTAGCAGGCGCGGACTCGGCTCGATTCGGGTTTAGTGTTACTACGCGTGTGGATAGACGTATGTCCTCTCTGTATATGTGTAATAAGCCTCTAAAAAAGGACCAGAAAAAACGATACACACGTACACGTACACACGCACACGAAAATGGACCTACACCTATCAGATATGGGTAATTAAACATCTTTATATACTGTTTGTATACGTATTGTGGATGGATCTACCGGGAGTATATCTACCGGAATGAGTCGTGGTGTCATCGAAACCGTCACTCGACCGGACGAAGGCGGACGGACGGACGGCGCGAGCGAGGGCGAAGACGACCCGACGAACGCCGAGACCGGTGGATTGGTCGACGGTGAAGAAACTGTTGGATGGGTTTACGTCGTCGTCGGTACCGGTCTCGACGCGGTGCGTCGACGGTGTCGATGACGCGTCGCGGATCATGGGGAACGGGACGTCGGATTGACGCGAACGGACGACGACGTCGTCGTCGTCCGCGCGGACGAAACGAACGTCGTCGGAATCGCGGAATCGTCGGAATCGTCGCGCGTCGATGATGGATCGGATCGCGCGATCGAGACGGGCGTCCGATGACTCTTCGTTCTCGACGCGACGAGACGGACGAGACCGACGCGCGCGCGCGAACGCCACCCGAACGGTCCGGACGCGCGGAACGTCGTCGTCGGAATCGTCGTCGGACGCGCCCTCTCGCGCGCGAACGATCTCATCCACCGTTTCCTCGATCGCGCCGTCGTCGTCTTCGACGTTCCGCGCGTCCGGATCGACGACGACGACGACGGCGTCCGCCGCCCGAAACGCCTCGGCTCGACACGCAGCGTGCTCGACCGCCCCGCTCGGATCGTAAAACCGTCCGCGCACGTTCGTCGGCGCGAGCGTCACCGCGCCGTAATCCATCCCGATCGTCGGCGTCGATCGCCACGACGCGTCGGCGTCGGCGTCGGCGTCGGCCGATCGACTGACGGTTCGCGCCTCGCGACGACACTCTGAGAAGAACCGTCGCACGAGCGCCGTTTTCCCGACGCCTCGCGCGCCGGCGACGGCGAAGGACACCGAGACCGCTCGCGATGGGGCGGATTGGACGCGTAAAAATTTTTTCTCGTCGTCGTCGTCGTCGAGACGGACGCGCGTCGGGTCGCGCGCGGCGTCGACGACGGCCCGGGCGTCGATCATCGTCGATCGGGGCTGGAAATAGCGCGGCGCCGCACTGAACGACGCGAACGGACGATTCGGATCGGAACGGACGATTCGGACGGACGGAGGCGGGGGAATACCGCCGAGGGGACGATGCGGTCCGCGGGTGAACGCGAAGACGAATCGTCGTCGTCGTCGTCGCGTCGTCGCCGTCGTCGCGCCGACGCGAGGGCGCTGTGTCGCGCGACGTGTGAGCTGTTGAATCTTCCATTGGAAACCTCGGTGACGGCGTTGACGGCGACGATGCGGTTTTACGCGCGAAAGGAAAAGGAGCGGGAGAAGGCGAAGGGCGTCGATGTCGACGCCGGCGTCGATCGAGCGTCGCCCGAGCTCGTGGTACCGAGCGCGGTGTATTTGGCGTGCAAGTTGGAAGAGTCGATCCTGCGGTTGGCCGACGTGGTCAACGCGACGAAGAGGTTGTGCTCGAGGGGCGTTCCTGAGTGTGGGTACGAGAAGATTGAACTCGATAGACGGGCTGGGGTGCGGTTGACGGAGGAGGAGGCAAAGGCGCGCGGTGAGGCGGAGGAATTGGCGGGGTACGCGGTGACGACGGAGGAGGAATGGGAGAGCGAGGAAGTGGTGGGTACGTTGTATTACGAATACAAGGATCGGATTTTGGAGCTCGAACAGGAAGTTTTGAGGGCGATGGAGTACGATTTGAACACGGAGCAGCCGCATAAGTTTATGTTTCATATCGTGCACACGATCGGGGGCGGAGACGATCTCGCGTGCGCGGCGAGCGCGGCGCTTTTAAACATGTTATTTGAGGTGGACGGGCTCGCGACCGAGGCAGATAAACCGCACCTCGCGGCGGCTGCGGTTCACTTGGCGAGTCTCGTGCTGAAATCTGAGGGAGTGGAAACGCCCCCGAATGGTGATGGGGCGTGGTGGGAGGTGTTGGGATTTGATTTCGCGGCGATGGAGGCTATCGAAGCGCAGTATCTTTTGCAAAAGAGTGGTGGGGATTGAGGCGCGCTACAAAATTATCCCCGCGTTCTATAAACTAGAGTTGCGTAGTCTTGTTGTACATTTATCTTGTAGTTGGTGTTTAGTGCCCTGGACGAATCGCCGCCTGCGGATCTTTGCTTTCGAACCCTTGATACTCGCCCGAGTGCACGGCGTACACAAGCTGGCGCAGCGTGCTCGGGTAAAACGGCTTGCCCAGGGAGCCATCGCAGCCCGCTTCCTTTACAGATAAGGTGTGCTCCGGTCCGACATTTGCACTCAACGCGACGATGAGATTACGCTTGTAATTGTTTGAAGCCTTGCGTTCTAACTCACGAATCTTTCTCGTCGCCTCGTTGCCATCCATGACGGGCATTAAGATATCCATAAAGATGATGTCGTACGGCTTGAGAGTTCCTTTGATGGTTTCCTCAATCTTTTGAACCGCGATGAGGCCATTTTCAGCGACATCGATGCTCACACCGCACTTCTTGAGCGAGTGAATGGCGACTTGTTGATTCAACCTGTTGTCTTCCACAATGAGCACATTCATATGACTTATGTCAGCCTCTTGATTTGATTCTGAAGTCTTTTTGGAAGCCCAATGTTGTTGTCCAACGCCACCGTCTTCGCTAGTTGCTCGAGATGAAGTGGCCGTGCTTTTGATGTGCATTTCATCACGATGATCTTGTAGCGATGCACTCGATTGCGGGGATGGTACATTCACCATTCCGGCTGTAGACACGTTTGTGCCGTCATCGATTAGTCTCGCATTTTCAGCAAGATAGTTGAGCGTTTCAAGGAACGTGGACATGGCGATCGGCTTCATAATTGCTCGAATACTCGAAGTGTGCGGCAAATCTTTCATTCTCGACGACTTTGAAACGATCAAGATTTGTGGCGGCGGATACAACTCGTTCAAGAATGTTTCATTCTCAAAGTATTGTTCCTCCTCGATGATGAGCACTGCAGCGGTGTCAGACTTCTTGGCGTGAGTTATATAATGAACCAACTGGGTCCTGTTTTCATCTTTGAGACTGACTTCGACGATATCGTTCGGATTGAGCTGATAGCATGCCAAAATGTTTCGAACCGTTCTCTTCTGCAGACCAAGCTTGAGTCCGACGAGCACCGTGAGTTGCGGTGGAGACGGGTTTTTCTCGTTCGGTCTGTACGGAATCGGAATTGTCACGTTGAAGGTTGTACCGACGTCTTCTTTCGAGGTGAAACTGATATCCCCACCCATCAATTCGATGATCGTTTTCGTGATCGTCAAGCCGAGCCCGGTGCCTTGGACTCGAAGAGCAGAGTAGTCTGACTGCTGGCTGAACGGGATGAAAACTGCGTTTTGTCGCTCCTCTGGAATCCCGACGCCGTTGTCCTCCACGCAGAAGGTCAAGTGTGCGGTTTCACTATCTAAATAACCCCGGACATCAATCACCACACGCCCAGATCTGTCCAAATTACTCGAAAACTTGACGGCATTATTCACGAGGTTGACGAGGCATTGTCTCAACCGGAAGAAGTCACTCGTGTAAGTCATCGGAAATAGACTCGGATCGACTCTGATGAAGACTTCGCCAGTGTAATCTTGGCGCTGAGAAATACTGAGCGTTTGGTCGAGCAGCTCTTCGAGCGTAAATGTGTCGTTAGACAGCTCCAAGCCGTGTCCTCCAGAAATTTCAGCCCCTTTGCGGTTAAACTTGGCGTAGTCCAAAACTTGATTGATCAATCCAAGAAGTGCCTCGGCAGAAGTCAAAGAGTTCTTAATGAAGCCATCTGCGACGTCGGTGAGCTCGCCAGATTCGACCGCGAGTGTGTTGAAGCCGATCACCGAGTTCAATGGCATCCGCAGCTCGTGCGTGATGTTGAAGAAGAAGTCGCGTTGCATTGTTGTCAAACGCTCAATATCAGCCATTTCCTCGGCGCGGTGAACGTCAAGGATGCGAATATTACCAGCCGATAATAGCAGACAGTAAACAGCTTTCGTCAATACATCACAGCTCAAGAACCACTCGTGTTCTGCGTTTGAATCAATTAAACCTGCTTCTTTGGCCACGAAGACAATTGGAAACGATGTCCAGCACACCGTCTTGGCAACCGCCAAGATGACAAATCTGGTGCGATCACCTTTCGTCAAATCGCTATCGAGAATTTCAGAGAATAGCTTGATACATTTACCGATGATGTACGTGAAGCATCCCATCGATATGGCAAGCAAAAACCCGCGGCCGCTGCCTGCTACCTCGTGAATCCACATCCCAGTGACGAGCATAATCTCGTCAGCAATCACGGCAGTCCACATCTCCGAACGCAAGCGCGCTTGCTTCGTGCCCACGAGCGACAGTGCGTGCAACTGATACACCAAGATTAAAAGCACGGGCGTCGTAAACATCCACTCGAGGTATCGCAAAAGAGAGTAGTACGTGCCGTCGACGCTCCGCAGCAGTAAATCCGACCCTTGAACCATGAGATAGTGCGTGTAACACGCAACAATGGTGATGTACATGACTGTCAAGCTCACTTGACGACGAGACTTGGACGCAGTCCACGCAATATCGTTCAAACCAATGCTCGCGCAAACCGCAAACACCGTGAGCGCCATCATCGAAGTGGACCCGCACACCTCAGCCTCCAGACGGACGACGCCGTGGTCCATGTACGTCCTGATGTTGTCTCCAGACATCGGCAAAGTCACCGTTGCGTTCGAGTCTTCTTTGCCGTCCACCGAGTACGCGTACGTCCCGGACCTGCTCGTCAAGCTCGCCCCCTTGCCGCTCGCATCCATGTACCTCGCCCGCACCAATCGAGGCGTAAACGCCCCCATCGACGCCGACTCCCGGTCTCTGATCCACTCCGTCATCACTACAAAGCTCAAAAACAGTATCAACAGATACGTCAACCGCACCCCCGTCCCATCGATCGCACTCCTGGCGTAGTACTTCCACCTATTTTTCCAACCACCCTTCCTCGGCAGCTTGGACGCTCTCCGATCTGCCACCTCTCGATCCGCGCGCAACCTCGACGACGGTCCCGCCCCGTTCGCGTCCATCTTACTCAATGACGTCGAGCTCATCGCGTCCAGTTTTCCTTCCCCCGTCGAGAGTCTATTCGCACGGGACGCACGGAACGAGTTCGTAGGACGGCGGCGCCGATCCGATCCTCAATTCTTCTTCAACCGTTCCCTCCGTTCGTCCGTTCGTTCGTCACCGAAACCGTCACCCCACCCGAGTGGTTGAGTGCACCGCGTGAAACGAAACGCGTCTTACTCGTCTACCGGACGCGTCGAGTGTTCGCGTCGCGTCGTCGCGCCGCTCGAGCGTCGTGAAGTGAGGACCTCGTCGCCGTTACTTCTTCAGCGCCAACGGTGGCTGCGCTGACGTGGATTTCATATTGAATTGATTTTAAGGTCATATTCATGGTTTTCGTAAAGTAAGATTCCTTCTGAAGAAGGAAGACTCCTCGTCGCGAACGAGCGCGCGCGTCGTCGAGTACACCAAGTAATCCTCGCGATGAATGACGACGACGACGACGCGAGCCGGCTTTTTTGTGGTAACGATGGTTGGACGTTCTTTTATCGCGCCTGCGCGCGTCGTGGTGGACTAGGAAGAATGCGTATTAAAAATTTCAACTCGACTCGGGCGAACAGACGCCCAGCGCGTCGTGGGTGAAAGCTTGAGCTTGAGCGCGCAACTACTTGTCTAGAGGTAGGCAGAGTCGTCCACGGTGCTTTCGGATTGAGTTTCGGCTAAGAACTCTTCCGCTTCGCGACAGACGTCGACGTTACCGCTCGCCATGGCAAACTTGAGAGCGCTCTCAAACGCCGTTCTCGCGAGACTCGTCTTGTCGAGCGCCTTGTAGCACCTCGCCTTGTACGAGAACGTCGTGGACAAGATGGCTGACTCAGCCTCCGCACCGCTCGCGGCTCTCTCGGCGTCCGCGATTTCGCTCAACGCTTCGTTCCACTGCTCTTTTTCCATGTAACAAAACGCCACGCGGTTGAGCGTCGCGGCGACGAAATCATTCGACCCGAGCTTTTCAAACCTCGAGCACCCCAATCGAAGGGACCGAAGCGCCTCCTTGTAGTTTTTCTCCTCTCTAAAAATTTCCCCGAGCGCGGCGTAGAGATCACCCAAGCGTCCCGCTAAGTCTGCAACCATAAACGGCGGCATTCCCGCCTTGCCTTCGTGCACCTTGCAAATCTCGATGCCCTTTTTCAGCGCTCCCTTTGCCATTTCGACGTACGACGCGTTCCCGTCGTCGCCCTCCGCGTCGTCACCCTCTTTTGTCCCCTCTGTCGTCTCCCCACCGCTCGACGTCCCGTTCTCCCCTCCATCGTCATTCGCGCTCCTCTCCGTCGCTTTTTGCACGTACGCATCCGCGAGAATCCTCAGCGCCAACCCGTGCACCGTCGGCGGCGCCACGACGCGAGAGCACAACGCGTCGGTGCTCTTCATCATCTTAATCGCCGCGTCCGTCTTCCCGTCGTCCAACGCCGTCCGCGCGTTTTCGACGCTTCGCATCACCAACGCCGGAACCTACGCACGCGCGCGCGCACACACACACATCAGTCAGTCGCTCGCTCGAACGCCACCCCATCGCGCCATCGATCGATCCAACGCGCTCGCGCTTCGCCCCTCCCGCCCGAACGGGGCCGCCTCGCGCTTTTTCGGGTTTGAGGTTTGTCCCCGCGCGCCTCGCCCGGGGGACACCGACGAAGACCCGCGCGGACGCCGTCACCGTCACCGCCGCCCCACCCTCGCCTAAACCCTCCTCCCATCCCCTTTCGATCGTCCGTCCATCGCGCGTCCCGTCCCGAACCGCGCCTCACGTGGCAGAGGTAGGAGGTACCCACATCCCGAGGCTCTGTGCGGGACAGACCCACCCCACGCGGACCGATGGATGGATGGATGGATGGATGGATGATGATTCCACGCGTGAATCCCGTCGTATCGTGTCGTCGTCGTCGTCGCGTACCTTTCGCGGATCCACCGAGCTCAGGTCACCCCCAGCCATGTCCGTCGTCCGTCTCGTCGTCGTCCGTGAAACCCGCCCCCGGGGTCGGCTCGACTCGATTCGGCCAGCCGTCCCGGTCTGCCGCCCGCCCCGTCCCGGTCGAGGTCCCTAAACCCGGTCGAGGTCCACCCGAATGGGGTTTATGTCGGTACTGAGTACTACTACTTAAGTAATACTGTAACTCGTTTAATACCCTATGTGTAGTGCGCATATGCGCACGCGTGTCTGTACCTAAACCATCTATTGATGGGGTTTTTGTTTAATTATACGTGTTGTTTTTGTATGTATTGTATTAATCTATGTACCTATGTATAGGGGTGTGTGTGTGTGTGTAAGTCATCGACACGCGCGCTCCATCGCGTCCGGCGTCTTCCCGCGTCTGTCTTCCCGCTTTCGGCTCGTTTTTTGGCTCTCACAGCGGCGTCCTCGGCTACTGTGTCTGCGCCCCGGATTCGACGTCGGCGGATCGCTGCGGCGGGGCCCCTGACGACGGGGCGGCCGAGGAAGAGACCGCGCGGTCGAGCATCTCGGCGCGAGCGTAGAGCACCATGCCGATCATGGCGACGAGAAGACCGAGGACGTTCTTGGCGACGACCGGGTTGCCGATGACGACGAAGCCGAAACCGAGGACGAGGATCGTCTTGAGATGGCCGACGACTTGGTAAGTGACGGCGCTGCACTTGCCGATGACGGCGAAGGATGCAAAGTTGACGGCGATGGCGAGGAGACAGGAGATGAAGGCGATGAGGTAGACGTTTGAGTCGTAATAGGACTCGAGAATGTTGCCGCCGGTGAGCGCGCCGTCGACGGGGGGAGCCAAAATCATGAGCGTGAGCGCCATCCAGGGAGATGCGGCGCATAAAAGCTGGGTGGAGGAAAGCTGGAGCTTTGTTTGGAGCGAACCGGTTAAGATTTGCCCGAGAGATGTCGTGATGACGGATAAGGCACCGACGATGGAACCGAGCGGGTTGAGCTGCACATCCGTCACCGTCGAAGCGCCGACGCCGAGCAACAACACGGCGAGACTAAACTTTACCCTAGCGCTAAATTTCTTCTTGAAGTACGTCATCTGCAACACCACCGTCACCGGAATGATGGTGAGCTTGCTCATCTGATAAAAACCAACCGAATTAAACCCGAGCGAGAGGTTGAGCAACGCGATGGACGCGCTATTCAGCACCCCAAACTTCATCACCTCGCCCCTCCCCACCGACTTGCGCTCAAAGTACCCCATCTTGGACGCCATCCGAAGCACCACCGCCGTGACCACCATGTGCATCGCCGTCAAAAACGTCACTACGCGCCCATAATCAAAATCAAACGTCAGTCTCAATCATCAATCAGTCAAAATCTCGGCGGCTCGCGCTTTCATTTAAATCCATCATTCCGGAAAAGTTTCCGCAAAACATCCACCCGTCGAACGCGTCGCGCGCCGCGCGCGCGGAGCGTAGAAAAGCACAGAGAGTCACCGCTGTTGTCGACGACGCGGTCTCACCTTCCCGAAACCCCAGTATACTGATCAAGTGTTTATTCACGATGACGATGGACACGCTCGAGACGACGCTGAGCGTCAGCGCGAACGCCGCCGAGACGTCCGCGCTGGTGTTTCCAGCGCCGCTCGTCGCGCTCGTCGTCGCGCGTCCCGACGCATCGCCCGACGATGACGACGACGCCGCCGTCGTCGTCGTCGTCCTCGTCTCACCGCCGCCGTCCATTCGATCGGCCTCCGTCTGACGCGTCCGACGCGTTCGTCGGTCCGTCACGGCGGGGCGGGGCAGACGCACCGGTCGGTGTTCGCGCCCGCAGACGCGAGGCATCATATGCGTGTTGGACGAGTTATGGGTTTTGGTTTTGAAGACCACGACGACTTTATGGATTTTATGTTTTCATTCATGCATTCATTCATGGAGTGAGACCGATCGATGACTGACTGACTGACGGA
>Ga0255780_10000596_pt1 | contig 34942 bp, 26 predicted proteins | sample 071ome_32_FD_179978 | JGI IMG/M metagenome (GOLD analysis project Ga0255780, IMG submission 179978) | Coastal salt marsh microbial communities from the Groves Creek Marsh, Skidaway Island, Georgia - 071405AT metaG (version 2) | ecosystem: Environmental > Aquatic > Marine > Intertidal zone >... | reverse complement strand
AGACTTTGCTCCCACCATGATGAGATTTCATCCCGCCCCGCATACCCTCGCCCCGGAGGCTTGTAATATAACCCAAGGCTGGCCGCTCCGTCCTGAAGCCATCCCTTAACCCGCGGCCGTCGGCGCTTCGCTGATCCAGCCGCCGCCAAGAACCTGCTCCGGACAAGCCGCATCATAAAGCACCGCGGCCTGACCTGCAGCGATGCCATATTGAGCCTCATCCAGGATAACCGAGGCCTGACCATGCTTTCCGTCCGGCCATGAGCTGATCTTTGCAGGCATCGCCGGGGCTGTGTTGCGGAGACGCGCAAGAACAGGCTGGCCCGGCCTTGCGGCTTCAGGCGCTAGCCAGTTCACGTCACCAATCCGGATTTCATGGCAGGCCAGCATCGATTTTTCGCCGACGATCACCTGATGCGCTTCGGCATTTATCCCGATCACATAGAGCGGGCCGTTTTCTTCATCGGCATCCTTGCGGCCACCGATGCCAAGCCCGCGGCGCTGGCCGATCGTGTAATCGATCACCCCGTTATGACGGCCAAGCACGGTGCCATCGTGATAGATGATATCCCCCGGCTCAACAGCCCCCGGCCTGAGCCTGCGGACAACGTCACCATATCTGCCATTAGGCACGAAGCATATATCCTGGCTGTCGGGCTTGTCGGCGATGGTCAGGCCGAACCGTCTGGCATGGGCCCGGGTTTCCTCCTTGTCCATCCCGCCAAGGGGAAACCGAAGATAGTCAAGCTGTTCTGGTGTGGTGGCAAAAAGGAAGTACGACTGATCCTTGGTGTCATCAACACCGCGGAGAAGCCTTGGGGTTCCGTCTTTCACCTCACGCCGCACGTAATGTCCGGTGGCAAGGCATTGCGCACCGAGATCCCGGGCGGTTGCCAGCAGATCGGTGAATTTGACCGTCTGGTTGCACCGCACACATGGGATTGGTGTTTCGCCGCGCAAATAACTGTCGGCAAAATCTTCCATGACCTTGTCCTTGAACCTCGATTCATAATCCAGCACGTAATGCCTGATCCCGAGACGGGCGGCAACACTGCGGGCATCGTGAATATCAGCCCCCGCACAACAAGCCCCCTTGATGCGTACCGCCTCACCATGGTCGTAAAGCTGGAGGGTGATACCGACGACATCAAAACCCTGTTCTTTCAGGAGCGCCGCGGTAACCGAACTGTCAACCCCGCCTGACATGGCCACCACCACGCGGGTGTCTTCAGGGGCGGCGGCAAAACCAAGAGCGTTGAACCCGTCCGGATCAGATAATGGTGCGGCGGGGGTTGTCATGGTCTAGTCGTCATCCGGCAGGCGAACCTTAAGCCCGTCCAGATCATCGGTAAGGGTGATCTGACAGCCGAGGCGTGACGTTTCCTCAAGCCCGAAGGCAAGATCAAGCATATCTTCTTCGTCAAGGGAAGGCTTGCCAGTTGCCTCAACCCAGGCTTCATCCACAACCACATGACAGGTTGCGCAGGACAGGCTACCTCCGCAGGTGCCCTCAATACCGATACCGTTGTCACGGCCTACTTCCATAACAGAAAGACCAGCGGCAGCTTCAATGGTTTCTTCTGATCCGTCGCGTTTGACAAAAGTGATTGATGGCATACTACAGCTCCCACGAAAATATGTTGAAATCAGGCTTGCTTATAGAGGTCCAGCCAGCGTTCGGCAAGCCTGTCTATATCATCTTCCGTACTGGCCCACCCCCATGAAATCCGGATACTATGGCCGGCAAGATCACCTGCCCCCATCGCCTCCAGCACATGACTTGATCTGACCTTGCCCGAAGAGCAGGCCGCGCCGGCACTGACCGCAATCCCGGCAAGGTCCAGCGCCATGACTTGCGTCTCCGCCGCATGGCCGGGCATGGCGAGTGCCGTGGTGTTGGGCAGACGTTCCGCCGCGCGGCCGAAAATGACGGCATCCGGCGCGTTTTCCTCAATGGTTTTCTCAAGTTTCTGGCGCAGGGAAAGTGCCTTTTGATGCGATGCGCCGACGTCACGGGCAACCGCGGCGGCGGCACCAAAACCGACAGCACCGGGCAGATTTTCCGTCCCAGGCCGGCGGTTCTTTTCCTGCCCTCCTCCTCGCGTCAGGGGGTTTGCGGCAATGCCTTCGCGCTGGATCAACGCACCTGTTCCAGTTGGCCCGCCAATCTTGTGTGCCGAAACCGACATCATATCGAGCCCGAGGGCTGAAAAATCGAAGGGAACTTTTCCGAACGCCTGCACCGCATCGCTATGGACCAGTGCACCATACTTGCGCGCAAGGGTGATAATCTCCGGCAAGGGCTGGCAGACACCTGTTTCATTATTGGCGGCCATCACCGAAACAAGGGTGCCTTCTGGGCTTCGGGCAAGCTGGCTTTCCAGCGCGGCCAGATCTATGACGCCGTTGCCGTCAACAGGTATTCTTATGGCATCCGGCACCGCTTCAAGTACCGCCGCATGTTCGGTCGCGCTGACCAGGACAGACGGATAATCCCGCCGCAATGCCATGGCATTGGCTTCGGTGCCGCCGCTCGTAAAAATCACTTCTTCCGGACGTGCGCCCGCCAATTCCGCTACCGCGGCGCGGGCCGTTTCGATACGAAACCGCGCCTTCTGGCCATAGCCATGAACCGATGAAGGGTTGCCGGGCGGGCCAAGCACGTCAAGCATGGCCTCTCTTGCTTCCGGCCGCAGAGGGGTCGTTGCATTATAATCAAGGTAAATGTCTAGCACGATGTCCCATCATCGGCTTTGGCTTGCGCCTCAGCATGATTATCCGGGTGAGGCATATCCACCACATTGCCGGTTTTGCCCAGACTTTCTTCAAGGACGTTAAGACGGCTGCGCAGGGACTGCACCTCATTCAGCAGGCCCTGAATGGCCAGTTCACGGGAATCAACCGAGCTTTCCGCCGCGGTTCCATAGGCGCGGAAAGTCGGCGTCTTTTCCGGTTTTTTAGAGGCCACGGGACGTGCAGGAATACCAGTGACGGTGATGCCTTCAGCCACATCCTTGACCACTACCGAATTTGCCCCGATACGTGCACAGCGGCCAATGGTAATAGGCCCCAATACCTGTGCCCCGGCGCCGATGATCACGTCATCGCAGATCGTGGGATGACGCTTGGCGCAACGCTGGCTGTCGGTATCGACGCTTGGCAACACCCCGCCAAGGGTTACCCCATGGTAGAAGGTGACGTCATTACCGATCTCCGCGGTCTCGCCGATTACCACACCCATCCCATGGTCGATGAAAAAACGTCGCCCGATCGTTGCCCCGGGATGAATTTCAATACCGGTCAGCCATCGTGCGATTTGCATCAGGAGCCTTGCGATTGTCCGCATCCGCCATGTCCACAAACGATTGGCCAGACGATATGTCAGAAGGACATGAACAGAAGGATATAAGAGAAGAACGCTCAACCGCCCACCTGCCGCCGGATCACGGGCAATCACGGAGTCAAGTTCTTCACGAAGTCTTTGTAGCATCAAAACCGCCTCTGGTCTTCAGATGGCATTACCCATCACTTTAACACGTGGGGCCGGATAAGTACAATTTCAACCAATATACACTGAAATCTTATTGAAATCTTGCGTTTTTGTTGGAAAACCCTTTAACACCTGATATACCCGTTTTGTTCAAAAAAGTGGAAACCATCATGCCTGAAGTGATTATCAATGGGCCGGAAGGCCGTCTCGAAGGCCGGTATATGCCGGCGGCTGACCCAACCGCGCCACTTGCCCTTATCCTGCATCCTGAACCCAACCGCGGCGGCAACATGAATAATCGTGTTTCACTCGCGATGTACAAACTGTTTCAGGAACGCGGCTTTTCTGTCATGCGCTTCAATTTCCGTGGTGTCGGCCGCTCCATGGGCGTCTACAATAACGGTGAAGGTGAGCTTTCCGATGCCGCCACCGCGCTTGACTGGATCGAAGCGCAATGCCCGAACGCCAGGTCCTGCTGGGTTGCCGGGTTTTCATTCGGTGCGTGGATCGGGATGCAGCTGATGATGCGACGCCCTGAAATTGTCGGCTTTGTCTCCGTCACTCCACCCGCAACAGACAAGGACTTCACCTTTCTTGCCCCCTGCCCTTCATCCGGCATTATCGTTCACGGTGAAGCTGATGGCGTGGTTCCGGCTGACAGCGTCATCCGCATGGTGGATCGCATCCAGACACAGCGCGGGGTCAAGGTTGATCTTCGTCTCGTGCCGGAAGCCAACCATTTCTTCACCGGCAAGATCGACGCCATGACCGAAGAGATTAACGATTATCTCGATACGGCAGTTGGCGATGTTTCAACCCCGGTTGAACCTGTCTAGGACTATATGTGACGATCAGGCCAGCAACATGACCCATTCTGCTGATTTTATCCGCATTATAACCGAGCGCGGCTATATGCATCAGGCCACCAGCCTTGAAGGTCTGGACAAGGTTGCCACCGAAAAAAGCATTCCTGCTTATATCGGTTTTGACTGCACCGCCGACAGCCTGCATGTTGGCTCGCTTGTTCAGATCATGATGTTGCGTGTTCTTCAGCAGACAGGCCACAAGCCCATCGTGCTGATGGGAGGAGGAACAACCAAGGTCGGTGATCCTTCCGGAAAAGACAGCCAACGCCCCCTGCTTTCAGATCAGGATATCGAAAACAACAAGAACGGCATCAAGAAAATCTTTGAAAAATATCTTACCTTCGGGGATCGCCCCGGCGATGCCGTGATGGTGGATAACGCCGAATGGCTCGATGAACTCGGATATATTTCCTTTCTCCGCAATTACGGGGTGCATTTTTCCGTAAACCGGATGCTGTCCATGGACAGCGTGAAACTGAGACTTGATCGTGAACAGCCGATGAGTTTTCTTGAATTCAACTACGCCATTCTTCAGGCCTATGATTTCATGGAACTGCGCCGCCGGTATGGATGCTTGTTACAGATGGGCGGCTCAGACCAATGGGGCAATATCGTCACCGGCGTTGACCTGACACGCCGGGTGGACAATCAGGAAGTCTTCGGGCTGACCTCACCTCTTATCACCACGTCATCCGGGGCAAAGATGGGAAAATCCGCCCAGGGTGCAATCTGGCTGAACAAGGAAAAACTGCCGGTCTGGGATTTCTGGCAATACTGGCGGAATACTGAAGACGCGGATGTCGGGCGTTTCCTTCGCCTGTTTACGGAGATACCTCTTGATGAAATCAAGCGTCTTGAGCAACTCAAGGGAAGTGAGATCAATGACGCCAAGATCATTCTTGCCAACGCCGTAACCAGCCTGTGCCATTCACCAGAGGAAGCCGAAGCTGCCGCCAGCACCGCGCAGAAAGCCTTTGCCGAAGGCGGCAAGGCCGAAGGTCTCCCCGAAGTCGAAATTGACACCGATGAGATCAGCTTTGTTGCCGCGCTGAACCTTGCCGGCCTTGCCAATTCAAACGGGGAAGCCCGCCGCCTGATACGCGGTGGCGGAGCAAGGCTGAACGATACGCCTGTTCAGGATGAAGATCTGACCATCACAGGCAATGACTTTGATAAAGATGGCAAAGTCAAACTGTCGGCAGGCAAGAAACGGCATGTTCTGCTGGCGCGCCGGTAAAGCTGAGAAATACCGTTCAGTTTCCGCTGCCAGCGGCTGAACCCTCTTCCGATCCGATCAGTCGTTCTCTTTCACGGTTGACCCAGTCCGGACTGAACACATCACGGAACACACCGGGGATGATGCTGGAAGCATTAACCGTGTTGGACGGATCATCAACAGGGCCGGTAATTTTAAACTGGGTGACAAACAGACCCTGATTATCAATACCGGTGAGTATTTCCCGCAAAAGCGGAACCTTGCCGATGAGCTTGGTGATGCCGTAGACCGGAAGCAATGCGCCGCTGACCTCAACCTCTTTCTTTTCTGTATTCACCACACCAACAAAATCCACCGCAAGCGCTTCCCCCGTGGCGCGCGCCTGCTGAATTTTCTGTCTGCCCGGCGAAACCTCTATTATGGCACCGCCCTCCCTGAAATTTGTGCCGTCACCTTCAAGCAGGGAATACAGCCCCGCCAGACTGAGCACGGAGAGCATCCTGACCGCACGAGGCGCTTCAATGACATTGAAATCCTCCAGTTTCATATCCACGCTGTAATGGCCATCCTGATCAGGCTTGAACATCACCTTCATTTCAAGTTGCCCGCCGCGGATAGCGTCGGTGACTTTCAATGTTTTCAAAACCTGGCCTGCATTATTCGAATACAGCTCAAGCAGGTCACCACCATTATCCCCGGGACCAAGAACGAGATCAGCCTCAGCCCCGCCAACCAACCCATGTCCGCGCATGATATCCCTGCCCTGACCGAATTCCGCCTCAAGCGAGCCTTCGGTCAGCATCGGTTTGCCGTTAAGGAAGAGGTTCCCGAGAAGTGTGGCTTTACCCACGCCATCTTCCCGGGTTTCAAAGAACATATGGCCGCTGAACGATGCCTTTTCATCCATGATGATGCGATCGGCGGTAAGATCGACAATAAGCGACATTCCCTTGCCGGGGCTTTCTTCCCGACGAAGCGGGGTCAGGTCAATGATCCTTGCATCCGCGTCAACCCGCAGAATATTCTCCGCGTTACGTTCCAGCGTGATGTTGGAGATATCATTCCCGGGCCAGGCTATGTGATTGAAGAATGCCCCGAGAAAACGGCCACTTTCATCAAAGGATATCCGCCCGTCAGCGGAAAGAAAATCGCTCTCAAGAACGAGATCACTGATGGAGCTGATTTTGTTCCCGGCGATCGCAAACCTTGCCCGCATCTCAGCCTTTTCGCCGGGCAGTTTGGTCAGCCCGAGCCGTTCTATGTTGATGCTGGCAAGATCAAGATCAAAACGGGCGTCCAGAACAAGATCATCCATATCATCCTGATTCTTCATGCTGATAAGCGCGCCGGTACTGCCTCCAAGCCCCATGCCAAAGCGTTGCTCAAGCCACTGGCTCAACTCCTCACCCGGGTTCAGTGCCAGTTCCATATTGATCGCGCCGGAGGCCTGCCGTGTCAGATTCAACACCCCGGGTGCCTTGTCGAAATGCCCGCGTCCATTGATGACCAACTTGCGGCCGGCATAAACCATATCAAGAGAGCCATCTGAAAATTCAATGCCGTAAGGCAGACCGTCAAGCATGGCATCAGCTACTGTTGCGGTTGCGTTGATCTCTGCCCCGCCCATATCGGCGATTTTCTTTCCCTGAGGAGGGATGAGCCATTTCATCGACATGGTAAGATCAACCTGACCCTTGCTTTGGCTTACGTTCAGGCCACGTGACCGAAGGATGTTGAGCCTCGGGTGATCAAGCAGGTGGACCGCCCCCTTGAAATCCCCCCTGCCAATAAGGGCGAGATCTCCTTGCGGGCCTTTATCGGTTGCCCGGACAATAAACCTGCTGCCGGTGAAATCCAGCCCTTCGACGGTTCCGCTCATGAGATCAAATCGTAAAGATGCTCCTTCAAAACTAACCGCTGCACTGGCATTTCGTAATGGTGGCATGGTGCGGAGAAATGTCAGCGAAGACCTTGATATTTCAGCCTTGCCGTTAAGATAGAGAACCTTGGGCTTTTCGCTTACCGGAATATCAAATCCCGCATTCACCGAAAGCCCGTTAATTACACCACCCTGCACTCTTTCATCGACCCAGTGACGTGTCTGCGGACGAAGACCAGCAGGCCAGAGTGCGGTCATGAAATCCTTGTCTATCTGTTCTGCCCTGATAGAAACATCCATCCTGTGGGGGTGCCAGTCATCCTGCAATTCCATCTGGGCCACCAGAACAAGCTGACCAAGATGCCGGGCATCGATGGCGGCGCGGCTGATCTGGAGCGTGTTGCCGACCAGCCGGGTGCGGAGCTCAATGCCCTCCAATTCGGCCACTTCATCCTGGCCAAAAGGCTTGAGTGCGGCATCAAGCAGGATAAAATCAGCCGATGCATGTTCGATCACACCCCGGCTCCCGACCGAAAGCTCGAGCCGTGAGTTCAACCGGCCGGTCAGATTTTCAACCGATGCAAATCCCTTATCAAGCCGGAGATTGCTGAGATCCGCAATCAGATCAAGGGTGGTGATATCGTATCGGCGTTGGGATTTATGAAAAACCCCGACCGTATCTATACCGAAAGAGGATATTTTCCCCTGACTGAGGCTGCTGATTATCATCTGCCTGAGTTCGGGTTCCGTCTTTTTTGGCCACAGCTCAACCGCCTCTTCAAACGGCATACCGCTGCCCTTTATTTTGGCAAAGACCTGCGGCGTTTCTGTTGAAATCTCCCGCACATGCCCTGAGAGAACTGCCTGCCTTGGGTCTGCATCACCGGCAGGTTTACTTTCAAACTCAACCTGATGGAACGTAAGCTGGTCCTGCGCACCGTCATAAGAGAGATCCGCTGCCAGCCTGTCATACCGGACCTTGCCCAAACCGGGCAAATCCATCTGCCCGTCCGCGGCTGACAGCTCACCGGAAAGCATCACGATCTGCTGGTCGCGGAGCGTAAACTCAACACGACCATCTAGATTCCCCACATCCTGAAACTGGGGGATATCCAGCCCCAGATAAGGGTAGATGGAACTGAGATAAACCCGGTCCATCAGGATATTAAAGTCGACAACCGAGCCGGTGGAATTGCCGGCAAAATCCACGCTCATCCGCCCACCGAAGAGATTGTCGAGTTTAACATTGCCAAGGATACGGCGTGCATCAAGCCGCAAGGTTATCTCAATCGGTTCGATAACGGTCTGGGCCGGGATCTCCCCGCCGTTACTTAAACCACCGGAAACCTGCTGTCTTTTGCCAATGGTAATCCTGGCATCGCTGATTTGGATCTGCCTGATGCCGGTGAAGGTGGCGACCGTACTCGTCTCTTTTTCATTTTCAAGAAGGGAGGTGATGATGGCCATGGTCGGCCCGGCATACCACCCTTCCCTGCCATGATTGATATCTATGTCCAGCCGGAAAATCTGCATGTCGGAAGGGATGAAGCGGCCCGTGATCAGATTTTGCCAGGAAAACCCGAACTCAGACCTTGGCAGTATCATGTTGGTATCTTCGGCTTTAAGCTGGATGTTCTCTGCGCGAAGAACGATGGGGGTTGCTGATATCTGAAATTCAAGCTCAGCCTTTTCCACCCGGGCTTCGATGCCGCCCCCCTGATCATTGAGGGTTTGTTCAATAAATCCTGCAACACCGCCAGCCTGATCCAGCCTGATCCATGTTATTGTTGCCACCGTTCCGGCAACAGCCAGAACAATACCAAGCAAGAGTAGAAGGATTATCAACGATTTACGGATCAGTATCATTCCATACAGGTTCTTGAAAATGAAGTCGGATCGCGTTGCCGACGTGTATCACCAGACGTTGCGCTCCCCAGGATTACGGTTTCCGGCCGCCAGGGGGTTGGTGCCGCCGCATCCAGCCCCTATATCTGTATTGTACGTAACTTCAGGATGAATACCACTACAAAACAGGGCATCCCCTACCATACCAGGATTAAATCAGCCGTCATGGCATCATAAAGAAAGGATACATCATGCTTAATCAAGGAGACATGGCGCCTCGCTTCACCATCACCACCGATGAGGGTAGTTTTTCGCTTGAGGATGCCAACGGTCCGGTTGTGGTATTTTTCTTCCCGAAAGCCGATACCCCCGGCTGCACGAAGGAAGCCATTGCTTTCTCCCAACTCAAATCCGAATTCGATGCCGCCGGTGCGCGCGTCATAGGGATTTCAAAAGACAAGGCCGGAAAACAGGGAAAATTCCGTGAAAAACATGATCTGACCTGTGCCCTTGGTGCGGATGATGACAGTGATATCTGTGAGCAGTTCGGTGTCTGGGGTGAAAAGTCAATGTATGGCCGCACCTATATGGGTGTTCACCGCGCAACTTTCCTCATTGATGCGGGAGGCAAAATCGCCCGCGTCTGGCCGAAAGTGAAAATTCCCGGCCACGCAGAAGAAGTGCTGGACGCTGTCCGGGCACTCTGAATTCAACCGGACTGCCAGAAAAATCAAATCATTAAGGTCAGCCTGATCTAGGCATGTTCCTGGCGCTGGGAGCCAACCTTAAGCGCCAGACTGGCCTCGATGAAATCATCGATATCGCCATCCAGCACTCCCTGAGCGTTGCCCTTTTCCACCTGGGTACGAAGATCTTTCACCATCTGGTAGGGATGCAGAACATATGACCTGATCTGGTTGCCCCAGCCGATATCCGTTTTGCCTGCCGCCGAGGCATTGGCCTCTTCTTCCCGCTTCTGCAACTCAAGCTCATAGAGACGGGCTTTGAGCATATTAAATGCCGTGGCACGATTGCGGTGTTGCGAACGATCGTTCTGGCACTGCACCACGATCCCCGTAGGCATGTGGGTGATGCGGATGGCACTGTCGGTTTTGTTGACATGCTGGCCGCCTGCACCGGACGCACGGTAGGTATCGATACGCAGATCCTTTTCCTCAATCTCGATCTCAATCTCATCATCAACGAGAGGATATACCCAGACCGAGGCAAAACTCGTATGACGACGGGAAGATGAATCGTAAGGTGAGATCCTGACCAGGCGATGGACGCCGCTTTCCGTCTTCAGCCAACCATAGGCGGAGTCACCTGAAAACCGCATCGTTACTGACTTGATGCCAGCCTCTTCCCCCGGGCTTTCTTCGATATACTCTATCTTGTAGCCGCGCGCTTCGCCCCAGCGAGCGTACATGCGCTGTAACATTTCCGCCCAGTCCTGAGCTTCGGTGCCGCCGGCGCCGGCATTGATTTCCACAAAACAGTCATTGCCGTCAGCTTCACCTGAAAGAAGACTTTCAATCTGGCGTCTTGCGGCGACGACTTCCAGCTCCGATAAGCTCGCTTCAGCATCAGATACCAGTTCCGTATCGCCTTCCTCTTCCCCGAGGGTGATAAGCTCCACGGCTTCTTCAAGCCCGCTCTCCATCTCACGGACACCCCCGAGCATTCGCTCAAGCCGGTTTTTTTCCCGCATGACTTTCTGGGCTTTTTCCTGATCGTCCCAAAGCGACTGGTCTTCGGCAAGGCTTGTCAGCTCGGCAAGCCTGGCGGTTGCCTCATCCCAGCCGATATGTTTTCTCAGCAGCTCAAGGCTGGATTTGATCGCGTTTATTTTATGTTCGGTTTCAGCGTTCATGGCAGGCCAGGAAATTATGTATCAAGATGTGAGTTATCGTTAATACAACCCCGGAAGAGGTTGTGCAACTGCCGTTGTATTTCCGCCCGGAGCATCTATGACCGCCATATCCGCGCCTGGCTCGAGGGGGCGTTGCCCGGGTTTGAAGGCTTCGACTGTTCGCTTGGCATCACTGGCAAGGGCGCGTTCTCCGGTTTCAGGGTTGATGGCATAAAGATTGACACCATCCGGACGTCTGAACGGAATAGCAGGTTTGCCTGCCATGACTTCGCGAATGAAATGGCCAAAGATGGGCACCGCCGCAGTTGACCCTGTCTCGCGTTTGCCAAGTGGGCGCGGGGTGTCGTAGCCGACATAAACCCCCACCACCAGATCAGGCGTAAAGCCAACAAACCAGGCATTTGTGTTGTCGTTTGTAGTGCCTGTTTTCCCGGCAACAGCAAACCCGGGATCACCGATCATCCTGCCTGTCCCTCTCTTGATCACTCCTTCGAGCATCGTAACCATCTGATAGGCGGAGGCCTTATCGGTCACACGCCGGCGTGTATCCGGCACGGCGGGAGGCACCAGCACCTCACCTGCCGGAATGATTTCAGGATTGCAGGCATCACATGGTCGTTGGTCCAGTTTCATCACCGTCCGGCCAAATCTGTCCTGCACCCTGTCGATGATGCTAGGCGTGACGAAAGAGCCGCCATTGACAATCATCCCATAGGCGGCGGTCAGTTGCATCAGGGTCGTCTCCCCCGCGCCAAGCGACATGGAAAGAAACGGCGGCATGTCCTTATCTATACCAAAGCGACGGGCATAATCCTGAACCATCGGCATCCCGAGCGCCATTGCAAGACGGGCTGTCATAAGGTTGCGTGATTGCTCAATCCCGAGGCGCATAATGCTGGGGCCATAGAATTTTCTGGTGTAGTTTGCCGGCTTCCATTTTGCCTGACCCGGCCCCTGATCAACAACCAGCGGTGCATCAAGAATACGCGTGATCGGCGAAAAACCGTTATCCAGCGCCGCCAGATAGACAAAAGGCTTGAACGCTGACCCAGGCTGGCGCAACGCCTGCGTTACACGGTTGAACTGACTGTCGGATGCGCTGTATCCGCCGCTCATCGCCAGCACCCGCCCGGTATGGGGATCAAGAGCGACCAATGCACCCTCCACAAGCGGACGCTGGCCCAGTGCCCAGGTATCCTCGGGCAGACTTTCCGGATTCTTGAGCCGGGACAGACGGTCAGGCACCTCTTCGGGGCGTTGGACCATGATGATGTCATGGAACTTGACGACCTGCCGCATCGACGTGACTTTCGGAGGCCTGACGCCATTCTTTTTGCGGGGGGGATAGGCCCAGTCCGCAAGAGAAAACGGAATAGTGCCACGCACAAGCTGTTTTTCCTTGCCTTTCGGGTTCAGCTCCACCATCACTTCGATCTGCCGGCGGCTGACCCCGGTAACAAGGGCCGGAAAGCGCCCGTCATGCATCTTCAGGCCATATTCAGACAAGACCAAGGAAAGGTCGGCGTTTCCATCATAATGGCCCAGAGGCCCCCGCCAGCCCTGGCGCTTATCCAGCGCTTCGAGCCCCAGTATCAACATGCGATCAGCGATTTTCTGCATATTTGCATCAAGTGTGGTGCGAACCGAATACCCGCCGCCATAAAAATCATTGGCACCGAGGCGTTCGACCATCTGCCGCCGAACCTCTTCTGCAAAATACGGGGCATCGGCACCATCAACACCTGAAGGCCGCCGGATGGAGATAGGCTGGGCCGCGGCCTTCTTTTTCTCTTCAGGCGTGATATAGCCATTTTCCTCCATCTGGCCGAGCACCCAGTTGCGTCGTGCTATCGCTGATCTGGTGCGGCGGGTGGGATGATAATTGTTCGGGGCTTTGGGCAAGGCCGCAAGATAGGCCATTTCCTCCAGTGTCAATGTATCAAGGGATTTGTCAAAATAGTTGAGCGCTGCCGCCGCAACGCCGTAACTTCCCATTCCCAGATAGATCTCATTGAGATAGAGCCCGAGCAACTGATCCTTGGTGAACGCGCGCTCCATGCGGATGGCAAGGATGGCTTCCTTGATCTTGCGCTCAATGGATACTTCATTGGTCAGCAGAAAATTCTTGGCAACCTGCTGGGTGATTGTTGAAGCACCCACCAGCCGCCGCCCGTTGCGATAATTCGAAATATTCGTGATGACCGCCCGGATGAGGGCTTTGATATCAACCCCGGGATGACTGTAAAAATCCTTGTCTTCTGCTGAAAGGAATGCCTGTATCAGCGGATCCGGCATTTCCGTTACCGGAACAAAAACACGTTTTTCCGTCGCATACTCAGCCAGCAATGCCCCGTTTCCTGCATGGATACGGCTAACGACCGGTGGCTCATATCTCGCAAGTTTGCCATAATCAGGCAAATCACGGCCATATTCCCAGAACACCCAGAGCACGCCGGCCACCCCGGCTATAACAGCCGAAAACCCAAGCGAAATGAACGCCATAACCAGTTTGGTGAAAATCGACAGGCCACGACGGCGCGACGACGGCGCCGTGGTGTTTTCACCATCTTCGTCAAATGCTTCAGGCCGGGGCTTGTCGTCACGCCCGGAGTGATGTTCTTCGCCTGATACCACAACACATCCTATGCTAAATCACGGTCCAAGTATAAAGCCAATCATGGCGATTATATGGTCACCACTTTTGGGCATGCACGCATAAATACGCCTTTTGCAAGTCGGGACAAATGTCATGACGGGGCTTCTTCAGGTGCCGGTATATTGCTTGCTTCAAGATACCGCAGCACGGCGCGGGTGATGCGCTCCATCAGATCAGATCGGTAGGCCCCTTTATTGAGATTTCGCTCATCCTTCTTGTTGGTCAGAAACCCCATTTCAATAAGCACCGATGGAACGTCCGGCGATTTGAGCACGGCAAAACCAGCAAAACGATGACCACGCTGTGGTGTGGGCAGCCCCTCAAATTCCTGCAAAATGTGGGCGGCAAGAACCGAAGACTGATTCATGGACTCACGCTGAAACATGCTGAGAAGAGCTGAGCCGATTTCAGGGTCCGTAGTGCCGAGATCAGGGCCACCGATAAGATCAGCCTTATTTTCACGTGAGGCAAGGCGTTCCGCTTCTTTATCCGAGGCCGTATCAGAAAGCGTGAAAACCGAAACTCCCCTTGCCTTTTTGTTTTCGGCGGCGTCCGCATGCAGTGAGATAAACACATCCGCTTTCTCTGCCCTTGCAAGAGATATCCGCCGCCTCAGCTTATGATAGATGTCCCCGTCACGGGAAAGCACCACACGGACCTTGCCACTGGCAGACAGAAGCTTCGCCAGCTCTTTTGCTGCCTTGAGGGTGATATCCTTTTCCTTTATCCCGCTGACGCTGATCGCCCCGGGATCCTTGCCGCCATGCCCGGCATCGATGAACACCACCCATTTGCCTGTCCGGTCAGGGGTTTTGTCAAACGGTCGCGGCATGGGCATAAGCTTGCCTTTTTCGTCGCGTTCACCATGGTTGCGTTCTGGTCTCGGCAGAGGCATGAGCATGGCAAGCCGGTCCTGCCTGACCTCAGACGTCTCATCGACCTCAAGCGGAATACGCCGGTTTTCCCGCAACGCTTTAGCGGCAAGCTGAAAGGCTGTTTCACCACGATCCTTAAGATCAATGACAATCCGGTGGCCTGAATTGTTTGGCGGCAGCCGGAAAGCCCTGACGGGGACGGCCGGGCCATCAAGATCAATGACCAGACGGGATATATCCGGCGCAGGCACTCCATAGCGATATCCCCGCAAGGGCGGGGTTTGAAGCGCACCGCTGGCGCCTTTGTTTGTAATACGCCATCTGGCATCAGGCATATCGATGACAAGCCTGTAGGGATTGCTCAGCAGGAAAACCGAAATATCGGTTTCATTGAGGGTTTCAATGACGAGACGGGCCGTGCCGTCAAAATTCCCGGTCCTGAGGCCGGTAATACTGTTCTGGGCCCAGCCCGGGTTGATACTGAACAAAAACGCCACGATCAGCGTCAGGAGTGATGCCGCCCGCATGGCTCTTCCTCTCATTACACTACATATTTAATACCGCCACGAATCACACATGTGAAGACCGACAGGGCCAGAATAGAATTTTATTTGTATCGCAGGATTTAAATCACTATATTGTAATTGAGTTTCTCAACATGGCCACTTGATCTCAATGTCGGCCAGTGTAGCAAATTCCCATTCGTGCGCAGGAACGGATTCCGCCGCGATTGAATTTATGGACTCTATGTCCGACACGAACGAAAGATGACACCATGACTGGCGCCACAGAAACAACAACATATCACCGCCCTGCGCAAACAGCAGGCGGCATGTTCTGTGATGAAATGCGGCATGTTCTCTCTTTCCCAAACCATCCGACGGCAAACCCGGTCTGTGGCGACGCCCTGAGGCCGAGGTACTTGCGCGCGGAAGAAAGAATTACCAATGTCCAAAAAATTGCTTATCGATGCTCGCCAGAACGACGAAACACGCATCGTTGTACTGAACAACAACAAAGTTGAGGATTTTGATCACGAAACCAGCCACCGCAAGCAGCTAAAGGGAAATATCTACCTCGCCAGAGTTACACGGGTTGAGCCGTCCCTGCAGGCCGCGTTTGTTGAATACGGTGGCAATCGCCAGGGTTTTCTGGCTTTCAGTGAAATTCATCCGGACTATTATCGTATCCCTGTTGAAGACCGCGAAAAGCTTCTCGCCGAAGAACTTGGTGATGATGACCGGCCAAGTGTGGCCGCCGAAGTTGCCGCCGAAAACACCGAAGAAACTGATCCTGCCACCGTTGGTGACGATAAAGCTGTTGAAGCAGACCTGCCTGAAGCACCTGGCGATGCCGAAACCGGTCCGGAAGAAGATGGCGTTGAGGAAAGCGCCGATGAAGATGATGCCGGCGATGACAGTGGCGATGATGACCGGCGCGAAAATCGCCGGCGTTTTGCCCGCTTTTCCCGTCATTATAAAATTCAGGAAGTCATTTCCCGTCGACAGATCATGCTCATCCAGGTGGTCAAGGAAGAACGTGGCAACAAGGGCGCTGCGCTGACCACCTATCTTTCCCTTGCCGGCAGATACTGTGTCCTGATGCCGAACACCTATCACGGCGGCGGGGTCAGCAGGAAAATCAGTAACCCGGCTGATCGCAAAAAACTGAAGACCATTGTAAATGGTCTTGACGTGCCTCAGGGCATGGCCGTGATTGTTCGTACCGCCGGATCCAAACGCACCAAGGCGGAAATTACCCGCGACTACAATTACCTCTCCCGGCAATGGGATGAAATCCGTTCCATGACGATGGAATCCAATGCCCCATCTTTGATCTATGAGGAAGGCAATCTCATCAAACGTGCCATCCGCGATTACTACGGCACAGATATTGATGAAATACTGGTCGAAGGCGAAGAAGGCTACAAATCGGCCCGGATGCATATGAAGAACCTCATGCCCAGCCATGTCCGCAAGGTCAAAGCCTATGAAGATGCAGATACCCCGCTTTTCCAGCGGTATCAGGTGGAAAACATGCTGTCTTCAATGCATGATCCGCAGGTAACCCTCCGCTCCGGGGGGTATATCGTCATTAACCAGACCGAAGCCCTTGTCGCCATTGACGTCAACTCCGGCCGCGCCACCAAAGAGCGGAACATCGAAGAAACCGCGCTCAAGACCAATCTTGAGGCAGCGGATGAAATCGCCCAGCAGCTGCGGCAACGGGATCTTTCAGGGCTGATCGTGATTGACTTCATCGATATGGAAAACAATCGCAACCAGCACGCTGTTGAACGGCGCCTCAAGGAAGCGGTCAAGAATGACCGGGCCCGTATCCAGACCGGAAGCATCAGCCAGTTTGGCCTGCTTGAAATGTCGCGTCAGCGGCTGCGACCAAGCCTGAGCGAGACCGTAACAGATCTGTGCCCGCATTGTCAGGGCACGGGACGCATCCGGTCGGTGGAATCGGCCGCGCTTGAAGTGCTCCGCGCTATTGAAATCGAAGCGGGAAAAAACAAGGGGGAAAACCTCCATGTCTATATGGCTTCCGCTGTCGCAATCTATATTCTCAACAACAAAAGAGACCAGATTGCCAATATCGAACAACGTTTCGGCATCCGCATTTTCCTTGAAGAAGATAACAGCCTGATCGCACCGGATGTGCGTTTCGGGGATAATAAACCTCTCTCCGAGATACGTGAGGCTAACCGTGAGAATAATGGTCGCCGAAGACGTCGCGGAGGCAAGAATTCACCGGAAAGTTCCGACACCACCGACAGCACTTCGGCTGATGACAATGAAAATGACACGCCTTCCGCTGAAGATGAGGAGGAGGACAAACCACGTCGTCGACGTCGCCGGGGCAAGCGCGGAGGACGCAGGCGCCGCCGCGATGAAAATCCGGGAACCGATACCGAGTTTTCTGAAAACGGCAACAACGAAACATCTGTCACCCCTGACGGGGCCGAAGCCGCCGATGAAATCACAACAGATGCAAACGAGGCAGGTGAAGCCGATCCGAAATCCGGCACTGAGGATGAAGATGGCAAGCAAAAGCCAAAACGCCGCCGTCGCCGGAAAGGCCAGTCCAGGACACAAACTCCTGAAAATGGTCAAGCTCAAGAGGCCAATGACAATGATGATGGCGAAACAGGCGAGGTTTCACCTGAAATAAACCAGGACGAGACGGACGGCGCTGAGCAAAAGACCGGCAAAGCCAAAAAATCGCGGGCCAAAAAATCAGGCACCAAGAAAACCAAGGCCAAAGCTGATGTGGTTTCGGCTGAAGATGACATCGAGGGTTCACCAAAGCCCAAGGCCAAGAAAGCCAAGGCCGCCAAAAAGTCCCGGTCCAAGAAGAAATCCGCAAAAACGGAAGATAACGCCGTATCGGCGGAAACCGCTCCGTCAGTTAAAGCCAAGGCAGACCGGCAGCCGCTAAGCTCGGCTGAGGTTGAAGTCGTCAATGTGGATGCGGCCAAACCCGAAGCCAAAAAGAAAGGTTGGTGGAGCCTCTAGGCTCCACGCCCCTTTTGGCTGGTACCGCCAGCGTTTTTTTCACTGAAATGCACAGGGCCGTTCAGGCGCTGCTGGTGTTCTGAGAAATCCTAAAGGGTAATTCTGCCCAACTATGCGCCCGGATTATCCCTGACCCAGGCATTGATACGGCGGACGGCCTCTTGCATATCATCGTTGGTGCCGGCAAAGCTGATCCGTATCGATGACCTTCCCTGCTCGGTATCAAAATCAAGCCCCGGGGTCGTCGCGACATGCGCCTCGTTCAAAAGACGGTCAGCAAGGTTCATGCTGTCATCGCTGATTTCGCTTGTATCCGCGTAAATGTAGAAAGCTCCTTCGGCAGGGGCAGCATTTCCCAGAAATCTGGAGTCCAGCCCGTTCAGAAGAATGTCCCGGTTCCTTTTGTACCGGCGGACATGTTCTTCGAGTTCCGCCTTTGCGGACGGATCACTGATGGCCGCGGCCGCAGCGATCTGGGAGAGTGTTGGCACGGAAATAACACAGTTCTGCGCCAGACGCTCAAGGGGATCGACGAGATTGTCGGGAGCAATCATCCACCCCACCCGATGACCGGTCATGGAAAAATATTTTGAGAAGGAATTCACCACGATCGCATCGGAGGACGTGGCGAGAGCGGTTGCCGCCTCCACATCAAAGGTGATGCCATGATAGATCTCATCTGAAATGAGCCGAACGCCTCTGGCATCGCACCAACCGGTGATGGCGGCCATTTCACTGGCATTGAGGACGACACCTGTGGGATTGGCCGGACTGGCGATGATGATACCGTCCGGCACCGGATCCATCGCATCAAGATCAGCAACAGAAAGCTTCCATCCCTGTTCCGCCCGGCAATCGATCATCATGGGCCTGAGCCCGACCGACATCATCAGGTTTCGATAGGCGGCATAACCGGGATTAGTCATCGCCACGGTATCGCCATGGTCAAAACAGGTCAGAAAAGCCATGGCAAAGCCAAGGGATGACCCGACGGTAACAATGACGTTTTCCGGCTTGACCCTGACGTTGTAAAGCTGGTCGTAATGGGCGGCTATTCCATTCCGGAGAGACGGTATCCCGAGCGAAAGTGTGTATCCGTGACTGGAAGGTTCGCCGAGCGCGTCAACGATTGCCTTGCAGGCAGCCTTTGGTGCACCGGATGATGGCTGGCCAACCTCGAGATGGATAACCTTCTCACCCCGGGCCTCCAGATCTTCTGCCTTCTGCATCACGTCCATGACCATAAAGGAGGAAAGATCTGATCGCCCTGCTATTTTCAGTGCCATAAAACCACCTTAATTGACGTTATTTTTCTGTGATATGGTATGAAGAAAAGACCATAAATGATACGTGAACTCAATCGGAATTCTTTTCGTCATGGAAAGACCCGGAAAACGCGCAAGAAAGTGGAGAGTATGTGGAAAAAAGCAGGACTCATTGCGCTCATGCTCATTCTGCTTCCGGTCTGGCTGGTTGAAGCGTCCCTTATCCGGGATACAGAAATCGAAGATGGTCTGCACCGGATCATCGCACCGATGGCGAAAAGTGCCGGCCTCAACCCAGATCAACTCAAGATCCGGGTTGTCATTAATCCGCAGTACAATGCCTTTGTCATGGGTGACGGAACCATCTACATGCACAGCGGTCTCCTGCTGAAAGCCGATAATGTTCTTGAAGTCGCCGGGGTGATGGCCCATGAAGTCGGGCATATCGCATCCGGTCATGTGCAACGCCGTGGTGAAACCGTATCCGATGCCGGCCTTGCCAGCGTGCTGGGCGCCGCCGCGGCTATCGCCCTTACGGCGGCTGGCAGTCCGGATGCCGCCTTCGGGGTGATGTCGGGCGGGATTGATCAGCGGACACGGCTGATCCTTGCCCGTTCAAGACAAGATGAGGGCGTTGCCGATGCACTTGCCATCAAACTGATGCAGGAACAGAATCTGTCTCTTCAGCCCATGGCCACCACCATGCGGAATATCGCCTCCCAGCGACTGCTGCCCCAGAGCCGTCAGTCCGACTACTACCTGACCCACCCGGGCGCTCTGGAGCGGAGTGCTGTTTTTCAGGATCATGTCAACCGCCATGAGACGACGCCACCTGAAACCCCGGACTGGATGCGCCATATTTTTGATCGTATCCAAACAAAACTTGAGGGCTGGACAGAGCCGCCCAAATCCGTGCTGATCAGCACCATCGGCAAAGACGACAGCGCATCAGTCTATAAATACGCCATCGCAAATTTTCGTCTTTCAAACGTAAAAGAAGCCGAGGTCGCCATGCAGAAGCTCATCGAACAGCACCCCGGCGATGCCTATTACCACGAATTTTTTGGCGATATTCTGCTCTCTCAGGGACGCAGCACAGAGGCGGCAGCCCAATATGAAATGGCTCTCGATCTGCTTAAAGAAAAGGTCAATCAAGGTCAGATCAGGCTTTCCCTCGGCCGTGCATATATGGCGAGCGGCAACAAGGACCATCTTTCTGAAGCTATCGTTCATCTTGAAATTGCCCATCAGCAGGAACCGGACTGGGCTTTTGTCAAACGCCAGCTCGGGATCGGCTATGGGAAATCAGGGCAGATTTCGAAGGCAGATCTCACCCTTGCTGAAGAAGCCCTGATGCGCGGCAACGAAGAACTTGCCGGACAGCTGGCCCGCCGGGTCACGGACAATCCCAATGCAACGAGCATAGAAAAACAGCTTGCGGCGGATATACTTCATCAGGTTGGCCGGTGATCTTAATCCTCAACCGGTGAGTTTCTGGTAAAGGGCAGAAATACGCATGATGCTTTGCAATGGAAACATCTTTCCGTTAAAACAAATCATCTGAACAGAACAGGACCTGACATGACCTCTCCGGGCTCTTCGACATCATCATCAACCAAGACCACGGGAACACCAGCATCAATCACCTCAAAATTCGTGATTGCCCTGATCCTGATGGTGGGTGTGGGTCTCGGCTACGGGCTTGGTTACGGATCCGGCGGCAAGTTATCACAGACTGACGCCGTTGAGATCAACAAGATGATCCGCACATATATTGCTGATAATCCCGGCTTTGTGCTTGAGGTGCTGACAAATTACAACCAGCAGCAACGTGACGCCGCCCGCCAGCAGGCGCTCAACCTTGTCAAGGTTAATGACGGGAAGACAATCATCGGCAATCCTGACGGAGACGTGACGATTTATGAATTCAGTGATTACAATTGCGGCTATTGCAAGCGTGTTTTCGCTGATCTCATGGATCTTGTTCGCGAAGACGGCAATATCCGTCTGGTGATAAAAGAGTTTCCCATTCTGGCGGAATCCTCAACACAGGCCGCACAGATTTCAATGGCCGCGGCTGAGCTTGGCCGTTTCGAAGAAATCCATACCGCGCTGATGCAATGGACCGGGCGGATTGATGCCAGCGCCTTCAGCCGCATTCTCGCAGATGCCGGCATAAACCCGCAGGAAATACAGGCTGAAATCGCAAAAGGGGAGATCAACGCCATCATTGCGCAGACAAGAGCCACAGCAGAAGCTCTTGATATCGGCGGCACCCCTGCTTTTGTTATCGGAGATGAGATTGCTCCAGGGGCGATTTCCAGGTCTGAGATGGCGGCCATGGTGGCCCGTGCCCGGAATAATTGAAACCGGGACCGAGGATGACAGCCATGACGCAGACTGGTATAATGTATTTGGGATAAAAAAATGACAGATTTACCGGCACTTTTAATCATTAACGGCCCTAATCTCAATATGCTGGGCAAACGCGAACCTTCGATTTATGGCACGGCGACGCTGGGCGATATTGAAGAAATGTGCCGTGAGGCCGCCAAAAAACAGGGATTAACCTGCCGGTTCATGCAATCCAATACCGAGCATGAGATCATCGACGCAATCCATACGGCCATCACCGACAAGGTGGCGGCAATCCTCATCAATGCCGGTGCCTACACCCATACCTCCGTTGCCATACGTGACGCACTGGCAATGGTGAGCGCACCGGTAATTGAGATACACATGTCAAATGTGCACGCACGTGAAAGCTTCCGTCATCATTCATATATAGCTGGTGTTGCCAGCGGGGTTATTGCAGGGTTCGGGCCTCAGTCCTACACCCTGGCCGTAGATGCTGCGGCGTCATTACTTTCGAGGGAGTGAGACTTCATGACAAAAAAATCTGATCCTAAAGGCGTCCAGCTGGTTCAGGAACTGACCGACATCATGCAGGATGCAGGTCTGGTGGAAATTGAATATAACACCGATGATGTATCCATCCGGCTGTCCCGCGCAGCTGCCGCATCCGAACCTGTCGCCGCCCCTGTTGCGCCATCGGCAGCAATGCCCGCTCAGTCCGCGCCAGCCGCGGAACCTGCCCTGGCAGATGATGAGATTACGTCCAGCCATCCCGGAGCTGTCAGCTCCCCCATGGTCGGAACGGTGTATCTTGCCGCCGAACCCGGCGCCCCTAATTTTGTCAACGAAGGTGACAAGGTCAAAGCCGGACAGACGCTGGTCATTGTCGAAGCGATGAAGGTCATGAACCCGATCACTGCCCCGAAATCAGGCACCGTCTCACGTATTCTTGTCGGCAACGCCCAGCCGGTGGAATATGGTGAAGTCCTGATTGTCATCGAATAACAACTTTCGAAGGACGGGTTGCCATGATCAGGAAAATCCTAATCGCCAATCGGGGTGATGTTGCTCTCAGGGTCTTGCGGGCTTGCCGCGATATGGGAATTGAGACTGTTGCTGTTCATTCCACCGCCGATGCGGATGCCATGCATGTGCGCCTTGCTGATGAAAGTGTCTGCATCGGGGATGCACCATCCAAAGACAGTTATCTCAATGTTCCTGCCATTATCACCGCCGCTTCCATCACCGGAGCGGATGCCATTCATCCCGGCGTAGGTTTTCTTTCTGAAAACGCTGATTTTGCCCGGGTGGTCGACGCCCATGGATTGATCTTCATCGGCCCGCGGATCGAACATATCATTGCCATGGGGGACAAGGTCGAAGCCAAACGCACCGCCGCCGAGGCCGGATTACCGCTTGTCCCCGGCTCGGACGGTGCTGTTGAATCTCTTGATGAGGCGCGGGAAGTTGCGAAAGATGTCGGCTATCCCGTCCTGATCAAGGCCGCTTCAGGTGGTGGCGGACGCGGCATGAAAGTTGCCGCCAGCCCTGATGATCTCTCGGAGGCCTTTTCCTCAGCAAGGAGCGAGGCCAAAGCCGCATTCGGTGATGATACGGTCTATATCGAACGCTATCTGGACAATCCGCGTCATATCGAAATTCAGATAGTGGCGGACAGCCATGGCAATGTCATCCATCTTGGGGAACGTGAATGTTCGGTGCAGCGACGTCACCAAAAACTTCTTGAAGAGGCGCCGTCGCCGGTACTGGACGCAGCCCAGCGTGACTCCATCGGAACCATTGCCGCCAATGCCGCCGCCCGAATGGGATATCTCGGCCTTGGAACGATGGAATTTCTCTATGAGAACGGGGAATTCTTTTTCATTGAAATGAACACCCGGCTTCAGGTGGAGCATCCGATCACTGAGGAAATCACCGGCGTTGACCTCGTGCAGGAACAGATCCGAATTGCCGACGGGGCGGAATTGTCCATCAAACAGGAAGATGTCACCTTCAACGGGCATGCGATTGAATGCCGGATCAATGCCGAGCATCCGGAAACCTTTTTCCCCACACCGGGAACAGTGACGAATTTCCATGCCCCCGGCGGGCCCGGTGTCCGGATGGAGAGTTTTCTTTATCCCGGTTATGCCATCCCCCCGCATTACGACAGCCTGATCGCCAAACTGATCATCCATGGAGAAAACAGGGAGCATTGCCTTGCCCGACTCCGGCGTGCGCTCACCGAATTCGTCATTGAGCCGATGCCGACTTCGCTTGATCTGCATCGCAAACTGGTCATGGATAAGGATATTATCAGCGGGGACTACACCATCCGCTGGCTTGAAGAAGACTTCCTGCCGCGGCAATCGTCGTCTAAGACCACAGATGAATAGAGCCCTCACTTGAACATGAACTGATTTCATGTTCATACTAAAACCATGTACATGCTCTCACCCGAAACGCTGATCAAAGCTTACGCGCTGGGTGTCTTTCCCATGGCTGAAGCCAGGGAAGATGAGCGTATCTTTTTCGTTGACCCGGAAGAGCGGGGGATTTTGCCGATTGATGCGGTGCATATCCCGCGCCGGCTTCGCCGTCGCATCCGCCAGCGCCCTTATGAGGTCACGATCAACACCGCCTTTGATGCTGTGATTGACGGATGTCGCGAAGTCACCCGGCAACGTGCCGACAGCTGGATAAACCCGCAAATCAGGCAGCTTTACTGCGCGCTTCACCGGCTTGGCTTTGCCCATTCCATTGAAGTCTGGAGTAAAGCTGAAACCGGAAGAGGTGAGTTGGTCGGGGGTCTTTACGGCGTTGCCCTCGCCGGTGCCTTTTTTGGCGAATCCATGTTCAGCCGTTCCAGCGATGCCTCAAAAATAGCACTTATTCATCTCATGGCACGACTGAAGAAGGGAGGTTTTGTCCTTCTCGACACCCAGTTCAGCAACACACATCTGGAGCAGTTCGGGGTGATGGAAATCCCGCGTGAGATGTTCCGTCAAAAACTGGAGGCAGCGCTTGCAACCAAAGCTGCCATGCCGATGGACAGTGACGACTGGCCCCTGGTTCAGTCTTTCCTGCAATCGAGCACGGAAACATCATAGACAGGGTGCTCAAGCGCATTCAGCGCCGGACTGGAAGCAAACATCCATCCTTTGAAGATTGGCGTATCGCTGATCAACCCTTTGTGATCAACACTGCTGATTTCAATCAGCGCCGCGTTCTCCGGCGGCATGGTCGGCGGACGAAACGTGCAGGCATGGACCAGCAACTCAAGGGTTCCATATCGGCTCGGCTCACCCACCCGGGCGGTGAGTGTTGAGATCCGGGCGGTGATCTTGTCCAGAGCCTGAAGCTCAACCACATTGCCCTGAAGCCATTCATCCCCCGCGGCCAATACGTCACCGGTGGTGGTGGCCGTACCGACGGAAAGTGCCATCATGCCAGATATGATCAGGGCCCGGCCCCTAGCCATCATTAGACCCGGAAGAGAAAATAGCCTTACCAAGCAGATCGGTCAGGTTAACCGGATCACGCGTATCAAAAATCGTATCACCATCTTTGAGATTGTCTTCTTCAAAGCCGGGGATCAGTTCAACATGACTGCCGCCAAGAAGTGACGTGGCCGCAATCCGCGCCGCCGTGTCGGCCGGCAGGGTGATTCGCTCATCAACAGATAACGTGACCGTGGCGCCGAAGGTCTTCTCGTTAAGGCTTGCGCCAATGACCTTGCCCACCGCAATCCCTGAAATCCGAACTTCATCCCCGACCGAAAGGCCGCTGATACTGCCGAATTCCGCATTCAGCGTCGTACCCGAGGCGGACTGGATATTCGTTGCAGTATAGGCGAGGTAAAGAAACACGCCTGCAACCAGCAGGACAACTGCACCCATAACGGTTTCGATGGTGTTTCTTGACATATCTCTACTCCGGTTGCCAGGCCTCGTAATCACCGGTGGCGGGCTTGCGCTTGCCGCCTTTTGTCAGATCACCCGCTGGCTTGTGGGCATAAATCGTTCCGGTCAGGTTAGGCAGATGATCTTTCTGCCATGCCCGGCGGGCATATCCCCCTTCTGGCGGCGGCAGTTCTTCGGTGTGATGGAGCCAGCCATGCCAATCCGCCGGCACCTTACTTGCCTCAGGCGTTCCGGCGTAAAGAACGAAGCGCTTATGCCTGCCAAGACGATCAGGACGCTTTGCCTCGAAATAGCGATTGCCATGCGCATCCGAACCAACTTGGCGCGATGTTAGCGAGATCACAATTCTGGATATAATGCTCATTGCTGTCCCCGGTTTAATTCTATCCTGGTTGATACCTTAAAATGATGGCAGAACATTGTTTCGATCATCACCTTATATTCATCTCCATATTCCTACCCGATGGGACAGCGTTAGGCAATCCAGAAGCCGCAACACAGGCACCTGGTATAGTTTTGATACTGTCTGTACCCCGCCATTACCTTGTCGGTTGGCGGCGGCAAGGTAAGGCATTATCAAAAAAATTCAATTTTTTGCCATAATTGGTCATATTGGCTCTTGGATAGATGATCAATATCATGTAGTTTTATATTCTTAACGCCACTACATATGGTCTGTTCATGCGCATTGCGTATTTTTTTTCGTTTTAAACATCCAGGTTAACCAAAAAAAACAAGGGTCAATAACATGAAGCTGAAGCGTCACTTTACCTCCTCTGATCAGTCCCCATATGCCGCGATGGATTGGGTTCAAGCGACCAGTGAAATTCGCAATCCTGACGGCACGGTGGTATTCAAAGCAGAGAATGTGGAAGTGCCCGCCCATTTTTCGCAGGTGGCAACAGATATTCTGGCGCAGAAATATTTCCGCAAAGCCGGCATTGCCGCCCGCCTTACGACAGTTGAAGAGAGCACCGTTCCGTCCTGGCTCTGGAGATCTGTTCCGGATGAAAAAGCGCTGAAGGAACTTCCTGAAGGTGAACGCTATGTTGGCGAAACTTCTGCAAAGCAGGTCTATGATCGTCTGGCCGGAACCTGGACCTATTGGGGTTGGAAAGGCGGATACTTTTCAAGTGAAGACGACGCCCGCGCCTATTTTGACGAAATGCGCTACATGCTGGCCATGCAGATGGCGGCACCAAACTCACCGCAGTGGTTCAACACAGGTCTGCACTGGGCTTACGGTATCGATGGCGCAGGTCAGGGACACTACTATGTTGATTTCAAGACCGGTAAACTGACCCGGTCCAAATCCGCTTACGAACATCCCCAGCCTCACGCCTGCTTCATCCAGTCGATCGACGACGATCTGGTGAACGAAGGCGGCATCATGGATCTGTGGGTGCGCGAAGCCAGACTTTTCAAATACGGGTCCGGCACAGGGACCAATTTCTCCCGTCTCAGGGGTGAAAATGAACCGCTGGCCGGTGGCGGCAAATCCTCCGGTCTGATGAGCTTCCTGCGCATCGGAGATCGTGCGGCCGGGGCAATCAAATCAGGCGGGACAACACGACGCGCCGCCAAAATGGTGACGGTTGATGTCGACCATCCGGATATCGTGAAATATGTTGACTGGAAGGTTGTCGAAGAACAGAAGGTTGCCGCCCTTGTTGCCGGATCGAAACTGGCCAGCCAGCACATGAACGCTGTCATGGCCGCCTGCACCGATGAAGAGGTTGCCGCCGAAGACCGTTTCAGCGCCAAGACCAACAAATCGCTCAAGAAGGCGATTATCGCCGCCCGCAAATCCATGGTACCCGAAAACTACATCCAGCGCGTGATCCAGTTTGCGGAGCAGGGCTATACCGAAATCGAATTCCGCACCTATGACACCGACTGGGATTCCGAAGCCTACATGACCGTATCGGGGCAGAACTCAAACAACTCTGTCCGCGTCACCAACGACTTTCTTGAAAAGGTTCTGAACAACAGTGAATGGGACCTGATACGCCGCACCGACGGTCAGGTCAGTGAGCGTATCAATGCGCGTGAGCTCTGGGACAAGATCGCCTATGCCGCCTGGGCCTGTGCTGATCCGGGCCTGCAATACGACACCACGATAAACGAATGGCACACCTGCCCGGAGGGAGGCAGAATCAATGCCTCCAACCCCTGCTCGGAATACATGTTCCTCGATGATACAGCCTGCAACCTTGCATCTCTTAATCTGATGCAGTTCCGGCATGAAGATAAGTCTTTCGACATCGAAGCTTACGAACATGCCTGCCGGTTCTGGACCCTGACCCTTGAAATTTCCGTCCTGATGGCGCAGTTCCCGTCAAAGGAAATCGCTCAGTTGTCTTATGACTACAGGACCCTTGGTCTCGGCTATGCCAATATCGGCGGCCTGCTGATGGCGGCCGGACATTCCTATGACAGCGACGAAGGCCGTGCCATCTGCGCCTCACTTACCGCCATCATGACCGGTATTGCCTATGCCACTTCAGCCGAAATCGCAAGCGAACTTGGCGCCTTCCCGAGATATGATGAAAACGCTGAGCACATGCTTCGTGTGATACGCAACCACCGTCGGGCAGCCCATGGCGAAGCTGATGGTTATGAAGGCCTTTCCATTCCGCCGGTGCCTCTGAACGAGACGGACTGCCCTGATGCAGCCCTGCCGAAAGCAGCCCGCGAAGCGTGGGACCTCGCCCTCAGCCTTGGTGAAAAACACGGATACCGGAATGCCCAGTCAACCGTGATTGCCCCGACGGGGACCATCGGCCTTGTCATGGACTGCGATACCACGGGGATTGAGCCGGATTTCGCCATCGTGAAATTCAAGAAACTTGCCGGCGGCGGATATTTCAAGATTATCAACCGCGTTGTACCTGAAGCGCTCAGCAACCTTGGCTACAGCGATGATCAGACCGATGACATCATCCGCTATGCGGTCGGCCATGGCAGTCTTGAAAAATGCCAGTCGGTGAGCATTAATGCCCTCAAGGACAAGGGGTTCACCGAAGATGCGCTGAATGCGCTGGCAGGCGCGCTCAAATCCGCCTTTGATATCAAGTTTGCCTTCAATCGATTCACGCTTGGTGATGACTTCTGCAAAGACACCCTCGGCTTCAGCGATGGCCAGCTCAACGATTTCAATTTTGATATGCTGGCCGCACTTGGCTTCAGCAAGGATGAAATCGAGCACGCCAACACACATGTCTGCGGTGCGATGACGCTTGAAGGTGCCCCGCACCTTAAGGAAGAGCATCTGTCGGTCTTTGACTGCGCCAACGCCTGCGGTCGTCTTGGCAAACGTTTCCTCAGTGTGGAAAGCCATATCACCATGATGGCCGCCGCGCAGCCTTTCATCTCCGGGGCAATTTCCAAAACAATTAATATGCCGAATAACGCCCTTATCGAAGACTGCGGGGAAGCCTACCTGCTCTCCTGGCGTCTCGGGCTCAAGGCCAATGCGCTTTATCGTGATGGCTCGAAACTCAGCCAGCCACTTTCAGCCGCGCTGGTCGATGACGAAGATCTGGAGGAGGCCGAAGATATCATCGAAGCACCCGCCGCTGCACAGACAACACGTATTGTCGAAAAAATCGTCGAGCGATTTGTTGCCACCCGTCACCGTCTGCCGGACCGGCGCAAGGGGTACACGCAGAAAGCCATCGTTGGCGGCCACAAAGTGTATCTCCGGACCGGCGAGTATGAAGACGGCAAACTGGGTGAACTGTTCATTGACATGCACAAGGAAGGCGCCGCTTTCCGCTCACTGATGAACAATTTCGCCATTGCGGTGTCCATTGGCCTGCAATATGGCGTGCCTCTTGAAGAATATGTCGAAGCCTTCACCTTCACGCGGTTTGAACCTCAGGGGATGGTTCAGGGCAACGACATGATCAAGATGTCCACATCCATTCTCGACTATATCTTCCGTGAGTTGGCGATTTCCTACCTTGACCGCAATGATCTCGGCCACGTCAACCCGGAAGACCTTGATGCCGGGACAACAGGCGCAGGTGATGTCCAGTCCGATCTTGCGAAAGCCACGATTTCCAGCGGTTTTATCCGCAACCGGAATATCGTGCTTCTGCGGGCTTCCGGCGATGACAGCGTTGCCGCCACCGAAGATGATACGCAAGCAACCGCTCGCGCCGCCAGCACAGCCTCCACAGCCATGACAACAGGGGCTGCAGAGAGCACAGGTGGCGGTGCCGATGTTGCGACCCGGGTTCAGCAGGCAAAAATGCAGGGCTATGAAGGGGAAAACTGTTCCGAGTGCGGGAACTTTACCCTTGTTCGTAACGGCACCTGCCTCAAGTGCAACACCTGCGGGTCAACCACCGGATGCAGTTAAGACTGGACGGAACTTCATCTCTGGCCTAAATCTGATGGCGGAGGGCAACCTCCGCCATTATGTTGACGGAACACCAAAAATCTAGGGCAGTTTTGCCCGGCATACCTATTGCACAAGACCAAGGAGAACTATCGTGGCAGGAAAAATCGACGCTCGCCTGGCTGAACTCGGCATCACTCTTCCCGATGCACCGGCACCGGCCGCCAACTACATTCCCTATGTCGTTACCGGTAATCTGGTGATTATTTCAGGGCAGATCCCCATGGAAGGCGGAGCGCTGGCCGTGACCGGATATGTTGGTGACGGAAACGTGACCGAAGACCACGCCATTGCCGAAGCACGTAAATGCGCAATCAACCTGCTGGCACAGCTGAACGCCGCCACCGGCGGCAATCTTGACCGGGTCAAGCGCGTGGTCAAGCTGGGCGGGTTTGTGGCCTCTGCTGCTGATTTCACCAACCATCCCAAAGTCATCAACGCCGCGTCCGACCTGATGGTCGATGTCTTTGGCGAAGCCGGACGCCATGCCCGCTTTGCCGTCGGCGCCAGCGCCCTGCCGCTGGGATGCGTTGTTGAAATCGAAGGCATGTTCGAAATCGAATGAAACAGGCATGACGCCATTGCACCATCCGGGTGACGGATTACATTGCGTGTATGGATGATGAACGCAACAGTACAGGTGATAGTTCCGTAAACTGGACAATCACGTTGAACGAGACCATTCACGCGATCCCGGCCGATGACTGGGATCGTTGTGCTCGGGATGAAAATCCGTTGCAGAGTCACGCTCTTCTCGCCGCCATGGAAGACAGCGGCTCCGCCGTCGCCGATACCGGCTGGCTCCCGCGTCACCTCAGCCTTGCTGATGCCGATGGTCATATCCATGGCGTGATGCCGCTTTACATCAAATCCCATTCCTACGGCGAATATGTTTTTGATCATTCCTGGGCCAATGCCTGGCATAAGGCAGGGGGTGACTATTACCCCAAAGCCCAGTCTGCGATACCTTTTTCACCGGTGCCGGGACAGCGCCTCATGATCAACAGCCCCTATCCGGAAGAGGCATTTACCGCCCTTTCCCAGGGCGCGATCCAGGCCGTCGATGCTATGGGCCTTTCTTCGCTTCACCTTACCTTTCTCAGCAAGGCGGAAAGCGATAAACTCAACGTGCTGAACCCGTCATGGATCAAGAGAACAGGGCTGCAATTCCATTGGCATAATGATGGGTATCAAAATTTTGATGATTTTCTCGATGCGCTTTCTTCACGAAAACGCAAGACGCTACGACGTGAGCGACGTGAAATTGCCGCAAGCGGAATAAATATCCTCCGCCTGACCGGAGATGACCTTAAGGCCGGACACTGGGATGCCTTCTATCGGTTCTATCTTGCCACCATTGACCGCAAATGGGGCGGAGCTTACCTGACACGGGATTTCTTTGACCAGATCGGTGCCACCATGGCCGATAAAGTCATGCTGTTTCTTGCCGCCCGGGATGGTGAATTTATAGCAGGTGCCCTCAACTTCATCGGCAAAGACACTCTATACGGGCGCAATTGGGGTGCTAGCGCCGATATCCCCTTCCTTCATTTTGAAACCTGCTATTATCAGGCGATTGATCTTGCGATTGAACTCGGGCTTTCCCGTGTCGAGGCCGGCGCTCAGGGCCTGCATAAGGTTCAACGTGGCTATCAGCCGGTGACAACCTATTCAGCGCATTATCTGAAAGATGAAGGATTTGCCCGGGCTGTCCGTGAATTCACTGCCCGTGAAAGCCGCCAGATCGAACGGGAGGCAGATGAACTCAACGGGTGGTCACCCTATCGCAGGGCAGAAGATCAGACGTAGAAAACTCTGTCTTTCCTGTCATGCCCCGGTGGAGGATTTAGCCTTGGTCCTGGGTGATTTTCCCTTTGATGATCTGCCTTTGGGTGACTTGCCCTTTGAATTGCCGGCGGGGGGAACGTCCCCCTCAACCGCGGTGACCACCAATCCCGGAATGTGACCATCTTCTTCTGGCTTGGCGGTGTCAACTCTGGCAAGACCTCCATCGGTCAGCCGCCCGAATAAAAGCTCTTCGGCCAGGGGCTTTTTGACATGTTCCTGAACCACGCGGCCGAGAGGGCGAGCGCCATAAGCCGGATCGTAGCCACGTTCAGCAAGCCAGTCACGTGCGCCATCACTAAGAGTAATGGTCACGCCGCGGTCTGCCAGCTGGGCTTCGAGCTGAAGGATGAACTTATCCACCACCATGCGGACAATTTCAGGGGCCAGATTAGCAAAGGGAATAACGGCATCAAGGCGATTCCGGAACTCCGGCGAAAATGTTTTTTCAATAGCTTCCGTATCCGCTCCGGCGTTGACGCCGCGGTTAAACCCGATCGCCTGCTTGCTCAACTGGGCGGCGCCTGCATTGGTCGTCATGATGATGATGACGTTGCGGAAATCAATCGTCTTGCCGTTATGGTCGGTCAGACGGCCGTTATCCATCACCTGCAGGAGAAGGTTGAAAATATCGGGATGAGCTTTCTCAATCTCATCAAGCAGCAGGACAGCATGTGGTGTCTGGTCCACCGCATCGGTCAGAAGTCCGCCCTGATCAAAACCGACATATCCGGGAGGCGCGCCAATAAGACGTGAAACGGAATGACGTTCCATATATTCGGACATGTCAAATCGGATCAGTTTAATGCCGAGGCTGTCCGCCAGCTGACGGGCAACTTCGGTTTTCCCAACACCCGTAGGGCCGCTGAAAAGATAATTTCCTACCGGCTTTTCCGGCTCCCTGAGGCCGGCACGTGAGAGCTTGATCGCCGAAGCAAGAGCGATGATAGCCTCATCCTGACCATAGACCATCCGCTTGAGATCTGATTCAAGACTGGCCAGCGCCTGACGATCATCACGACTTACGCTCCGTGGCGGGATCCGCGCCATGCTCGCGATTGTTGTTTCAATTTCCTTGGCCCCGATCACTTTCTTACGTCGTGACGGCGGCAACAGCATCTGAGCTGAAGCGGCTTCGTCAATGACATCGATCGCCTTGTCGGGAAGCTTGCGGTCACTGATATACCGCGCTGAAAGATCAACCGCTGATTTAAGGGCTGCATTGGTGAACCGGACATCGTGATGTTCCTCATAACGGGTTTTGAGCCCGGCGAGAATCTTGACCGTATCTGCAATGCTCGGCTCATTGACATCGATCTTCTGGAAACGGCGCGAGAGTGCCCGGTCCTTTTCAAACCAACCACGGAATTCCTTATAGGTGGTGGATCCGATGCAACGCAGACTGCCTTCCTGCAAGGCAGGTTTCAGCAGGTTGGAGGCATCCATGGCGCCGCCACTGGTTGCCCCGGCACCGATAATTGTGTGAATCTCATCAATGAAAAGAATAGCCTGATCGTCTTCGGCAACCTGCTGCATCACGGCCTTCAGCCGTTCTTCAAAATCACCGCGATACCGCGTTCCGGCCAGAAGAGCGCCCATATCAAGCGAATAGATCTTAGCATTCGCAAGCACTTCAGGCACCGCTCCTTCCGTGATCTTCCTCGCAAGACCTTCGGCGATAGCCGTTTTGCCCACGCCGCTGTCACCAACAAGCAGGGGATTGTTTTTCGTGCGCCGGCACAGAACCTGAATTGTCCGGTCGACTTCGGCACTACGCCCGATCAGGGGGTCAATTTTTCCGTCCTGAGCCTTGGCGTTCAGATCAACCGCATAGGTGGACAGCGCGTCCTGCTTGCTGTTGATTTCATCGGCATCAGCTTCAGCCCCATCCGGAGAAGATTTTTCCCCGCTGAAGGCCGGATTTTTGGCAATACCGTGGCTGATGTAGCTGACCGCATCAAGTCGTGTCATATTCTGCTGCTGGAGAGCCCATACCGCGTGGCTTTCACGTTCCGCAAAAAGCGCAATAAGAACATTGGCCCCGGTGGCAACATCACGGCCGGAAGACTGGGTATGGATCACCGCACGCTGGAGGACCCGCTGGAAACTGGTGGTGGGCTGTGTCTCTCCATTGCTTCCAACAATACCTGAAAGCGTATCATCGATATGCCGGTCAAGCTCATCCTTGAGTTGTGTGATATCCACATCGCATGCGGCAAGCACTTCAAGCGCATCGCTGTCTTCGGTGAGCGCGATCAGCAAATGCTCAAGTGTCGCAAACTCATGGCCGTTCCTTGAGGCCAGATCCATGGCGCGGCGAAGTGTTTCTTCAAGTTCCTGCGATAACATGATGTTATTCCTTTTCAAGCTGCAATTGCAGAGGATGCTGATTCTTCCGCGCCAGTTCCATGACCTGCGTTGCCTTGGTTTCAGCGACTTCATATGTATAGACACCGCAAACGCCAACCCCGCGCTGATGAACATGGAGCATGATGTTTGTTGCCTCCTCCTGAGATTTGCGGAAAAACTCCTGCAGGACAAGAACCACAAACTCCATCGGCGTGTAGTCATCGTTCAGCATGATGACCTTGTACATGGCAGGCTTTTTCGTTTTTGGCTTTTCCTTGGTGGCAAGCCCTGTATCCGGGCCGCCATTCCTGTCCCCGCCTTCCCTGTCATTATCATCACTGCTCATGCATGCGCTCCCTGACACTGAAATCTTCTGAACTGAGCCTCGAATGATTTGTCTTATACGAATTATATTGGTATTTCTTTGATCATTAAAACCCCTAAAGGTGCCAAAATTATCTGCTTGGTGACAATTCACCACGCCTGTCAGTGCCAAAAGGGGGAAAAGTGCTTCGGAAGATATAGTGTGAAGATGATCTCTTTGACACATGATATGGTATTGGTGTATAGTAAACATGT
>Ga0255780_10000586_pt1 | contig 35190 bp, 34 predicted proteins | sample 071ome_32_FD_179978 | JGI IMG/M metagenome (GOLD analysis project Ga0255780, IMG submission 179978) | Coastal salt marsh microbial communities from the Groves Creek Marsh, Skidaway Island, Georgia - 071405AT metaG (version 2) | ecosystem: Environmental > Aquatic > Marine > Intertidal zone >... | reverse complement strand
CTACGCGGGGCGATGGTGTCGCTCGATGCCAACCCCGACGTCGCCGCCATCGTGCTGACGGGTGCCGACCCGGCGTTCTGTGCGGGGCTCGACCTGCACGATCTCGCCGAGGGCACGCTCGGCGGTGGTGGCTCGGCGCCGCCGATCCCGGCCGACATGGGCACACCGGTCATCGGTGCGGTCAACGGTGCTGCGGTCACCGGTGGACTCGAACTCGCGCTGGCGTGCGACCTTCTGATCGGCTCGGAACGGGCGGCGTTCGCCGACACCCACGCCCGTGTCGGGATCTTGCCGGGTTGGGGATTGTCAGTCGAACTGCCCCGTGCCGTCGGGGTTCGGCGAGCCCGTCAGATGAGCTTCACCGGCAAGTATGTCGACGCTCGCCAGGCGCTCGAGTGGGGGCTGCTCAATGAGATCGTCCCTCACGACGAACTTGTCGGTCGAGCGCAAGCACTTGCCGCCGACGTGGCGAGCATCGAGGCGGCCACGGTGTCGGCGATGAAACGGCTGTATTGGGCGGCCGGCTCGGTCACACCGGCTGAGGGGCTCACGGTCGAGCGCGAAGTCAACCGCTCGTGGATCGAGCGCGGTGGCTTCGATCGCTCGGCCTTTGCCGACCGGCGGGCCGACATTGAGGCTCGGGGTAGAGGCCAGGTCGACGTGGAGCGGCCGATCTGACTTGTGGCAGTCAGACTGCCAAATTATGCTGCGGTCATGTCCGGTGATGTTGCAATGCGGGCGCTCGGGGACAACTTCCCGACGCCAACCTTCGAAGATCCAGCCTGGGTGACCCCCACGCCGTTGGCGCAGGCCAAGGTCGCGATCGTGACCTCGGCGGCACTCCACACGACCGACGACGATCGCTTCTCCCAGGGCGACACGAGCTATCGGTTCGTCCCACGCGAAGCACGCGATCTTGTGCTCGGTCACTGGAGTCCGAATTTCGACCGCACGGGATTCACCCTCGACCTCAATGTCGTCTACCCGATCGACCGTCTTGAGGAACTCGCCGAGCAGGGCGTGATCGGCTCGGTTGCCGATCGACACGTCAGCTTCGCCGGCAACCAACCGGACGATGTCGCCACGATCCGCATGGATTCTGGCCCAGCCGCGGCAGCGGCCCTGAAGGCCGACGGCGTCGATGTCGTGCTCCTCACCCCCGTTTGACCGCTCTGCACGCGCACCGTGAGTGTGCTCGCCCATGTCTTCGAAGCGGCTGGTATCGCCACCGTCACGCTGGCCTCGACCCTGTCGGTCGTCGAGCGGACCCGACCGCCTCGTGCACTCTGGTGCGACTTCCCCCTTGGTCGTCCCCTCGGCAAGCCACAGGATCCCGAGTTCCAGCACGACGTGCTCGCCCGTGCGTTCGCCCTGCTCGACGCCGAATCTGGCCCGGTGCTCGAGCATCATCCCGAGGTCATCGAGGCCGATGAGACACCGATGAGTTGTCAGATCCCACCGGCCTTCGACGCCGAGGCATCGGCTGCCGTGCAAGAACTCCGAGGTCTCCGCAGGGCCTGGGAGCGCTCGTTCGCCAAGCGAGGCGCCACGCAAGTCGGGCGCTCCGTCGAGGTCGACGGCATCGACGGTGCCATCGCTGCACTCGAGTCGATCGCCGCTGGCACCCCATGGAAAGACGCCGACATTCCGGGCAAGAACACGATCTCGCTCGTGCACGACATCCGCTCGTACTACGAGGAGGCAGCGATGGAACTCGTCGACGGGCCGCCACCCGCCGGCCGCGCCGCCGAGGCCTGGTTCTTCGAGGTCACCGAGGCGGGAAAGGTGGTCATGGCCGCCCGCCAGGCGATCAAGGATGCCGAAGGACCCTTCCCGGTCTGGTTCTACATGGCGCCGGGGCACCGATGAGCTCGGGAGAACTCGCCAGCATCGACGGGCGCCGCGCTCGTCGCGATCGCAACCGGGAGACGGTGGTCGACGCCATCTTGTCGCTGTACCAAGAAGGCAATGTCTCGCCGTCGCTCGACGAGATCGCCGATCGCTCGGGCGTCTCGCATCGCAGTGTCTTTCGCTACTTCCAGGATCTCGAAGAGCTGTATCGCGTCGCCATCGAACGCCATCACGCGATGTTGGAACCCCTCCTTTCGTTCGATATGGAGCCGGCCGCCGATCGCGACGAGCGCGTCGAACAGTTCGTCGACCACAGACTGGCTCTCTACGAGCGCGCGGCGCCCGTTGCCCGGGTGGGACGTATGCGCGCCCTGCAGAGCGATGTCCTGATGGACAACCTTTCGCGGAGCCGGTCGCGAATGCGGCGCCAGGCCCGCGCCCATTTCCGCGCCGACCTCGACGCGCTTCCCACCGAAGAGGCCGACGCGCTCACCAACGCCATGACCATGGTGCTGACCTTTGAGGCGATCGAGACACTGCGGTTCCACCAGCGACTCTCGAAGTCGGCGACACGAGCGGCATTGGTGGCTGCCCTGTCTCGCCTGCTCGCGCCGGAGACCTCATGACCGAACGCGTCGTCAAGACCGGCTACTCGTCGGCGTCGCCCGAGGTTGTGTGGTCGGTGCTCGGCGACTATTTCCAGCTGCACACCTGGGCGTCGGCCATCAACCACTGCAGTGCCATGACCGCTGCGCCGGCCGGACCCGACGCTCGCCGTCGGGTCGTCGTGGGATCCAACGTCCTGCTCGAGGAGGTCGTTGAGTGGGTACCGAATGAGGTGATGGCCTACGAGATCCTCGGTCTCCCCAAGGCGCTGCGCAGCGTGCAGAACCGATGGGTGCTGGCGGCCCACGGCGCCGGTACCTCGATCGAACTCACCGCCAGCATCGAACCCGGCCCTCGGCCGCCGATGAAGCTTGCTGCCAAAGCCGCCGCTCGGTTGATCGGGCGAACCAACGCGTCGCTCGTCAACGACCTCGTCGCCCGCTCCGAGAAGGAAAGTTCATGAGCCGTCCCGACCTGATCATCATCCTCACCGACGAAGAGCGCGCCGCTCCGAGCTACGAGAACGACGAGATTCGAGCCTGGCGCAACGAGCACCTGCCCGCCCGTGCCTGGTTCGCCGACAACGGTGTGAGCTTCGAGCGACACTATGTCGCCTCGACCGCGTGCGTGCCGAGTCGCCCATCGCTGCTCACCGGCCAGTACCCCGAAGTGCACGGCGTCACCCAGACCGACGGTCTCGGCAAACTCCACGACGACACCCGCATGCGGTGGCTGCGCCCGGGTGAGGTCCCCACGATCGGCAACTGGTTCCGGGCCGCCGGTTACGACACCCACTACGACGGCAAATGGCATGTCAGCCACGCCGACCTCATGAAGAACGGCAAGCCGGTGCCGACCAACTCGGGTGATGGCCACGTCTTCCCGGAGGCCGTGCAGGCGTACCTCGATGCCGACCCGCTCGGCGAGTTCGGCTTCAGCGGCTGGGTCGGGCCCGAACCCCACGGCGCCGATATCGCCAACACGGGCTACATCCGCGACCCGCTGTACGCCGACCGCACCGTCGCATGGCTCGAGGACCGGTACGCCCGCCGCGCAGCCGGCGATGAGGAAGCGCTGAAGCCGTTCCTCCTCATGTGCTGCTTCGTCAACCCGCACGACATCGTGCTGTTCCCGCGCTTCATGCGGCAGGGCAAGACCTACCCGCCGTCGATCGCCCCGCCGCCGACGATCCCGCCGTCGCCCACCGATGACGAGGATCTCTCGAGCAAGCCTGCGCTCCACAGCGCCTACCGAGACGCGTACTACTCGGGTTACGCGGTCACCCGACTCGTCAAGGGCGCGTACGAGAGAAACGCGGCCGAGTACCGGGAGCTCTACTACCGCTTCCATCACGACGTCGACGGCCCGATCGATCGGGTCCGCAAAGCCGTCACCGACAACGCCGACGATGCCGTGCTCGTGTTCAGCGCCGATCACGGCGACCTCCTCGGCTCGCACGGCGGACTGCACCAGAAGTGGTACCAGCTCTACGACGAGGCCGTCCGAGTGCCGTTCCAGATCGCTCGGGTCGGAGCCCAGGCGTCTGTCGGAGCATCGATCGAGCGCACACCGACCAGCCATATCGACCTGCTGCCGACCCTGCTCGGCTTCGCCGGTGCCGACGAGGCCGAACTCGCTGAGACGCTCACGCAGACCCACAGCGAGGTGCACCCGCTCCCCGGGCGTGATCTCAGCGGCCTGGTCGCATCGCCGGGAGACGCGCCGGAAGGCCAGCCGATCTACCTGATCACCCGCGACAACATGCTCGAAGGCGACGGTTCCGCCAGCGCGATGGCTCGTGCCCGTGGCCGGCTCGAACCGGCGTTCCCGCTGCAGATCCGGATCCCGGCCCATGCTGCGACCAACGTCGAGGGCGTCGTCGTCGAACACGAGGGCACGCTCTACAAGATCGCCCGCACCTTCGACGACCCGGCCACCTGGACCGATCCGCATGTACGCCACCTCTCGGTGCGCAGCCCGGCCGGCCCTGCGTTCCGCACCGAGCCGATTCCCGATCAGTGGGAGCTCTACGACCTCGACGCCGATCCGATCGAGGCCGTCAACCTCGCCATCGATCCGGCGCACACCGATCTGCTCACCGCGTTGCAGCAGACGCTCACCACCACCCGCAGCGAAAAGGTCCACGAACGCAACACCCCGTGGCCGTACGTCCAGCGGCCCGAACGAAAGACCCCCAAGATGAAGACACCTCCACGACCCGTCCTCCGCCTGCGCAAGGCGCTGCAGAAGGCGGGCATGCACCCCGACGACGATGTCACCGGCGTTGACCTGTCGGGTGTCGTCGGGCGCAGAGCGCTTGTCGTGGCCACCAACCACGGCACCCTCAAGCCCGGGAAGGCCACGGGGGTGTTCGGCTCCGAACTCACCGTGCCGTACTACGCCTTCCTCGACGCCGGCATGGAGGTCGACGTGGCGTCACCTCGCGGGGGCGACATTCCGTTCGACCCGACATCGTTCCGCCCCCCGATTCGCACCACCGAAGACGACCGTTACCTCGACGACCCGGTCCTGCAGGACCTCTGCGAGAACTCGCTCGCCATCGGCGATCTCGACATGTCAACGTACGACATCGTCTTCTTCGCCGGCGGTTGGGGTGCGGCCTGGGATCTCGGCCGTTCCGAGGTCGTCGGCGAGCAAGCCTCGGCCGCGATCGCCAACGACGCGGTCATCGGTGGCGTGTGCCACGGACCGCTCGGACTTCTTCAGGCCACGAACCCCGACGGCACCTTGTTCGTCGAAGGACGTCGCCTCACCGCCGTCACCGACCGTCAGGTAAAGCAACTCGGCATCAGCCACACCCCGCAGCACCCGGAGCGGGAGCTGCGCAACGCCGGGGCGTTGTACGAGTCGACCCGCCACAAGCGCCGCGATGCCTTCGCCAACCATGTCGTGGTCGACGGCGACCTCATCACTGGTCAGAACCAGAACGCCGGACCGATGGTCGCTCGCGAGATGATGCAGCGGGTGATCGCCAAGCTCAACGACAAGGTCGGCGCCGAAGGTTAGGCCTCAGGCTCGGCGAGGAGCCGGCCTGCGAACTCGAAGGTGTGCGCCGGGCTCACCATCGCGTGCTGGCTGCCTGCATGCAGGTCGCGAAAGCAGCGCTGGAAGGGCCCGTCGCGCAGCGCGGTCGTGCCGATGTGCAGGTAGAGATCCTGCACGACGCGGCACGCACGCTGGGTGAGGAAGGTCGTCGACTGGCGAACGTCGTTGTCGATCGCCGGGTCGATGCCGCCGCCGGCGATGGCGTGCTGCTCGGCTCGGTGGAACGCGTCGCGAATCCACAGCTCGCCGGACTGGAGTGTCGATTCGGCCATCGCCAGGTCGTACTGGAAACGGGGATCGTCGGCGAGTGTGGTCTTGCCGGTCATGCGCTGCTTTGAGCGGGCGATGAGGGCCGCCTCGTCGATCGCTCTCCGCAGGACACCAAGCACCCAACCGGCATGGCCGACCTCGGTGAGACACAACACACCGAGGTCGTACATCGGGCCACCCCGATGACGGGTGTGGCCACCGAAGCTGAAGGTCCGGTCGGCCGGGACGGTCGAGTCGATCGAGTAGTCGTAGCTGGCGGTCGCCCGGAGCCCGAGGACGTCCCAGTTGCCGGTGATGTTGGCTTCCTCTTTGGGAACGACGGCGAACATGTAGTCGGCCGGAGTGCCGTCGGTCGGGGCGGTGAACGAACCGCAGCCGACCCAGTCGGCGTGCTCGATGCCGCTCCCGAAGTTGTACGAGCCGGTGATGGCGTACGTGTCGCCGTCGGGCACGGCCACGCCGTTTGGGGCGAACTGGCCGGCCACCAGCGGCGACGGGCCGTCACCGAATGCCTGCTGGACGAACGAATCGGGGCAGAACGCCGAGAAGTAGGCGGCAGCAGTTGACGATGCCATGACGACCCAACCGGTCGAGCCGTCCGCTCGGGCCAGTTCCTTGAAGACGTCGAGGCTCTCGCCGATCGTCAGCTCGGCGCCACCGGCATCCCGGGTGATCATCGTCCCGTACAACCCGGCGTCTCGGCACAGAGCCACGGCGCGATCGGTCATCGGAGTGCCGGCTTCCTCGGCGATCGCGGCCTCGGCGTCGAGGGTTTCGAACAGATCGCGGGCAGCGTCGAGCAGGGTAGTCATGGGCCAATTGTGACAAGTGGGCGCTGGAGTCGCACAATTCAGCCATGTCCGACGCCTCGACGACCTTCTTCACCGACGAGATCGCTGCGCACGATGCCTACAAGCTGTGCTCGGGCCTGATCGTTCCGCGGCCCATCGGGTGGATCGGCTCGCTCTCGGCCGAAGGCATCGCCAACCTTGCGCCCTATTCGTTCTTCAACCTGATTGGCAACGACCCGATGCACGTTGCCTTCTCTCCCGGTTCGGTCGGCGGCGGTGACAAGGACTCGCTCGCCAACGTGAAGCAGGTACCGGAGTTCACGGTCAACATCGTCACGGCCGAGACCGTCGCGGCGATGAACGACACCGCTGCGACACTGCCGCCCGAGGAGGACGAATTCGAACACGCCGGGTTGACCAAGCTGGCGTCGGAACGCATCCGTCCGCCTCGCGTTGCGGAGGCGACCGCCACGATGGAGTGCGTCGTCGTCGACATCGTGCACGTCGGTCGCGCCGGAGGTGGCAACGACCTCGTCATCGGTGAAGTTGTCGTGGTGCACGTTGCCGATCGAGTCCTCGACGGCACTCGCATCGACCAGTCCGAACTGCGGGCGGTCGGCCGCCACGCCGGCAACTGGTACTCCCACGCCACCGACCTGTTCGACCTCACCCGACCGGCCTGATGGCGATCAGCACGGAGGATCTCGCTGGGTCGTATCCCATCGCCGTCGGGGTGGCGACGGCGGAGCAATGGCCGACCGAGCCCGGCGAGGGTGTCGACTGTGCCGCACTCATGTGCGAGGCCGCTCGTGCTGCGGTCGTCGACACCGGCAGCGCCTCGATCGCCTCGATGGTCGACCTCGTGCTGGCGACGCAGGGCCTGTCGATGCTCACCGACGCCGCCGGCCGAGTGGCCCGTGCCGTCGGTGCTCCCGATGCGCAGGTCGTCACCTACCAGGTCGGGATTCCCCAACAGGCGCTCATCAATCGGGCGATCGAGGCCGTCCTCGACGGATCGGCCCGCGCGGCGCTGATCGTCGGCGGCGAGACCAAGCGGCGTGACGATCTTGCCCGTCGGGCGGGAGTCGAGTTGCCGCCGCTCGATGTGTTCGAGCGCGGTGACGACGAACTGATCGCACCCAAGGGTGAGATTGTCGCCCGCCCCGAGATCGAGATCGGCGCAGTCGCCCCCGTGCAGCAGTACGCGCTCATCGACTCGGCTCGGCGAGCGGCGGCGGGGTGGACCCTCGATGAGCACCGGGACGACATCGCTGCCGTGTGGGAATCGTTCAACGAGGTCGCACGCACCAATCCGAAGGCGGCCTTCCCGGAAGCTCGGTCGGCGGCATGGATCCGTGAACCCGGCGAAGCCAACCGAATGCTCGCGTTCCCGTACAACAAGTGGCACAACAGTCAGTGGGGGGTCGATCAGGCTGCCGCGATTCTCATCACGTCGACCGCCACCGCAGAACTGGCCGGAATCGCACCTGATCGTTCCGTCTATCCGCTCGTTGCGCTCGAGTCGTCGCAGTCGCTGTCGCTCAGCCGTCGGGCCGACCTGCATCGATGGCCGGCGATGGGTGTGCTCGGTCGAGCGGCCGAGGCGCAGCTGGGTGAGCCGCTCGCCGCAATCGAACACGTCGAGCTCTACTCGTGTTTCCCGGCCGCCGTCCGGGTGCAGCAGGCCGAACTCGGACTCGACCCCGATGCGACGGCCACCATCACGGGTGGGATGCCGTTTGCCGGTGGCCCATTCAACAACTTCGTCTTCCAAGCCACGGTCGCGATGGTCGAGCGCCTGCGTGAGCGGCGGGGGGAGCGGGGCTTGGTCACCGCCGTCAGTGGGCTCCTCACCAAGCCGGGCCTCACCGTGTGGGGAACAGACCCCAGCGTTCGATGCACGCCATCCGATCTCGTCGCCGACGCCCAAGCCTCGACCGATGTCGCGCCGCTCGACGAGGACCCGCACGGTGCAGGGGTGATCGCCACCTACACGACCGCCGGCCCCCGGGTTGCCGCGATCATCGATCTCGAGAGCGGGAAGCGGGCCGTCGCCGCATGCGATGACGAGGCGTTGGCCGCTCGTGCCACGCAGGAGGACCTGATCGGCACCCGGGTTGCGGTCGAGGGCCGAACGTTCACGATCTGACGCTCAGTTCCGCGGGAAATCACGATCCCGTCGAGTTCGACCCGATGCCGGCGCAGTCGCATGGTGGCGATCAACCAGCCGTCGGTGGTGCGTCGGTAGGTCTCCTCGTACCAGCCGGATCCGACGAGGGTGGCCCCGCCGGGGAACCAGATCCGGTCGTCCATCGCCCAGATGCCGCTGGCGGTGTCGCCGTCGACGGTGATCTCGGCCTGCCCACCGCGGTGCACCGTTGTCGCCGTGCCGAGCAACGACTCGATCATCGGAAGGTAGATCTCGGTTCCCGTGTAGCGGCCGTCGGCAGCATCGTCGGTCACGTCGATCTCGACATCGTCAGCAAAGACCTGTCGATACCCAGACCAGTCCTTCTGGTCGAGGGTGCGGAAGTACCGCGCCTTGAGTTGCCGGATCGCTTCGATGTCGTCCGCGGGCGCGGCGGTCACCGGAGCGCCGTCACGGTGTTGCGTCGATCTCGACAACCGATCGGAGCACCTCGCCCCGCTCCATCTTGTGGAAGGCCTCCTCGACACCATCGAGGGCGATGATCTCCGAGACGAAGGCGTCGAGATCGAGACGGCCCTGTTGGTAGAGATCGATCAGCATCGGAAAGTCGCGACTCGGAAGGCAGTCGCCGTACCAACTCGACTTGAGCGCACCGCCTCGACCGAAGACGTCGAGGAACGGAAGCGTCAGCTCCATGTCGGGCCGAGGAACACCGACGAGCACGACGGTGCCAGCGAGGTCGCGGGCCTCGAAGCACTGCGCATAGACCTCAGGCAGCCCGATCGCCTCGATCGCGACATCGACACCGTGGCCACCGGTGAGTTCGCGGATCTTCTCGACCGGATCCTCGGTGGTGGAGTTGATCGTGTGCGTCGCACCGAAACCGGTGGCCCACTCGAGCTTCTGGTCGTCGATGTCGACGGCGATGATGATCGACGCACCTGCGAGCTTCGAACCGGCAATGGCTGCGTCGCCGACGCCGCCACAACCGAAGACGGCGACGCTGTCGCCGCGGCCGACGCCGCCGGTGTTGATCGCGGCGCCGATCCCAGCCATCACGCCGCAGCCGAGCAGGCCGGCGGCGGCCGGGCGCGTCCCGGGATCGACCTTGGTGCACTGGCCGGCAGCGACCAGGGTCTTCTCGGCGAAGGCACCGATGCCGAGCGCCGGCGACAGCTCGGTTCCGTCCTCGAGTGTCATCTTCTGGGTGGCGTTGTGGGTGTCGAAGCAGATCTGTGGCTTGCCCTTGCGGCAGCTGCGGCATGTGCCGCACACAGCACGCCAGTTGAGGATCACGAAGTCGCCGGGCTCGACCTCGGTCACACCCTCGCCGACAGCTTCGACGACGCCACTGGCCTCGTGGCCGAGCAGGAACGGGAACTCGTCGTTGATGCCGCCCTCGCGGTAGTGCAGATCGGTGTGGCAGACCCCGCATGCCTGGATGGCGACAACAGCTTCCCCCGGGCCCGGGTCGGGGATGATGATGTTCTCGATGGTCACCGGAGCGTCCTGCTCCATGGCGATGACGCCCTTCACGGTCTGCGGCACGGGATCCCCCTGTGGTGTTCGTCTTCGGAACGGTCGGAGGCTAGACGAAGAATCGTCGCCGGTGAGGGGGAGTGATGCTCAGGTGACCAGCGGTCGGAGGTCGCCCCAGTCGCCGGCTACCAGGCCCAGGAACTCGCTGCGGTCGGCGGCGGCGATGTCCGCCCAGCCGAGTCGGTCGATCTCGGCGACGATCTCGTCGTACCGGTCAAAGACGACGGTGTTGGTCGGATCGAGCCCGGTGACGATCGCCAGGCCGGTCGGCTCGACATCGGCGACGACAACCTGCAGGTCGGGTCGGAAACGACGAAGGGCGACGACGGTCTTCCAGACATCGCCCGACCAGACCGCCGTTGTGCGCTCTCTCGCAGCCGTGATCTCGTCGATCGGATTGCAGTCGTGGATGAGAATCACGCCGTCAGGGGAGCTGTGGCGTTCCAGATTCGCGACGTCGCGCAGCGTCTGCTCCCACCAGTGCAGCCCGTCGGCGAAGGCAAGGTCGATCGTCGCTCCGCCCAGAGCCCCGGGATCGGCGAAAAAGTCGTCGCTGGTCTGGGCGACGATTGTCGTATTTGGCGGAGGTTCGGCCACCTTTGGCTCGGGATCGACCCCGACGATGCGGGTGCCGGGTTGGACGAACGCCAGCGAGTGGCCCTCGTGCACCCCGATCTCGACGTACAGCGAGGGCTGCCGCAGCTCGTGGATCCGGCGGAGCAGCCCGTAGTAGGTGGAGATCGGCTCGCGCATCGCGGCCGAGGCTACGGCCTCAGAGACGACGACCGAACGCCATCGACGGGTTGTCGGGAATCTCGTCGAGCGGCGTGGCGATCTCGTCGACCGTCGGGCCGAGCTCCAACGCAGCCATGGGCTCGATGTCGAGGCCGTAGAGCTTGGCGGCGGTGCCGCCGAAGAGCTCGTGGAGATCCGCCGGCTCCCAGTCGTGGAAGACATGACGCAACGACGCCACCGAGTCGGGGTAGGTCCCCTCGCGATGCGGATAGTCCGAGCCCCACATCACGTTGCCCACACCGAGCTCCTTGATGGCCTCGGCCTCGTCTCTCGACGGAAAGCTCGCACCCATGGTGCAGTTCGTGTCGAAGTAGCTCGACGGTGAACGTTCGAGCGAGTTGCCGTCCATGCGCAGCTCACCGACGCCGCCGTTGTTGAAGGCCCACCAGACGCCGTCCATCTTCTTGAGCGTCTCGGGCACCCAGCCGGTGCGTTGCTCGGTCATCACGAACTGCAGGTTCGGGAACCGTTCGAAAACGCCGGAGAGGATCACGTGCCAGAGGCTGCGGTTCGCGAAGAACGGCACCTCCATGATCATCAGGAAGTTCTTGATCTTGGCGGTGCTGTAGTCGGGCACACCGGCACCGCCGTGCTGGTTGACCGACAGGCCGGTCTCCTCGCACGCCCGCCAGATGGGGTCGTACTCGTCGCTCCACAGCTTCGGGACGTCAGCGTCGGGCGGGATCGCCGGGAAGAGAATGCCCTTCAGGCCGTGCTCGGCGGCCCAGTGGATCTCCATGACCGATGCTTCGACATCGTTCGGGAAAACCTGGGCGAGGCCGGCGCGGCGACCCGGGAGGTCCTCGCACCACTCGGCGAGCCACCGGTTGTGGGCCCGCAGCCCGGCCCAACGCTGATCGAGCTCCTCAGCGGTGCGGGGAGGTCCGGACACGAGGAGGCCCGAGGGGAAGAACGGCGGGATGGTGTTCGGGAACACGATTTCGCCGGCGAGGCCGTCGGCCTCGAGTTGGCGCTGACGCACCTCGTTGTCCCAGTTGCGGATCTTCGACTCGTCGGTGAGGTCCTCCCACGGGTTCGAGAAGTCGGCGGCCCAGGCGTCGAAGTCGTCGTGGTACGAGGACTCGAGATAGTCGCGGTACGTGTGGAGGTCGGCGCCGGCGTGGCAATCGGCCGAGACGAGGGTGTAGCGATCGGTCATGGGCGAGAGCGTACGGCCTGGCCGAACCTTCCGCCGGATCGGGCGATCGACGGGTCAGGCCCGCAGCACGCCACCGCCATCGGCCCCGATCGTCTGACCGAGGAGGTACTTACGGCTCGAATGGACCCCTGCCCATCTGGTCGCGCACGGTGACGACCTCGGGGTTGGTGAGGCTCCGGCGCTGCCAGTTGGCGCCGTCGACCACGAGTGTGTGGCCGGAGATGAAGCGGGCGAAGGGGGAAGCGAGGAATGTCGCCGCCCAGCCGAGTTCTTGGCGTTGGCCGACCCGCAATGCGGGTTGGGTCGCATCCTTGTCGTGGGTGCGGACGAGGTTGCCCTGGATGTCGTCGGTCATGTCCTCGTGGGGCATCAGGCCGGGGACGAGTCCGTTGACCTGGATTCCGTACGGGCCCCACTCGACGGCGAGGGTCTCGACCATGTTCTTGACGCCGGCCTTTGCGGCGGCGCTGTGGGCGAAACCGGGACCACCGGTCCAGGCGTACGACGCCCCGACATTGATGATCGAGGCGGGCGTCTCGGCGGCGAGGTGTCGCCGCCCGAATTCTCGGGCGACGAAGAAGGTGCCGTTGAGGGTGATGTCGACGACGGTGCGCCACGCGTTGGGCGACATGTCCTCGGCCGGGACCGGGAAGTTGGCGGCGGCGTTGTTGATCAAAACACTCGGCATCCCGAATGCGGCCTCGGCGGCATCGAATGCCGTCGTGATCGATTCAGGGTCGCGGATGTCGCATTCGACCGTCGTGACCCGGGCGCCGAGGTCGGTCATGGCCTGTTCGCCAGCCTCGAGGTGTTCGGGCTTCCGCGACGCGATGACGATGTCGGCCCCGAGGCGGGCGAACTCCGAGGCGATCGCTTTCCCGAGGCCGGTTCCGCCGCCGGTGACGAACACGCTCGTGCCCTCGAAGGTGCCGGCCGGCAGGGCGCTGGTCCCGACCGGTGGTGGGGCCGGCAGACCGGGGAACGCAGGCATCACGACCCCCGGTAGTTCGGTTCGCGTTCCTCGGCTCGGGCGGCGCGGAACTCGGCGAAGTCCTCTGACTTGTTCAGGAACGTCTGGTAGATCAGCTCGTCTTCCATCGAGGTGCGGATCTGTGGGCGGCTCAGATGGGCGATGACCTTGCGGGCCAGCTTCACCGTCACGGCGGGCGACGCGGCGATCTTCTCGGCCATCTCGTGCGCCGTTGCGTCGAGCTCATCGTTCGGTACGACCCGGCTCACGATCCCGTGTGACAACGCCTCGTCAGCCGAGAGACGGCGGCCGGTCAGCACCATGTCGCTCACGAGTCCGTGGCCGCACATCTCGTACAGCACCCCCATGCCACCGGTGTCGGGGATGACGCCGTGACCGAGTTCGGGGAGCATGAAGCGAGCGTCCACCGCCGCAACGCGGACGTCGCACAGCAGTGCTCGTTGGAACGAGCCGCCGATCGCCCACCCCTGGATCGCCACGATGATGGGCGCCTCGATCGACCAGATCTTCTGGATGCCCGCATGGCCTCGGCTCATCAGCTCGTGATGGGTCATCTCGGTCACGTTGGTGCCGATCGCCGACACGTCGCGGCCAGACGACCAGCTCTTCCCCTCGCCTCGCCACACGATCGCTCGGACCGTCGGGGTCGCCGCCAGTTCGTCGAAGATCGCAAACAGCTGGGCGTCCATTTCGTCGTCGAACGCATTGTGTTTGTCGACGTTGCGGTTCGTGATCGTTGCGATCGAACCGTTGACGTCGAGCGTGATCTTGTCGGTCATTCGGCCTCCCCCTCGGCAGGCCGATCGTAGATGCCTTCTGGACACGGCACCGCATGGCGGTTCGTCGTCGGGCGTCGCCCCGCAGCCGGTGGCGACGCCTGCCAGCCTCAGGACCTGCGCCAGTAGACCCCGGTCCAGTCGACCTCGACGATCTCGTCGGTGATCCCGTGCTGCGCTCGGAAGTCGTCGACGGCCTTTCGGCAGGGTTCCCAGGCGCCGTAGTCGTCGACGATGACGAAGCCACCGGGGGAGACCTTCTCGTAGAGCGGCACGAGTGCGTCCATCGTCGACTCGTAGAGGTCTCCGTCGAGACGCAGGACGGCGAGCTGCTCGATCGGCGCCATCGGCAGGGTGTCGGCGAACCATCCCTCCAGGAAGCGCACCTGATCGTCGAGCAGGCCGTACCGGTCGAAGTTCGCCCGCACCTGCTCGGCTCCGACCATGAGGGTCGAGACACCGGACATGTCATGTCCAGCATCGTCCGGGTACGCCTCGACGTTCGGCGCCGGAAGTCCCTCGAACGAGTCCGCAACCCAGACGCGCCGTTCGGTGTCCTCCCAGGCCTCGAGCATGCCGCGCATGAGAATGGTCACGCCGCCTCGCCAGACGCCGGTCTCGATCAGATCGCCCGGTATGCCTTCATTGAGCACGGTCTCGACCGCCGATCGTACGTTCTCGAGCCGCCGGCGACCGACCATCGTCTCCGCTGTCGGCGGCCAGTCGCGCCCTTCTCCACGAAGCGCAGCCTCGTTGCAGGTCGGCGGGTCGCCACCCGTGCGGGTGAGGCGCCAACCATGGGTCCGCAGGGCCGCGTTCACCTCGTCGGGTGTGCCGGGTCCGGGCCACGTCGACAGGTCGATGTCGTGGGTCTCTTCGTCGAGGAACAACTCGCGGGTGAGGCACCCCATGAGCAGGTCGACGTATCGGTCTCGCGCGGACATGGTGCAAGAGCCTACGGCCCGGTACCTTCGGGCCTCATGGATCCGACGTACACCGAAGAAGCCGAGGCCTTCCGCACTCGCATCAAGGACTTCCTCGACGCCAACCTCCCGCCTGGCTGGGCTGGTTACGGCGCGATGTCCGTGGAGGAGGCCTTCGAGTGGACCGCTGATTGGCGACAGAAGCTTGCCGCCAACGGCCTGCTTGCCCCGTCGTGGCCAGCCGAATACGGCGGCGGTGGCATGTCGGAACTCGAGCAGGTGATCCTCGCCGAGGAGTTCGAAAAGGCCGGTGCCCCGACCGGCGCCGGCAACGACGCGTTCTCGATCCAGATGGTCGGCAACACGATCCTGCACTGGGGTACCGAGGAGCAGAAAGCGCACTTCCTGCCGCGCATCATCAGCGGCGAGGACGTCTGGTGCCAGGGCTACTCGGAGCCCGACGCGGGCTCCGACCTCGGCGGGCTTGGTTGCAAGGCCGTCCTCGACGGTGACGAGTGGGTCATCAACGGTCAGAAGATCTGGACCTCTGCCGGGCAGTACGCCAACTGGATCTTCGTGTTGTGCCGCACCGACCCCGATGCCCCGAAGCATCGTGGTATCTCGTTCCTCCTGTGCCCGATGGAGCAGCCCGGCGTCGAGGTCCGCCCGATCACGATGATCTCCGGCGACGACGAGTTCAACGAGACGTTCTTCACCGATGCCCGCACCCACAAGGACAACGTCATCGGTGGGGTCAACGCTGGCTGGGCCGTCGCCATGACTCTGCTCGGCTATGAGCGCGGCGAAGCAGCCGCCACCCAACCGATCATGTTCAAGGCTGAGTGGGAGAAGCTGGCGGCGAAGGCCCAGGAGACCGGCGCCAACACCCATCCGGTCCTGCGCGATCGCCTCGCCTCGACCTACATCGAGGTCGAGATCATGCGCTATCTCGGCATGGGCACCCTGACCCGCTTCCTCGGTGGAGCTCAGCCCGGGCCGGCTGAGTCGGCCTTCAAGCTCTACTGGTCCGAGTACCACAAGCGTCTGACTGAATTGGCCCTCGATGTGATCGGCCCCGACGCGATGATCGCCGAACCGAGCGCCAAGAAGGCGTTCCACTCCGACGCGCCGGGGTCACCGAACGACCCAGGTTCATGGCTCGGAGCGTTCTACAACGCCCGTGCCGGCACGATCTACGCTGGCACCAGCCAGGTCCAGCGCAACATCCTTGGCGAGATGGTGTTGGGTCTGCCCAAGGAACCCAAGCCGCAGGCCTCGGCCTCCTAGGGTGCACGGATGACCGACACCGCACCCCAGCCCATGGTCCCGATGCACGGACTCACCGAAGCACTGCACCTCGGTGAGGACGACACCCCCTGGGTCTATGCCGGCGACCTCGGCATCAAGCTGCTCCACGTCGACCTCAACCAGGGCCTCTGGATTCTTCGGAACCGCTTCCCGGCGGGGTACCGAGTGCAGCGGCACTACCACACGGGTCCCGTCTACGCCCTGACGCTGGCGGGCTCGTGGGGGTATGAGGAGTACCCGGAGTATCTCAACCGGCCTGGTTCGTACCTGTACGAACCGGCCCATTCGGTCCACACGCTGGTCGTGCCCGAAGACAACGACGGCGAGACCGACGTGTGGTTCGCCATCCACGGCGCCAACGTCAACGTCGACGACGACGGCCAGGTCACGGGCGTGACCGACGCGCAGTCGATCCTGCAGGCCTGGAACGGTCTGTGCGCGATGAACGGCGTCGACGGTTCGAAGACCGTCGTCGTCGGCGCGCCGGGCTGATCAGCGCGTCGACACGTGGCGGTGCCACCGCCTCGTCACACGGCGTTGCTACGTTCGGCCTGATGCCTGCGAAGAAGACCAGCACCTCGGGCTACGACGCCGACGCCATCCAGACCCTCGAAGGGTTGGAGGCCGTTCGCAAGCGGCCGGGAATGTACATCGGAGGTACCGGCTCCGACGGTCTCATGCACCTCGTCTGGGAGCTGATCGACAATGCCGTCGACGAGGCATCGGCTGGCTTCGCCGACAAGGTCGACATTACCTTGCACCGTGACCGGTCGATCGAGGTCGCCGACAACGGGCGAGGCATTCCGATCGATCTGCACGCCCGCAAGAAGGTCTCTGCGCTCGAGGTTGTGTTCACCGAGCTTCACGCCGGCGGCAAGTTCGGCGGCGGCGCCTACTCGTCGTCGGGTGGTCTGCACGGGGTCGGCGCCTCGGTCGTCAACGCACTCGCGCAAAAGCTCGTGGCGGAAGTCGATCGCGACGGCGCCACCCATGTTCTCGGTTTCAACGAGCGCGTCGCTGGGCAGTTCGCCAACGGTTCGACCGGCACCGGCCGCTTCTCAAAGGGTCATGCGCTGGTCAAGGCCAAGCGCATCTCCAAGAACAAGACCGGCACGCGGGTGCGCTTCTGGCCCGACGTCGAAATCTTCGATCCCGACGCCGTCATCGACGTCGAAGAGATTTGTCGGCGCGCCACCCAGGCTTGCTTCCTGGTGCCCGGCATGAAGGTCACCGTCACCGACAAGCGCAGTGCGTCAGGGGCGGGCGAGAGCCCCCGACTCGGTGAGCCGTTCTCGTTCGTGAGCCGCGGTGGGCTCGCCGACCTCGTCGAGCACCTGTCGACCGGTGCCCCGGTCAATCAGATCATCACGTGCAGCGGGATCGACACGTTCACCGAGAAGGTTCCGGTCGACGGCAAGATGACCGACGTCGAGCGCGAGTGCCGTGTCGATGTCGCCCTGCGGTGGACGGCTGGCTACGGCACCGAGATCGTGTCCTTCGTCAACACGATCCCCACCAGCCAGGGTGGCACCCATCAGGCCGGCTTCGACAAGGCGCTCACGCAGGCGGTCAACAATGTCGTCCTGAAGGACAACCGCAAGCTGGCGAAGCTCAAGAAGGAAGACAAGCACAAGGCGGTCAAGGACGATGTCCAGGAAGGTCTCGTCGCCGCCATCAAGGTCACCTTCCCCGAGCCGCAGTTCCGCGGTCAGACCAAGCAGGAGCTCGGTACGCCGGCGATCGAGTCGATCGTGCGTCGCATCGCCTACGAGCAGCTCAAGGAGTGGTTCGAGCCGGGCGGGGGTCCGCGCAGCCATGTCAAGGCGATCGCCGACAAGCTCGCCACCGCGATTCAGAACCGGGTGGCGTCCAAGCAGGTCCTCGAGAACAAGCGCAAGGCCGCGAAGCTCGGCTCGACCGGCATGCCCGAGAAGCTGGCCGACTGTCGCACGCACGGCCCCGACTCCGAGATCATCCTGGTCGAGGGCGACTCCGCCGCCGGTCCAGCCAAGCGAGGGCGCAACTCCGAAACCATGGCGATCCTGCCGCTGCGGGGCAAGGTGGTCAATGCGGCCAAGGCCAGCCAGAAGCAGGTCCTCGACAATGCCGAGGCCCAGGCCCTGTTCACGTCCGTCGGCGCCGGTGCCGGCCGCGACTTCAACCTCGACGACAGCCGTTACGGCCGCATCGTGATCCTGTGTGATGCCGATGTCGATGGCAGTCACATCCGTTGTCTGCTGCTCACCTTGATCCACGAGTACATGAAGCCGATGCTCGAGGCGGGCAACGTGTACGCCGCGCAGCCACCGCTCTACACCACCAAGGTCGGCGATCAGATCTACCGGGTGTACACCGACGAAGAGCGCGAGGCCGTCACCGACGAGCTCTGCAAGGGCAACCGCAAGCGCGAGAACATCAAGTGGCAGCGCTTCAAGGGGCTCGGCGAGATGAACGTCGACGAACTCCGCCACTGTGCACTCGATCCCGCCACCCGCACCCTGAAACGCCTCACGATGGACGACGCCAAGCAGGCCAAAGAGGCGGCGAAGATGTTCGATGTCCTGATGGGCAATGATGTCGGTGTGCGGCGCGATTTCCTCGTGAAGAATTCAGCGCTGGTCGATACCTCGACCCTCGACGTCTGAGCGTCAGCGGCGGGTGAAGGTCCCGCCGAGATCGGCCCCCTCGAAGCCCTCCGGAGCCTGACCTCGGGTGGCGTAGAGATAGAGCGCGGCCTTGAAGATGCCGCCGAGCGCGCTGACCACGGTGAGGACGAGCGCAATCCACACGGCGGCGATGATGAAGGCGACCACGAGGAACGCCGTGACGTTCAGCGCGGCGGCGATCGCAATCAGCACGATCGCCGGGATCACGGCGACGAAGCCGACCAGGCCGAACCCGACCTGCGAGGCGAGGTTCTCGCCCCAGGTCTGACGGAGGAGGCCGGCCGACGACTTGAAGCCGTCGATCGGCCCCTTGTTGTCGATGACGATCGCCGGGATGGTGAGGAACGATGCCACGTTCCAGGCGAGATCGATACCGCCGAGGATGAAGTGGCCGACGGCACCGGCTCGCTCGCGCAGCGCCTGGATGATCATGCCGACGGTGGCGGTGAGCAGCGCCCAGGGCACGAGGCCGGGAATCCGCTGGGTTGCCCTGCCGATGGCGCTACCGACGGTTGGGTCGCCGCCGCTCATGCGCTCGTGGGCGCCGGCGACGAGGGCTCCGGTGAAGAACACGCTGACGACCGTGGCGGCGAGCGAGCCGAGCACGAACAGGATCAACGACAGGGCGGGAAGGGCTTGTTCCTCGCCTGTAGCCGCTGCACCGGCGCTCTCCTCGGGGAGTGCCAGGACGCCGGGGATGACGAAGATGGCGAGCACGAGTGCCGCGCCGAGGAAGCTGAGGACGGGGAGGACGACCAGTTCACGGTCCTTCTGGAGCACGCCCCAGGAGGTCTTGGCCAGTTCGATGGTGTTTCGGATGCGACCCATGGCGTGCAGGGTAGTCGCCGATGTCCGCTCCGCTGCCGCCTACAGGGAGAAGTCGATGAGGCCGCGAATGATCTCGCCGTCGTGGAGTGCCCGGTAGCCCTCGTTGATGTCTTCCAGGGCGTACTTCTGCGTGACGAGTTCGTCGAGCTTGAGCTTTCCCTGGTCATAGAGACGCAGGAGCTTCGGGATGTCGGCGCGTGGGTTGCAGTAGCCGTAGATCGAGCCGTGCAGGTGCTTGCCACTCATGGCGAAATCGACGGTGTTGAGGCTGATGTCGTTCTGCATCATGTTGCTCAGCGAGGTGAGGGTCAGGCTGCCGCCCTTGCCCACCATGCCCATCGCCGGGGCGAAGAGATCGGAGGTGGCATCGCCGACCGTGATGATGACCTGATTGGCGCCGCGCCCCCAGGACAGTTCCTGCACAAGTGGCGTGGCCTCCTCGATCGAGGCGACGGCGTGGGTGGCTCCCATCGTCTGCGCGAATTCACGCTTCATCTCGATTGGGTCGACGGCGATGACGTTGGCCGCCCCGGCCATCGCCGCGCCCTGGACGGCGTTGACGCCGATACCGCCGGTGCCGACCACGACCACGGTGTCGCCGGCGGAGACATCGGCGACGTTGACGGCCGACCCCCAGCCCGTGGCGACACCGCACGAGCACAGCGAGACCGCTTCGAGGGGGTACCAGTCGCCGACAGGGACGACAGAATTTTCGTGGACGACGGCGTATTCGGAGAAGGTGCCGATGCCCGACATGGCCTTCACCGGGCCGCGTTCGCCGAAGAACTTGTCGCTGCCGGCCATGATCTCCGCGCCGTTGTCGCAGAGGTACTGCATGCCGCTTGCGCAGGACGGGCAGCGGCCGCACGACGGGATGAACGAGGCGGCGACATGATCACCGGGTTTGAAGCCTCGCACGCGGTCGCCGACCGCCTCGACGACTCCGGCTCCCTCGTGGCCGCACACCATCGGGAGGGCGGCGTCGGTGAAGTCGCCCATTCGGATGTGCTCGTCGGAGTGGCACAGCCCGGCGAAACTCATCTTGACGAGCATCTCCTCGGGGCCGGGGTCGTTGATCTCGAACTCCTCGACCTGCCACGGGGCGTTGACTTCGTAGGCGACGGCGGCACGTGTCTTCATGGCGCAGAAGCTAGGTGGAGAAGCGTGCCCGTGTCACACCAGTGGGGTAGAACGACGGCATGGACCCGGTGAGCGACAGTTCCGAGCGGGCGGTACCGACGCCGCCACGGCGCTTGTCGCCGTCGGGCGCCGGCACGTTCGAGCAATGTCCTCGCCGTTGGCGAATGCGCTATGTCGAGCGCCTTCCGGATCCGCCGGGGGAGGCGGCGCTTGCGGGTTCGTTCGCCCATCGTGTGCTCGAGTTGCTCATGCAGCGCGACCCGCATGAGCGCACGGTGGAGGTGGCCAAGGCCATCGCTCGTGCCGAGTGGCCTAGCGTCGAGGCCGACCATGATTTTCGGGCGCTCGGCTTCGACGAAGCCGGCAGCAAGCACTTCCGGTGGAAAGCCTGGCAGGCCATCGAGGGGCTTTGGGCGCTCGAGGATCCGAAAGCCGTCGAGGTTCGAGCCACGGAGCACGGCGTTGAGGCCGATCTGGGCGGTGTGCCGTTCCGCGGCATCGTCGATCGCCTCGATGAAGAGGGCGACGGGCTGGTCGTCACCGACTACAAGTCCGGGAAGGCCCCGTCGGCCCGGTTCCGTCGTGGGCGCCTCGACCAGGTGCTGCTCTATGCCGCTGCGGTCGAGCAGGCGACGGGAGAGATGCCGGTGCACGCCCGGCTGTTGTACCTCGGTCAGCGGCCCGTCGGGATCAAGGTCACCCGCGAAGAGATCGACAGTGTTGTCGACAAGCTCGCCGGCACCTGGGCGGCGATCAACACGGCGTGCGACATCGACGAGTTCGAACCCCGAACGGGTCCGCTGTGTGGCTGGTGCCCCTACGTTGAACGGTGCCCCGAAGGCACCAAGGAGGTCGCGAAGCGGCAGGCAAAGAACGACGCCGACGCTGCCGCGATGCGTACCGGTGACGAATGGATGGTCAGCTGATCACTCAGCGACGGTCGAGCGGCGGTGGCGCTTCCACAACCACCGCAGCGTCACCAGCCCAATGATCGCTCCTACCGCTGCGCCCATGCCGGTGCTGAGTACCCACGAGTCCGGCACGGGATCGGCCGGTGTCGGCGTGACGCCAGGGCCCGGTGGAGGGTCCTCGACGGTTGGCGCGACAGCGGGCCCCGTCGATTCATTGCCAAGCAGGGCATCGACGGGAGCCGGGTCCTTTTCGGTGGGCTTGGGTCGGCGTCGGTTCGCCTGAGGGTCGTAGGCCATGGCGTGGTCAGTGTAGATCGGTTCGACGATCGGCGATGTCGGGCACGACCGCTGCGAAGAGCGTGTCGATCTCGGCGGCGGCCTCGGCGGCGCCGGGCCGCGGTCCCAGCGCATGGATCGGCAGCGACGCCGCCGATGCCTCGGGAATCGCAGCGCGAAGGTGCACCGGCGGCAGCACGAGGTCGCCGTGTTCGTCGCGCAGTTGCTGGTCCCAGTATTTGGCGTCGCGTGTTCGGCCGAGTCGGTTCACGGCGATGCCGGCGAGTCGGAGCCCATCGGTGTCTCGCCGGACAGCGATGCGGTCGACCGTGCGCATGATCTGGCCGACGCCGTCGGAGGACCACGCGCTCGGTTCGGTGACGATGAGTGCCCGGTCGGCGGCAAAGAGGCCGTTGACGGTGAGCAATCCCAGCGAGGGCGGACAGTCGATGATGACCAACTCGTGAGACACCCCTTGGAGGGCCACCGCCAAGCGGTCGTTCGCGCCGATCGGATCCATGAGGAGCTGGGATTCGCGCAAGGCGAGCGCCGGTGTGGCGGCGACAACCGACGGTGGTCGGACGGACCCGGGCTCGGTGGGCCAGCCGCTGGCCAGTCGGAGTCCAGCGATCGAACCGGTCCGCTCCTCGGTGAGGGCGTGGTCGACCGAGAACGGCGGTTCCCAGACCCCCAGCCCGGTGGTGGCGTTGCCCTGCGGGTCGAGGTCGATCACGAGGGTGTCGACACCGCGTGACCAGGCGCTGGCCGCGAGTCCGAGCGCGATCGTGGTCTTGCCGACCCCACCTTTTTGATTGACGACCGCAACGACTGGCACGGCGGCCACGGTAGCGGCCGGTCGTCGTGCATGTGGAGGCCGCGCGTAGTCGACCGTCGCGCCTCAGGCGGCCTGGGAGCGTGTGGCGACCCGCACGATGTCGTCGAGCGCGTCGACAAGGTGGGGGTTGGCCTCGAACAGGGCCCGGGCCTCCGGGCATGCCCACGGCTTGCAGAGCCCTTCTTCGGGGAGTCCGGCCCGAACCCATGCCGTGGCGATGCGGCGGATGGCCCCATCGACGTTGGGGTCTGCTGCGGCGACGCTCATGCCCGCCATGGTCTCGATGTCCCAGTCGGTGATGTTCACGAGAGGGCCGCGCACGAGGTCGAGCCGGTAGCGCAGTGCTTCGGCAGCGATCCTCGCGTGGTTCACCTCGTCGCCCCTCCCCGAGCTTCGTGGATCACGCCGGGGAGGACCACCGTGATGCCGGAGCATCCATTGGACACGCCCGCCCGTGGCGTGGACCCGATGGTACGAAATGCTGTGCGCGGGATGGTGGATTCTCGCGCGAAGCGCGCGATTTCTCGCGCGAAGCGCGCGTGCTGTTCTGCGGAGCGCGCGATCAGGTCGGTCGGCCGGGCGGTCCACCGGGCCGGCCTGCAGGCTGTTGCGGGGTAGGGCAACAGTCGACGCCGCAGACGTCGGGGCGTACCTCAAGCGTCCCGAGCGCCGCTCGGGTCGGCGAGCCGCCTCGCTCGGCCTCGATGCGTTCACGCACGAGATCGACCCACATTGCAACGAAGGCATCCACGGGTTCGGTTCCGGGTGCCACAGCACGAGCGAACGAGATTCCTGCGTCGGCAGCGGTGGCCGCGGCTTCTGCATCGAGGTCCCACATCACCTCGATGTGGTCGCTGACGAACCCGACCGGCACGATCACGATCGACTCGACCCCGGTGTCGGCGAGCCGCCGGATTTCGTCGTTCACGTCGGGTTCGAGCCAGGGGATTTGGGGTGGGCCCGATCGGCTCTGCCACACGAGGGTGTGCGGCGGGGCCGGGTCAGCGACCCGATCGGCGACAAGGCGGGCGGCTTCGGCAAGCTGCGCTTCGTACTCGGAGGTCGACGCCATCGACATCGGGATCGAGTGGGCGGTGAACACCAGCGTCGGTCGTGCGTCCCCACCGAGTTCGTCGATGGCGGTGCGGGTCGCTTCGGCGAATGGCTCGATGAAGCCCGGGTGGTCGTAGTAGGCCCGAACCTTGTCGATGTGCGGGATGGTCAGGTCGGGTCGACGCTCCGCAACTTCGTCGCGGGCAGCGATGATGTTCTCGCGGTATTGACGGCAGCCCGAGTAGGACGAGTACGCAGACGTGAAGACGGCCAGCGCACGGGTCACACCGTCCTCGGCCATCCGTTCGATCTCGTCGCTGAGATACGGATCCCAGTTGCGATTGCCCCAGTAGACGGGGAGTTCCATGCCTGCGTCAGCGAGGGCGCGTTCGAGAGCGGCTCGTTGACGTCGACACTGCTCGTTGATGGGGCTCACCCCGCCGAAGTGAGCGTAGTGCTCACCGACCTGGGCGAGCCGCTCGCGTGGGATGCCACGACCGCGGGTGACGTTCTCCAGAAAGGGGATCACGTCATCGGGTCCTTCGGGTCCGCCGAAACTCACAAGGAGTATGGCGTCGTAGGGGAGATCGGCCATGCTCGGACTGTAGGTCCGTCGCTCGCCTTTTGGATCGTTCGGCGCCTGGCTATATTGCCCGACCGACGGGTGGAGGATCGTCTGACGCGTTCGTGTCGGTAGCCGCATGCGCCATCCGCCATCGGTTTCCCGAACGCAGATGACTGGATTCACCACCCCGGCAGCGGACACGCGATCCGGCTCGGCCGCCGGTGAGGCGCGTCCAGAAGATCTCGCCCTGCCGTCGGTACTGGCCCGACTGCGTCGTTTGTTCGTCGTGCTCGCCGTGCTCGCCGTCGTGGCGGCCACGCACGCACTTGGTGCCTCGGCCCAGTCCATCGACGATCTGCGTGGCGACATTCCCACCGGTGATGACTTGCGAGCGGAACAAGCCGAGATCGCCGAGTTGCGAGCCGCAGCGCTTACTGGGCGGGCATCTGCCGAGGGCGAGTTGTTCGAGGTGATGTTCCGCCGAGACGAACTCGACGACACCCAGCGTCGGCTGGCTGCGGAGATTGAGGCCACCACGACGAACTTGCGTCGGCTCGCCGTCGAGGCCTTCATCACCGGCGGTGAGGTTGGCACGCTGGAGTACCTTGCGGCGGTTCAGAACGCGAGCGATTTCTCGTGGCGCCAGTATCTGGTGCGCTCCCATGCGGGCTCGTCACGGGTGGCTGTGGATCGGCTTCGCTCGTTGCGAGAGCAGGCCGACAGCGAGGTGCTCGAGAGCATCGCTCTCGCCGAGGCGCTCCGTATCGAGATCACCGTGCTCGAAACCGAGTTGGCACTCCTCGACGACCGCGACGACGCCGTCGACGAGATCATGCCGCTCGCCGAGGCGTGGGATCGAGCGGCCATCGCCATTGCGGAAGGTGCCTGGGGCATCGCGCCGAATGACAAGTGGGAACAACTTCGCTTCTGCGAGTCGACCCACAACTACGAGGCGATCTCGCCGAGCGGCACGTACCGAGGCGCCTACCAGTTCGACTACCCGACCTGGCAGACCGTCGGCGGCACCGGCGACCCGGCCGCGGCGCCACCGGAAGAACAGGATGCCCGCGCCCGCGAGCTGTATGCCCGCCGCGGCCCGCAGCCGTGGCCGGAGTGCGGTCGTTTCCTCGAGTAGGGGCCGCCGTCGGCGATGCGCCGGCGATCAGTCACGGAGGAGTCGGCGGGCCACCTGCCCCAGCCGACTCGGTTGCGGGGGTTCCCAGCCCTCGGGAACGAGGTGCGGGGCCTTCGACGAGAGCACCGTGATGACCTCGTCGGCGCTCGGGTTCACCATGCCGATGTCGTCGATGACGATGGTCGGGACCGTCTCGTTGCCGTTGGCGAGGGAACGCACGACCGCTGCGTCGGCCGGATCCTCCCAGATGTTGTGTTTCGCCATCGGGATGCCTGCGTGCTCGAGCGCGCGGTCGAGTCGAGCGCAGAAGCCGCAGCCGGGGCGCCAGTAGAACTGGACGGCGTTGATGGTGGTTCCGGACATGACGCACTCCAGAGCAGAGGGGAAACGACGAGTGTAGAGACGTCAACCCGCCAGGCGTCTCGGCGATTCCCGGACGCCATGTTTCCCTTCGCCGCTAGGTTGGCGGCCATGAGCACCCCCCATGCTGCAGCCGTGCAAACCGAAGGCCTTCGCCGCACCTTCGGCGACTTCACGGCGGTCGACGGCATCGATCTCGACGTCCGACCCGGCGAGATCTACGGCTTTCTCGGCCCCAACGGCGCCGGGAAGTCCACGGTGGTCCGGATGCTCACCACCCTGCTCGAGCCCACCGGGGGAAGCGCCTGGGTGGGCGGACTCGACGTGGTGACCGAGGCCGACGACGTCCGGTTCTCGATCGGCGTTGCGCTCCAAGAGGCGGGTCTCGACGAGAACATGAGCGGACGGGAGATTCTCGCAACCCAGGGGCGACTGTTCGGTCTCAACCGCGCCGAGATCGCCGACCGCATCGCGCAATTGGCGCCGATCCTCGAAATGCGGGCGCTCGATCAACTGGTCTCGTCCTATTCGGGCGGCATGGCACGACGACTCGACCTCGCCGCGGCGTTGATGCACAACCCGTCGGTGCTCTTCCTCGACGAACCGACCACCGGACTTGATCCCCCGAGTCGACTCCGCGTCTGGGAAGAGGTCCGTCGACTCAACCGCGAATTCGGCCTCACCGTGTTTCTCACCACGCAGTACCTGGAGGAAGCCGACGAGCTTGCCGACCGGGTCGGCATCATCAACGCGGGACGGATCGTCGCCGAGGGCACGCCCGGCGAGCTCAAGCGAGCAATCGGAGCCGACGTCGTCACCGTCGTTGTCGATGGCGACGCCGACGCCGCCAAGGCGGTACTGGAAGGCGTCGCCGGCATCGAAGGTGTCGACGTCTTTGGGAACGAGGTTCGGGTTGGCACCGAGAACGGCAGCCAGGCGTTGAGTCCGGTGGCGATCGCGCTCGGGAGTGCCGGCGTCAAGGTGCGCGAGCTCAGCCTGCGCACACCGACCCTCGACGATGTCTTCCTTGATGTCACCGGCACGCACCTCGATACCGGATCCTCGGTCGAAGGGAGTTCGACATGACTGCCGCCGGCGCCGCGGCCCGCACCGAGATCCGGCCGCGCCGGACGGGATTCGTCTACGACACCGTGTCGATCGCCCGCCGCGCCATCCGCCAGCTCCCTCGTGACATCGCGTTCATCGGGCCCACCTTGTTCATCCCGCTGTTCTTCCTCGTGATCAACGTGGCCTCGTTGTCAGAGGCCGCAGCGTTCGTTGATCTCGGCATCACCTACGAGGAGTTCCAGCTGCCCGTCGCCATCGTGTTCGCAGTCACCGGTGTGACTCGTGCCGGTGCGATGGTGCTCGATATTCAGAACGGCTATTTCGATCGCTTGATGACGACCCCGGTCTCGCGGCGCGCGCTGCTGCTTGGCCACATGGTGGCCGATTTCGTGCTGGTGATCGCCTTGAGCGTGCCGGTGATGATCCTCGGCTTCTTCATGGGTGCCCGCTTCGACACCGGTCCGCTCGGGGTGCTCGTGTTCGTGCTGATCGGCGCGCTGTGGGGTCTCGGCTACACCGGCATCCCGTATGCGATTGCCCTCAAGACGGGGAACCCGGGAGCGGTGAACTCGTCGTTCATCATCTTCTTCCCGTTCGCCTTCTTGACCACCGCCTACCTTCCGGCCGAGAACCTCAGCGGATGGCTATCGACCGTGTCGACCTACAACCCAGTGACCTACGTCCTCGGGGGTCTTCGCTCACTGTTCACCGGCTGGGACGCAGCCGAATTGGGCAAGGCGCTGCTCGCGACCCTCGCCCTCGCAGCATTCACCCAGACGCTCTCGTTACTCGCCCTTCGCGGTCGGACGTCGCCGAAGTGAGCGTGCCGCGCGGCGGAACCAGATCCGGGTCGATGCCCATGGGCGTGGCAAAGGCTCGCACCCACGCGTTGTAGCCACGGTCGTTGGGGTGGTAGCGATCGGCCGACAGCCCCCGGTGGGGTGGGAGCAGGTGCGCGCCAAGTTCGGCCACGAGATGTCCGTGTTCGGCGGCAGCGCGCCGCACGGCACGGTTGACGTACCTGGCGGTGGGACTGAACGACGGTGCGGGCAGCGTGCACAGGATCGAGCCCTGAGGAGCGGCCTCGGCCAGTCGCTCGAGACGACGGGTGAGTCGGGGGGCGTACGGGTTCGCGACCAGGTCGTTGGCGCCGACACAGATGGTCACAATCGATGCGGCGTAAGGGAGATGATTGAGCATCGGTAGCTGTTCTTCGATCACGTGGGTGCTGTGGGCGCCGCTGCGGCTCAGGTTGACGAGCGCATGGGGCCGCCCAGCGTCATGCAGCGCAGCGTGGAGGCGAGGAACCCAGCCGTGATCGATGCTGGAAGCTCCGATGCCCTGCGCCGTCGAGTCGCCGAGGACGACCCACAGGGGCGGACGATGGTCACCCTCGGCCGCGGCGAGGCTCTGGGCGACGAGTTCGTGCCAGCGCCGTTCGGTCGGGTCGATGGTCGCTGACACCGAGCGGATCGTGCCGCTGAGGCGGGTCAACGCTTGCGTGAGCGGGGCGGGTTCCCAAGGAGGGCGGGCGGCGAGCGCATCGACGATTGGGTGACGTCCACTCATCGGCACGGTTCCTCGAGGGAGGTTGGGGGGTAGGTCGTAGTCTGCGCCACGTGATCCTCGTCGATGTCGAACGTGTCAGCATGAGCCGCCCGTTGCGGCCGCTGTTCTCCGACGTCTCCGTCACGGTAGCGAGCGGCGACCGGCTGGGCGTGGTCGGCATCAACGGCACCGGCAAGTCGACCCTGCTGTCCGTCATCGCTGGCACCCGCGAACCGGAGACCGGCACGGTGCGTCGAGGTCGTGGCGTCACCATGGCCGCCGTCGATCAGGTCACGACACTTCCGTCCGGCAGTGTGCGCGACGCGGTCGGCGGTGGTTGGCGGGGTGAGGCGGCGCTGCATCGCCTCGGCCTCGCAGAGGTGATCGACCGGTCGGTGGACCAGCTCTCGGGCGGGCAGGAGAAGCGGGTCTCGTTGGCCAAGGCGCTGGTCGCCGATGCCGACCTGCTCGTGCTCGACGAGCCGACCAACCATCTCGACGTCGATGCGATCGAGTGGCTGGAGCACGAACTCGAGCACTTCAAGGGCGGGCTCGTGATCGTCACCCATGATCGCTACGTGCTTGATCGGGTCGCCACCCGTGTGCTCGAGCTCGATCGAGGGTCGAGCCATGTTCACGAGGGCGGTTACGACGGGTATCTCGAAGGACGAGCCGCCCGCGAAGAACGAGCTGCGGCAGCCGAGAACACCCGCCAGAATCTGGCTCGCCGGGAACTCGCCTGGCTCCGCACCGGGGCGAAGGCCCGCACTCGAAAGAGCAAGGCCCGGATCGAGCGAGCCACCGCGCTGATCAACACCCGAGCCCAAGCCGCCGCTCGGGATGGTGACCTCGATCTCGACTCGATGCACAAGGGTACGCCGAGGCTCGGTGACCAGGTCGTGGAACTCCACAACGTGACGATCGGCTACGACCACGAGACACCGTTGGTCACGGGGCTCGATCTTCTGCTCGGCCGCCGTGAGCGCCTCGGCATCGTCGGCGCCAACGGCTCCGGGAAGTCGACCCTGCTCGATGTGATCGCGGGTCGACGTGAGCCGCTCGCCGGGCAGCGCGTCCAGGGTCCGACGGTGCAGGTCGGGCTGCACGATCAGCGAGGTCGCGACCTTGATCCGCAGCTCCGGGTCCGGCAGGCGGTTGCCGGTGAGGGTGCCGAGCCCGATTGGTGGGATACACAGTTACTCGAACGATTCTGGTTCGACAGCGACGTGCAGAAGTCGCCGATCGAGCTGTTGTCGGGCGGTGAGCGCCGTCGCCTTCAGCTCGTGCTCACGTTGTCGGCCAAACCGAACGTGTTGCTCCTCGATGAGCCCACCAACGACCTCGACCTCGACACCCTCCGTGCGTTGGAGGAGTTCCTCGACACGTGGCGCGGCGCGGTGGTGATCATCAGCCACGACCGGGCCTTCCTCGACCGCACGGTCGACGACGTGCTCGTCATCGACGACGGACGTGCTCGGCGCTGGCCGGGCGGCTACGCCGGCTGGCTCGCCGACCGGGAGAGCTCGTCGAACGTGCGGACCCTCGACACCTCGGGAACGGGAAAGGGGAGTGCGGCGCCACGGGCTCGGGCCGAGGTGGCACATCGCAGCCGAAGCATGGTACGTCACGAGCTCAAGACCGCTGAGAAGGCCATCACAAAGCTCGAAACGGTGGTCGCTGCGCTCCGTGACGAACTCGCAGTTGCCGGAACCGATCATGAGGCGATCGCCCGCGTCGGCACCGAGCTCGCTGCGCAGGAACTGGCCCTCGCCGCGGCCGAGGAGACCTGGCTCGAACGCTCGGCCGAACTCGAGGAGATCGACGGCATCGGCTGACGACGTGATCCTCCGAGAGCAGGGCCGCCGGACGTGGCGGGTTCTCGGTTCGCGGCGGGAATGCGCAGCGCCGAGGCGGCGTTAGCCTGAACACCATGACCCACACCGCCCCCACCGACACCGCCGAGGAGATCATGATCGTCACCGACGCCGCTCGTGCGACGGTGCTCGACATCCGGTCCAACGAGGACGACGCCGAACTCTTGGGCCTGCGAGTCGAGGTCACCGGTGCCAACGGTGCCGACTACACCTACGACCTCTCGCTCGAACCGGTGACCGAGGCTGCCGACGATGACTTCGTGCACACCAACGACGGCTTGTCGGTCATCATCCCGGCGAACAGTGTCGACGCGATGCGCGGCGCCACGCTCGATCTGCCGTCGGTCGCCGGCCAGGGCGGTCTCGTGATCCGCAACCCCAATCGCCCCAACCCGCTGGGTGACCTCGGGCAACTCGAACTTGTCGGCGACGCCGCCGACAAGGTGCGCACCTTGCTGACCGAGCGCATCAACCCTGCACTGGCCGCCCACGGTGGCTATGCCGAACTCGTCGGAGTCGAAGGAGAGAAGGCGTTCGTCACGATGGGTGGTGGCTGCCAGGGATGCTCGATGAGCGCAGCGACCCTGCAGGAGGGCATTCAGCGAGCGATTCTCGAGGCGGTGCCGGAGATCACCGAAGTGGTCGACACCACCGATCACGACCAGGGCGAGAACCCCTACTACACCTAAGTCCGCCCGCCTGTCGGGCGAGAACGATCAGAGCAGGGCGCGCACGCTGGCGGCGATGCCCTCGCCGTCGAGTCCGAACCGGGCGTGAATGACGTCGGGGTCGTCGTGCGGGATGTATTCGGTGGGCACGCCGAGCACTCGAACTCGGCACGAGGCGCCGCGTTCGCCGAGCGCGTCTCGCACCTCGGCTCCTGCGCCACCCATGCGGAGCCCGTCCTCGACCGAGACGACACAGTCGTGACCGGCGATGTCGTCGATCATGGCGGAATCGAGTGGGAGCACGACCCGCGGGTCGTAGACGGTGGCGTCGATGCCTTCGGTGGCGAGGATCGTCGCTGCCTTCTCGGCTGCGGGAAGCATCTGGCCGAAGCCGAGCAGTGCGACGCGGCCGTCGCCGGCTCGGATCTTGCGAGCGGACAGCCCTGAGCCGACGTCGCCGTGCTCGGCGTGGGCGGCCGCTCCGCGCGACCAACGGATCGCAACCGGGCCGGTCGTGATCTCCATGGCGTCCTCGAGCATCTGCTGGAGTTCCTGGTAACTCGACGGGGCGAACACCGTCATGCCCGGGACCTTCGTGAGGAGCACGAGATCGAGCACACCGTGATGACTCGCACCGTCGGGGCCGGTGATACCGGCGCGGTCGAGACAGAAGATCACCGGGAGGCCGTGCAGGCCGACATCGAGGTTGACCTGGTCGATCGCCCGGGTGAGGAAGGTCGAGTAGACGGCGACGAGCGGGCGGAGGCCACCCATCGCCATTCCGGCTGCCGCCGTGACGGCGTGCTGCTCGGCGATGCCGACATCGATGCATCGATCGGGGAACCGGTCGCGGAACGGCAGGAGACCGGTGGAGTCGGGCATGGCGGCGGTGATCGCCACGAGCTCGGGGTGCTGGTCGCCGAGCTTCACGAGGGTCTCGGAGAACGCTGCGGTGTAAGAGCCGGTCTTGGCGGCACCGCCGTTGTCGGCGAGGCCGGGCTTTGCATCGTGCATCGCCTTGATCTCGTCCTGTTCGGCGGGAGCGAATCCCTTGCCCTTCTGGGTGAGCACATGGACGACGACAGGCCCGTCGAACTCGGCGGCGTTCTCGAAGGCCTCTTCCATCGAGGCGATGTCGTGACCGTCGAAGGGGCCCATGTAGCGGACGCCGAGATCCTCGAAGAACGCCGACGGCTCCCACATCTCGCGCACCGCCGCTTTCGACATGCGCACGCCACGGCCGATCTGCTCGCCGACCCAGGGGATGCGCTCGGCGATCTCCTCGATCTTGGCCTGGCGACGCATATAGATCGGGTTGTTGCGGATCTTCACCAGGCTCTCGGACAGCCGAGAGACGGTGGGGGCGTAGGAGCGACCGTTGTCGTTGAGAACGATCGTGACGTCGCTGCCGGCATGGCCGAGATTGTTGAGACCCTCGAAGGCCATGCCACCGGTCATGGCGCCGTCGCCGATCACCGCCACGATGCGTCGACGGGCATCGGCGGCCTCGAAGGCCGTGGCGAGCCCGTGGGCGTAGCTCAGGACGGTCGATGCGTGGGAGTTCTCGATCCAGTCGTGCTCGGACTCGCTGCGGTTCGGGTAGCCGGACAGGCCGCCGCCCTCGCGCAGGTTGGTGAAGTCGCGTGCTCGGCCGGTGAGGATCTTGTGCACGTACGCCTGGTGGCCGGTGTCCCAGAGGATGAGGTCATGGGGCGACCGGAAGACCCGGTGCAGCGCGATCGAGAGCTCGACGGCACCGAGATTCGATCCGAGATGGCCACCGTGGTCGTTCACCGAGTCGATGATCAGCTCGCGAATCTGGTCGGCGAGATCGTCAAGCTCCTCGAGGGAGCGGCCGCGAAGGTCGTCAGGCCCGCTGAGGGCGTCGAGCAACATCACCCGGAAGGGTACCGCTCGGACCCGGCAAGAGCCGGGTCAGGCGGGGTGCAACCTTCAGGCCGACACCGAGGGCGATCACGCCGCCGACGGCATCAAGCCAGAAGTGGTTCGCCGTGACAACGATCGCAAACATCGTTGCGACCGGGTAGGCCACGATCAGGGCCCGAGCCCAACGGCGGCGCAGCACCGGGTACAGCGCTACGGTGCACCAGATGGCCCAGGCGATGTGCAGGCTCGGCATTGCGGCGTATTGGTTGCTGATGGTTTCCATGGTGCCGGACTCGAAGGACCAGAGACCGCCGGGATCGACCAGGGTGTCGGTGTAGTCGAAGCCGTCCTCGCACGCCCCGAACTGCGAGGTGCAGTTGCCGAGCAGTCGGGGCGGCATCAGTGGGAAGAACGCAAAGCCGACGAGCGCGACACCGGTGGTGGCCGCAAGGGTCGACCGCATGAACGTGTAGCGCTCGGGATGGCGGGCGAACAGCAGCACCATTGCGCCGATGGTCACCGCGAAGTGGAACGTGCCGTAGAAGACGTTCCAGAAGACGATGAACCAGTCCCACGCAAGGAAGGTGTTGTGGATCCACTCTTCGACATAGAGCCCCATCGCCTGCTCGATGTCGATGATGCGTTCGGCGTTGCGGAACGACGCGTCCCGAACCGAGTCGCCGAGCGCCGAGCCGAACTGGTTCCGAATTGCCGAGTACACGACATAGAACGCAACCGTCAGCCCGATCTCGACCCACCAACGAAGGGGGGCGGAGTCGTCAGTGGTGTCGTCGCCGGCGTCGGACATGGGCGGAGATCGTAACCCAGGGGGGCCGGCCCGACGGGCGAGTAGGGCCGAGCTCGGGGATAGTCTGACCATCCCTGTCCACTCTTCTCCGGAGGCGCCGTGCTCGACCACGAGCTCATCAACCGCACCCTGTCCACTGCGATGCGAACCGGCGGCGAATTCGCCGAAGTGTTCGTCGAGGACAAGCGCTCCTCGTCGGCGGTGCTCGACGACGGACGGGTCGAGGAACTGACCAGTGGGCGTGATCGAGGGGCCGGCATCCGGGTTGTCGTCGGCGACACCACGGGTTTCGCTCACACCGCCGACCTCTCCGAGGCGGGGCTGTCGGCCGCCGCCGAGGCTGCTGCCGCCGCGGCTCGCGGTGGCGGGGGTGGGGCGAAGGTCGTCGCCGTCTCGCCGATCGATGTCGAACGTTCGGCCCCGGTACGAATCCCGCCCGAGGACGTCGCTAAAGCGACCAAGGTCGGCCTGCTTACGCTCGCCAACGAGGCCGCTCGGGCCCGGGGCAGCGCGATCTCTCAGGTGTCGGCCCGCTACGGCGACTCCCGTCGCCGCATCCTGGTCGCCAACTCCGATGGTGTGCTCGCCGAGGACGACCAGGTCCGCACGCTCTTCTCGGTGTCGTGTGTTGCGAGCGGCGACACCGGTCTGCAGACCGGGCGAGAGTCGACCGGTCGCACCGTCGGCTTCGAATTGTTCGATGAGGCGGATGTCGAGGAGATGGGTCGACGCGCCGCCGAGCGTGCCATCACGAAGCTCTCCGCCCGTCCGGCGCCGTCCGGCGCGGTTCCCGTTGTGGTCGGCCCCGGTGGCGGCGGCGTGCTGTTCCACGAGGCGTGTGGTCACGGTCTCGAAGCCGACCTGGTCGGCAAGGGGGCGTCGGTCTTCGCGAACCGTGTCGGCGAGCAGGTCGCTTCCCCGCTGGTCACGCTCATCGACGATGGCACCATGGCCGGCGAGTGGGGCTACTTCGCCATCGACGACGAGGGCCGTCCTGCCGGTCACAACGTCTTGATTGAGGACGGTGTGCTCACCGACTACATGTGGGACCAGCTCCGGGCTCGTAAGGAGGGTCGTCTGTCCTCGGGCAACGGCCGCCGCCAGAGCTACCAGCACCTCCCGATGGTGCGGATGACCAACACCTACATCACCGCCGGCCACGACGACCCCGAGGCGATCATCGCCGACACCGACTCCGGTGTTTACGTGGCGCAGCTTGGCGGCGGGCAGGTCAATACCGCCACCGGCGATTTCGTTTTTGGCATGACCGAGGCCTACTTGATCGAAAATGGCGAGATCACCGACCCGATCCGTGAGGGCAACCTGATCGGCAACGGCCCGGAG
>Ga0255780_10000576_pt1 | contig 35361 bp, 24 predicted proteins | sample 071ome_32_FD_179978 | JGI IMG/M metagenome (GOLD analysis project Ga0255780, IMG submission 179978) | Coastal salt marsh microbial communities from the Groves Creek Marsh, Skidaway Island, Georgia - 071405AT metaG (version 2) | ecosystem: Environmental > Aquatic > Marine > Intertidal zone >... | reverse complement strand
CGGGCCCGCGCGATCGATCGATCGATAGTCCGCCGGGAACACACAGAGAAAGAAAGCCTCGCGTAGAGTTCGCGGAAATAAATGGTCCGTGTTTTTCAAACGTACCGAGTATCACACCGAGCGACAACGCCGAGTGCGCACTCATTCATTTTAGCGCTACCGGGTACTTAAGTACACTCGAGTACGCCTTTAAGTAACTACTTAGTTACTTCTAGTTCTCACTCTCGTCATACTATATAGAACCAAGTACGCCATTAAAGCTACATCTCACGCTGTGTGTGATGAACACCGCGCGACACCGACGGTGACTACTACCACCGACGGACGAGTCGTGAACCAAGAAAAATGCAACCGAACGCCGAACCCACCGACCGAGTTCCCGCGCGGACCTAAACGAACGATCATCGGGCGACACACCGCGCCGACGACGACGACGACGGCGGCGATGGCGATGGCGACGGCGATGGCGACGACGGCGATGGCGGTGGGACGACGCGGTGGCGCGATCGGTGAGACGAAACGGAAGAGCGGTGGGGTCGTTCGCGTCGTCGCGGGACTCGGACCGGGACGTAATCATCATCATCGCGGTCGTAATCATCATCGTCTTCTCGGCGCCGTGGGATCTGCGGACGACGACGGACGACGGACGACGCGATGCGGGGCGACGGTGACGACGAAGGGTTGGGGCGCGATGACGGCGGCGATTGGAAAGGGTGCGTTTGCGTCGTCGGCGTCGTCGTCGACGCGCGGGACGCGCGCGGTGACGATGGCGAAGAAGAAGGGCGCCGCGCTCGTCGAGGACGAGGTAAAGAAGGCTGAGGACGCCGACGTCGTCGTCGGGGGAGAGGAGGAGGTTGAGGAATACGAGGAGGAAGAGTACGCGGAGGGCGAAGAAGAGGAATCTTTGACCATCGATGAGCTCAAGGAGGAGGTGATCGAGGAAGAGGTTGAGGAGTTGACAGTCTTGGGACGCGTGAGCGAGGGCGTGCGCGCGGCTTCCGAGAACCCAGGGCTTCGGAACCTCGGCGCGCTCGGGTTCTTCTTCCTGGCGAGCACGTTTGCGTACTCGTGCTACAAGGTGTTCAGAAAGGCGACGGGTGGACGGGCGAAGCGTAAGCGCACCGTTAATAAGAATGTTGAGGTTGTCGAGCGGTTGAAGAACTTTTTCCCGGGGGAGCGAGGGAGCGTGAACAAGGGCGTGGTTCGGGGCATCGCGATGAAGACGGGTTACTCGCAGAGTGAAATCTTCCGCAAGTACCTGAGGTACAAGCTGACGGAAGAAGCGTTCACGCTTGATTTCGTCGCTGATGTGTTGGCGCTCAAGGGCGCGTGCGGATTGGATAGCGAACAAATGAAGGAGATTCTTACAGAGACGGGTGAGCGCATGTTCAAAAAATACGGAACGCTCCTCACTGATTTGGCTGGTTTGACGCAATCTGGCGTCGAGAGAAAGCTCGATGGCGCGAGCAAGTTTGCCAAGCTCATGTACCTCGCTGATTTGGACGAGTTTATCGACAAGGAGCAAGGTTCGGAGGTGATGCTCAAGCTCAAGGAGATCTTTGGCGCGACGGATGAGGATTACGAAAAGTTGCGAATCACCGCGCTCGGCTCTGACGAGGTTGACGTCAGCTCTCTCCAGCGCATGATGTCGACGGGTGGAGACGAGCAAAGCGATATTGCCGCTCCGCCGGCCGAGGAAAGCCAGCCACCGCAACAAGAGGAACAGTGAGCATGAACGCGCAACCATTAGCCGATGCGCCTCTGTAAACTCAAACCTCGCGAACAGAAGCATTATTTAATGACAATGACAACCCAAAAGTACACGTTGCAGAAAACACGAGACGCGATTTCTTAAAAATAGTTTACTCCCTAATCGACCCTCGCGTGATCCCCCGTTCCCGTCCGCGTTTGACCTCCCACGCGTCTCGCCTCTTTAGAAATCATTCTCAACGGACGGCGCGACGTGACTCCCAACCACCACACAGCCAGTCAGACACGAACAACCAGCCACACAAACCTGCGCGCACCAAAGGGCGACGGGCGCCTCGCGAGCTCGAACGACGGGAATCGCGTCGGGAATATCTTCTCGGTGCGAACGAGACGAACGCAGCGCGCAGAAGCGACGTTCGCGAACGGCGTGAGTGACGAGTAAGCCATTCAATCCAGTCGCTAGTGAGAATTCTCATAAAATGACGTCGACCGACGGCGCGCTCCCGGCGCAGTTTGCGACGTCATGCTCGGTAACGAACAGAGAAAATGTCGTGGTGTGTGATACCGGGACTGGTTTCGTCAAGTGTGGTTACGCCGGCGATGAGAGCCCTCGAGTGTTGTTTCCGTGCATGGTTGGACGGCCGACGCTGAGATACGAAGAAGAACTCGTCGACGACGAACCGTTGAGGGATTTGTACGTCGGCTCCGACGCGGCGAAGAGAAGGGCAAACTTGGACATTCAGTATCCGGTGTCGAATGGCGTAGTGAGAGACTGGGAAGACATGGGTCTGGTGTGGGATCACGCATTTGAGCGGTTGGGGTGCGACGCAAGCGAGAGCAAGGTGATGTTGACGGATCCTCCATTGAATCCAAAGTCGAATCGGGAGAGAATGATGTCGACGATGTTTGAGACGTATGGATTTCGCGGGGCTTACGTGCAAGTACAGGCGGTGTTGACGCTCTACGCGCAAGGTTTGTTGACGGGCGTTGTCGTGGATTCCGGCGACGGTGTGACACACGTAGTACCGGTCGTGGATGGATTTTCTTTTCCGCATCTCACAAAACGACTCAACGTCGCAGGAAGACACGTGACGTCGAGAATGGTTGACTTGTTGACTAGGAGAGGGTATCCGCTCAATCGCTCGGCGGACATGGAAACGGCGCGACTCATCAAGGAGGAGTTGTGTTATGTGGCGTATGATTACAAGAGAGACTTGCAGCTCGCGAGAGAGACGACGGCGACGAACGCGTCGTACACCTTGCCAGACGGACGCGTCATCAAGTTTGGACCAGAAAGATTCATGGGCCCAGAGTGCTTGTTCCAGCCGGATCTCATCGACGTCGAGGGTGACGGAATTTCAGAGCTCGTCTTCAAGTGCATTCAAGAAAACGAAATCGACAACCGTCGATCGTTGTATCAACACATCGTCTTGTCGGGCGGCAACTCCATGTATGCCGGTCTCCCGTCTCGACTCGAGCGCGACATTAAACGTTTATATCTCAAGAATGTGCTCAACGGCGACAAGGAAGGGATGAAAAAGTTCAAGATGAAAGTTGAGGCGCCGGCGCATCGAAAGCACATGGTGTTTGTCGGTGGCGCCGTCCTCGCGGACATTATGAGAAGCAAGGATGAGTTCTGGATCTCCAAGCAAGAGTACGAGGAGCAAGGTATCGAGCGTGCGCTGAAGAAGTGCGGGATGTAGTGTACATTATTACGAAAACAACAAGAACAATTCCTCATCGATCGGCGTCTAAGACGCCGATCCGTTTCTCCATTCTAAACTGCACCAGCCGCAATGGATCCATCAACGTCTCCAGCGACCCACCGAGTCTACCATCCTCCATCTCAAAACCCAGCCGTTCATACATGGCTATCGCAGCTTTGTTCCATTTATTCACGCTCAAAGACGCCGTTTTGGCGCCAAACTCGCTTTGCCCCAACCGTTCCGCTTCTCGCATCAGCGCGCTCCCGACGCCGCGTCTTCGGAATTCCTCATCCACACGAAGCGAAGACACGAACACGGACGTCTTCGTCTTTGCACCACCACCATCATTTTTACGCATCCAACACGTACACTCACCGATGATCCGCTCGTCGTCGGAACCATCGTCATCATCTTTTTTCACGCTTGTCGTCCTCGTCTCGTTGTTTCGTCGCGTCACGGCGACGATTCGACGAATAGACCCAGACCCGCGCTCGCGCCATCGTACGACGTATGTCGTTTTCGTCGCGTCCGTCGTCGTCGCCCGTGTCATCGACACTAGATGTACGGTACTCGCTAAAAGTAAACACAACAGTTACACGCAACTCTAGTCGAGTGCTCTGTGTGCTGAATTGTGACGATTGACTCTCACGCACGTCACTCCTCGTCTGACGACGAGCGGCGAGTGACGACGATGAAAAAATGGATGAAACAATCCAGCGATCGCGTCTCTAACGCCCTCTCCGATGCGTTGGCGAGAACGAGCGTGGGGACGACGTCGACGTCGGAACAGATGACGACTGATGAACAGATGAAGCAGATGCATTTTACGAACCCGAACGGCGCCGTCGGTGGGGATGCCGATGCGACTGGCTTTGTCGGCGGGGCGAAAAGTACGGCGAAAGGGTTTTTGAAACGGTTCGGTGGGGGATCCACGGGAGGGGCGTCGTCGTCGCGGTATCGTTCAAAGAAAGGTGGAATCGACGATGCGTATTACGAAGGCGCGGACGACGCGCCGCCCGAGGATGGACAAACGTCCACGTCTTCAACGACGTACGTGACGGTGACGCGGGGGGATTTCGGTGCGAGCGCGTCGCCGAATGGAAGGTATTTCGTCGCCGTGCGATGCGTCGGGGGCGATGGGGCGTTGAAGGGACGCAGAATTACGACGCTGTGTCGGTCAAAGACGCGAACGCCGGTTTGGAACACGACGCGGGATTTGAGATGTCGAGCAGAGGCGTACGACTCATTGAGGGTGGACGTGTTCTCGGGAACGAGCGTCAAAGGTGTGCACAAAGCAACGATGGTGGCGAGTGGGCAAGTGTCTCTTCGGCACGCGATTTCGGGCGGGAGTATGAAAGAAATTGCGGTGCCCGTGTACGCCAAATTGGCTCGACTGGCATCTCCCGGCGCGGTGTACTTGAGAGTGGATGCGAGCGGGATCGTGGCGCCGAAACTCACGAAGCGGATATTTTTCGTGCGTCACGGAGAGAGCAAGTGGAACGAGGCGCAGAGGGATATAAATATCGCGAGTATGATTAAGTTTGACCACCCGTTGACGCTCGCGGGGGTTCAGCAAGCGCAGGCGTTGGGTGGACGGGCGGCGGTGGCGATTTCACACGCCGACGCTGGCGTGTTAGTTCACGCCAACGTTATGAGTTTATCGCCGCCGACGATGAGTCCACCGTCTTCGCCGTCTTCCCCGATTCAAAGGACGTGTTCACGAGAGGTGAATGGCACAGATCAGACGGTTAACAATGGCGCCGAACTGTGCGTTTCGTACGAGAACTGTTTCACGTGTTACGTCTCACCGCTGACGCGCGCGGTGCAAACCGCATGTCTTTTACTGCAGAATCACCCGCGGAAGATGCAAGGAGTGCTGAAACAAGTCTGTTTGCAGTCTTTGCGCGAAGTCAAAGGCGTGGGTGGATTGGACACGGTGGGAATCGCGCAGGGTGAAAACGTGCTCATTCGCGCCAGGGAAAAATTGGCTGAAATCGTCAACCCTCAAGCGGCTTCTCGACTCGGAGAAAACATCGCGTTCGATCCAAACGATGCCGTCGGACAGTGGTGGACGAGCGAAACCGAATCGGACTCCTCACAGGAGGTTGAAGAGCGAATATACGACTTTCTGGAGACGATGCGCTTTGACGAACACGACGCCGTCATCGTCGTTGGTCACAGTCTTTTCCTCCAACAACTCGTCTCCCGGATAGCGCCAGATAACGGTGACGAACGGTCGACTCAAACGGTGAGTGAAGCCGTTTCAATTACTTCGATGAATCCGTTCGATACGTTTACGAGCCAGGCTCCTCCGTCCGATCCGTTTGCCACCTTTTCGGCTCCCACCAGACAAGGCGACGTGAATTTCACACCCTTCGTACCTTCCATGCCGCCGACAGCAGAGAGGATTGAAGAGAAGAGGGACAAGGCTAAAATATTTGACAAACTCATCAACTCAAAGATCTGTAACGCCGGGTGCGTCGCGTTGGATATTAGTTTTGACGAGAAGGGCCGAGTCACGCTGGAGAACGCCTCGTTGCTGTTCGGAAGTAAATTCTTGTAGATTTTGTTGTAATCATATGCTTATGCGCTGCTAGTTTTGCTAATCAATTCGGAACAATTGCCTCTATGTCTCTGTATGGCGGTGGTTTCGGTCAGTCGCAGTCGCTCGGAAGCGCGTCACCGTAGGGAAAAAGGGGTAACACGTAATCTCTCAGGAGCGCACTTTTGTAGTGACGCTAGGACTAATCGTTCAAATTTCGGGTATCAAACCGAATATTTCAGTCCGCCCGTCACAGTTGTCATCATTGAGATTTGTGATTCTTCGCGATAAAATAAAAGTCGCAAGCCGAGTCGAATGCGTACCTCACATCACCTTGTGAATCGTCTCCACGTCCACGTACTTGTCTGTCGTCAACGCTGCATCGAGGTCCGCCCACCATTCATGGAGAAACCTCTCAGCGATAATTCTAAACCAAGGACTCCATCGCAACCCACTGGAAGGGTCCATCATAGCCTTGAGTTCACTCGCACTCACCCACTTGGCGTCGTCAATCTCTTCCGCGTTGACTTTCATCGGTAAGTCTTCGCCGGCGGTGTCGATTTTAGCGAACAAAATGTAGTCCATCTCGTGCTCTCCCCAGGTTCCACCCACCGGTTGATTCTCGTTCTCCGCGAATTGATCCGCGGCACAGTAGTGCAAACGAGTCAGAAATTTAATAGATTCCGTCGGAACCTCCGAGGGCTCGATACCGAGCTCGTGTCGAAGTTTTCTCGTCGCAGCTCTCTTCGCTCCGACGCACGTTCCGCTCGTGATCGCGGCTTCGTGGTCAATCTCGTCGGGCACCTGCCCCGTGAGCTGATGGGAGCAGCACGTATTTGTCCACACGCTCGGGAAAGTAATCTTATTCGCCGCTCTCTGCTGCAAGAGCAACCGATCATCCTTATCAAACAGAAACACGCTAAATGCGCGGTGCAACGCTCCGCTCGGTGTCTTGCCTTGGATGAACTGATGCGCGTTTTCCTTGGACTCATCACCGACGACGACATCCTCGGGCGTGACAAGAATGACGCGATCGTTCCGCATGAAGTCCGCTTGGCTCTGGGACGCGTCCCACGTCGACGCTTCCGCCATGATTCGTTTCAGGGTTCCCGAGTTTTGTTTCAAATTCTTCACCCTCGAAAGCGTACTCAAAGCTTCACCGACGCTGCGACGCGACGCAAGCGCGTGGCCCCTGACGTCTATCCTCGCAACCGCGTCGCGCGTCGCAAGTTTGATGATGCGATGCCCGACGCCGCGCATAGTGAGGATGGCGAGTGGAGTGGTTATCGTGTTGTTTGTTTTCTAAAGCCCAAGTGAATATTGCAAGCTCTCCTTCTAATGAAAAATGTGTGCGTTTGAACGATCCGACGTCGAGGTTCATTCGCCGTAGTAGTACTGGAAAAAGAACAACTTTAGCAAGAGCGCAAAGGCAAAGTGAGCGGCACCGATGAAGCTCACAAAGGAAATACCGAACGCCTTGCCCTTTGTGGACGCTGAGACGCGCTTGCGAATGTTTGACATCAAGAAGAGCGTGCTAAGCGCGGCGCAGGCGCCGGTGAAGATCCAACGGAAGAGCTCGACCGGAACCGTGGCGAGAATACACACTGGAACAAATACCAGGATGCTGTAGCCGTACAGACACCAGACATCAATGATGCGTAAATTTTCGACACCAGCGTAGCACGTCAGCGTCAAGTGACAAATGAGAGAAAAGATGAACACGTAGCCGTACACGAGCACGGCGCTGAGGCTCACCGTGCGAGCATCGAAATCCCACCCTTTCGATTTATGAATGCTGTATTTCCCCCAGGCACTACCGATCGCGGTGAAGAAGACGAGCGTCGCACAACCCCAAAATGGAACATACAAATCCGGATTGCCGTCCACGGCATCCAGAAAATCTCCCCTGTGCGGCGCCGTGAACACGTTTGCGATTCGCTTCTTCACATCCTCCGTGTCCACGTCAAAGAACTGCTGATAGTAAGACAGGCTGAAAATCCACCCTCGTCGCTTCGGCGTCGCTTGCGCGTCCACGCCCACCGCGTTGTTGTTGGATGGTCTCGGCGCCCCTGGACTCTCCTCCCCAGCCGAGCTCGTCCCCAGCGCCGCCTCCGTCCGCGACGTCCCAGCGTTCACCGACGCACTTCCACCGAACACCGAAGACGACGCCACCTCCACATCGCTCTTTCCATCGTTCCTCGATATTCTCGGATCGCCCGCTGGAGCGCTCGCGCTCATGCCCGCGAACGCGCCCTCCGGACCGAATCCCGCATCCTCCACGTCCACGAGATCGTTCAAAAAAGGATTAAACTACGAATGCGTTCGCGATGATCGTCGTCGTAGTCCTCGTCGTCAGTGCGCGCGTTCGCGTTCGCGTCGCTCGTGCAAGTCTCTAGTATCACGCAGTGGTCAAACGAACGAGCGAGTCCAGCTCATCTTGAAGACGCGCTGTGCGCACTTCTACCGTCGCATTCGTCCATCGCATCGCCGAACGACCGATTCGCACCTCTTCCTGAGACATTTCTAGTCTCCTTCTCACTCGTTGCGGGACGACTTTTCTCGCGCCGCGTGCCTTTGTGACGCGACGCGTGTCAGTCAAGACGAACTCGAACAGAACGTTGAAAATCTCGTCTAATCCAAACGGGCGGCACTTGTCGACGACGCGCCGAATCGAATCGAGAGAGCTCTCTTAGACACGCAGACGGACGCACCGTAAACATGGTTAAACTCACGCTCTTGGCGCGGGTGAACGACGGTTTACCCTTGGCGGAAGGCTTGGACGCGTCGTCGTCGGCATCCTCGAGTGGACAAAACATGGAAACGTGTAAGCAGCAAGCGAAAGCGTTGTTCAAACGCCTCGGAAGCTCGACGGATGCGCCGCCGAGCCGGTTGACGGTGGAAACCGGAGCGTTTTTAATGCACTACATCATCGATGGCAACGTGTGTTACCTCACGGTGTGCGAGCGGACATATCCGAAAAAGCTGGCGTATCAGTATTTGGAGGAGCTCCAACAAGAGTTCGCGGCGCAGTACGGTGGTGAGGTGGACGCGGTGGCGAGACCGTACGCGTTCATCAAGTTTGATACGTTTATTCAGAGGACAAAAAAGTTGTACAGCGACGCGCGGACGCAGAGGAATCTCAACAAGCTGAACGACGACTTACACGACATTCAGCAGATAATGACTAGGAACATCAACGACATCATGGGTCAAGGAGAACGCTTGGATCGCGTGAGCGCGATGAGCGGAACGCTAAGCGCGGAGAGTAAGAAGTACAGCAAGAAGAGTCGAGATTTGGCTCGGCAAGCGTTGATTCAAAAGTACATGCCGCTCGCGGTGTTTATTGGGATTGTTCTCGTGACGTTGATTCTTCGCCGATACGTCTTCAGCTACAGCTAAAGGGTGGTGTAAATAATAACGCGCGACGGTATTTTAAACTTGTGCTAACTGCCTCTCTTTCTACCTAGAACCCTCGCTTCCCAGGGGAGAAAATCTGTACGTGAGCGTGTGCGAGTACGTGTCTCCTCTCCTCAACATTACGCTCGGGTAGGAGGAACCAATTTTTTCGTGTTGGTTCACCGCATCCGGAAACCATCCCGTTTCCAAGCAAAATCCGCCTTGTGGAACGTACGTCGCGCCATTCTTCATGTTTCCGAGCATGGTTTCGGATAGAAAGTTACCCGTATAGAGATGCACGCCCGGAGCGTCGGTAAAAACCTCCAACATTCTCCCAGCTTCGGCGCATTTGACGCGTGCTGCCAACCGCGGCTCCTTGTACGGAAGATCGCTTACCGGTCGCGTCGCGTCGTCCCCAGCGACGACAAAGGTGTTATCGTAGCCTTCTTTGCACTTTGTAAACATTGGCGTCTCCGTTCTGAGATCAAACGGCGTGCCCTTGACCTTTTTCAAGCCGACACCAGTGGGAATGAGTGTCTCTGGATCCACCGGAACGTAAAATTCGCTATTCGGCAGCTCGATGGTGTGCGAACGACAATCCTCCCCGCAGGCGTGGCCTTTGAGGTTAAAGTATGTGTGCTGCACCGTCGACACTGGTGTTTGCGCATCCGTCGTCGCCGTCATCCTCGTCGTCAGTTCGGCGTATTTTCTAACCCGAAGTTTCACCTCTCCACGCTTCTCATCCGGAACAAGCTCGACGCGTTCGTCGAAACCTACAAGGGAGTAAATGACGTACATTTTCACCCTACCCGGGAACCCTTCCTCCATCGTCGGGCTCTCGTAACACAACGTAATGCTCGTCTTTGTCTTGTCGACTACCGTCCATCTCTTACGATCCCATCCCGAGATGCCACCGTGCAAGGTATTCTCTCCGTTGTTCTTTGCGCACGCGAACGTCTCCCGTCCAACCTTAAATTCCCCGCCGGCTATTCTATTCGCAACCCTCCCACATACGGCACCGAAATACGGTCGCCCTTCCGTCTCATCGTAACTTTCGACGTCTTCATACCCCAGAACCACGTCTTCAAACGCTTCGTCGGCGGTGTCATTCGCGATTTCAATCCTCGTCAAAGTCGCCCCAAACGGACTCACGCTCACACGAATCCCGTGCGCCTCAAGCGTGGCTTCCGCCAATCCACCCCTTGTGTGCGTCGCATCGTACCCCGCAGCGTCGCGTCGCGGCGAAGGAACGGGTGTCGATGATGCATTCTTCACATTCGTTGTCGGCGTCGGCGTCTTTTTCACGCTCGGCATTTGATCAACGACACTCTTTTCCTCTGGTTGTCGTTTTTTCGGTGACGATTTCCTCTTGAAAATCATCTTGCACACCCCGAGAACTATCGCGCCCGCACCAGCGACGACGGCAACGAACGGAAACGCGCCATCGTCGCCGTCGACTGTCTTCTTCGGAACCGGCGTCGGCTTCACCGGTTCCTTTGCTGTCGTCGTCGTTGGCGTTTCAACAACTTTTGAACGGATTTCAACTCTACTCTGTTGTTGACTCGGACGACGCTTTTCTTTGACGACCCGCTGTGTCGTCTCGTCCGCCGATTCCTCGATGAAACGTTTGGCGAGAAACGCGAGACCGCCGCCGAGGGCGACGAGTCCAGCCTTGGCGGCTTTATCCGCCATTTGAGGTAGGTGTTTTCCTTTCGCGGGCGCAACTCTGAGGAGAAAGTTTGGTTGCATCAGTGGATAGATAAAATCCAGTTTTGAATATTAATCGGATTTCAAGAATGGATTGTCGCTACAGTTGTGGTGGTGGCGAATTAAAGAATTTATGAATTGATGCACTCGTTTGCTTTGGCTATCCCCTACATCGGGCTGGCAACGTCGTGCCAATCGATGCCCTCATCGGCGTGACGTGCGGGTGCTTGCCCGTTGTCGTCTTCCGAAACGATTTCGCCGAGATCGTCAAAGGATGCCTGAGAGCGAGAGCCAAACTTGCGTCGAGCTTGGACGTGCTCGGGAGCCTCGCCGGGACAGTGAGAGCAAATCCAATCCTCTCCCCACGTGCCGGCATCGACACGAAGCGAGCCAGTGACGCCCGATAACATGGAGCCCACGTCAAAGTCGTCTTCTTCATCCTCTTGGTAGATGGATAAGTCAATCAATCCAGCGCTATAGGCAGCTACGGCGCCGCTAATGCGCGCGAGTTGCTTGACGGTGATATTGTTGATCTTCTCTTCAATGGTTCCGCGCAGTTGCTGCGTCAAAACCAAGGCAATCATATTGTACAACCAGGCTGCGGACGTGCCGCTGATTTGGACGTCGAGCTCACCGACGGATATGTGCGTTGTGTGTACTCGTAATTCCAACACTGGTTCCTCACCCAAAAATCCCTCGCCCAAGATTTCGCTAACGACCTTGCGGTTGCGAGTCAGCTTCTCCTTGATGTCCAAAACCTTTGCATCATCCGTCGCGTCGTGGAACGTCGGGGAAGTCGGCGACAGCGGCGGAGAGTCGACCGTTTCTGAGGCATCGCTGAACATACCTGCACCGAACGCGCGATCAAGCGCAGCTCCGAGGGCGTCAGCTTCGCTCGTCGGCGAGTTGAACTCTTCTGACTCCACCTTGGATTCTGGCGCCTTTGTCGCTACAGGCGCGACAACTGGCTTAGGACAAGTCGCCGCACCGTTCTTCTTGGCTTCAGCCTCGCGCGCCTTGGCTTCTCTGCGCGCCTTGATCTTCTCTTCAATCTTCCCTCTCATCTCTGCGATTTTGCTATCATCCTTGGCCAATTCTACTCCCTGATTCACTAGCTTGAGCAGTTGCGCCGTGTTAATGATGATTTCATAAGTAATGCCAACACTCGCTCCATCCACCGTAACCGTGCATAGACCCTCACCGTCGACCACACCCCAGTTGCGTGGAAATTCACAGTAGGCAAATTCCACGTCTTGCATGACAGTGTTGATATCGCGTACCTCCACTGTCGTGCTGAGTCCAGCGCCCTCGTCGTCCTCATCCATGTGATTCACCACGCGCAAGGATTCCTTGGAAATATTAAACTCCGTGAATCGCACGTTATCGACGTGATAACACACCGATCCAATCGGGGAATCGTACACGCCGTCGACGCGCGGAAGCTCGAGCTTGGACATGAGCTCGCAAGAGACCTGCACGGCACCACGAATGAGACGTTCAAACCCTGGGACGATTTCATCCTTCAACAACGCCTTGAGCTGTTCATCGGCGCGTAGATCGCTCCACACATCCTTGCTCTCCTCCGCCAACGTCTTCAATCGCGTGTCAATGGCTTCCGGAGACGTGTCCCCGGCGTTTAACACGGCTGAAATGGCCTCCTCTTCGTCTCTCTTGAGCTTTTCGTCTTGCAGCTTCTTCATCAATCCCTTCACCCTATCTACGATTCGCTCCACCGTTCCCCGCATCCCCGAAAAGTGATCATTCTGTCCCGCCTTGGTGCTCAATTTACCCCACAAATCCTTCCCGAGCGCCTTGGACATCTCCAAAACTTCGTCTCGATTTTTGCCCGTCTCTACAATGTCCTTCATCCGTCTTGCCGCGTCGGCAAACGTCTCAGCCACCTCTCCATCCGGATCTGCATTCTTTGCCAACTTTTCAGTAATCTCCAGCGCCTTGACCGTTCCCCTCTTCGTCTTTTCAATCCTCTCGTGATCCCCAGCCATGGCGTTCGTCCAAATCTCTTTCGACTTTTGCTTCAACCCCTCCACTCGTTCGCGGCTCTTACTGGGATCAGCCATGAACCGATCGATCGCATCCACCGCCGTATCCAAACCTTCAGAGGTTTTCTTACTTCGCACCAACTGCGAGAGACGATTTTGCGCCTCGTGTTTCACTGTCGATCCGATGACGCGCAGTTTCCCGCGCGATCGCGGCGATAACGCGTCGTCATCGTGACTACCACGATGCTGATACTGATGATCCTCTTCGTCTTCTGACGACGTATACTCACTGTCGGAACCACCGACGAGCCAAGACGGAAGCATGTCGACGTCGACGTCGACGTCTGTCTCCGAAGCGACGCGCCGTGGTCGGATTTTGCGCGCGCGCGTGCGTCTGGCGTCGACGGGCGGCGAGGTGGGCGCGAACAACGCAAACGTTCTCAAACCCCTTTGGCTTGAGGGCTCGGTTTTAATACTACATTTGGATGTTAAATATGCACCGGCCGGCCTGAGGACGTCGCGGCGTCTTCGAGCGACGCGTGCGCGTCGAAACGATTGGTGTCGTTCGTGACCTTCTTCGTGTCGAGTTTCGTTCTCCTCGCTGGCTTTTGTATTACTCGGCTATTAATCTTCTGACGCATCGAGTGGTTTGGATTCGGGCACGGCGTTGTGGAAGACGCCGTTCGCCGGCGGTGGGTTCGGGGTCGATCCCGGTGGGCATATGCGGAGGATGTTGGTGGCGTTTTCCGGGATGCAGTAAATGACGCCGTCGTCTCGATTGAGGAAACCTCCTTGGTACTTGTCGGGCAAATCGCCGAGGTTGATGCCGAGAAAATTGACCGTCTGTTTCGCGGCGTCAATCTGAATCACGCTTGGTGCGTCGCACGGGACACCGTAAATCATTCCATCGCTCGCGAGAACACCGTTTTGCCATTTGTTTAAGAGATCAGGCATCATCCCGGGGAGTCCCTCGCCCAGGAGCGACACCTCATCCGTCGTCGTATCGATTTTGCACACGGCGTGATAATCGCTCGGAAAGCAGTACACGCAACCATCCGGACCGATGCATCCGCCTCCAAACTTGTATCTCTTATCACCCAAGGATTTGCCTATGAGCTCGCATCTCGGCGGCGTGCTGTTACAATCAATTTTGAGCACTTTTTCGCAGTGGCTCGGAAAGCAATAAATGCACCCGTTTGGCGCCAAAATCCCTCCGTGCCAGGCGTACGATCCTTTTTCTAAATTCATCCCGTGCACCTCCAATAGTTCGACGGATTTCGTCTCGGGAATGATTCTCAAAACCTTATCCGCGCAGTACGGCACGCCGTAGATGGATCCATCTTTCGCCTGAATGCCCCCATACCACTTGTTCTTTGTCGGCTCGATGACGTCTTGACCGATAAAACTCACCTTGTCCGTTTTAATATCCACCCTGAGCACGCTTGCGGCGTTGCACGGAACGGCATACAACGCCCCATCTCTCCCGAGCGACCCTCCGTGCCACTGCCACTTCATATTCTCTGGCAACTTGCCAATCATTCGCACCTTTTCCGTCTCCACGTCAACCTTGAGCACGCCCTCGCCCCACGCCGGCAACCCGTACACCTTGCCGTTTCTCCCATCAATCCCTCTCAAAAACTTAAAATGCGTCGGTGTCAACTCATCTCCAATCAACTCCACCGTCCCGTCTCTCGGCACAACCTTTAACACCCGGCGGCTGTGACTCGGTACGCCGTAAATCGTCCCGTCGCTCGTCGTCGCCGCGCCCAGCCACTTTCTGTTCCCCGTCAGCGCCTCCTCGTTGGTTAAAAAATCAATCACCGTCGGCGATTCCACCGACGGCGCGTGATGCATCGCCACATCCGCGAGCTGTTTCTTCTTTTCTTCGTTTCTCCACGACGCCCCGCGTTGGGATTCGTTTCGCGCAAACTCGGCGGCGCACGACGAAGCGCCACTGCCGTCCTTGTCGTCGGCGGCGGCTTGAACGACGCTCGTCGACATCTTTACCGACGAGGATCCGGTTCGACGACGACGACGACGACTGATCCTAGGAGACGACGACGACGACGACGTGCTTCGCGCGTACCGCGTATCGACCGATGATGCGCACGCAGGACGGGCGGCTAACATTCGGCGGCGGCGCCGATTGAGGTTGCTCTCGTTGTTTCGACGCCGAAACAAAAATGTGACATGACGGCTGAGGAACACTCGATAAGTGCGACTCCGCGCGTTCGAGCCCTCGGCTGTGGTCGCGGGATGACCGAATCGCGCCGATTGATTCGAGTTGAGCCTCTTCGAAAGCGTGTCGCGACGAATGACGTGGCGTGTCGTTGACATTGGCGTCGCGTCGTTAACGATTGAACGACCGTTGTTGACATTACAACGAACGCGATGACGTTTGTTCGATAAGAAACGCGCGCGCGCGCGATAAAAAAACGTAAAGAAGAATCATTCAAAGAAGAATCGTTCGCGGTGTTTAATCGTCGTGTGCGCCGACGAAATTGCCGACGACTGGGAAGACGAGTTTTGGCGCTCGGCGGCCGCAAATGACGTCGTAATGGCTAAAGTGCGCATCCGGATCGTCCTTTGGCTTTGCGTCGAACTCGCCGTAGACGTGGTACTCGGCGCCGACTTTTCTGGCGTACGCCCTCACTTGATTTGGCGGGAAAATAGGGTCGACGTCGCCGGCGATGGCGAGGACGGGGACGGAGGCTCGCGCGAGCTCGTCTATGTACTTGAGCCGATCGACGTTTCGCGTCAGTCGCGCTCGAACGCTCGAAGTTTCATCCACGCCCATCGTCGGATCGCGGCTGCTCATGCCCCCGGGGGTGAAGAGCGTCGCCATTTGAATCAAAAGCGAAAGTGGGACGTTGTTGAAGCCTCGAAGGAGAAGACGCTTGAGAAATTCAGAATCCGTCGCTCCGGGATGACATGTCACCGGAGACACCGAGTTTCGCCAGAAAGCCTTCGCCGGGTCTGGTTTTGCGTTCTCGCCGCCATCAATCGGTGGCGGTGGACCGAGAACGAATTGGAACGCCTCGGCGGTGGCCACGCTCGCCGGCGCTATCGGCAGGTGCACCGTCGTCGTCGATGGATTACCCACGAGACCGCGAGGCAAATGGCCCGCCAATGCGGCGAATCGCGCATACACCGATGTCGGGGATTCCGGATCGCTCTCCTCCGAACACTCGAGACAGGACGCCATGGTACACACGCGCGTGATCGACCAAGAAGACGTTTCCCCTATGTCGCTTGCTTTCGGCCCGATGGCGGCGAGCGACGCCAAAAGCATCCCTCCCATCGAGTGCCCGATACCCGCCAAGTCGCCCTTCTTACCAACCTCGGCAATGTACTCGCACGCGCAAAACAAATCCTCATTCAGCAGCGTGTCGTAATCCCACAGCCCGAACCCTACCGAACGCATCATGGGTACATCGCACAGTTCACCGTCGGCTTCGAGCTTCATTTTGGACACGTACTCGGATCTCGGCCTCGTCCACCTTCGAGCGTAACCCACGCCTCGAGTCTCTACGATCCACACCTCGTGTCCGCGTCGCGTCAAATACCGAGGTAAACTCACGCTTGGGTCAACGTCAAACGTCATTCCGTTCGAAGCGCACCCGGGCACCATGACGACGGATCTCTTTGCCTCGACTCGAGGATCGGCTCGATACCTCAACAACGCCACGCTCCAACCGCTCGCGTCCCCCACCGGCACAAAGTGCATCTCGTCGCAATCCAACCCAATCTCATCCCGCACCGCTTTATTTTCTAATTTCATCACCTCAATCCCTGGTCGCATCGCGTTCAGTTCCTCTCTCGTCTTGACGTCTTGACGTCTCTTGCGTCTCTCCGCCGTCAGCATTCTAGCGCGCTTCTTCCGCTCGGCTAAAACCTTATCCTGCGGCGACTCAAACGCTTCATCGAAGGACCCACTGATGACTGATGCGAGATTCGCCACTGCATCTACGATCGCGGCGGCTTTAGTCCTCCCGTTATCCTCTGTCGTCGTCGTCGTCGTCGTCAGCGTTTCGGACGCCCCGAACCCGTCCGACGCTTCTCTCGTCGGCGTTAACACGCTCCCGCGAACGGCATCAAAGATGGACCGCAAACTCCGCTCAGACGTCGACGTCGATGGTTCATTCTTCGTGTCTTCGTCCCTGGACGTCATCGCGCACAGCCTCTCCTCGCCCGCGGTGCGGCGGCGTCTTTGTCGCGTAAATGCACACAACGGTTTCCGTCTGCGGCGTGCGCCGTCACCGCTTCCGCCGCGCGCGCTCGCGCGTCCGTCGCGCGTCGCGCGTCGCGTCAAAGATGCGCACACCGACGTCGACATGGTCCGGAATCGAAGACGGTTAAGACGCGCGCGATGTCGTCGCTGAACGCGACGCGGAATGTGGACGGACGAAGGTGCCACGTGGCGTGGCGTTCGGAAGCTTCTTCTGGTGGAAACCGCGCGGTTCGGTCGCGAATGGGAAACTGCGATCGTGGTGAGGGTAATGGTACAGCGTGACGATTAAAAATGCAAATGTAGGGTGGTTTCTTCGTGGTGCTATCGTCGTCGTTCGATGTCGACGCGGTGTAGGGAAGGATGAAGGATTGGGCCGTACTACGCTTCCTCTCGCATGGCCGCGAGCCGCGCCTTCAAATCCTCAGTAGTAGTAGTCGTTTGCTGCGCCTGCGCGGCTTCGGGCATGGCGACGACGTCCTCGGTTGATTTGAACGCACCGACCTTGGAATCTGGGAGCGTGATTTCACCGACTATGTCCCGTAGAACCTCATCAATCGCCGCCTCGGTTTCTCCCTCGTCCACGTCCAAGTCTACGTCCAACGCCTCGTCCATGAGTTCACCCATGATTCCCGCCTTGGTCATCTCTTTGCTCAACTCCCTCGCCTGATCCCGCACCGTTGCCGATTTAACTAAATCATTCATCGCTCTTAACACCTCACTCGAGCGTTCGAGCGTCTTGGCGCTCTTCGCGTGCGCCAACTGATGCGCCAACGCCGCATCCACGGAATTCATCCTCGCCTTGGTCGTGTACAACTTACTCACCGCTTGCCTCGCGTGTACAATCTCCTTTGCCAACGCTTTACACGATTTCAAATCGTTCCGTTTCGCGCACTGTTTAATCTCGCGTTCCGTCGTCTTGGTAGACCGCGTAATGTCTCGAATCTGTCCGTCAATGTCGCGTTGCATTCGACGAAGTTTTGAACGCATCTCCTTGTTCTTTTCCTCGGCGTTCGGGGCGAGGCCGAAGAGCTGTTTGAGATCGAAACCCATGATTGTCGCGGCGGTAAAGGATGCACACGCGACTGAGTGCGTGAGACGGATGGGTGGGACGCGTCCACGACGACTGGCCGGCGTCAACGTCTGAAGATTTAGATTTTGTTCAACCAAAAACAAAGCCAACGCAGTCGCAGTCGCAACGCATTCTACTTGCAAAATTCTAATTCGCCACTACTCTATCGCTACCGTCATCTAATGATATTTTTAACTCGCGTCGTCGCGGACGTCGTCGACGCGCGGACGCTTGGACGCCTTCCGATCGTCGTTCGCTTCGTCGGCGGCGTTGTCGCGTTTCCAATACGGCAGGAGTTTGTTACCGTTTCCTTCCCTCGCCGAATGTAAAAACGCCCGCCAAAACATCACCCGACTCGGTTGAGTGATTTTCGAACACGTCGTTAATATTTCTTCGTCTCTTCGTCGTTTTTCTTCAGCCTCTCGACGAACGACGTCGCTGGGAACGGCGCCCTCTTCCTCGCTCGAAGAGCCGTCGGCTTCGGCTTTGTCTTCGTCGGCTTTGGTTCGTTCTGGACGACACGCGCGACACCCGCAATTACTCGCGTGCGTAATTCGCGGCGTGCGGTGTCCTCGACCGCGTCGTCCAGAAGGCGGTGTCGCGTCCGCGTGACTGTACGCGCACGCATCGCCGCTCGCGCACCGACCGCGCTGATGAAAGACGCACAATTTTGTCTTCTTTTCAGCGGCAACGTCTTTGACGTTTGACGGCGTCGTCGCTTCGTCTGCGCCGTCCGCGCGCGCGTCGTCGACGTCGTCGTCGTCACGCGTCATCTCCGTCGCGGAGGACGGACGCGGGAAGGGCGCTCCGACATCCTTGTCGTCATCGGTGACTCTTTCCCCAGTCATTGCGCGAGGCGCAGAGTGAGGCGAATGTAAAATTTTCAATCAATCGAATGCGTTGGTGTACTAAACCTATTACAATGAATGTCTAAAACTATCGATCAATGATGAAACGCGCGTGTCTCCATCTCTCTCTCGCGCGCGTTTGCGTCGCGTCGACGGCGCGTTACGCGGCGGTAATCTTTAACCAAATTTGACGCGCACGAGCGGCGGCACGTCTGACGCGTCTCTTTGGATCGTCCAACGCGGCGAGCGAGGCGTCTAAAGCCGACTGGCGACTGGGATACACGACAGAGAATGGGAGCGTCGCGGTGGCGGTGATGGCGTCGAGCGCGAGCTCGCGAGCTTCCATGGATGCGCCTTTGAGGTCGTTGGATATGGTGCATAGAGCGCCGATGAGGGACACATAGTGTTGTTCCGCGGCGACCGCGCCGCCGTCTTTGCCTTGAATGGATGGATCGGACAGGTATGCGCCGACGATGAGAAGAGCCGAACGAGTAGCTTCGTCGTCTCGAGGAAGCGCACCGGAGCAAAGGGCGGAGAGGACGTCTGGTAGAAGCGCAAACATGCGAAACTGCGCGCCCAAGGCGACGGATGCGGCGACTCCAGAGGCGAGCTTGACGACGGCGTAGGACCGCATCAATCGCTTTCGGCCGACGGAGGCGTAAGCGCCGTCAATCAGAATGGGAGCGAGTTTACTAAAGACCCGTTGCCGAGCCAGAAACTTTTCTGTCGCGTGAGTAGAGCGGCGCAGACCGACTTCCAAGTCGGCGTGCGCTGTGTCAAACCCGACAGCCATGCTGAGGGCAATGGCTGCACCGCGAGATGATTCTGGCGACGTCTCATCGTCGAGAGTTGCGATGAGGTGAGAGACTAAAGTATCCATGTCAGCGGAATCGTCGCGACGCATCGCTCTGGCGCGAATGCAAGCGCCGATGATGGCGACGAGGCCTTCGTTTGACATGTCGCATCGCGGCAACGTAAAGTGCAACGTCGGAAACTTGTGCACGGCTGAACCAATCGCGGCGGCGGGTAAGTAAATCATCAAGGGATCAGAAGCGTTAACCGCAATGTTTGCGAGTTTGGACAAGACTTCTGAAGCGAGATTCACGTCTATCTCGAAGTCAGGTCGCAGTCCACACAGTACGACGCACGCCTTTAACGGAGCACTGTCGACGACGCCGAAAGCCAGACGTGCCAAATCTCTGATGCAGACCAGATCATTTTCGCTCCTCGCAACCGCACTGATTCCGAGGTGCGCCATCGTTCTCGCATTCATGTAGCTGCTACCATCAAAATCATGTATGTAAACTTCCGCTAAGTGTTCGATGGGCCCACCTCCACTGGAAGGGACCAAGGGACGCATCAAGACGCCGTCTTCGTTGTTGCACAACGCATTCACCAAAGCGTCGGATACCGGTGCTTCCCTTAAAAAACCCATCGCTTTTGCCACGATACTACTCAGACGATGCGCGACATGCGTGCGAATTTCGATGTGGTGCGTCGACAGAGCCACAAGCGCACGCATCACGCGCCGCGTTGTGGCGGTTTCCAAGTTGTCTTGTGTTTCGTCGACGTGATCAGAGAGTTTCATTACGGCGTCTGTGAAAATAATCTCTGAGAGGGGTTCATCTCCACCGCTCACGGCGGCGACGAGCGCTTCGATGGTGCGATTGAATCTCACGTCCTCTGCGTCTTCGCTCTCGTCTTGCAACATGACCGATTCGAACAGAACATTCGCCGCCATCTTGCGCGCCTCGAGCGTCGCGAGACCAAACGTCGCTGGAAATTTGCAAAGCATGTGCATGCCCGCCAAGCCCAAAACCACGGCGTCGTTCGCCGTGTCGGCGTCCACGATTTCTAACCTTCTCATCGCCGCGTCTGAAAACAGACGGACGAGACGTTCGCTCTCTTCGCCTAGAACGCTGCCGTGTGCGCTCTCGCCGGCGTGTCTCTCGCAGCAATCCAACGCGCCGCCGAGCACTGGCGTGGCGAGAAGAAGCGCCAAATACGACGCCTTTGATGGATTCACATCCGAAATTTTCGCGGCGTCAAAGAGAGTTCCAAGCGTCTGCGTGATGACCTGTCGCGCGAGAAGCGGAGTCGCGGCAGCGACTGCGCCCAGAACGCGACCGGCGATGGAGACGACGAGTCGCCCTCCCGATCGCTCGTCGCTCGCGCCTCCTCCTCCGCCGCCGCATCCGCCGCCGCAGCACCCCTCGGCGGAGCCCTTGGTTTCCTCGCTCGCGCATGCGCTCGAACTTGCTTGAGCAATCCTACCGAGTGTTGTTTCGGCGTCTCGGACGCATTGGTCGTTCAAAGCTGCGCGCGCCAAAGCTGCGCCCACGGCGTCTCCGGCGAACACCGATGTAATGATAGACATTGGCGTTGTGGCGTGCGGATCATCATCGTCCTCCATCTTGGTCGCGTTCGGATGCGCCAAAGCCGCCCTGAACGCGCGCCAGATGATGTCTAGATACCTCTCCATGATGGCGGCGCCCCACTTTTCTCCCATGGCGCGAATGACGCGCGCCGCATCCGTCATCTTAGCGGCGCCCAAATCCGGGTTCAAACTCTCCAACACGTGCGAAACCGCCCACGGGGCAAACGTTGGCGACGCCGTCATCGCTCTTTCCACCGCCTCGGCGAGCTGCCGCCTGGAAATCTTAATCGCATCTCCTCTCGGCGGCTTGAAGCTCACCGGAAAGTAACTCGCCGCGACGTCGTACAGCTCCTCCGCGTTGGCCTCGTACGCCTCAACCCCACCCTCCCCGAACTCCTCGAACGCCCCCGGAAGCAACGTCCACGCCTCACACAACCCCAAAACACATCTCGGATCCTTCTCCCCATCAAACGTACCGATTATTCTCGACAACGCTTCGTTCGCGTCTCCCTCGCCCGCGCCTCTCGCCGCCCGTCCTCGATGTTCGCCCCGTAACAACTCCAACGCCAACCCATAACACGCCTCCCTATCGCTCTGTTTTAAGCTCTGCACGTCACACTCCGCGAACAACCCGCGGGCGATCGTTTCCGCGTCCTGTCCGTCCCCGATCCTCGCGCACGCCGAAGCCCCTCTCGCCGCCTGCTTCGCCGTTCCGTAATCCCCCAACCTCGACGTGAAGAACCCACACAGCGTCCGTCGACCGGCTTCATCCAGACCTCCTCCCGCGCGTTCGGCCACGTGCGCCAGGACCTCCGTCGCTTTCGCCCGTCGTCGCGCGTCCGTCGTCGTCAGCGCGCGCTCCAGTCCAATCACGACGTCTCGCACGCTCGCCCGTCCTCGGCGCACGAGACCGACGATTTCATCCGCGCACGCCGACGACGCTTCGTCCGACATCCCATTCGTCGCGCCGTCGACGTAGGCGTCGAGCGCGGCCGCCATCGAGGGGTCCATCGGGCGACGGGTGTCTCGGTGACGCGTGCCGGGCGCGTGGCGCGCGAGTCTCTGACGCGCCGAGATGGAGCGCCCTAGGGCGACGGGAACGGCGTCGGCGGCGGCGGGGGCGACGAGCGGGCGGGTGCACGCGCCTGGGAAAGATGTCGGCGGCGGCGGTGGTGGCGGCGCGGGTGATATCGCGCGACAGGAGGGAGCGACGACGTCGTTGATGCAGCAGCAGCAGCAGCAGCAGCAGAATCATCATCACGGTCATCATCGATCCTTTGGATGCGCGTCGACGACGACGACGGGAACGCCCCCGGGATCGATTGGATCGCCCGGATCGATGATGCGGAACGCGAGCGATGAGGGCGCGGGGATCAGCGGAAGTCACGGTGGGGGGTCGTCTTTGAATAGCGGCGCGGACGCTACGACGATTCAGGAACGCGTGCGATTGGTGGTGCAAAACATGTCGCCCTTGGAGTATTCGTGCGCGAAGAGCACGACGGGGACGCCGATGAGGGCACCGAAGAGGAAACACGTCGAGCGGTTGGTTCGGGCGACGTGGATTAGCGGGGCGAGTGGAGCGGCGGCGTGCGCGGAGATTTTGAGGGCGTTGAGTCGAGTGGACGCGTTGCGGTCGCCGACGAGCGCGTTGAAAATGTGTGGGATCGTGCACGCGCTGATGCAGCACGGAAGCGGGGCGATTTTGCATCCGGTGTACTCGTGGCGGGATCACTTGGACATTCTCGTGGAGAGGTACTCGTCGGATTTCGGGGCGCGCGGGAGGTCGAAAGAGCGAGGACGGCCGACGCACAGGAGAGGCTTGAGTTCGTCCTCTGCGGGTGGGTTCGCAGAACAAGAGGCGTTATCGGCGTGTGCGTCCATGATTGCGCCGTATGCGGCGTTCATTCGGGCCAAGGCAAAGTTTCATCGACACTTTGTTGCGTTTGAGAACAATTATTCCGTCGACGCGAGAGTGGAGACGCTCGAGGATGAGGATGATATCGGCATGAGTGATCCGGTGTCGACGCTCAGTCTCGGCGCGTTGCTCGCGGTGGCGAGCAAAGCGCGACGAGTTTTAGAGTGCGCGATGCCATATTTGCCGAACATCTCCGAGTCGTACGTCGAGAATGAAGGTCAGTGGTTGGAGCTCGTGGGATTTGTCGCCAAGCTCGTGCTTCGCGAAGCCGACTTGGCGTACAGAGCCGCCGCGTTCGTCGCGGCGACGCTCGCCGAAGAGAAGAGATTAGGAAAACCTGAAGATGAAAACTTTAGAAAGGAACACGACGAACTGCGTCGGTGTTTTGAAGAGGCTTTCGCGAAGACATTTCTACGAGACGAGTTTGCGCTCGAGCGCGACGGTTTGCAGGACGAATCTGCAACGCTCGTGCACATGCTGGCAGCAGAGGCGCCGAATTTCTTGGAATCGGAGAATATTCACGAGATACTCAGCGCAAATGCACCTGCGAAGAAGCACGTGCTCTCGCCGTCGTTCAATCTGATGGATGCGGATATGAACGTGACCAACGGAGCCGCCTCAGTCGCAGCCGACGACGCAACGCGCCAATCGACAGAAATGCCACCGCTCATCAACTTGGATGATTCCGTGGAAACCACGACAACAACGCATTACAATCCGTTTGGATTGTTACCGCCGCCCACGAAGAAACCAGGTCACGAGCGCAAACCGAGCGATTTCGATCTCGACGCGTTCACCGCGCCGCTCGAGTTTACTCCTTTGCAAAGCGGCCCGGCGTCCATGGCCACCTACGTGGACCCTTTCGCGGTGCCCGCTCCTCAGCAGGCGAACGCGGACGATCTCTTGGACATGAACCAACTCGCAAACGCGCTCATATCGGAGCTTTCACCGAACTCGTCGCCGTCACCGGCCCGAACACAAAAGCCTCCAAAGAGCCCGATGATTTCGCACTCGGCGAGTGAAGACAACTTTGAGGAAATTCCTCTCGAAGATTTAGAGTTTGGGCGTCAAATCGGTCGCGGTGCGTTCGGCGAAGTCTTCAGAGGCAAGCTCAACGGCACGGACGTCGCTATCAAGCGGTTGTGCATCATGGAGAACGTGAGTGACGAGCGAGGAATGGCTGAGTTCAGGCGAGAATTGAAATTCCTCACGCGCCTGCGACACAGACACATTGTGCAATTCTTGGGCGCGTGCACCACCCCGCCTAACTTATGCATCATCATGGATTATTGCGACAAGGGCTCTCTCTATGGGTACTTGCACAACATGAACAAGGCGTTCTCTCCGTTTAAGGCGTTGAAGTGGATGTCCGAGTGCGCCAAAGGTTTGGTGTACTTGCACAGCAAGGAAATCATTCACCGCGACATCAAGAGCGGTAACCTCCTCATCGACGAGGGTGGATCCATCAAACTCGGCGACTTTGGTCTCTCCAAGCTTCACACGAGCGGTGCATCCACCGGTGGCACAGCATCTCTGGTCGGCACGTATCAGTTTATGGCTCCAGAACTTTTGGACGGCCATCCTCGATACACCACAGCCGTGGACGTGTACAGCTTTGGTGTCGTCTGTTGGGAGTGTCTCACGCGAAAGGAACCCTTCTACGGGTTATCGCCTATGCAAATCGTCGCCGCGCTGCTTCGCGGCGAGCGTCCAGAGATTGAAGGCGAAGCCGTCATAGGTTTACCGCAGGAATACGTCGATCTCATGCGTCGCTGTTGGGACGCCGATGCGCATCGCCGACCTTCGATGACTGAAGCTGCGTCGACGCTCGAGAGACTCTTTCTGGATGAAAAACGCGCGTTGATCGCAAACAAACAAAAGGAACAACAAAAACACACACAAGAATTGTTTTTACCGTAGCTCACGAAAACTTCTTCGCATTATTGTAGTAGATGCAAATTGTACAACGACGCCACCGAGAGCCGTGTCGCGCCTCACTTCGCCGTGCTCACGACGACGATGAACGCCACCACGAACGCTCGCGCCGTCCGCGTCGTCACCCGCGCCGAACGCGTCAACAACCAGCGGTCGTCTTCGCCGCTCGGTCGTCGCGCGCTCGTGTTCCGAGGCACGGCCTTGCCGCTCTTCCTCGGTTCTGTGCTCAACTTTGAGGGTGAACGACCGACGAACCTCGGCGTCGGGAGCTTCAACGGCATGTCCACCGGTTTGAGCCTGTGCCCGCCGAGCCCGAATTGCGTCGGTACCGCGGATGAGTTTAACGATAGCCTGCACTACGTCCCGGCGTGGACGTACAACGACGAGGAAAAGATTGCCAGAAGCGGCGCCGAAGCGACGCGGACGAGCGCCGCCCAAGCGTTGGAACAACTGGTGGACGTCGTCAACACGACCGATTGCGACGGGTTCGAGGCGACAATCGTGGAAAGAAAGAACGATTATTTAAGGGTCGAGTACAAGAGCCCGTTTTTTGGGTTTGTGGATGACGTCGAGTTTTGGTTTCCAGCAGACACGGAGAAGCAAAAGTCTCGAGTCGAGTACCGCAGCGCCAGTCGACTCGGACAGAGCGACGGCGACGCAAACCGCAAACGCATCAAGGCTTTGCGAGTGGCGTTGCAGAAAAAGTACGGCTGGAAATCAGTCGGGTTTAGCTAGTCATTCCTCTATTTTCTTCGTTACAACGGTTCGTAAAGATTTTAATACAGTCGCAGCAGTCACAGCCGGCGATTTTCGAGCGCTCGTCTATACGACGACGACGTCTCCTCAAAGAAACCACCATCCTTCGTCGACCCGACCCTCGCGATCGCAGCATCCACGAGTCGTTGCGACAACATCGCTTCATCCTCCTCTTCCCGGTGTCTATCATCCTCATCTCGGTGTTGCAACTTCCACCACAAGAAGAAGGACAACCCGCCCAACACCAACGTCACCAGGAAACAAAACGCCCACCTCTGCACGCACTTTTCACAAGACAACTGCGTCATCCTCCGTTCGCTCTTATCCATATCTCTCTCCATGTGTCCCGCGCTCGCTCTCGCGCTCAAAATCTTCTCCCTCTGATCGTGCAACTTGTTCAATATCTCCTCCCCGGTCGCCGCGCTCTCCAGCGCCGTTCGCTGCGTCCGCTCCAACCTTTCCCCCGTCGCCGCCGATCGCTCCACCCCCGTCAGCGCCGCCTTCCGTTGTTCCCGCTCCGTTTCGTTTCCAAGCAACGCCTCGCGTTCGTTCGACGACATCGCGTCTCTCTCGCCCGTTCCGCGACGAATCAAATCGAATCAAATCGCCTCAACACTAAATGAACCACAGAGTCGAATCGAACCACCGAGTCGGCCGACCGAAGTCTCGACGCCCACGAGCGCTCGCCCCGGTACGAATCCCGGCGAACGCGCGTCGATCTGAGCCTCCGTCGCCCGTCCGTCCGTCCGTCCGTCCGTACGTACGTCCGTCCGTCCGTCTCTGCCGCGAACGCTCGGGCGCGCGGTTCGGTTCGGTCCGTCCGAGCGTTTTCAACAACCAAAATCACAAATGTGTCGTACACACGCGATCATGACCTCATCGAATCATCGAATCATCGAATCATCCATCCATTCGTTCGCGTCTTCAGAACGGAACGCGCGCACCGGAACGACGACGACGACGACGATGATGATGATGCACGCGACGACGATGAGGGCGCCGTCGACGATGACGACGCGAGCGGCGATGCGTGGTCGTGAAGTGCGCGCTCGGGGATTCCCGAGCGACCGGCGGCGCGTGAAGTGCCGAGCGCGTGAAGTGCGCGCGGCGTCGTCGGCGGAGCGATCGGCGGCGATGGTCAAGGGAAGGAACGTCGCGGATAAACTGAACGGAACGTCGGTGTTTTTGATCGGGCTCATGGGGACGGGGAAATCGACGACGGCGTCGGCGTTGGCCAAGGCGATGGGGTACAGCCACCTGGACACGGATGACGTTATTAAGAGCGTGACGAAGAAGACGCCGGCGGAAATCTTCGCGGAGAGCGGGGAAGAGGAGTTTCGAGAGATTGAGAGCATGATTTTAGCCGAGGTGGCGTCTTATAAGAACTGCGTCATAAGCACGGGCGGGGGGATCGTGTGCGTCAAGACGAATTGGATGCACTTGCACAACGGGGTGACGGTGCGGCTCGACGCGGACGTGGACGTGTTGGCGTCGAGAATCATCGCGGACGGTGCCGCGGCGCGTCCAGCGCTCGGGGACGTCGATCAAGGTGAGGGTGACGAAAAGACTCGCGTCATCGCCCGGCTTGAATCGCTGTTGGAAGCGCGAGACAAGATGTACAAGCAGGCGGATATCGTCGTCCCCGTCGGCGCGCGCGACTCCGACGTCGGCGCCGCATTGGATGTCGTCGTCGATCGCGTGCTCGATGCCCTGGATGCGCGTGTGAGTGAAGATGCCGTGCAATCCAAGCTCAGAAACGAGCCGCAACCGGGAGACGTCACCGTGACCGATCCGCGCGGGGAGATGGGACCGAAACCAAAGCCGCGGGAATAGGCGCGCAATCATAGATAGCACTGCGCAGCATTCATATTTAACATGATTTTAGTTTATATAATCCTAAATCAGGTTCACACATCGGATCGCGGCGACGAATCATCACTCCTAAAACGCGCGAGGGAGTGTTTTTACGTGAAGCGCTATCGACATACGTATCCAATACTGTAACCTTTAATAAACTCATGAAAAGACATACTAGTTGTATGCAGTTCTAGGAACAATCGGACATGTGGAAGTCAAAGATGCTGACTTTGATTTAGGGCTTTGAAAACTGCGCGTCCGCGTGCGCGCCTCCGTCTCTTTGCGACGCGCGTGCGACCGAGCAAACGTTCGAACGCGATGTCTCTCATCGTCGGGGATGACTTCCAACACATCATCCGCGTCCTCAACACCAACGTTGATGGTCGCGAGAAGGTGATGTACTCTCTCACCAAGATTAAGGGGATCGGCCGCCGATTTTCCAACCTTGTGTGCAAAAAGGCTGAGATCGATCTCGGTAAGCGCGCGGGCGAGCTCAGCGCCGCCGAGCTCGAATCTTTGATGGTGATCGTGAGCAACCCGAGACAGTTCCGCATCCCGGACTGGTTCTTGAACAGAAAGCACGACTTCAAGGATGGGAAGTTCTCGCAGTTGGTGTCCAACCAGTTGGACACCAAGTTGCGCGACGATCTCGAGCGTTTGAAGAAGATTAGAAACCACAGAGGTCTGCGTCACTACTGGGGTGTTCGCGTGCGCGGTCAGGTATGTTCGTTCGCCCTTTTCTCGTTTCGATCTGCGTTTCGTGGGTAAACCGACGCTTTCGACGCGTGCGATCACGATCGCGGCGTCCGCGCCCTGGAAAACCCTCGACCGCTCGGTTTTTAGGTCTCGCTGGACAGAGCTTATCCCCGACCCTTTCATCGTCGTTTCTCCCTTCGAACGCGCACTGACGGCTCGTTCCTTTTCGCGTTTACTCTCACGCAGCACACGAAGACCACCGGCCGCGGTCGCTGGGCTCGCTAGACGGTGGGGTTCACCTTGGCTTAGTACGCTGGTGGACCGGGTGCACGCCGTTCTCGGTTGGACTCCGTCAAAGTCCAAGAACGACTTTGACGACGTCTTGCGCTCGGTTTATCTGGTCTAAAATCTTCCATTAGTTTTGTCACTTGTAGTGGCATGGATCACATACCATCACGCCGTCGTTCGCTTTAACGTTCCTCTCGTCTTCTATTCTAGTATACTTAACTACAACAAGAGGCTACTCGCGCGCGCGTCCTACAGAGGCTCGTCCTCACCCGTCGCGGGCGGCTCTGGAATTGGAAACAACAGCTTTAACCTGTACGCATCCGTCCCACTGAGGTAATACCTCGCTAACCGTTTATCCCGAATGAACCCTAACGATTGGTACAACCTCAACGCCCCTTCATTCGTCGTTTCCGCTTCTAAAACGCACTCATCCGCGCCCGCCGCTTGCATGGCGCTCAACGCCCGAGACACGAGCGCGCTCCCGAGCTTGAGTTTCCTCGCCCGTTTATCCACCACCAACATTCCGATGTACCCGCGCATCATCTCTCGGTGTTTCTCGAGCTTGCACACGATGACTCCGACGCACGCGTCGGCGGGATCGAGGGCGAGAAAGCACAGTTCGGGCCAAGTGTTGAGAAAGTAGCGATACGTGAAGATGCTGTACGGTTCACTGAGCTCGCGGTCGATGATTCCCGACACGAGCGGGAGTTGCTCGTCTTCGTCGGTGTACGACACGAAACGGATGGATGAGACGTCGATGGCGGCGTCGGACGGACCCGCCGACGCCGACGTCATGGTCGGTCGGGCGAAAGCTGACGGCGCGTCGAGCTCTAAAGAGACTAGGTGCGTTTTGTCGACTGTTTTGTCATTTGTGTCGTGGTGCGGTGCTTGGTTGTGGTGCTCGTCACACGAGGTGCTGTTGGTATTACTCGTGCTACCGTAGGTTGTTGTCGTTACTTTTGTCCCGACACGTCGCGCGGGTACGAGCGAGCGAGCAAACTGTTGTCAGCTTTTTCGCCACGCGAGACGCGAGACGCGTCGGACACATTTAAAAGGCGAGACGCAGCGCCTCCCAAGAGGTCATGGACCGCGCTGGAAGCAGAAGTTGAACAAAAGATATCAAAAAGATGAGCGCTCTCGGTCGTTGCGAGAGACTCGAGAGCGTGTGGCGGGGGGTGTCGCGTCATTGGAGCGACGCAAACATCACACCACCGAATCGGTATACTTTACGGGGGCGTGAAAGCCGCCGCACCGAGTGGAGTTCGCGGGGGCATCATGGCCACAAGAGAACAGCCGTGGCTACCGAGCGGATACCCAGCACCTTGGCGATAATGCTTGCGATTGTCAAACTCAATCTGGATGTAGCTCACCGTGTTGTACCCGCCATCTTGCGAATTCCACGCGTACTTGGCGTATTGTTCGCCGTTGAGCTCGATGTTGAGACCGTCCGTGTGGTACTGGAAGACAAATTTCCACCTCGTGTCGTCATTTTCGTTCACGGAGCCCATTTTTTCATCACTCCACGGTAAGTATACGTACTGACCCTGCCAAACGCCGCAACGCAAGTTGTCCGTGATGAAGTTGTTCGTCTTCGGGCGCGGGTCAAAGTGAACGAGAATGTCATCGCAAGTGCCTCGCTGAGTGTGGAGATTCAGAGTACAGATGCCTCCGCTGTTCTGGCCGAACATCATGAATCTCGCGTTAAGACCCCTGGGAGGTTGCGTCTTCATCACTTGCGTCGCCTTTGCCTTGTCCGTATCTGACCAGTCCCAAGGACTGTCAGGATTCGCTGGCATACAGTTCGCATTACACTCGCCAAAGGTTGCATCGACGAATCCAAGATACTCGCTCCTTTTATAATCGTTCGTGATGATTCGATTATGCCACTTTCCAAAGGCGGTCGTGCAGTTCCCTTCCGATCCGGAGATCGGCCCAGTACCCATCGCGCCGACTTCGTAGTGAATATCACCGTTTGCGTTCTTCAAAGCGAATCCATACTCGTAATTAAGTTGATTCGTCTGCAACTCAAACGTCTTCGTATCACCAGGCTGGAGATTCGCGAGGTTGGTCATCACCAACCCGTCGTCCCACTCGAAGAACTTTCCACCCGGGTAGTTGTGCCTGACGATCCTCGCCTCGACGATGTCGCTGTTCCAAAAAGTCGGGTTATACGACCTCACGCGGCTCGATTCACATCCCACGTGCAGCGTGTACGTGATCGGCGTCCCAGTTCCCGGCGGGTTCTGCGGGTACGGCGGCATGTACCTCAGAGCCTCTTCCAGAGTCGCGTCTTGGCCCTTCCACGCACCGCGCGTCGTCAACGCCAGCGCGCCGAGCGCGCCGAGCGCGCCGAGCGTCGTCCACGTCGTCGAAGACGCGGAACGCGCGCGTCCTCCCAGCAGCGGCGAGCCGTCCATCACTTCTTTCGCGCGCGCGCGCGTTCGAGTGCCGCCGATTGATCCGACGCCAACACCCAACACCGCGCTGACGCGGCGCGCGAACCGATCGACAATCGACGACGCGCGCGCTCGAGAGACCGGCGATGACGATGACGACGTACGGAGCGTCGCGCTGCGACGACGAGATCGAACGAGCGATGGACGCGGACGCGGACGCGAGCCGAACGACGGCGGTGGGGACGCGTCGCTCGCGCGTGGGCGCGGCGATCGCGTTCGCCGGGGTGTTGGTGTTGGGCGCCGCGGCGGTGACGCGCGGCGGCTACGCGCGGGCGAGCACGCTGGGGTCGGGTGAGATTGAACAGATGACGGCGACGGCGACGGCGACGGCGACGGCGGGCGTGACGCCGTCGCTCGGTGCGACCACGGTTCGGGAAGCGCTCAACGAGGCGCTCGATCACCTCTCGTGCGTGCAGAAGTGCGCCGAGCTCAAGGATGCGATGTCGCTGAAAATAGAAGCGGACAGCGCGGCGTTGACGTGCGCCGATTTCGAGGCGTTCTCGAAAACTGATAGTTGCGTGGCGACGAAGTGCGGATGCGAAGACGCCGCGGTGATCGATGAGACGGTCAAGTACTTGTGCGAAGAAGGAGGCGCCCCGGATTCCGTCGGGAAGGACGCGTTTCATACGCGCACTGAGGACGCCGTCATCTCCGCGTGTGCATCCACATAGGAAGCGAACGAACACCCGGGTAAACAGCGCACGAGAGAGCAGAACGCGCCCGTGCGCTGACTATCGGGTCGCTCTCCCGTTTTCAGTTTCCTCGGACGTTTTTTTTTCTCGTCTCTTCTTTTTTGCTTCTCCTCCGCGCGTCAGAGTTCGCCCTTTCGTTCGGCGCTTCCTCGCGCACGGCACGAACGATCGAACGAACGCGTGGACGTTCATGTAATGTAACGACACGAATCACCATTCGGGTCCTTTTAGTCCCATCCCGTGTGTGATAAACATTTCGCGATCGTGCGCACGTGATGTGTCGAGTACTAGTTCTTTTGTATAAATGAATGGAGCGATCGTCGCTCCGTCTGTCTGGCTAATAATGTGGTGGTGACGATGATGACGATGATGTGTGTCTATTTGGTTGCGTACGCCATCTCGTCCTGTTCGGCGGCAACCTTTTTCAAAATTTCGAGCGTCGAGTCGTGCCAGTTTTCGACGCGTTTTCGCGTCAAGCACCAGTTTTCTCCGTGACGCGGATCCGCCTTGATGCATCGCTCAGCGACGGCGTTGGCGGCGGTTTCACCGGAGTTTTGAAGTTCAAATTTGTAGTAGCTCGCCCAGTGGTCGCCAATGTCCGGAGCTATGGTTACGGCGCGGTTCCACCAGCTGCGAGCCTTGTCCAACTTGCGATCGCTCCAAAACAAAATGGCAATGGCGGCGATGATATGAGGGTCATTGTCGCAGCGCCGCAGTGCGTCGACGGATTTGGACTTGCGTTGTGGGCGCGGTGCCATGCGCACAGATTCGGCGAGGAGTAGTCCACTGTTTGGACACTCTTGCAAGGCGCGAGCAATGGTGGATTCGGCGAGCTGCGAGTTGCCGCTGGCGTGTTCTTGACGAACAGCGGCGAGCCAGAGATGTTCGTTCGCCGGATTCTTGCCGCGCGCCGTCTCGAGGATGATTCTCGCCTTGGATACGTTACCATTCTTCAGCTCAAACGCTGAGAGCGCGATCCACAAGGGCACGGCGTTCGGACACTTCTTCGTCCCTTGCGTGTACGCCTCTCTCACCTTGTCGGCATTCTTGGCTCCGCCTCGCTCCTCGAGTTGACCCAGCATGATCCAAAGCTTCCAAAACGTGGGGAACTTTACTATGCCCTCGTCCAGGAGCTTACGCTCCGCCTTTTCGTCGCCCGCCTCGCGCTCCACCATGGCTGACTTCATCCACACGCGCTCGCAATCGAGCAACGTCGTTCTCGCCTTGGCGAGAAGCATGCGCGCGCGATCGAGCTCTCCGTTTTCAAACTCCAATTTGAACGCCGCGAGCCAGATTTCTTCCGACTCTGGGTTTGCATCGAAAGCAGACTGCAAGATTTCCCGCGCGCTCGGGACGTCGCCGCTGAGCCAGCGCTCTTTCGCTCCCATGAGCCATAAGATTTCGGCATTTGGACAAACCGTCACCGCCTTGCGCAAGACGGCGTCCACCGTATCTGGAGTACCGAACCTCTTCTCCAACATAGCCGCCTTGACCCAGAGCCCCTTTTTGTGAGAGAATCCAGAATCCAAGGCGTGCGCGTAGATGGCTCTCGCCGTCTCCGCGCTCTCGCGTTTCATGCATTCTTCCGCGTCCGCCTTCCAGGTGCGCTTCTTGTCCTCCTCCTCCACGCCCTCGCCGATAGTCGCCTTGATGATGGCGCGGCACGTCGCCAGCGACGGGGGATCGCTCTTCTCTGCAATTTCTGCCTCTTTGATCCACCCCTCGCGATCGATGGTGACGCCGTGTGATTTCAAAGACTTGATGGCGCGAGCGATAATCTTGTCCAACATTTTTTCATTCCCGTTCGCCTCTTCGAGTTTCGCCGCGGTGATCCAAATTTGCGGTTCCCGAGGTAGGGTTTCCCGAGCCTTGTTGAGCACCTTTCGCGCGTTCTCTGGGGTTTCTAACCGCGCCAACGCGAGCCAGAGCTCGACGTGTTGCGGACAGCACTCTGTCGCTCTGGCGAGCAAGACTCTGGCGTCGTCCTCTGGACTCAAATCGACGAGCGCCTTCCATAATCGAACCGAGTTCGGAACATTCTCGAGCGCCCGACGCAACACCCGTCGCTTGCGCTCGTTTTCATCCTCCAACTGCGCGGCTTGCATCCAAATCTTGACCGAACTCGGAAGAGATTGCACCCCGCGCGCCAGAATAGCCTTTGCGTTTTCCGGCGTGTTGAGTCTCGCCGCCTCGATCCACACGTCTTCATTCTTCGGACACTCCTCGCAACCCTTTTGCATGAGCGTCCGCGCTTGCTGAAGCTTACCCGCGAGTTCCTCCAAACGCGCCGCCGCGATCCAACCCGGCGCGTGCTTTGGATTCGTGTTGATGACGCTCTTGAGCAACAACCTCGCCTTTTTAATATCTGAAATTTCCGCCGCGCTCGTAATCTTTTGCGACCCCAAACTCGTGAGATACCCCTTCGGATCGATCGTGCTCTGCCCCGTGACGCTATCCGACAACCTATCGAGCTTCAACCCGAGCACCGTTCCTCTCCCTTCACCCACCGCCGTCAAATCCGCCAGTTCCCCTCCTCCTCCCGCTCCTTCTTCTCCCGCTTCGCTCGCCGCGCTCGTCGTCTCCTTCTCCGCCAACGCCCTCGCCAACAACGTATCCGGCGGCGGCGCGAACCCCGCGTTCAGCTTTTTCCGTTTAACGCTGTAATCCCCAATGTCCGGGATCGCGTCCCACTCCGCGTACGTCACCTCTTTCAACCCTCTCCTCAAATCCTTAAACCGTTCCGAAGCCGTCGGCCGCGCGCGTCTAAACTTTTCCAACGCGTCCCGCTCCTTGCTCTCCCTCGCCTCTTTCCTTCGTCCGTCCATCCGCGCGTCGATCGACGCCCATATCTCATCCGCCTCCGCGTCGTCGTCGTCGTACGTCGTCGCGTCGCGCGCGAACAACCCGGCGGCGCCGTCACCGTCGCCGTCATCCGCTCTGGAATCGTCGTCCTCGGCGCCACCGAGCGAACGCGTTGAACCGATCGGCGCCTGTCCCGGCCCGATGTCCGACCGCGTGGTGAACCCGGCGGCGCCGCGACCGAGTCCGGGGACGTACCCGGCGGGCGGTGGGACGTCCCCGTACGGCGCCACCGGGTTCCGGTGCGGCGGTCGCTGCATCGGATCGGATCGATCGATGGATTCGATGCGCGCGTCAGAGTGAGACGAATTCGATTTCGAT
>Ga0255780_10000567_pt1 | contig 35573 bp, 37 predicted proteins | sample 071ome_32_FD_179978 | JGI IMG/M metagenome (GOLD analysis project Ga0255780, IMG submission 179978) | Coastal salt marsh microbial communities from the Groves Creek Marsh, Skidaway Island, Georgia - 071405AT metaG (version 2) | ecosystem: Environmental > Aquatic > Marine > Intertidal zone >... | reverse complement strand
TGCACGAGATCCGGATCCCAGGTCGCGCCGAGCGCAGCACCCGACGGGATGCAGGCCGTCGGGGTGCCGGTACCGAGGAGTCCGTCGCCACGGGCGCCGTTGGGCCCGTCGGTGACCTTCAACGCCGGGATGCCGAGACGCTCGATCGCGCCCGTGTGCCACATGTCGACACCGGCAACGAAGTGGGCCTTCTCCTCCGGGGTCATCTGGGCGCGAAGCGCCACGGTCCGTTCGCTCATGCGCGCATCCTCGCACATCCACACGGCTGGACGAACCGGCCGAATCTGACGCCTCGTCAGGTCACCGGTACGATGACCGGATGCTCGACGTGGTCATCAAGGGCGGCACGGTTGTCGACGGCACCGGCGCCGAAGGGTTCGCTGCCGATATCGGCGTCAAGGACGGTCGCATTGTTGCGATCCGGTCCACCGCCGACGGCGGCGTGACCGAGGAGGCAGCCGAGACGATCGATGCCACCGGCCAGATCGTGTGTCCCGGATTCGTCGACCCCCACACCCACTACGACGCCCAGATCTTCTGGGATCCGTACTCGACACCATCGAACCTCTTCGGAGTCACCTCGATGGTGGCCGGCAACTGCGGTTTCTCGCTCGCGCCCCTCGGCGATGCCGCCGACGGCGAGTACCTCAAGCACATGATGACCAAGGTCGAAGGCATGGCCCTCGAAGCGCTCGAGCAGGGCGTGCCCTGGAATTGGCTGAGCTTCGCCGAGTACCTCGACCGGGTCGAGGAGAGCGGCACCGCCATCAATGTCGCCTTCATGGTCGGGCACTCTGCGATCCGACGCATGGTCATGAAGGAGGACTCGGTCGGGAAAGAGGCCACGCCTGAGCAACTGGCCGAGATGCGGGCCCTTCTCAAGACCTCGATCGAAGCGGGGGGCTTCGGTTTCTCGACCGGGCGTTCGTTCACCCACTCCGACGCCGACGGCCAGCCCGTGCCGAGCCGCTGGGCCGCGTGGGAAGAGGTCCTGGAACTGTGCGAGGAGACCTCGCTGCACGAGGGCACGACCCTCGAATGGGTCGCCGACGGGTGCCTCAACGGCTTCGACGACGACGAAGTCGAACTGATGACCAAGATGTCGGTCACTGCGAACCGGCCCATCAACTGGAACGTCCTCACCATCGACTCGGCGCGGCCCGAGGCCTATCGCAACCAGCTCGAGGCATGCGAGAAGGCCAACGAGGCCGGTGCCAAGGTCGTGGCGCTCACGATGCCAATCCTCGTCGGCATGAACATGAGCCTCGGCACCTTCTGCGCCCTGTTCCAGCTGCCGGGCTGGATGGACTACTTCAACATGGGGATCGACGCCCGGATGGAGAAGTTCCGCGATCCCGAGGTCGTCACCTGGCTCGAGAATCAGGCTGCGCTGCCCGAGGCCGGCGTGTTCTCCCGCCTGACCGGCTGGGACAACTACATGGTCGGCGACACCTACTCCGAGGCCAACGAGGGTCTCAAGGGTCGAACGCTCGGCAATATCGCTCGCGAACGGGGCCAGCGGGCCTTCCACACGATGGTCGAGATCTCCCTCAACGACGACCTCAAGACCGTCTGGTGGCCGCTGCCGACCGACGACGACGCCGAGTCGTGGCGTCTCCGGGCCCAGGCGTGGGACCACCCCAACGTGATGATCGGCGGTTCGGATGCCGGCGCCCATCTCGATCGCATGGCCGGAGCGCCGTACACCACCGCCTGGCTGGCCGACTGTCTGCGCGGCCGTCAGCTCACGTCGATGGAGAACGCCGTTCGTCACCTCACCGACGTACCGGCCCGCCTGTTCGGCTTCACCGAGCGGGGCCGGATCGCCGAGGGTTGGCATGCCGACATCGTCGTGTTCGATCCCGAGACGGTCGGGGCGACCGACGTCGAGCTGGTCTTCGATCTTCCCGGCGGCTCGAAGCGGCTCTGGAGCGAGGCCACCGGCATCAGCCGAGTGCTCGTGAATGGGGTCGTTTCGGTCGCCGACGGCTCGGCGACCGGCGCAATTGCGGGCAAGGTCATGCGCGCCGGGATCGACACCGAGACGGTGACTGCGTCCTAAGCAGCATCACGGCGGTCTCGGCGCGGTGGGGTCAGGACCAGGCGTCGACCACGTCGTCGGTCGGCACGACCGTTGCGAGCAGCGAGATCGTGTTCTCCATCACCGACTCGCCGTACTCGACCGGCACGCCCACCACGGCATCGTTCGGCACGACGACCTGATAGCCGAGATCAACCGCGGCGAGCACGAGCCCGAGAATCCCGATATTGATCGAGTTGCCGACGGCCACGACCGTGCGGATTCCGCAGTTGCGCAGAAGTTGATCGAGCTCGGTCGCAACGAAGGGCGTGAGCCCATGGGTGCGGGGGACGACAAGATCGCCCGCATCGGCTCCCAACTGCGGGATCAGCTCGGTGCCGGGCTGCCCACGATCGAGCCGGTCGCCGTTGAGTTTCTGGGAGGCGCCCAGGATCCTGGCGTTGGTGGCGGATCCTTTCCGGTCCGGGCGGAACTCCGCCGTGCAGTGCACGACGGTGGCGCCGGCGGAACGGGCTGAGGCGCAGATCCGACCGGCGTTGGCCGGCATCGAAACGAGTGCGGCGGCATCTCGAAGGTCTGAGAGGGCGGCGAGGTCCCCGACCACGCCCCGCTGCAGTTCCATGGTGAGCACCGCCGTCGACGTGGGGTCGAGGAGTGAACTGAGATCCATCGCACGAGTTTCGCACACGTCGGGTCCGTGCCGGTCACCAGCCGACCGGCATCGAGCGCCCCCTGCCTCGCGGATACGCTCGCGACATGGCCGAGGGGTTGCAGCACGCAACGATCACCGTCTGCGGGATCGAGATCGAGATCGCCGGAGCGGCCGACGACCGGTACTTCCAGCAGTGTGCGACCGAGCAGGCCCTCTTCGAGCCGGCGGTCGCCGTGGCCGCGCTCACCTTGCCCAAGGACGCCGTCGTGGTCGATTGCGGCGCATCGATCGGCATGGTCACCTCGGCCGTCGGGCGTCGGTTTCCCGATGCCCGCATCATCGCGTTCGAAGCCTCGCCGGCCGTCTTCCCTTCCACGAAGGCGACGTTCGAACTCAACGGTGTCTTCGCGAAACTCGTCACGTCGGCCGTCGGCGCCGAGCCGGGCGAACGGTCGTTCTACGTCGATGGCAACGGCAGCGGTTGGGGCTTCCTCAACGAGGAGATCGGCGGACACACGGTCCCCGTCGTCACACTCGACGACGAACTTGCCGATCTCGACCGGCTCGACCTCCTCAAACTCGATATCGAAGGAGGCGAACTGTCCGCCCTGCGAGGCGCTGCAGCGACCATCGCGCGGCTCCGCCCTACCTTGGTGGTCGAACTCAACCCGTTCGTGCTGTGGCGTTGGGGCCGCACCTTTCCCCAAGACCTCCTCGACTGGATCGAGAATGCCTACCCGCATCTGGCGGCGATCGACATGACCGGGACGGTCACCTCGCTCCCCGATCACGACGCCGTGATGGAACTGCTCTATCGCCTGGGCGTGCACGGAGGCCTCGTCGACATCGTTGCGACCACAGAACCGCTGGAACTCATTACTGCGGACCTCGCCCCGATGGTTCCGATTTCCGACGCAGCTCGACCCCCGGCGACACGAGGAATGCAGCGTCGCCTTCGAGACGCCGCCAAGGCCCTCCTTGCCCGTCCCTGAGAACGCCCACCATCTCGGCAGTCACCGGCGACCATGGGGGACCCGGTAGGCCAGCGTGACCTACGATGGCAGTCGTCTCCGGGCCAGACCCGCGAGCAGGAGGCTTCCCCCATGCACCGCTTCACGATCGCGCTGAGCGCACTCGTCATTTTCGCCGCTGCGTGCGGCGGCTCGGACTCGGATTCGAACCCGGATTCAAACGAGAACGACAGCGAGTCGACCCGCACCTACGAGGACCTTTCATTCCTCGAGAAGTCCTTCGTCGACGGCGTCACCGAGGGTGGCGGCACGGAGGCCGCCGGAATCTGCATGCTCGACGCCTTCGAAGATGCCGGTATCGATGCCAGCGAACTTGCAGACCTGGCAGACGAGGAGCCGTCTGCCGACGTGCTTGCGGCGATTTTCAGCTGTAGTGCCGAATTATTCGAGGGTGGCCTCTTCGGCGACGACAGCGGCTGCAGCACCCCCGAAACCTACGGCGACGATCCGGAACTCGATGCCCTCTGGGACGACTGCGCCGCCGGCGACTACGCCGCCTGCGACGATTTGTGGCTCACGGCGCCCTTCGGCAGCGACTACGAGTCATTCGGCTCGACCTGCGGCGAACGCGAGTCGAGCGGCCAATTCGGAAATTGCAGCCTCGACGACAGCATGATCGGCGACGCCGACACTTATGGCGACGACCCTGCGCTCGACGCCCTGTGGGACGGGTGCGCCGCCGGCGACTATGCCGCCTGCGACACGCTCTGGTGGCAGTCGCCGATCGGCAGCGACTACGAGTCGTTCGGCTCGACCTGCGGCGAACGCGAGTCGAGCGGCCAATTCGGAAATTGCGAACTCGAGTTCGGCTGAGTCAGATGTCGGCCCGGTCGGCCGGTGCCTTGTCGAGTTCGAACGCAGCGTGCAACACGGCGACGGCCTGTTCGGCCTGATCCTCTCGAACCACACACGAGATACGAATCGCCGAGGTGGAGATCATCTCGATATTGATCCCGCTGGACGACAACGTCTCAAACATCGTGGCGGCCACGCCGGGGTTGGTCTGCATGCCGGCCCCGGTGAGGCTCACCCGCCCGATTCCGGTGTCGGTCACGACCCCCTTTGCGCCGATCTCGGCGACGAGCGCGTCGACGGTCGCCGTCGCCGCTGACACCTGGTCGTGCGGCAAGGTGAAGCTGATGTCGGTAGCGCCGGCGTCGGAGACGTTCTGCACGATCATGTCGACGTTGACACCGGCGTCGGCCAGCGAGCGGAACAGCTTGGCGGCCACGCCCGGCTGATCCGGCACACCCGAGACCGTCATCTTGGCCTCAGAGGTGTCGTGGGTAACGGCGGAGATGATGGCGTTTTCCATGGAAGGCTCCTCGGACACCCAGGTACCGGGCACCCAACTGAACGCGCTACGGACGTGAAGCTTCACGCCGTAGCTTCGGGCGAGCTCGACCGACCGCATCGCCGGCTTCGGGCAGCCGGTGGCGGTCATCTCGAGTAGTTCGTCGAACGAGATGTGATCCATCTTGCGGGCCTCGGGAACCAGGCGCGGATCAGTGGTGAAGACACCGGGAACATCGGTGTAGAGCTCGCAGGCATCAGCATCGAGCGCATGGGCAAGGGCGACGGCCGTGGTGTCGGAGCCGCCTCGACCGAAGAAGGTGACATCGTGATCGGTCGACACGCCTTGACTGCCACCGACGACCGGAACCTTGCCGGCCGCCACTGCATCGGCGATGCGGTGAGGGTTGACCTCAAGAATCTTGGCGTTGCCATGCGTCGTGTCGGTCAAAAACCCGGCTTGGCTCCCAGTGAACGACTCGCTCTCGATACCCAGGTCGGTGAGCGCCATCGCGACGAGCGCGCAGGCCTTGCGTTCACCACCGGTGATGAGCATGTCCATTTCACGGCCGGGCTTCGATGTGCTCACGTCGTCGGCAAGGCGGAGGAGTTCGTCGGTCTCCTTGCCCATGGCCGACACGACCAGCACGACCTGATCGCCGCGCTTCACACAACGGGCGGCGTGGTCGGCGACTTCGCGGATTCGGTCTGGGGTGCCGACGGAGGTCCCGCCGAACTTCTGCACATAGAGCGCCACGGCCACACAGACTACCGGCGACGCCCGCACAGGCGACCCGCCGAGGCGCAGGCCCGATCCATCACTGATCGACGATGGCGCGGCTCTCACGAGCGGCCGCGGCGAAAATCCCCTTGCTCATGAGGCTGAACTCCTCGTTGCGCCGCTGCTGGTAGATCTCGGCACGAGCGCCGTGCGCCGTGGTCGACTCCGGGTCGGCCTGAACGGCAAGCTCCACCACCTGACAGGCGAGACGAAGGTCGCCGGCAGCGGCGAGCTCCGTCGCTCGGGCCGTGAGGGCGTCGACACCGCCCGCCAACGCCGCCATCTCCGCCGCGAACACGGATTCAGGGGCCGGCTTGAGGTGGGCCGGGTTCTTGTCCCACCAGCCGCCGTAGAGCCGCCACAGATTGCGAACGACGAACTCGGGCTCGTCGTACACCGGCTGCATCCACGGCTTCACGAGCAGGTCATCCGGCACGGTGACCTGGTGGATGATCGCGTCGAGCGACTCACCCGCATTCATCATCGCGAGTGTCTCCTCGGTGAGGAGCTCGAGCGCAGCGGCAAGATCGCCGAGCACGGTCGCAACCCGGTCAGCGCCGCGAACGACGAGTCCGTGCGCCGGAAGCAGCCACTCGGCCTCGTAGGTCATCATCTCCCGCAGCGCCCGAGCCCACTCCAACGGATAGCGCTGAACCTTCTGCGGGTTGCCGCAGTTGGGGAACACCCAGGTGACGAGGTCACCGACACACAGCGCCTTGTGGTCAGGCACCCAGGTCCAGAGGTGATCGTCGGTCTCGCCCTTCGCATGGCGAGTCTCGAACTCACAACCGCCGACACTGAGCGTGTGGCTCGACCCGACCTCCAGATCAGGCCACAACACGTCGTCGGGCAAGAACCGCGGCACATCGCCGAGCGCCATGTCCTTTACCCCGCCGACACCACCAAACTGCCGCATGTTGATGTCGGTGTTGTAGCCGTTCGTGAGTTCGTAGCGACGGAAACGGTCGGCGACGCAGTGATGTCCGACAACCCGGATCGGCGCATGACCGCGATCGGCGGCATCGGCCGCCATCGCTCCGCTGCCGCCGACATGGTCGACGTGACCGTGCGTGTAGATCAGGGTGTGGATGGGATCGTCGGTCCAGCCACGCAACGCCTCCATCGTGCGGCCGGCGGTGATCTGGCCGGAGGAGTCGAAACACACCAGGCCTTCGTCGGTGCGGAACGAGACAATGTTGCTGAACGACTCGACGATCGACAGATCGTCGTCGAGGACGCTCAGGGTCTGGGTCACGCGGTTGACCTGCTCATCGTGAACACCGGCGTCGATCACGCGGCTCGACAGCTCGACGGGATCCTCAGTGACGATGGGGAGCTTCTTCTGGAGCTTGCCGATCATGCGGCGACGGTAGCCGTCGCCGGTCGGATCGAGAATTACCGCCGAACGAAAAGCTCCAGGCTCCGCTCGCCGTCGGCCCGCGGTGCACCCGCCCAGACTCGGTCGATGCCCTCGAGTTCGACGACGGCTTCGGGCCCGACCCAGTCGAACAGCATCACGAGGTGCTGATCGTCGACATAGAGAGCCGAGCGGCTCGCCTGGTCGAGTGAACGGACGAACGGCAGCATCGCCCGGAGCCGCATACCCGGATCGCCGAACGTCACGAGACGGCTGCCGAGATCGAGCGTACGTCCACTCGGGGCGTAGGCGACCCGTTGCCACGACGGCTTGTCCCCGCGACGGCGCAGGCCGGCCTCGCGGATCCGGCGGACGAGTTCTCGACTGTCGACCGCCTCCGCACCGAGTGCGATCGCACGATGCCGATCGACCTCTTCGACGTCGTAGTGGTCGCCCTGGAAGCCGAGCCGACGCTTGCCGATGCGTTGCGCGAACTCGTGGAGTTCGTCGAACGACTCGTCGCTCACGAGATGGGCCCAACGAGCGCCCTGCCACTTCCACACGGCCGCATCGACGAGCACGGTCATGGCCGCACGGTATCGGCGCATGCCCCGACGGGCGTCTTCGTGCGAGACTGCCACCCGTGTCCGACCCGACCGACGAGGTCCTCCTCCGCATCCCCGCCCGCCCGGAATACGGGCGCGTCGTGCGGGTCGGCGGCGCCGCGCTCGGGATGCGGCAAGGACTCTCATTCGCCGACATCGACGAACTGCGACTCGCCGTCGACGAAGCGGTGATCCTGCTGCTCGATGGCTCCGACGCCGACGGCGATACCGAGCTCGTCGCGACCTTCCGGTTCGACGACGGCCACCTTGAGGTCGAGATCGCATCCGACCGAACCGAGGCGTTGCGCGGCGACGCGCTCGCCCGATTCGACGAGGTGTGTTCGCCGCTGATCGACGCCTACGACCTCGACGCCGATCGAGGCTGGCTACGGCTGCGAAAGGCGCCGGCGCAGGTCGACTGACTCAGCGACCACTCGACCCGAATCCCTTGTCGCCCCGCTCGCTGTCGTCGAGCGTGTCGACCTCGACGAACGTGACGTGCTCGACCGCCTGCACGACGAGTTGGGCGATGCGTTCACCGCGGGTGACCTCGAACGCCTCGGTCGGATCGTGGTTGATCAGGCACACCTTCAGCTCACCGCGGTAGCCGGAGTCGATCAGCCCCGGGGTGTTCAAGACGGTGACCCCGTGCTTGAACGCAAGACCGCTCCGCGGCTGGACCAGGCCTGCGTACCCCTCCGGAAGCGCGATCGCGATGCCGGTGGCGACGAGGGCCCGACCGCCTGCGGGAGCAAGGGTGACGTCCTCTCGGGCGATCAGGTCGATACCGGCGTCCCCCGCTCGTGCGTACGCCGGGAGCGGCAGGTCGGGATCGAGGCGGAGGACGGGGAGATCAAGCACGGTGCGAAGCTAGCGGACGCAGGCGTCTACCCTGACACGATGCTCGCCTGGATGGACTTGGAGATGACGGGACTCGAACCCGACCGGCACGTGATCGTCGAGATCGCCACGCTGCTCACTGACGACGACCTCGAGTTGATCGCCGAGGGACCCGACCTGATCGTCCACGCCACACCAGAGCAGTTGGCGGAGATGGACGACTTCGTCACCAACATGCACACCCGCAGTGGCCTGCTCGACCAGATCACCGCGTCGACGATCAGTCTTGAGGAAGCCGGTGAGCAGACCCTGGCCTTTCTGCAAGCGCACATCCCTGAGGCCCGGACCGTGCCGCTGTGCGGCAACTCGATCGGGACCGATCGTCGCTTCCTCGCCGCCCATCTGCCCGAGGTCGAGGAGTTCCTCCACTACCGCTCGATCGACGTCTCCACGCTGAAGGAGCTCGCTCGCCGGTGGAACCCTGACGCGCTCAAGACCGCGCCGAAAAAGGCCGGCGGCCACCGGGCCCTGGACGACATCCGCGAGAGCCTCGAGGAGCTGCGCCACTACCGGCAGGCGCTTTTCGTTTCCCGCGACGCTTCCTCCTAGCCTGCAGAGCGTGAGCTCCCCCACCTACACGAAGCAGGAACAAGAGCCGGCGTCCGAGGAGGTCACGGAGGTCGCCGACGGCGTCTTGCGGATGCAACTGCCGATCTCGTTGCCCGGTCTCGGTCACGTCAACTGCTACGCCCTCGTCGACGGGGACGGGGTCGCCCTCGTCGATCCCGGACTCCCCGGGCCCGAGTCATGGAGCGCGCTCATGGCCCGGCTGAAGCACGCCGAGATTCCCGTCGAGCGGGTGCACACAGTGGTCGTCACCCACTCCCACCCCGACCACTTCGGTGGCAGCGCCCAACTGCGCGAGGTCGCCGGCGCCGACGTCTTGACCCACGAAACGTTCACCTCGTTCACCGCTGAAGCCAACGACGACCTGGAGCCGTTGATCGCGGACATGACCGAAGCGGAGATCGTCGACCTCTGGAAGGAACGCTTCAAGCAATTCGGTGAGACGCCGTGGGGCACCCGCCGAGAGCCGCCACCCGATCACGCCATCATCCGGATGATCCAGGCCGACGCAGGCGGACAGCGGTTCCTGTCGCCGGAGGCGACGATCCGCGTCGCCGACGGCGATCCGTTGCACTTCGCCGGCCGTGAGTGGTTTGCCATGCACACCCCCGGTCACACCGTCGACCACCTCTGTCTGTGGGACCCGGCCGATGGCGTCCTGCTTTCGGGCGACCACGTCCTCCCGACGATCACCCCCCACATCGCCGGCTCGACCGCGGTCGACGACCCGCTGGCGACCTTCTTTGCTTCGCTCGACCGGGTAGCGGCACTCGAGGGCCTCACCACCGTGCTCCCGGCTCACGGCCACCCCTTCGAGGACTGCCAGGGCCGCTGCGGCTTCATCAAGGAGCACCACCACGATCGCCTGCAGTTGCTTCGCGACGCGGCAGGCGGCACCGGCGATGCGCCGGTGACCGAGTGGATGAAGGTGCTGTTCCGCGAACGCTCGTGGGGCGACATGGCGGCGAGCGAGACGTTCGCTCACCTGGAGCACCTTCGGTTGGCCGGAGAGGCGGTCACCCACCGAGACGACGACGGCCTGCTCTACTTCGAACTCACCGGCGCCGGCTGATCAGCGACTCACAACGGCCGCACCTCGGCCGCACTCCCCGTGCCCGCTTCGGTGGTGAGCCAGGTACGGAACCCGCCGGCGTCGCCCGTCCAGCGGATGGTCGCCGAACCCGGCGGGGTCTCGCCCCCGTGCTCGAGCTGCGCCCGGACCCCCTCGAGTTTCATGCCGGTGCGATGGGCAACCTCCTCGACCGGCGCCCACTGGGCTGCGTTGTTGACATGGCCGAGCACGTCGAGATCGACGAATCGGATTGGCCACGCACGTTCGGCCGCATGGTCGGGAGCCTGATTCGGGAGTTGGAGGCGGGCCGACACCTTGCGCTCCGTGGCCGAACCGTAGATGTCGAAGAAATCAGCGTTGAGCTTGCGGGGCGCACCGGTCTCACCATCGACATAGATCCAGATCGTCACCGCCTCGACGTGAGCGCCCTCGTCGCCCCGGATCTCGGTACGGCGTTCGGCCCACCGTCCTCCATGACCGCTGCACCAGGTCGCCAGCGCGATCTGTTCCTGGAAGACCGGTGCCCGGTGGACGTCGAGCATCGTGCGGCGGACCACCCACGTCATCGGGTCGGTCAGCCCGGAGTCGGTGGAATCGTCCCGGGCAACATCCTGCAGGTGGCGCACGGTGGCATCGAGGCGGCAGCGGCCGGTCGGATCGACCTCGGCGAGTCGAATCCGACGAGTGCTCTCGAAAATCCGTCCCGAGGCCGGTTTCGGCGTGATTTCAGCGGCTCCCGGCTCCGGCACGGGGTGGACCGTAGCAATTTTGGGAGATTCCGGTCGTAATTCGGTTGACGATTCGCAAACAGTCCGCCATCGTTGACGACGCCGGAACGCCCGGTCGCGTATGGCCTCACCCAAGGAGCCGTCCCGATGAACCAGATCACGTGCCACGAGCATCACGTCGCCACCATGGCCGACGCATGCGCGCGCGTGACCGCGCGTTCGTACGGCGGCGCCTGGCTCGGTTCCTTCCTCTTCGTGACGAAGCCGTATGCCGACCAGCGGCCCACCGGAGCACCCCCTGGCTGATCCCAGCCACCCACAACAGGGGAAACGCACCGAGGCCGCCAGCAACCTGGCGGTCTTTCTGCTTTTCGCCCCCCGTTTCCCCGACCAACCCACCACCACCCAACGAACACCATCCACGTCAAGAGAGGAGACGAGGTCATGCAAACCCTCGTCGACACCAACATTCACACCACCATCAGCGTCGGGGACCTCCCCTGGGAGGACATCGCGGCGTGCCGTGCCGTGCCGAACGCTGCGGATCTCTTCTTCAGCGAGGACATCGGCGATATCGCCGCAGCCAAGCGTGTGTGCGCCGACTGTTCGGTGCTGGCCGAGTGCCTCGAAGGGGCGCTCGACCGACGCGAGCTGTTCGGCGTGTGGGGTGGGCAACTCTTCATCAACGGCAAGATGCTGACGGTGAAGCGCCGGCGGGGACGACCCCCGAAGGTCGCCCGTCCTGAGGACCAGATGCCAGTCGTGCCGATCCCGGTGCATCTGCAGGCCACCGCCCAGAAGCGGTCCGCCTGAGTCCCTCCCAAACCCGGTGGCGGGGTCGTCCCCCGGACCCCGCCACCCCACGATTCCCTCACCGCCCGTCCCGGCGTCCCCCACGGCCCGGGTGACGTCAATCGAGCTCCGGCCGTAGCCGGGACGGGCGGTGGGCCAGGGAACGAAGATGGCGACACTCGGCATCCGATGCCGGGTGTCGCCATCTCGTCGTTTTCGCCGTGCCGGGGGCACAGTCGCCCCGACGCCCTCGCTCATGGTGGCGCCCGCTAGCGTTTTCCGCGGAGCTTTCCGTGTCTGATTCCCCCACCTTTCGTCCGATCCGTCGCCCCGTCATCCTTGGCGTCGTCGGCCTGATGATGTTCGTGAGCGCCTGCGGAGGCGGCGACGACGTCGCCCGGCTCACCAATGAACCGATACCGCTCGAAGACCTCCAGAACGACGACGCGATCGGATCCGATGTCGACATCGACTTCACGACCTTCGACGGATCCACATCGAACTTCGCCGCCTACGCCGGTACGCCACTGGTCGTGAATTTCTTCTCTCGCACCTGTGCGCCATGCGTGACGGAAATGCCGGAGTTCGAGGCGGTCTTCCAGGCGTTCGACGGTGCCGTCGCCTTTGTCGGGATCTCCACCGACGCCCGCTTCGACGACGCCGAACTGATCGTCGAGCAAACCGGCGTCACCTACGACCTCGGCTGGGACCCGAACGCCGACGTGTTCGAACGGTTCGGCGGCTTCGCCATGCCGACCACCGTGTTCGTCGACGCCGAAGGAGTGGTTCGTGAGACCTGGTCGGGGGTGCTCACCGCCACCGAGCTGACCGCCAAGATCGAGGACCTCGCCTGATGAGCATCGAAGCGCTGGCGTTCCCGTTCAGTGTCGGCATGTTGGCGGCGTTCAACCCTTGTGGATTCGCGATGTTGCCCACCTATATCGGCTACTTCATTGGCACCGGCGAGACCGAACAGCCCACGAAGGTGCGGGGGATCACCCGCGGCCTGTGGGTCGGTTCGATGCTGACACTGGGCTTCGTTGCGGTCTTCGGTGGGCTCGGAATTCTGATCTCGTTGTTCCTGAGCCAGGGCACGGTGGTCGAGTACCTCGGCTATGTCACGGTTGCGCTCGGTGTTGCACTCATTTCGATGGGGATCGCCATGTTCACCGGCAGGCAGATCATGGTGAACATCCCGAAGCTGAACAAGGGTGCGGACAGTCGCGAGAGCAGCTCGATGTTCCTCTTCGGCGTCTCGTATGCCGTCGTCTCGCTGAGCTGCACGGTCGGCTTGTTCATCTCGGCCGTATCGAACGCCTTCACGACCGACGGCTTCGTTCAGGGCGTCGGAAGCTTCCTCGCCTACAGCCTCGGTATGGGCACCATCATTCTCTTCCTCACCGTGAGCCTCGCCCGGGCGAAGAACAATGTCGCCACCAACATGCGGCGGCTCCTGCCGTTCATGGGCACGGTCTCCGGCATCGTTCTCGTCATCGCCGGCATCTACCTGATCGACTACGGCGTCTGGGAGATCCGAATCCAAGAGGATCTCGGGGCTCCGAATCTGCTGGTCGACCAGTTCGAGACCTTCCAGGCTGCGGTTTCCAACTGGATCGTCGATGCCACCCCTGAACGCATCGGCGTGCTCACCGTCGTGCTGATCGCCGGGCTCTACCTCCTGGCCTGGTTCGAGGACAATCCTGGCGACCGACTTCGCCAAGGGTCGCTCGCCGTCGTGTGGGCGGCGGTCGTGCTCTTCCTCGAGGCCTTCAACAGCTTCGACTTCCTGATCGCCCCGATCGGACGCTTCGTGGCGAACTGGCCGTTCCGCATCGGCAACTGGTTCACGGATCCGTTCCGCGGTGGTGTCCCTCTCGAGGTGGTCTTCGTGGCCCTCGTCGCCCTGTGGGCATACCGCAAGGCCGACAACTACCGTCGCGATCGTGCTGCGGTCACTGCTGGATCGTCCTGAGGTCACCGAGATCTGCGAGCTGCGAGGCTCGTTCGGTCTCATGGCGTTCCACGGCGGGAACCTCGAACGCACCACCGACATCATCGCCGCCGAGGTCGCCGAACGAACCGGATCGTCCTACTACGGCGTGATCCAGGCCGCCCCGTTCCGACAGCACATTCCCAGCACCAAGTTCGACCCGACCGAGAGCGACGCGCTCGCCTCGTTCGTCGGGCACGTCGACACGGTCATCGCCGTGCACGGCTACGGCCGCGACGATCACTTCTGGGACGTACTGCTCGGCGGACGCAACCGAGAACTCGCGACACATCTGGCCGGTCACCTCCGCTCCGAGCTCGACGAGCGGTTCGGCGTGCTCGACGTCGTCGATGAGATCCCCGGTGGCCTTCGGGGTCAGCACGAACGCAATCCGGTGAACCTGCCGATCAACGCCGGTGTGCAGATGGAACTGCCCCCGACTATTCGGTGGAACAAGGAAGCGATGAACTGGAGCGACCACGAGGGCACCCCTCGGGCTCCCCAGGTCGATGCGTTGATCGAGACATTGGTCGTCGCCGTCGAAACCTGGCAGGACTGATTAGGGCGACTGGCGCTCGATTACCCAGTCGTCACCCTCGAGCCGGTAGCGGATGCGATCGTGAAGGCGGCTCGGCCGTCCCTGCCAGAACTCGATCTGGTGAGGACGAACAAGATACCCACCCCAGTGCGGTGGACGCGGAACCTCGTCGGGGAACCGCGCCGAGAACTCGCGCACCGCAGCGTCGAGCGTCTCGCGGGACGGGATCACCGACGACTGATCGCTCGCCCAGGCCCCGAGTTGGCTGCCGCGCGGACGGCCCGCGAAGTACGCGTCCGACTCGGCCTCGGGGACGTGTTCGGCCGAACCGACGATGTGGACCTGACGCTCGAGGTCGTGCCAGACGAAGCTCATCGCCGCACGGTTGGTCGCGTCCAGCGCCCTGCCCTTCGTGGAAGTCCGATTCGTGTAGAAGACGAAGCCTCGATCGTCGATACCGCGGAGGAGCACGGCTCGGCTCGACGGCCAGCCGGAAGCGTCGACCGTGCTCACGACCACGACCCCGGGATCGCGGGGACCGGTGGCCGCCCACTCGTCGAACCAGGTCCGGAACTGCACGATCGGGTCCGGATCGACATCGGCAAGGTCGAGGCCCGCCTGCTCGTACTGGTGACGGATCGACTCCAGGTTCATGGCCAGACTCTACGGTGCAGTCATGGATCGAGTCGTACCCGCCGTCCTTGCCGGCGGTGCCGCCGGTGCCGCAGGTCGGTGGGCGATCGGTGAGTTCGGCTGGTCGTCCGCCACGAACCTGCTGGTGGTCAACACCATCGGCTGTTTCGTGCTGGGAATCGTCATTGCGGCCCTTCCCGAGCGCGAGCATCCGATCCGCTTGGCCTTGGGGGTCGGTGTGTGCGGTGGCCTCACGACCTTCTCGGGGCTCGCCGTCGAGCTCGCCGTGCGACTCGACGCAGGCGATGTCGGCGAGGCAGTGGCGATGGGGGTGCTCAGCCTCGGGCTCGGCCTGGTCGCGTTTCTCGGTGGGCGGGCGGTGCCGGCGTGATCGCCGTGCTGTTCGTCATCACCGCCGCAGCCGGCACGCTGCTTCGCTGGCAGGCGTCGAGGTCCGTGCCCATCCGGGCGATCGCGACGTTTGCCGTAAACATCGGTGGTGCGTTCGCGCTGGGCCTGCTCTCCACCGCCAGCACCGACTCTCAGCTCATCGGTGGCGTGGCGGGCATCGGGGCGCTCACGACCTTTTCGACATTCGTGGCCGAACTCTTCGAGATCCACCAGATCGACCGAGGGTGGGCGTGGCGCTACGGGGCCGCAACCTTCGTGTTCGGCGTAGCTGCAGCCTGGGTCGGATTGACGCTCGCCTAGCGGTTGGCCATCGCCAACATCGCCTCAAGCGACGCTGCACCAACGTTGGCACCACAGCTGACGGCGACGACGCGAGTACCGGGGTTCGTGTCGGCGAACTGTGTGGCGGCCGCGAGCGCCACCCCGGCAGCCCCCTCGACCAGATGGTGATGATCGTCGATCATCGAGGCAACCGCCCGAGCGATCTCGAGTTCGCTGATGTCGACCCACCGGTCGACGAGCGCACGACAGATGTCGAAGGTGATTGTGTCGTCCTCGAGCCCCCCGGCCGTGCCATCAGAGAACGTCGGCTCGAAGTGCGGGGTGATGATCTCTCCGGCATCGATCGACGCGGCCATCGCCCGATCGTTCGCCGCTGACGCGCCGATCACGAGCGTCGAGGGCGACGCCGCCTTGATCCATGTTGCGATGCCGGAGATGAGTCCGCCACCGCCAACCGACACCACCACAGCATCGGGGGCCGCGCCGTCCTCGAGGATTTCTTTCCCGATCGTTCCCTGCCCGGCAATGATGCGCGGGTCGTTGTACGGGGAGACATACGTGATGCCTCGCTCCTCGGCAGCTCGTCGCGCCGCCATCTCGGCACGGCTGGTATCTGTGCCCTCCACGAGCACGATCTCCGCGCCAAGGCGACGGATCTGCGCGATCTTCGACGGAGCGGCGGCCTCCGGGAGATAGATCGTGCACGCAAAGCCCCGGCTTGCCGCTGCGGTAGCGACACCGATGCCGTGGTTGCCCGACGACGCAGTGATCACCCCTTCAGCCGCAAGGTCGGGGGACAACGAATGCACCACATTGGCCGAACCTCGGACCTTGAAACTGCCCGTTCGCTGCAGGTGCTCGCACTTGATGGCGATGTCGGCCCCGTGCCGCTCCGACAGTGGGTCCGAGGTCAGCAGTGGCGTGCGCAGGACGTGCGGCTCGATGCGGTTCGCCGCCTCGTCGATGGTCGTGGGATCGATCACGATGGCCCGCCGGTCATCACGAGTTGGGCCATGGCGGCGTCCTGGATGCCGAGACCACAGTGATCAGAGACGCTGATCTGTTCGTCCGAGGTGCGGCCCGGCGAACGGCCGGTCAGGACGTCGCCGAGATTCACCGCGCGTTCGGCAGCCTCGGCGAGATGGGCGAGTTCGCCGACACGAGCGGCGATCGACACATCGTCGGCGACGAGCAGGTCGGCGCCGAGCAGCACATCATCGGCCAACTCTCGTTTTCCCAGGAGGTCGGATCCCATAGCGATGACGTGGGTGCCGGGCGAGAGCATCTCGAGCGCGACCAGGGGTTCACGACTCGGTGTGCAGCAGATCACGATGTCCGCGCCGTGTACGGCGTCAGCGACCGTGTCCGTGGCGACGGCGTCGTTCTCCGCAGCAAACCTGTCTCGAGTCTCCGGGCTGCGGCTCCAGACGGTGACCGACTCGATGCCAAGGGCCTCGCGCAGCGCAGCAACCTGAAACGCCGCCTGAAAGCCACCGCCAAGAATCGTCAGCGTGCGGGAGTCGGGCCGAGCGAGTGCCCGGGCACTCACCGCAGACGCTGCCGCGGTGCGGATCTCCGTGAGCCAGCCACCATCGTCGAGAATCGCAGCCGGCGCACCGGTGGCGGCGTCGAGCACCGCCGTGAAGCCGGAGTTGCCGCCTTCAGGGAACGCACCTGCGGCGGCTTTGAAGGCGAGATACGGCCCGCCGAGATGGGCTCCTTTCACGTGGAGTTCGCCTCCGTTGGCGAGATGCATGGCGAACTCGTCGGGTGCCACGACGTCACCCTCGGCCAGGGCGCAGAACGCATCGTGCACGGCACCTCGCGCAGCAGCGAGGCTCACTCGGGAGCGAACGGTGTCGGCATCGAGGACCTTCATCGGCCCAGTATGTCGCTCACGCCCGCTGCACCGCAGCCCAGAGACCCGACCCGGCGCGACCGGCGGTCGCAGTCCATGAGCCCGGCAGTGCGTCGACAACCGCTTCTGGGCTCAGGTGAATCGGTGTCTCGTGCCCGAGCGTGTTGATCCACAGTAGGCCGCCGCCCGGGCGCAGGACCCGATCGACCTCCGCCGGGAAGAGCAACATGTTCACCAGGACGAGGAGATCGGCCGCGTCGTCGCGAAAGGGCAGCACCGAGGCATCGGCCTGCACCTTCGGAGCGAGGTCCGGCTGATGGCGCAGCATCGCCATCGACAGATCGAGGGCGACGACGTCGTCGAACCGCTCGATGAGATGCCCGGTGCCGAGGCCGGTGCCCGAGCCGAGCTCGATCACCGTGTCGCCTGCGAGCCCGCCACGATCGAGCGCGTCGAGGATCGAGGCCTCACGCTCCGGGGTCGAGCGACTCGACCACTCGGCGGCCATGCCGTCGAAGAGTTCTCGAACCTTCTCGCGGCGCGAGAAATCCCACGCCGCATCGAAGGCGACCGTCTCGGTTACCTCACGCATCGGCGACACCGAGCCGAAGACGGGCAGGTCGGTGACCGTGCCCTCCGCATCGGGGAGCCAGGTCACCGATCCCGGCATCAGGCCGGAACCGGAATCTCGGTGACGCCACCCATATACGGCCGCAGCGCTTCAGGAATCGTCACCGAGCCGTCGGGTTGCCGGTAGGTCTCGACGATGCCGGCCCAGACCCGCGGCACGGCGAGGCCCGACCCGTTCAGCGAGTGCACGAACTGGGTGCCCTTCTCGCCTTCAGGCCGGTACCGGATGTTGGCCCGCCGGGCCTGGTAGTCCGTGCACCAGCTGACGGAACTGACCTCGAGCCAACGGTCGGCGCCCGGCGCAAACACCTCAATGTCGTAGGTACGAGCACCGGCGCCGCTGATGTCGCCGCACGCAAGGTCGAGCACGCGATGGGCGAGACCGAGATCACGGATCGCGTTCTCGGCCCGATCGAGGATCTCCATGTGCATCGCCTGCGCCTGATCGGGCGTACAGAACGCGTAGAGCTCGACCTTGTCGAACTCGTGCACGCGCAGCAGGCCCCGGGTGTCGCGCCCGGCCGACCCAGCCTCGCGGCGATAGCAACTGGTGTGGGCCATGAGCCGCATTGGCAACTCGGACTCGTCGAGCACCTCGCCGGCGACCATCGACGTGAGCGGCACCTCCGCCGTGGGAATCGCCCAGAGGTCATCGCGTTCGAGGTGGTACGCGTCGTCGCTGAACTTCGGAAGATGGCCGGTGCCGATCATCGTGTCGGTCTTCACGACCGTCGGCGGACGAATCTGCTCGAAGGCGTCACGATTGCGATCGAGGCCGTAATTGATGAGCGCGCTCAAGAGATGGGCACCGGCGCCCCGGTACATGGCGAACATCGAACCGGACATCTTCACGGCGCGGTCGACATCGAGGATGCCGAGCTGCTCGCCGATCTCCCAATGGGGGACCTTCTGATGTTCGGCATAGCCATCCGGATCGTGGCCTTCCACACGCACGACGATGTTGTCGTCTTCGGTGAGGCCGTCAGGGGCATCCGGGGCCGGCATGTTCGCAATGTGGAGCAGCTGCTGGCGAAGGGCGGCCTGGAGTTCGTCGGCCTCGGCGGCCAGCGACTTCTCCCGCTCGCCGAGTGCCTTGCTCTCGTCTTGCAGCGCACTCGCCTCATCGCCCTTGCCGTCGCGATGCAGTGCCCCGATCTCTTTTGACAGGGCATTGACCCGGCTTCGGATGTCGTCGCGTTCGGTACCGACCGCCCGGACACTGGCATCGAGTTCGACCGCACGATCGATCCCCGAGGTGTCGTCGCCTCGGCGAGCGATCGCCGCTTTCACGGCCTCCGGGTCGGTGCGCAGCAGCTTGATGTCGAGCATGGTCAGACGGTATCGCCCGCAGGACCCAGGAGCGCTCGTTTCAGCGGTGTCCGGGGTCGGGTCGGTTCCTAGCGGGTCTCGACGGGCGGCTCGCCGGCGTCGGCGAACCGCTGCTCGACGTCGTCAAACGTGAGCCGCCGGTTGTGACGGTCGCGCCGGGCCTGCTCTTCGGCTCGCGCGTTGTTCGCGGCGAGGCGGAAGAAGCGGACAGCGATGATCGTCCAGAGGTAGAAACCACCGATGACCTTCATGACCGCACCGGCGGCCTGCTGGTCTTCAACCGGGGAGATGCCCCACAGTGCGTCGTCGGTCTCGTACGCCTCGTAGACGACACCCTCGGCGAAGGTCAGCCACCCGGCCGGCACCGTGGGAACGATCGACATGAGGAAGAGGTAGAGCATCTTTCCGGGCTCGCCCATCTGGAGTTCCTTGAGCGGGCCGACGACCGGGAACCACATGAGCAGCGCCGACGCGAACACCAGCAGGTGGATCGTGTAGTGGAACGGGCCGTTGTCCGACGACAGATTCACCACAGCACCCCAGTGGGTGAGGATCTGCAGCACATTGAAGATGGTGCCTGCAACGATCGGCTTGGTGAGCACCCGCAGAATCCGCTGGGGCGTGCCGTCGTCGAGAACGACGAGGCGGGCCAGCCACGCCGGCATCGCCAACAAGAGCAGCGGCGGGATGATGAAGCTGATCAGCAGGTGCTGCAGCATGTGAACGAAGTACAGGTGCTCCTCAGCGATGTCGTGCATCGGCCAGTCGGCGGCGAGCCACAGCATGGCCACACCGACGATGAAGAACCGCTTCTGGTTGACCGTGGTGACCGGCTCCCCTGCCGGCACCACGAGTGGTCCGATGTTCCGGACCGAATAAACCCCCAAGCCGATGATCGCAGCCACCAGCAACCACACTTCCGGGTGGAACTCGTAGTCCCACGCGCTCGCAGCGAGTAGGGAGGTCATGGCGTTATCCGAACACGTTGAACGCCAAGAGGGTCACGATGTACACCGTCGTGGCGAGGAGCACCCCGGAGAAGAAGGACTGCTGCAGCACCGGCTTGTCCTGCTTGAGGTGCATGAACACCCGGGCGACCAGCCAGCCCTTGAAGATCATCATGGTGAACAACGACGTGAGCAGGATCCAGCGAGTCTCGAAAAAGGTGAAGACCGACTCGAAGTAGGTCGCAACCTCGGCCGCGGTGACCACGGCAAGGATGATGGCGACCTTGATGTACTCCCAGTCGGAGGGGTGGTGATCGTCGTGGGCCTCGTCGTGGGTCTCGACGGCCGCTTCGGTGGTTTCGCTCATGTCGCTCACTCCGGCGGGATCAGGTAGATGACGGTGAAGATGAAGATCCACACGAGATCGACGAAGTGCCAGTAGAGGCCGACGATCTCGACGGTCTCGCTGTTCTTGCCGGTCAGCTTGCCCTGGTTGGCAGCGACCCACAGCGACATCAGCATGACGATGCCGATGCTTACATGGGCCCCGTGGAATCCGGTAAGGGTGTAGAAGGCTGACGCCGCCGGGTTGGTGGTGTAGCCGAGGCCCTCCTCGTAGAAGGCGGTGAACTCGTAGGCCTGACCGCCCATGAAGACGGCGCCGAGCATGGCGGTGACGAGCAGCCACGCCTTGCCCCGGTCGAGGTCGTTGCGACCGAACGCTGAGAGAGCGAGCACCATCGTGAGCGAGCTCATCAGGAGCACGAACGACGAGACCGACGTGAACGGGATGTCGAACAGGTCGGTCGGCAGGACCTCACCGTTGCCTCGCGTCTTGTAGATCAGGTACGTCGAGATGAGCGCACCGAACAGCAGACACTCCGTCGACAAGAACAGCCACATCGCCAACTTGTTGTTAGAGATGCCCGTGTTCGTGGCGTGCGGATCGTGGGCGTCGTGATGGGTATCGGTGGCCGGGGCCGTTGCGGTCGCCATCAGCCCTCTCCCTCCGTGTCGTCGCCGGCGGCGCCGACCGTGGCGAGTTCGCCATCGGGGTCGTCACCGTCGTGGTGGTCGTCGTGGCCGTGGCCGTCGGCGTCCGGATCATCGACCGGCTCCAGCACCCAGGCGTAAATGGCGCCGCCGGTGAGCAGGCCGCCCACCACACAGAGCCACAGGTTGAAGATGACGCCGTAGCCGATGAGCGGCAGGCCGATGGCCAGCACGAGTGGCCAGAACGACGGCGACGGGAGGTGCACGCCGACGGCGTCGCCCTTCTGCGCTGCGTCCTCCGCAGAGGAGATGCGAACGACCGAGCCATCGTCTTCGATGTTGTACTTGCGGAACCACCAGTCGTCCTGCGACTCGATGACCGGGATCTCGTCGAAGTTGTGCTCCGGAGTCGGCGACGGGATCGACCACTCGAGGCTGCGGGCATCCCACGGATCGGGGCCGGGGGCCGGCAGGTTCGGGGCTTCCTTCTTGGACTTGTAGACGTTCCAGAGGAAGAACAGCACCGACGCACCGAGAACATAGGAGCCGATCGTGGCGACGAGGTTCCAGAACTCGAACCCGAAGCCCGACGAGTAGGTGTCGATGCGGCGGCTCATGCCTTGGAGACCGAGCACGTGCATCGGGCCGAAGGTCAGGTTGAAACCGATGAGCATGGTCCAGAAGTGGATCTTGCCGCGGCGCTCGTCGAGGAAATGGCCGAAGATCTTCGGCCACCAGAAGTACACACCGGCGAACAGACCGAGGACACCGCCACCGAAGATCACATAGTGGAAGTGCGCAACGATGTAGTAGGTGTCGGTCTGCTGGGTGTCGGCAGGGGCGAGCGAGTGGGTGACACCCGACAGGCCGCCGATGGTGAACATCGTGACGGTGCCGACGGCGAACAGCATCGCTGTGGAGAAGTTGAGCTTGCCGCCCCACATCGTGGCGAGCCAGTTCAGGATCTTCACGCCGGTCGGCACGGCGATGAACATCGTCGCCATCGAAAAGGCGAACACCGAGATCGGACCGATGCCGGACACGAACATGTGGTGGGCCCACACGCCCCAACCCATGAAGCCGATCGCAATGCCGGAGAACACCATGAACGAGTAGCCGAAAATGGGCTTCCGGCTGAACGTCGGGATCACTTCGGAAATGATGCCGAAGCTCGGGAGGATGATGATGTACACCTCGGGATGACCGAAGATCCAGAAGAGGTGCTGCCAGAGCAATGGGTCGGCACCTGCTTCAGGGTCGAAGAATTGCGAGTCGAACTGGCGGTCAAACAGCAGCAACAGAAGCGCCACGGTGATGACCGGCAGCGCGAAGGCCAGCAGGAACTGGGTGACCAGGAGCATCCAGGTCAACACCGGCATGCGGAACAGGCTCATGCCCGGGGCCCGCATGTTGAGGCACGTCACCGCCAGGTTGACCGCCGACACCAATGAGGCGATACCGGTGATCAGCAGGCCGATGGCGTAGAAGTCGACACCGTTGGTCGGCGAGAAGGTGATGCCGCTGTTGGGTGAGTAGCAGAACCAACCGCAGTCGGCGCCGCCACCACCGACGATCCACGACGTGTTGAGGAAGATGGCGCCGGACAGCCAGACCCAGAACGAGAGTGCGTTCAGACGGGGGAAAGCGACATCGCGGGCACCGATCTGCAACGGGATCAAGTAGTTGGCGAACGCCGCCGCAAACGGCATGACGAACAGGAAGATCATCGTGACGCCGTGCATCGTGAAGATCTGGTTGTAGACGTCGGCACTCAGGAACCCGTTCTCAGGGAAGGCCAACTGGGTGCGGATGAGCAGCGCTTCGAGGCCACCGACGAGGAAGAAGAACATCGCGGCAACGCCGTACATGATGCCGATCTTCTTGTGGTCGACCGTGCTGACCCAGTCTTTCCAGCTGCCGTTGGCCTGGGGCCGGGTCAGGACGCCGAGCGGCCGCTCCGCGTGCTGCTCACCGCTGGTGAGGGCAAGAGGTTCTTCGATGATCGCCATGACTCACTCCACCTCCGTCGCCGCCAGGATCTCGGCCGACGGCTTCTCGCCGAGGGTCTCGAGATAGGCGACGAGATCGCTAATCGTTCGTTCGGACAGGCCCAGATTGGGCATGCCTCGGGGCAATTCGCCATCGGGAAGCCCGTTGGCGTAGTTCTCCTTCACGACTTCGGGGGCCCGCAGCCATTGCGAGATGTCGTCGCGGTTCCACTCGCCATCCTCGGTGTAGGTGTTGAGGATGCCGCCGGCGAAGGTCGTGCGGCTGGCGAAGTGGGTGAGGTTCGGGGCGGCTTGCGAGACCACGGGAGCGGCGATGTCCTCATCGCCGCTGAAGCCCTCGACCAGGTGGCACGAGGAGCAGTTGGCGAGGAACGCCGTGGCGCCGCGCGATACGGGATCGTCAGGATCCTCCGGCGGCGCGGTCTGCGAAACCATCTGCTCGTCGATCCAGTTCTGGAAGTCGGCATCGTCCATCGCAATGGTCTGCATCCGCATGCGCGAGTGCGAGAGGCCACAGAACTCGGTGCACTGACCGAAGTAGACACCGGGCTCATCGGCGGAAATCTCCCACGGGGCAAAGAAGCCCGGACGGGCGTCGCGCTTGCCGTTGAGCGCCGGGATCCAGAACGAGTGGATCACGTCACGGGACGTAACGAGCAACTCGACCTCTTGACCGGTCGGGATCACCATCTGTCCGGCCGTGACAATGTCGGCTGGCGGGAGGTCGCGGGGATCACCGAGGAAGTCAGCATCGACGTCCTCAGTGAAGTAGTAGCGGAACTCCCACCACCACTGCTGGCCGACGACGACGATCTTCGGTTCCCAGCTGGTGGAGTCACCTTCAACCTGGACCTCGTAGGCGTTGGCCTCGGTTTCGTTGATGGAAAAGTGCGCGACCGTGGTGAGCACGGCCACGATGACCATGATGATCGCCGGGACGATGGTCCAGCCGATCTCCAGGGTGTTGTTGTGCGAAATCTGCTCGGGGAATTCGTCGTCGCCGTCGTAGCTCTTCACCCGCTGCTTCTTCGCCATGTAGACCACGGCGCCGAGCACAAGGACGCCGATCACCCCGGCGATGACCAGCACCCGGTCGAGGAGGGTGTCGATCTCGCGGGCGTTGTCGCTCTGCGGTTGCAGCGTGTCGAGTTCGGCGTCGCCGGCGCAGCCAGCCGTGATCAGGCCGATCAGGGCAACAGCGCCCAAAAGGCGCGTGCGGGAATCACTCACTGGCTTCTCCCTCTTCCGAATGGTCTTCACCGTGCTCCTCACCATGGTCGTCACCGTGATGTTCAAAGTCGCGCTGACCGTCGACTGCGGTGACGATGCCACCGGCGATGACGGCGACGCCGACCGCAAGCACGAGGCCTGCGATGACGTTCTTGTTCATCTTGGGCCGGGCCGCATAGAGGATGCCCAGTCCGAAGATGGTGACAGCAATCAGACCGGCCCAAACGACAGCGCCGAGCTTGGTCGCGTTCAGGAAAATCCGGCTGGCGGCGAGCGCCATGACGGCGACGCCGAGGGCGCCGGCGACGGGGATCTCGAAGGGTGCCATGATGCGATCGCGCAGGGCCTTGTTGGCCTCGGCGTCGCCGGTGGCGAGGTCGGCCCAGGCGTCCATGGTCCACTCGATCGCAACGAGGGAGCAGATCACCAGGCCGAGAACGAAGACGGCCGAGCCGAGCACGAGACCGAGCACCATCACAGCGCCACCGAAGGCACCGATGACGGGCCAGAAGCTGCCCGTGACAGGCGTGGTCGGCGCGATGGTCTCGACGCCCATGTAGTGGGACTGGGCAGCCGGGTCGGCGTCGCGGAAGGCGACGATGATGCCCGCGAAGCAGGCGGACGCAAAGGCGCCACCGATGAGGACCAGGTAGCCGACATGGTCGCCCACGCCGCCCTTCCAGCCGAGCGTGACCGGCCCGACGTGCTCACCGCCGGTCGAGTACCCGTAGGCGACCGCGCCGATGGTGAGGGCGATGGTGAGTCCGAAGAAGAACTTGAAGCCCGTGGTGAACATCTGATCCCTACTTGGTGACGAAGATGGCGATCCAGGTGACCCAATACATGACGGAGACCGCATGCCAGAACATGGCAGCAGCGGCGACGCCGTCGTCCTGGGAAGGACCGAACTGACCGAACAGTGCCCGCATCGTGGTGAGGGCGAGGAAGACGACCGCACCGATCAAGAAGACGATGTAGGTGCCGGTCATGACAAAGAACAGGAACTGACCCCGGGTGCCAGCCAGCGCGAACCCGGTGTCGTTGATGATGAACCAGAGCTGGTTGAACACCGCCGCCCCGAACATGCCGGTGAGCGCAAGTGCGATGTAGGCGTTGGGGCGGTCGTCGTTGCGGATTGCCTGCACAGCCCACTGAACCGTAAAGGCGGCAAGCACGAGGGTCCAGAAGATCCAGCCCGACGGGCCGAGTTCGATGACACCCTCCGGGAACCATTCCTCTCCGGCGTCCCGGGCGCCGGCCCGCTCGCTGACATAGACGGCGAGCACGCCGAAGTAGGTCATGAGGGCAGCGCCGCTGGCGAACATGGTGCCGACGAGCACCGTGCGAGGCCGGCGGATTGCGGGAGCGGCGAGCTGGGTGGTGGTGGCGGTCATTAGGACTCCCCTCCCTCGTCGCCGGGCGTCTCATCGAGCAGCGGTGCCTCCGAGCGGACTCGGGCAGGCGGCTCGGCGAAGTTGCCGGCGGGCGGCGGCGTGGCGGTGGCCCACTCGAGGGTGTGGCCGCCCCACGGGTCGTCGTCGGCCTCGCCCGGCTTGACGTAGGCCAGGGCGATCGCACCGAGTGCGCCAAGGACGCCGAGCAGCACGACGATCGAGCCGACCATCGACAGGACGATCATGGCGTCGCCGAGGCTGTCGTCGGCGGACGCCAGCAGCACGTCGGGGGTGTCGACGAACCCGGCGATCACGTCGGTGGCGCCGAGCAGGACACCACCGAGCAAGAGAAGGGTCATGGCGCCAAGCCCCTGGATCCCGGAGAAGAGGCGACCGTCGGTCTTCGGGGCCCAGAACCACCAGCCGCCGAGCGCTCCGAGAATGGCGGCGACCGCAACGAGGTTGAGCACACCGGTATCGGCGGTGGTCCCGATGAGGTCGAGTGGATCGATGACACGCAGCGCGCCAGCGGCGGTGGCGGCCAAGAAGAGCAGCATCGAGCCGAGCGCACCGATCATGTGGGCAGGCGGAATGCCGACCGGCGCTTCGCCGGCGACGAGCGTGGCGCCGTTGCCGCCGAGCGAGGCGAGCACGGGAACGAGGGCGGCAACACCGAAGGCGATGTACACCAGCGTGTCGCGCTCATCGCCGAAGAACGGCTGCGACCAGCCGCCGATGGCGAGCAGGCCGGCGAGGCCGATGAGGATCATCATCGCCTCGTGGCTGACCTGGCGGCCCTTGGCGACGACCGGGATGATCGAGCCGGCGACACCGAGAACAGGAACGGCGGCGGCGTACACGGCGGGCTGGTCGAGAATCCATGCCAGCTGGGCGTACACGTCGAAGTCGGGGTTGGGTGCGCCGACGAAGAGGCCGGCGCCGCCGGAGAGGTCGATGGAGAGGATCGCGATGTTGGCGATGGCGACCGGGAGGGTGAGGACCCAGACGCTGCCGGCGACGAGCATCGACCAGGCGAACAGCGGGACCTTGGTGAGACCCATGCCCGAGGTGCGCAACGACACCACGGTGGTGGCGACACAGATGGTGCCGAGGATGATCGACACCATCACCATGCCGGTGCCGAGGAGGGTGAGTCGGATGGCGTCGGCTTCGTCGCCGGAAACGCCGTCGAGCGCACCCCAGCCGCCACCGGAGAGAACCGAGATGACGGTGATCAGCGTGCCGAGCACATAGCCCCACGCCGCCGCGAGCGCCGCTCGGGGGAAGGCGATGTTGGTGCTGCCGACCTGCATCGGGGTGATGACGGTGGCGAGACCGACGAACAGCGGGATTGCGACCATCAGCACGATGCCGAAGCGATACAGCGACCACATCTGGAAGTAGCTGTTCACCCCGCCGAACACGTCGATCGCGTCGGCGTCAAGCCGCTCGAAGGAGATCAGGACATCGATCACGGAGAAGAAGAGGAGCGACAGGGCGCCGAAGCGCAGCCAGATTCGGCCAATCGCCTTGTGATCGCTGGTGGTCAGCCAGTCGTACAGTCCGCCGACCGCGGGAAGCGGCGCAGCACTGGACTCGGCCGCCTCCGAAGGCGGTGACTCAGTCATCGTCATGGGTTCTGCAATCCTCTACGGCGAGGGCCCCTGCCCTCATCGCTGAAATGTTTTTGGCGCGCGCCCGGACAGCTCGGACACGAACTCGGCCGATCCTACAGGTGTCGGCCGCCCGGAACGGAAACCCAGCGCAAGGAAATGCGGCGCTATCTCGCACCGTTTGGCGCGTTCTCGATCCTTTTTGCGCAACTCGGACCGGTTCGGGTCCGGATGAACGGCCGCAGCGCCTGCCTAGAGACCGTTTCGCACCATGACATCGACTGCCATGGCGCCGAAAAGCAGGGTCACATAGGTGATCGACCAACCGAACAGCGCCATCGCCACGTTCGGTTGAGGATCCCGGTACACCTTCACCGCAAGGCCGAGGAACACGGCGCCGATGACGATGGCGACGCCGACATAGATGGCCCCCATGTCAGCGACCGGGGCGAACGCGAGCGTCAGGCCCCAGAGCAACACGGTGTAGAGGATGATGCGGGTGGCGGTGGTCTTGAGCGATTTCACCGCCGGCAACATCGGCACGTCGGCTGCCTGGTAATCGTCTCGGTAGCGAATCGCCAAGGCCCAGAAGTGCGGAGGGGTCCAGTAAAAGATGATGGCGAAGAGCACGACCGGCGGCCAGTCGAGCGTGTTGGTGACCGCCGACCAGCCCACGAGCACGGGCACCGCCCCGGCAGCACCGCCGATGACGATGTTGGCCGTGGAGTTGCGCTTCAGCCAGAGGCTGTACACGAAGACGTAGAACAGGGTGGCGCTGACGGCGAGGCAAGCCGACAGCAGGTTCACGGTGCCCCACAGCCACAGGAAGGCGACGATCTCGACACCGAAGGCGAACACGAGCGCTTGGCGCGGCGTGACCTCACCGGTGACGAGCGGGCGATCCTTGGTGCGCTCCATCAGGGCATCGATGTCGCGATCGATGTACATGTTGAAGGCGTGGGCGCCGCCGGCGGCGAGCGTGCCGCCGAAGACGGTGGCGAAGATCAACCACAGCGATGGCAGGCCGCCCTCGGCGACGATCATGGTCGGCACCGTGGTGACGAGCAGCAACTCGACGATCCGCAGTTTCATCAGGGCGATGAACGCAAGGATCTTCGGGCGCGTCGGCGCGTGGGCGGTTGCGGACACGCCCTCAGGCTACGGCCGCTGAGGCAACTCCAACCAGCTGGCCCTAACGTCTTGGCCATGTTCCGTGGTGCGATTTCGCCTGAGCGCTACGTCCAGCTCGCCCGAGGCGCACTCTGGTCTCTGGCCGTCATCGTGATCACCGGGGCGGCCGTCCGGCTCACCGGTTCCGGCCTCGGCTGCTCGGACTGGCCGACGTGTGAAGAGGACCAGTTCGTCGCCTCGCTCGAACACCATGCGCTCATCGAATTCGGGAACCGTCTCTTCACCGGGGTCGTCACGATCGCCGTGGTGCTCGCCGTCCTCGGGTCGATTCGCCGCGGCCCGAAACGACGCGACCTGATCTGGTGGTCATGGGGACTCGTCGCCGGCGTGGTCGCCCAGATCCTGCTCGGGGCGGTGCTCGTGCTCACCCACCTCGACCCTCGTTTCACGATGGGGCACTTCATCTTGTCGATGGTGCTGTTGTGGAACGCGGCGGTGCTGATCGAGAAGGCCAAGACCGACATCGCCGACCCGGCACCGCTCTGGATCGGCGCACCATCGGATCACGACCGTCCGATCCGCAACGCAAGCCGCGCCCTCTTCGTCTTCGGCTCGATCCTGCTCGTCACCGGCACGATCGTCACCGGGTCAGGCCCGCACTCCGGCAGTGACGACGAACTCGTCGCCGACCGCCTCCCGTTCCTGGTCCGAGACGTGACTCGCATCCACTCGATCACGGCGTTCACGGTGCTCGCCGTGGTGCTCGTGATCATCCGCCGAGCCCATCAGGCCGAGAAGTTCGCGTTGCGTGAGCAAGCGATGCGGCTCATGACCCTGCTGGTCGCTCAAGGCGCAGTCGGCTACTGGCAGTACTTCACCGGCGTTCCGGTCCAGCTCGTGGCGGTCCACATCACCCTCGCCTCGATCACCTGGATCCAGCTCGTGCGCCTTGCGTGGCAGGTCGAACAGGTGCCGACGCGCGATCGTGTTCTCGTATGACGGCCCCGCTCACCACGCCAGGCACCGACACCGAGGACGACGTGGCGTTCGATCACCCGTGGAAGGTGATCGTCTGGGATGACCCGATCAATCTCATGTCGTACGTGACCTTCGTGTTCCGGAAGGTCTTCGGCTACTCCAAGGACAAAGCGGAGCAGTTGATGATGCAGGTGCACGTGGAGGGCCGCGCGGTCGTGTCGTCCGGCGCTCGTGAGAAGGCCGAGCTCGACGTCTTTCGGCTCCACGAGCACGGTCTGTGGGCCACGCTCGAACAGGACCAGTGATGGCGGCCTTCTCTCGTCGTCGTTTCCGCTGGAAGAACGGCCAGGTCGTCGTCGAACTGCCCGACGACGAGCAGGACATGCTTCGCCACGTCCTGCCTCAGCTGCGCGAACTGGTGATGGACGAGACCGACCCTGCCCTGCGTCGGCTGTCGCCACCGGCCCGACCCGACGACCCTGATGCCGAGGCGTTCTACCGCCAGATGGTCACCGACGAGCTGCTGGCGTCGCGGCTCGAGGCGATCGAGGTCGTCGAGGAAGGCATCGCCGGCACCGTCCTCGACGACGCCGGGGTCGACTCGTGGATGCACAGCCTCAACGCCCTCCGTCTCGTGCTCGGTGAGCGGCTCGACGTCGACGTGATCGGCCACGACGCCCTTCACGACCTGGACCCCAGCGACGACCGGGTGCCGATCGTGGCACTGTACGAATGGCTCGGCTGGCTCCTTGAACAGTTGGTCGACGCTGCGATGAACAGCCTCGACGACTGACAAATCCCGCTTCTCTCGGCCGCCAGAACCCGCCGGAACCCCGTACACTGCCCAGTCGGTCGGTCCGCCGACCATGAACCGTCGGCTCCGGCCGATGGTTCCGCCCCCGGCCCGCCGGGAGGCAGGCCCCATTCGTCCAGCGGCCTAGGACGCCGGCCTTTCACGCCGGTAACACGGGTTCGAATCCCGTATGGGGTGCGAGACGGTTGCAGGTTGTCATCGCGATGAACGACCTCTACCGTTCCCATTTCGTTCGGTCCGCCGAGCGAGGGGTCCTGTAGATCAGTTTGGAGTGATCGCCACCCTGTCAAGGTGGAGGCCGCGGGTTCAAATCCCGTCAGGACCGCACATGCGCCTTGCCGAAGATGCAGTGCGCACCCAGAGGTCGGGTAGCTCAGTTGGCAGAGCGACCGCCTGAAAAGCGGTAGGTCACCGGATCGACGCCGGTCCCGACCACCATTCGAACATCACCCCGGCCGATCCGGTCGGGGTGATGGCGTTTTCGACCTCAGAACGCAGCGGCGGTGTGCCAGCCGGCGTGGATCGCCCCTTCGAGGTAGCCGACCCCGCCTGCATCACCGATCACGATCGGCTCGAAGCCGGCTTCCGTGAAGGCCTCGGCCACGCCGAGATCGCCATCGACCAGTTGAGCGATCACGACGGTGTCGGCAGCTGCGCTGGCCTCGCCCTCGTCGGTCAACCAGGTGACGCGGTCGGCCCCGATCGCGATGTCACGGGCTCCGGTAACGAGCGCGACGCCGTGATCACGGAGATCACCGAGCACCCGCCAGCGCCGAGGGTGGGCCATCTCGAGCGCAAGCTTGTCGCCTTCCTCGAGTACGGTGACCTTCCGGCTACGTTCCATCAAGAACTCGGCGAGTTCGGCGCCGACGAGACCACCGCCGATGATCACCACCCGCTTCCCCACCGGCATGTACTGCTCGGTGAGCTTGGCCAGGATCCCCGGGTCGTCGATCAAGCCGATCCGACGACCGATGCCGAGCGCGAGACGAGCCGGCAACGGAAGCTTCTTCGCCGCCCCGGTGGCGCCGTCGCCGGTGAGCAACTCGCGGAGGTCGTCGCCGTCGAAGACGTGGGAGCGGTTGGCGCCGGGCAGCGTCGAGCGGGTGCGGGCCGCACCGGTCGCCACGACGACATGATCAGGCGAGAGCGCAGCAACCGCCTCGGGGGTTGCGGTCGTGGCGGTGCGGACGTCGACGGCTAGGCGCCGCATCTCGTGCTCGTACCACCTGAGCAGCCGAAGGTTGGGTTCGTAGAGCAGCGCTGCGAACCGCAACGCGCCGCCGATGTTGCGCGCCGCTTCGAAGACGGTGACGTCGTGCCCTCGCAGGGTCGCGACGCGAGCGACTTCGAGTCCGGCAGGCCCGCCACCGACGACCACGATCTTCTTTGGCGTCTCGGCCGGCGTGGACTCGACGGCACCGAGTTCCGACTCGCGGGCGAGCACGGGATTCACTGCGCACTTCACCCGACGGTCGAAGAAGGGTTGGGCGACGCAGACGTAACAGTTGATGCAGGGCCGGATCTCCTCGACCCGGTTCTCACGAACCTTCCGTCCTGTTTCGGGGTCGGCGAGCATCTGCCGCCCCATTGCGACGATGTCGGTCTTGCCGTGACCGATCATCTGATCGCCGGTGCTCGGCCGGATCCGCCCGACGGCGATCACCGGGACCGGCAGCGCCTCGGTGAGGCGGCCACTCAGCGCCGAGTGCTTCGCTTCCTGATCGAGGATCATGCCGTCGGTGAACGCCTGGCCCGAGGTCATGTCTCCGTAGGCGGACAGGTGGATGGCGTCAGCACCGGCTTCGACTGCGAGTCGGGCGGTGATCTCACACTCGTCGAAGGTGATGCCGTCGGGTGTTCGGTACTCGAGCGCATCGAGGCGCACCCAGACCGGGAAGTCTCCACCGGTGCGCGATTTCGCTTCGGTGACGACCTCGCACAGGAACCGGGCCCGGTTCTCGATCGGACCGCCGTACTCGTCGTCGCGCCGGTTCCACTGGCGAGACAAAAACCCGGAGAGGAGGTAGCCGTGGGCGCCGTGAATCTCAACCGCGTCGAACCCGGCTGCTCGGGCGCGGACGACCGCATCCCCGAGTTGCTCGGTGATCGCTGCAATCTCGTCGGTGGTCATGGCGTGGAACTGCGGCTTCATGTCGACGCCACCCGACGCGGCCGCCATCGCCATCAGTTCGTCGATCGACAGGTCGTTGATCATGTCGAGCGAGCCGTGCCACTCGGGCAACGACGGCACATAGACCGGATCGCCGTTAGCGACATCGACACGGCTGATCTTGCCGTGGTGCACCAACTGCACGGCGATCTTCGCGCCATGGCGATGGACGGCGTCGGTGAGCTTGCGCAGCGCCGGGATGTAGCGGTCGTCCGACATCGCCAACTGGTGGACCGAGTTGGCGCCATGTGGGTAGGCAAAGGCCGCGACCTCGGTGATGAGGAGTCCGGCACCGCCGGCGGCCCGTGCTTCGTAGTAGGCGATGACCTCGTCGTTAGCCATGCCGTCGTCACCGACGATCTCGACGCCCATCGGCGCCATGGCGATGCGGTTGGCCAACGTCATCGAACCGATCTTCACGGGCGCGAGGAGATGCTCGGTCATAGCGCAGGACCGTAGCGAACTCCGCTCGATGGCGGCGTCTTCACGTCAGGAACGGATGGCGCCGTCGATCACTGCGGCGTTCGCAACAGCGGCCGCGACAGCGGGCGCCACCGTGAGGTCGAACACCGAGGGCACGACGAAGTTCGGCGTGAGATCGTCCTCGTCGACGGTGGCGGCGATTGCGTGTGCGGCCGCGACCTTCATCGACTCGGTGATGCTGTGGGCACCGACGTCGAAGGCACCGCGGAAGATGCCGGGGAACGCCAGCACATTGTTGATCTGATTCGGGAAGTCACTCCGGCCGGTGGCCATGACTGCGGCAAGCCCGTCGGCCGCTTCGGGACGAATCTCCGGATCGGGATTGGCCATCGCGAAAACGATCGGATTCGGCGCCATCTTGCGAAGGTCGCTTGCGTCGATCAGGTCGGGGGCGGACACACCGATGAAGATGTCCGCACCTTCGAGCACGTCTTGGAGGGTCCCGGCTTTGCGGTCGGGGTTGGTGTGGTCGGCGAACCACTCCTTCGCGAAGTTCAGTCGGTCGCGGCCCGAGTAGATCGAACCGGTGGAGTCGACACCGATGAGTTCGCCGTACCCGGCGTCGCGCAGGATCTTGCCGATGGCAAGCCCCGCAGCGCCCATGCCAGAGATCACCACCGAGCAGTCCTCCGGCTTCTTGTCGATGAGCTTGAGGCTGTTGGTGAGACCGGCAAGGGTCACCACCGCCGTGCCGTGCTGGTCATCGTGGAAGACCGGGATGTCGAGACGTTGCTTGAGGGTGTCCTCAATGGTGAAGCACGCCGGTGCGGCGATGTCCTCGAGGTTGATGCCACCGAAGGTCGGGGCGATTCGCTCGACGGTCTCGATGATCTCGTCGGGGTCTTTCGTGTCGAGGCAGATCGGGAAACCATCGACGCCGGCGAACTCCTTGAACAGCAGCGCCTTGCCCTCCATCACCGGCATGGCGGCTTCGGGTCCGATGTCGCCGAGGCCGAGCACCGCGGTGCCGTCGCTGACGATGGCGACCGTGTTCTTCTTGATCGTGTACTCGTGGGCTTTCGCCACGTCGTCATGGATGGCCATGCACACGCGGGCGACCCCAGGGGTGTACGCCATGGCGAGATCGTGGGCGTCGGCAACGCCGCACAGCGGCAGTACCTCGATCTTGCCGCCTTCGTGGATGCGGAAGGTGCGGTCCCACCATTCGACCACGGTGACACCCGCCAAGGTGTTGGCCACGTCGACGAGTTTGCGACCGTGAGCCTCGTCACGGGCATGGATGTCGATGGTGCGCGAGACGCTGGGGCCCTTCGCCTCGAAGCCGGTCGCGCCGGCGATGTTGCCGCCGGCTTCGCCGATGGCGACGGCAAAACGGCCGAGGGTGCCGGGAACGTTGTCGAGAACGATCTTCAGCCCGATGGAATAGGCGGCGGTTGGGACCTTGCTCATGGCCCGCGACGCTAGCGGGGCCGCCGGTCCGAACCCCCTTGCAGCCGTCGGCGGGCCTTCCGGGCTTCGGCGCCATTCCGAAACTCAGCGTCGTCTCTGAACAACGTTCAGCGCTAGGCTCCTGCGAATGGCACCTCGTCCTGGAGAAATGACCGCCGAGCACAAGGCCGCTCTGGCAGAGGGCCGAGCGCAGGGAAGCGCCGTGCGCGCCTACCTCGAGGCCCTCGAGAACCACAAGCCGAAGCGCGGCCGCAAACGCACACCTGCGACCATTCGGGCACGGCTTGCGACGATCGATTCGAACCTCGAAACCGCCGACCCGATGAGCCGGCTCCAGATGATTCAGGAGCGTATGGATCTCGTGACCGAACTCGAGGCAGCCGAACGGCCGGTCGACCTCAGCGCCCTCGAGGATCGGTTCGTCGCCGTGGCCAAGGCCTACAGCGAACGCAAGGGCATCTCCTACGCCGCATGGAAGGAATTCGGGGTTCCCACTCCGCTCCTCAAGCGGGCTGGCATCACCCGCGGGAGCTGATCAAACCCGGACCTCGGCAGCGGCTGACGCCGCCTCGGGGTGCGCAGCCAGGACGGCATTCGCACGAGCGACCACTCGCCCGACCTGCGCGATAGCCGTGCCGGTGAACTCCTGCGGATTCGCAAGCAACGCCTCAAGCTCATCACGGTCGAGCGGCATCACCGAATCATCAGCGAGACGTTCAACGAGCGACGCGTACTCGCCACCTTCACGCCGATCGAGAGCGGCGGCCACGGCGTGTTCCTTGACCAACTCGTGCGCCGCTTCACGGCCGAGCCCACCATCGACCGCAGCGGTCAGAATTCGGGTGGTGGCGAGGAAGGGAAGGTCGCGGCGCAGCTCGGCTTCGACGACCGCCGGGAAGATCCCAAAC
>Ga0255780_10000566_pt1 | contig 35605 bp, 50 predicted proteins | sample 071ome_32_FD_179978 | JGI IMG/M metagenome (GOLD analysis project Ga0255780, IMG submission 179978) | Coastal salt marsh microbial communities from the Groves Creek Marsh, Skidaway Island, Georgia - 071405AT metaG (version 2) | ecosystem: Environmental > Aquatic > Marine > Intertidal zone >... | reverse complement strand
TGTAAGAGATGTTTATACTGGAAATCAAAACAGTTATAAATTACAAAGAAGTATTAATAATATTTCTAATGTTTGGGTTTATAAAAACGGTGTTAGACTAACACCAAATATTGATTTTTATGTAGGCGGCGCAAATAACGCAGTTTATCTAAAAAATAGCACTTTAGAAACTGATATTATTGAAACGTTAACATATAGTAATAAAATTTACAATAATCCTATTAGTTATGAAATTTCTAGAGATGTATTAAACAGAAACAGTTATCATAGATATCAATTGATAAATGTTGAACTTGCTGAAAATTTAAACTATTATGATACTGTTGTCAAGTTAACAGATGCTTCTAAGTTACCAGTTCCGGCAACAGGTCAACCTGGAATTGTAACAATAAATGGCGAAAAAATACAGTATCTAACTAAGTCAGGAAATGAATTACAGAATATTAGACGAGGTGTATATGGTACAAGTATTAGAACAGTACACGAAAAAGGCACAGTAGTTATTGATACAAGTTATACTGAACAAATTCCGTATAATGATGAACAGGATAAGGTTGATTTTGTATCGGATGGTTCAAGTTTACTAGTTGGACCTTTAGACTATGTTCCAGTTAAAGGTGCTGATTTTGATGTTACTAATACAAGTATCCCAGATGGGTACGGACGTTGTGATAATATTGAAGTGTTTGTTGGCGGACGTAGATTAAGGAAAGACGCATTTAAATTATATGATGCTACAAAAGCGGCATATAGTCCAGACGGCGATGTTCAGTACGATGCTGAATTTAGCGTAGATGGCATAAATGAATATGTAAGGCTTACTGATCCTGTAGATCCAGGAACACGCATTACAATAATTAGGAGAACAGGTAGAACTTGGCACGATAGAGGAGATACTACTGTATCTAATGGAGTTTCATTAAGTGAAGCAACATCAGCAGTAGCTAGATTCTTACAAAATAGTAGCACAGAATTACCTGAATAAATACAATGAGAGATAACAAACTCGAAGAGACGGATATGGCAGAAAACACACAAAATCAAACAGATAATAAGAAACCTGACGAACAAAGTGGGTTTCATATTGAAGGGCATATTAAGATTTTTGACCCTGAAACTAAAGAAGTTTACGTTGATAAACGTAATGCTATTCACTATGAAAACATCAGTGTAGCAATGGCACAAAGTTTATCAAACCAAGGAGTTGGTTGGATATCAGAAATGAGCTTTGGTAATGGAGGAACGGTTGTTGATCCAACAGGGCTTATTACATATCTCACACCAAATACAAACGGTACAGACAGTAGTTTGTACAATCAAACATATACTAAGGTTGTCGATCAAAATTCTGCCACTAATACAGACAACACTAGAAATAAAATGGAAGTCCGTCATGTAACTGGAGCAACATATAGTGATGTTGTTGTTAGTTGTTTGTTAGATTATGGTGAGCCAGAAGGCCAAGAAGCATTTGATAATTCAGTAGATATGGATGGTGAATATGTATTCGATGAACTTGGTTTAAAAGCATCAACAGGAAAGTTGTTAACACATGTTGTATTTCACCCTGTTCAAAAATCATTGAACAGATTGATACAAATTGATTACACAGTTAGAATACAGAGTCTAACTGGATTTACTGAGGTATAATAATGTCGTATAAAGTTTTTTTTACAGATGATACACTCCATCCAGAACCTTTAGAAGTATTTGATAATACATCAAATGTCGATACAAGTGTAACTATACCTGGCAGAAATCAAACAGGTTATGGTAAGATTATTGCTGAAAACTTTTTACATCTACTAGAAAATTTTGCTAGTGATGTAGCACCTAGTGATTCTCAAGCAGTAATTGGTCAGTTATGGTTTAATAGCCTAGAAAATAAACTTTTTGTATTTGATGGAATTAGTTGGAAAACTACTTCTAATATTAGAACAGGCGTTGATGAGCCGCAAGGCGCGGCAATTGGTGACTTATGGGTCAACACATCAACACAGCAATTATATCTATGGTCTGGTGTAACATGGGTACTTGTCGGTCCACAGTTTAGTGAAGGTACCAAGTCTGGACCGTTAGTAGAAAACTTATTTGATATTGATAACGTTTCAAGAACAGTTATTATATTTTACTCTCAAGATATTCCAGTTACTATTATTTCAAAAGACAGTTTTACACCTAAAGTTGTTATTCAAGGTTTCAATAGTATTGAAGCAGGTATTAATATTACAACAAGAACTGATATTTCTGAGGAAGCAGTAACACCAAAATTAATTGGAACGGCTTCAGCCGCAGATGGATTAGTTGTAGGAACAGATGTTATTCCGTCGACAAGTTTTATTAGAACAGATGTTATTGGTACAATTCAAAAACAACTTAATGTTAGAGACGATGCTGGATTATTTGTAGGTACTAACGGTAATATGAACTTGCGTGTACAAAACGCAAACGCTGTTGTTTATAATAGTACACCTGGAGCAAGTATTGATTTACAATCAAGTAGAACAGGATCTTTTGGTGTTCCGTCTACAGTACTAAGAGTTATTGAAACTAAAATAGGTATTAATAATCTTAATCCAAGTGAAACTTTAGACATAGTAGGTACTGTTAAATCTACAGGCGATCTTATTGTAACTTCAGAAACACAAAGTACAAATTTACAAAACGGTAGTATTAGAACAGAAGGTGGTCTTAGTGTTGGAAAGGACATCAATGTAGGTGGCGATCTAACAATGAATTCTGGAGCACTTGTTACTAAATCTATTAGACCATTAACAAGTTCAGAAACAATCGGCGAAGCAAATAACAAGTACAGTACAATTTATGCTAACAAAGTTATTGCTAACACAGTTGAAGGAACACTAAGCGGTGACATTGATGGTAACTCTAACTCAGCAACTTCATTAAAATCCGCAACAAATTTTAAACTAGAAGGTGATGTATCATCAAACGTTGTATCATTCAATGGTACAGGAAACCTAAACAAAACATTTCAAACAGAACTTACATCGGACATTATTTCAACTAAACCAAGTTCAGGTAGTGTTAGTTTAAATGATGAGATTTTATTTTACAGCAGAACAGCGGGATTAAGAAAAGCAACACGTGAAGTATTTTTAGGTGATGCTAGTGTTCCAATTGGATCAATATTTCCTTATGCTGGAGCAGAAACAGATGTTCCAGAGGGATATCTACTTTGTGATGGAACAGAATACGAACAGTATAGATTTAGAGATTTATACAGTGTAATTGGTGACACTTATAATGATGTTGCTAGTAAAGGAAGTTTACAGTCAACTATTGATAGTACAATTCAACCATCCTTTAGAGTTCCAGATTTAAGAGGACGTTTTCCACTAGGTAAACAAAATATGAATAGCGGAGCAAAAATTCCTCATCCAACTGGACAGTACGATGCTATTCAAGATTTAACAACAGCAAGAGTTGATCAAGCTGAAGCAAGTTTATTAGGTGCTTATAGCGGCGATGATGCTTATGTAATTGAACAGTTTAATATTCCAGATCACGATCACGATATGAAAGGTCGCACTGGTACTAATACAGTTAGTGGATCTCAATTCTATGCTATAAACGAAGTTTCAACAGCACCAAATGATTTTGCCCCAACAACACAAATTGGTGGTACTGGCGTATCAAATACAAGAATTAAATCAGGAACAGTTACTAACGGAGGCCAAAAAATGGCGTCTAGTGGTTTAGTTAGAATTGCTAACGAAAATAAACGAACACCTGGACAGGCAGATTCATTAGTAGGAAGACCATTTGGTGTAATGAACCCTTATATTACATTGAACTATATTATTAGAAGTGGACTTCCACTAGTATAACGGAGCAAAGTATAAATGGCATATACAATTAACAGAACAGACGGAACAGCAATAGCAACAGTATCCGACGGACAAATAGATCAAGCATCAACTGATATTACACTGGTTGGAAAAAACTTTAGTGGATATGGTGAATATATCAACGAAAACCTTGTTAAAATGCTTGAGAATTTTGCCGGTGATTCTCAGCCAAATGCTCCACTAACAGGTCAACTTTGGTTTGACGTAACAGAAAATAGAATTAAAGTTTATTCAGGAACTGAATGGAAAGCAGTTGGAACATCAGCACTAGCATCTGAAAGACCTTTAGATATTAGTTCAGGTGATTTTTGGTTTAATATTGTAAATAGACAATTATACTTTTTTGATGGAACAGCAGATTATCTAATTGGACCTGATTATAAAATTTCACAAGGTGTAAGCGGTGTTGTAGTAGAAGACATTGAAGATTCAAACGGAAATACAAGAACTATCTCTACAGTTTATGTTGGCGGAGATAGAGTTGGATTTTACAGTAAACAAGAATTTTCACCACGTATTGCTATTCCAAACTTTGATCAAAGTACAGTTAGAATTGGTTATAATCCAATTAAACAAACACATAAATTTTTAGGAATTGCTTCTAACGCAGAAGCACTAGGTGGTTTAAGTGCTGATATTTTTGCTAAGAAAAATCAGGCAAATGTATTTACTGAAACAGTTACAATACAAACTGCTGGTGGTTTAAGATTTGGAGAAGCAACTAATGGACAACTAGGTTCAGAAGGCGCTGGCGACTTATTTTTATTAAACACAACCAACAATCAAAAAATTACATTCCGAGGAAGAAAGAACGGAGGAAACGTAGAATTTATTAGTCTTACTCCTAATGATCAAACAGAAGCTGGAAAGAACACAGTTAAAATTAATGATGGAGTACCAAACAGTTTAGTTGAAATTGGCGGCGATTTAGTTGTACAAGGAGACTTTACTGTAGCAGGTAGTGTGTTAGAAATTCAATCACAGAATGTACAAGTTGAAGACAAACTTATTGAACTAGCAGTACCAAGTAGCGGATCACCAACTGATTTACTAGCAGACGGCGGCGGCATATCACTAAAGGGAAATACAGACCATACTATTATATGGAACAATGCCACTGACACTTGGAACTTCTCAGAAAATATCAATGTTCCATCTACAAAAGGTTACCAAATTAATGGCTCTAATGTTTTATATGATACAGGTGCTGGAGTTGAATTAGCCGCGGCAGTAACTAGTGCTCCGGGACTAACATCTTTTGGACCGCAAATTAATCTTAATGCTGATAACATTACTATTAATGATAATGTCATATCAAACAACGGTGTTACTGTGCCTTACTCCGACGGAGATCCTGCTAATCCAACAGATATAAAAATTGAACCTAGAGGAAATTTAGTATTGATAGGAACTTCACCTAAAATTACAGGTGTAACAACAACTAATCAAACTAATATTAATCAAACAGCAGAAGCATATGATAATTTAAGTTCAACTGAAAGATCAGAAGTAACAAACAAAGCCTATGTAACAAATTATGTAAGAAAAAGATCTATTCCGTTAACAATGGATATTACAGGTTATTATCCAAACGAAGAAAACCCAATGACAGCAAATGAAATTGCTACTGAACTTTTAAGAATTTGTCCTCCAGCAGAATATGAAGCTGGCACTACAATTAGGATTAGCACTATTAGATATGTGTTAAGTAATATCGATTCAGTAACACCTACACTAACAACTACTGCACTTTATGATGTTGAAGGTAGCGAAACACCAAGCGGACCTACTGGAACTTTTGGTGTTATTAGAGAAGTAGATGCTGATACAATCGGTGCTAAAAGACCTCCAAGATTGTATCCTATTAGAGGTATAACAACATATGAATTAAACACAGGAAAAACTGCTTGGGTAGTTGCTCCTAGTGGTGGATTAGTTGAAGATCAAACTAATCCAACTGATCCTTTAACAGGACTAGTAAACTTTATAAGGCCATAATACGGTAAATATGATATAATGGAAGAAAAAACATGCCATACCAGATAAACAAATTTAACGGAGATCAATTAGTAGTACTACAAGATGGTACTTTAGACTCAACAACAAGTATAGGTCTTGTTGGTAAAAATTTTGCTGGATATGGTGAAATTCAAAACGAAAATTTCCTTTGGATGCTTGAAAATTTTGCTGGCGTTGGCGCACCGCCGAAGTCAATAAAAGGACAACTTTGGTATGATGCTAATGTTGATAGAATTAAAGTATACAGCGGTACTAATTGGTTGTTGGTTGGTGGAACAGAAGTTTCGTCAACGGTTCCAACAAGTCCATCAAAAGGAGATACATGGTTTGATGATACTAACAAAAACTTTCATGTATATGATGGTAATCAGTTCTCATTTGTTGGTCCAGAAGATGTACAAGGGTTTGCTGGAGTAACAAGAAATTTAAGCCGTTCTATAACTGACGATCAAGGAACTGATCATCCTGTAATTAGAATAACTGTTAATGGTGCTACTGTTGCTATTATAGCAGATAGTCCGTTTACAGTTAACAACATTCCAGGATTTACAACTTTAGATGCCGGTATTAATTTAAATTCAGCAACATATATTAATGGTGTTTTACATGGTAACGCAGATAGTGCCGATGTATTAGCAACACCAAGAAATATTAACGGCGTGGCATTTGACGGTTCCGCTAATATTACTGTAACAGCAAACACAACAAATCAAATAATTGCTGGAAATTTCTTAACAGGAAATAGTTTTGATGGATCTAATCAAACTACTTGGCAAGTAAATGCTACGTCAAATGATGTAAGCGATACTGTTGTTGCTAGAGATAGCGCAGGGAATTTTAGAGCCAATACAGTTACAGCAGATTTAAATGGTAATAGTACAGGAACACATAATGGTCCAGTAGTTGGTAATGTAACAGGTAATGTAACAGGAACGCACACAGGACCAGTAGTTGGTAATGTAACAGGTAATGTTTCGGGTAATGTAACAGGTTTTGTTACAGGTAATGTAACAGGTACATTGGTAGGTAGTATACAGAACACTGATACTAGTGTTGCTTACGATGAAGTTACAAAAACATTTAACGGAACATTTAATGGTAACGCAAGTACAGCAAATAAATTAACTGCTCCTACTACAATTAATAATGTACCATTTGACGGCAGTGGTCCAATTACAATTCAAGATTTAACTAAGTTACCGCTTAGTGGAGGAACATTAAGTGGAACTTTAATGTTACATCAAGATCCTACACAAAGTTTACAAGCCGCAACAAAACAATATGTAGATGCTAGAGATTTAGCAACTGAACAAAGCGTACTAGCTCAACTTCCTCCTGCTTATACAATTACCTATGGTAATACACAGTATAGCACAAGTGGTTTTACAAATCAAGTAGGAAGTTTCAATAGCAGTAGAAATAATTTTGATGTGTTTCCACCGTCAGGCAAGACAATGGCAAATCTAATAGCATTTATACCTAGTATTGCTATAATTCATTATGCTGGTGGAGTTGATGGTAACGATAGTTTAAGATGTATTTGGTCTAATCTAGGAGATAGAATTAGAGTTTACGTACAGAACACAGAACAGAGAAGCACCCCAGCCGCAAACTGGTTGGCAATTTGGAGTTAACATGCATTACGTTTGTTTAGAAAATAGTGAAGTAACATCAATATTAAATTACAGGCCAAATGTGCCTAGCAGTATTGAAGTGGTTGAAATCACACAAGAAAAAATGGATCTTATTGAAGGCGGAAAATATTACTTTGATGTTGCTACCAAATCAGTTATTTTGAGACCTGCGTCTGAGCTACAAGAAGAAGCAGATGCTAAAGCAAATATCGAACATAAAGAATTTTTATCAAGTACTGATTGGAAGGTACTTAGACATACAAGAGAAAAAGCACTAGGTATTGAAACCAGTTTGACTGAAGATGAATATCTAGCATTAGAACAAGAAAGAGAAAATGCCGCTAGGGCAATTAGGTAACGGAGCGAAGGATGCCATATAACGTAAACAGATACAACGGTGTACTACAAACAACAGTACCTGATCAAACAGTTGAAACATCAGCAACTGATTTAAGATTTGTAGGTAAAAATTATGCTGGATATGGCGAAATTCTAAACGAAAACTTCTTACACCTACTTGAAAGTTTTAGAGGAGATACACAACCTCGTAAAAGCATTCCTGGACAGTTATGGTACGATGATCTAAATAATAAAATTAAATTTAGAAGTAGCGACAATCAATGGCGTAGTTTATCTATCCTTGATTCAAGTTCAACCCCACCTACTGGATTACAAAATAAAGATTTGGGTAATCTTTGGTATGATAATACTTCTGGACAAATTAGTGTTTGGAACGGAACAGACTTTGAACTTATTGGTCCAGAAAGAGCAGAAGGTTTTGATGAAACCAAACTAACTTCGACGCTAATTAGAGATGATAGTAACATTGCTCATGCTATTGTAAAACTTGTAATTGATAACACAGTAGTTGGTATAATTTCGGATGATGATTTTATAATCGGTACTATCGAAAGTATTCCAGGATTTACAAACATTAAAAAAGGTATTACATTAGTTAATACAGGTACAGACGGCGTTACCACAGGTGATCATCGTTTTTGGGGTACTGCTGGAGATACAAAAAGATTTACTGGATTAGATATTAGTAATTTTGTTCTTAGAGCACCAGGTGGTTCAACTTATGACGATGCTGGTTTAACTGTTGGAACAGATGGCGATTTGAGAATTGCTATTGATAATGGTGACGAAGCAGTAATCGAAAACAGTTTAGGTAACACACTAAGAGTTAGAATTAAAACAGGAACCACAGACGACGATGTTGCTGTATTTTCAAATGTAGGATTTTTACCTGGAACAACAGAAAGATATAATATTGGTTCGAGTGGAAAAAAATATAGAGAAATACATTCTAGAGAAATATATGCTGATTCAGTTGACGCAACACTAAATGGTAATGTAGTTAGCGATAGCGGACTAACATTGGCCAACAAGTTAACTGATGAATTAAATGGTACATTAATCGGCGATCTAAAAGGTAATATTTTAGATAGTGCTAACAACTATGTTTACGAAGCAAGTACAAAAACATTTACTGGTACTAATGCTACAATAACAAATATAAATTCAGATACACTTACAGTCGTTAATAGAGTAGTTGGTGACTTTAAGGGAGATATTTTCGCAACTGATGATAGTATTGCTTACAATGGTAATACAAAAGATTGGTACGGTACATTTAACGGTAACGCAGATACTGCTTCAAGATTAGCAGGTACAGCACAAATAAATGGAGTTGTTTTTGACGGAAGTCAAAATATAACTGTTGTTGATAGTACTAAAGTTTCTAAGTCTGGCGATACTATGGTTGGAAATTTAACAATCACAGCACAGCCTACATTGAATGATCATGCGGCAACTGTACAGTATGTTAATACAGCAATTAGAAGTAGAACAATTTTCTTAAGTTTAGATACCAGAGGATTAAGTGAAACAGGATCGGGTAACGGATCAGTAGCATCATTGCTTAATACTCTTGCTCCAGTAAGTAATTTCGAAGTTGGAACAAGAGCGCATGTAGCAAGTACAAGTCAAAATGTTTCATCAATAGGTACTTTAGGATATAGTAGTTGGATTGGTAGAACTTTTGTTAGTAGTGTAACTGTTACAACAACTGTAAACAATCCTACTAGAAATAATAATTTAATTTACGAAGTTAATCAAGCGGGGAATAGTTGGATATATGTCTCAGGTTAATCTTATAGAAAATTATTGTTCAAATCCAACTGAAATAGTTGAACTTGCTGAAAAGTATTCAGACAAATTTTCAATGAGATCAGATGGAGACGCTTTTGAATTCAAAACAAAGTATGGTGTAAGTAATATGAAAAGTATGTTTCATACACACATGCCAGATGAATTAATGGACGCAATTTGGAAAACAATTCCTGAAGACAAAACATTTGTTGAAAGTGTTACACTTAATAGATATGATCCAGGCGACTACTTGCCACGACATAAAGACTCAATCGGAAGTTATTGGAAATTTAAATTAGTATTCTTACAAAGTGATAAACCTCACTTTAAATGGTATGATAATAATGGCGATGGTCATTTAGTTGAAGAAATACCTGGTGCTGTTGTTGATATGCCTATAGATTTAGAACATGAAGTAACAGAAATAGGACAAGATGAAAAGCCAAAGTATAGTTTAGTACTGGCATGGGGAGCATAATATGGCAATAGAAACTAAAAAATTAATCTTTATGAAGTCTAATGGTGTTCTTGTTGCCATGATGGAAAATGATCAAGACACTTCTTACGTTGACTTAGAAAAGTTTAATATTAAAGTAGTTGAAATGGATTCCGATAATGGAGATTATTGGCATGGAGATTACGACACAGGAACGATTCAAAGCAGAACAGAGAAGCCATTAGTTAATGAAGCAACTTTAAAATATAATACTAATGTAAAAATACTCGAAGAATACCCAATTCATAAGCAGTTGAATATTATTATTGAAATGTTAGACGCATCTGATGTGCCTAACACTGATGAATTTACAGCAATGAAAGCATTTATTGATGCTGCAAAAGCTAATTTAGATGAAAAAATCACAGCATACTCAACAAACAGCGATGCTTATACATTTGTATCAGTAGATGATGATAAAGCACAAGCTGAAGCGGTAAAGACGTTTGAATAAATACGTATAGAGCGGGAAAAACATGGCATATCAAGTAGACAAATACAACGGAACATTTTTAGTAAGCGTAGCAGACGGTACTATTGACACTACAACTGATATTAAATTAGTTGGAAGGAACTATAGCGGCTATGGTGAAGTACAAAATGAAAACTTTTTACACCTACTTGAAAGTTTTTCTAATAGTGTACAACCAGAAAAACCAATTCAAGGTCAAGTTTGGTTTGATACAGATAGTTTAAAACTTAAATTTTATGATGGACAGCGATTTAGAACAGCAAGTGGAGCTGAAATAGGAGCTAGTCCACCGGTTGGACTATCACAAGGTGATCTTTGGTTTGATAGCCAAACAAATCAGTTGAGTGCTTGGAATGGTTCTAACTTTGTTTTAATTGGACCACAAAGTGCTCCAGGTTTTGGTACTTCACAAATTGTTACAGAAGTAGTAAAAGATACAAATAATACTTCTCATGTTATTCTACGTGCTGTTGTTGGCGGAATTACTACTGCTGTGTTTAGTAATGATGACGATTTTACACTTAGCAGTGATAATACACTAGCAGGTTTTAGTGAAACAGGACGTCAAGTTAAAAAAGGTATTACACTAAACAGCGTTAACGGTACAACTGGTATTAGTGATAGTGCTGGTTTTAGATTTTTTGGTACAGCAAGTAACGCAGAAAAACTTGGAGGACTAGATCAAACACGTTTTGTTAGAACAGACGGAACTGAAGGCTTTACAACAGAACAATCATTTGCTGATGTTGGTTTTACAGTTGGTAATCCAGTTAAAGCACTTAAAATTTATATTAATAGTGATCAAAACCCAGCACTTGAAAATCAAGTTAATGGTAAAATTACTATTAGTTCAAGTAATCCTAGTCAACCAACTGATAAACTTGACTTTTTAACATTTAGTAGAGAACAGGCATTTACTACAGACACAGATAGTTTTAATACTATCTATCCAGGAGCAACTGGAGTAGTTAATCTTGGACTCGAGTCACGCAAATTTAAAAATATTTGGTCAGAAAATCTAAAAGGTGAACTTGTAGGTAATGTACATGGAGATGTAATTGGTGATGTTACCGGAGATCTTTATGCTCAAACAAGCCCAACTACTACAATTAAAATTTTCGATCAAGCAACCAGAGAGTTTACAGCACAAAAATTCACAGGACAGTTTGTTGGATCACTAGACGGACTTGCCGCTGAAGCGGTTACCGCAAACAAAGTAATTAATTTAAACCCAAGTGAGACACATACTCCAGGTTTTGCTACTATTCCAATTAGAAGTTCAGCAGGAACAATTACTGCTGACTTGTTTGATGGCCAATCAACAGATACACAAAGCGTTAACGGTAAAATATTGGATGTCAATAAAACACCTGACACTATTGTATTACGTAGTGGCGGCGGAGATGTAGATGCTAGATATTTTAATGGTACTGCTACATCTGCTCAGTACGCCGACTTAGCAGAAAAATATACAACTGATGAAGATTATCCAATCGGAACTGTAATGATGGTTGGAACAGGAGATAGTGAAGCAGTTTCATGTATCGAAACTGGTTTTCCAATTGGTGTTATATCAGCAGAGCCTGCTTACTTAATGAATAGTGATATTGATGGCCAAGCAATTGGTTTAAAAGGACGTGTTCCTGTTAGAGTCATTGGACCAGTAACCAAAGGACAACCATTATATGTTGCCGGTAACGGTGTTGCCAAATATTCATCGGTGCTTTTACATTATCAAATGGTAGGTGTGGCGTTGGAAAGTGATTCAAACGAAAATGAAAAATTAGTTGAGTGTGTTCTCAAAGTATAAATATACGCATATAACGAGGAATTTAAATGGCCGCACAATTTGACCCTATACTTTATTCAGACTGGGACGCAATGCAAAGCGTTGTGTATGCCCAGCTAGGACCATTACAAGAATTTGCTGGTTCTCCTGGTGTATATGTTGAAGGTACAGGCTATGGACTTCCAGAATCTGAGCTACAAAGTAAGCCTTATCCTTTTACTAGAAATATTGTACAAATTAGTTCAGAAGCACAAGCACAGATTAATTTTGCTAACGATCATCATTTAATTGTTGGTGAAGTAATTTACTTTAATAATTTCAGTAATAGCTGGGGCAATGAACCTATTGCCAATAACTTTGCTACAGTTCAAACAGTTTTAGATTCTACAAGAATAATCGTCGACTTTAATACATTTGGTTATACACCTTGGGCTATCAATGATACTGCTGACGCTGTTCAGTTTATGATTAGCGCCAATCAATTTGAAAATTTAAGAGTTGATATGGCAAAAGTAGTACAGCATATTACAGGTGCTCCTCCAGGACCTGGAAACTTTTTACCTGGCGGAGAAGCAACAAACATTTCAACACCTGTAAAAGGCGACATCATTTATCACAGCGTATATGAGCCTTTTTATACTGTGGCAACAGCAGTTGATAATTACAAATTTATTAATTTAGAAAACACATTAATTTCACCCACGCTACCTTCAAACGTTGTTAATACAAACGATTGGAATGGAATCACAGATTTAGAATTTAGTATTACATGGTCTGGTACAGACGGTTATGATTTTGTACAGTTCTTTAACACTGGTGGACTTCTTAAACTTGACATGTTAAATCTTGCGTCATCGGTCGTAGGTAACGCAAATAACGATAATGTTCAAAACTTGAATAGACACTGGCGAGATCTATTACAATCAGTATTTCCGTTATGGGTCGGAGCCAGAGGCAAAACAGCAATGGGTCTAGCAAGTGATCCTAGACAAATTTCTACAATTGGAGCATTTGATGCTTTAGGTGTTTATGCTACGATTTTCAGTGCTCAAGGTACTTCGATTAATGGTTACGGGTCTGCTTACGATGATCATAGTGTTGTTGTTGAGATGAAACAAACAGTAAATCAAAAAAATCTAGTATTTAAAATAACACTAACAGACACTTCAAGTACAAACGCTTATGCTCGCCGCGTTGATATTGATAGAAATTTTGAATTAACATTCCAACATACAACTGGTGCTGTAACATTAGCATCTACACCAGTTAACTATACAATATCTATCCTTAACTCCTGGTAATCTAGAACCAATAATCATTATAGTAGCATATTTTTAGCATAACTAATAGTATATGTTAAAGGTATGGTATGAATAAAGAATCTATCCAAAGAATCATCGAAACTTCAGATAAGTTAAGAACTTTAAATTCTCAAAAACTTCGAGCAAAAGAAAGATTCCAATCCAATTCTATTTTGGGTTATGAAGGCGGTTTATTTAAAGTCGATACTGATCTGCTAGTATATGTAAATTATCTACTTCAACAAGGTAAAGGTTCTGATACTGTTATTATTGATTCTAACGAAAATCCAATACTTATAAAAAGTGTAAAGGATTTTAATAATGCTATACAAGACAAATACTTTACTGCTATAGACATTTATTATAATGATATTAAAGAACTTGAATTATTAAAGAAAAGTACAGCCAGATATCTTGATTTGGAGATATAATGACTCAAGGATTTTTATTGTTTGCTCATAACAATGGCGTAATTGATTATGTTAAATTAGCACGTATATGTGCTAAAAGAATCAAAAAAATATTACATAAAAGTGTTACTCTTGTAACTGACTCTCCTGTTGATTTTCCAGAATTTGATAATGTAATTACTGTTGATATTGATAAGAGTAATAAGAGAAATATCGATAGTGTTATACAACCGTTTTATAATATTTCTAGATTAGATAGTTTTAGACTTTCGCCTTACGATGAAACTATTGTAATTGATGTTGATTACATTGTAAACAGCGATACACTTAATCAATATTTTAATAATACAGAAAGTTTTTTGATGGGAGAAGGAGTTTATAATCTACACAATTATGAAACTGACGAAATACCCATGCTTGGAATGAGTATGAAATGGGCAACAACATTATATTTTAAAAAGGATTATGTTGCTGAAACTATTTTTAATCAAGCAAAACTAATAAAAGAAAATTATAACTTTTATAGAGAGTTATATAAATTTAAAGCATCAAACTATAGAAATGATTATGCGTTTACAATAGCTGAACATATAGTTAAAGGTTTAAACAGTTCTGATTCTCTACCTAAAATAAATTTTCTTGAACTAACTACAGATGAAATATTACATACTGACGGAGAGCGTTTTGTCTGTTTAGTTAATCACCAACCTATGGTTTTTAAAAATGTTGATCTTCATTTTTTTAATAAAAAGACAATATTAGATTTTGAAAAGGAACTATCATGAAAGATTTTGGTTACCTTTTAATTGTTAATAATGACACAAAAAACATTTATCATAGAATGGCCTATGTTTTAGCAACAAGTATTAAAAAGACCCAACCTAAAGGATATGATACCGTTTGTTTAATAACAGACAGAAGAAACTTAGATAGTAGTTTTGTTTTTGATAAGATCATTGTTAATGATGATTTTAAAGGATGGGATCAGAGAAATTATATGAATCTACAGACACCATATAAACATACAGTTTGTTTAGATGTTGATATGATATTTACTAGGGACATTAGTCATTGGATTGATTTTTTTGTTACAAAAACAAATGGATTATTTGTTACTAATAAAGTTTTAAAATATAACGGAACTAAATTAACAAGTTTAAAATGCCGTCCTGGATATATTGAAAATGATTTGCCTATATTGTATAGCGGTTTTACATATTTCAATAAAGAATCTGGTACAACACAAAAATTTTTTAATTTAGTACAGTTAATTACTGAAAATAAAGAAAAGTTTCGTAATTTATATATGAGTAAAAAGTATCCCCCTGAGATAGGAACAGATGAAGCATTTAGTATAGCATCTAATATTTTAGGAATTGATTACTTAGATATTCCATTTCCAAGGTTTGTACATTTAAAGTCTGAATTACAAGATGTAGGTATCACATCTATTAGTCAAGATCTAGGTTACTATATAGATGACAGAGCTAATATTACTATAGGAAATTTTGCTCAGAACGATATAATTCATTATTCGGAGAAAGACTTTCCGCTCGATGTTATACAGGCTGTTTATAAAGGTTTGTTCTTAGAAGGTATAAAAGATGTATAAAATTTTTTATGACGATAGTGGTAATATATGGGAATATACAAAAGTAATGTCCCATGAGAACAATCAATTAAATTCTGCTATTGTTCCTGATGATCTATCGAGTATATTTGATGATATAACCATAGGAAAATACAGTGTTAAAAAATTTAAAGTTGATATAGATAGTAAAGAGTTTTTATTAATTGATTTATATCCGTCTGTAAAAGACGAAGATGTATTTTTAAATAAATTAGTAGAAATAAATTATAATCAAAATAATACAGATTTAGCCATTACTATTAAAACTATTAACTCTAAGCCACATATTCTAATTGAGGGCAAACATGATCAAGATAGAAAGTTTGATATAATGATGACAAGAAAAAAGAATATTAATTTTTTATATCAAAACTTTGAGTGTGAAACAAATAAGTCAAATGTATTTGAAGTTGATCAAATAGATTATAGAGATATTTTTAGTGGAAATTTTTCACTGTATTATAAGAAAATCTATTCTAGCGCAGGATACACAATATTATGAAGATAGAAGATATTGATATTATTTTTATTAGTTATGACGAACCTAATGCCGAAGAAAATTGGGCAAAGTTGAAAAATATGGTTCCTTGGGCAAAACGTATTCACGGAGTAAAAGGTAGTGATAATGCACATAAAGAAGCCGCAAGACAAGCCGAAACAGATTGGTTTGTTAGTGTTGATGGTGATAATGAAATAGATCCTGTATTTCTTAAAATAGAAATTAATGAAATACCGGAAATTACTTGTTATAGTTGGTGCGGAAAAAATAATATTAATGGATTAATTTACGGCAACGGTGGATTAAAAGTTTGGAATACAAATTTTGTAAAACATATGAAAACACATGAAGCCGCTGTAGACGATAGAGCACAAGTTGACTTTTGTTGGGAAAAAGGATATCAAAATTTTCCTGAATCGTTTAGTACTACTGTGATTAACAAAACGCCACAACAAGCATGGAGAGCAGGTTTTCGAGAGGGTGTTAAAATGCTAACAGTGCGCGGTGTTTTACCACCAATTGATAAAATAAGACAAGATGTATACTGGCATAACTTACACAGATTAAGGATATGGTGTTCAGTTGGAAGTCATGTGGAAAACGGAGTTTTTTCTATTCTTGGTGCTAGAATGGGAGCATTGATGTCGTACAGCGATTGGAATTATATTAATGTGCGAGATTTTAGCGAACTAGATAAAATTTACAACAAAGAAGTTAAAGGTATGGAAAGCCACGATGTTGTTTTTAAAATCAAAAAGTTAGGAAATGAATTGAGAGAAAAACTTGGTTTTCATTGGGCATATTTTGACGAAGAACAAAGTCTTCATATGGTTGATTTATATCAAGAGGCAATTGACTTAGGAAAATCTTATTATAACAAGGATCAGATATGGACAAGTGGTTCTTAGTATACGACGATCCTTTTGCTGATAAAAACTTTTCAAAAGCAAAAGAAAAGTTGCCAACTTTAAAAAAGATTGTATCTGGTAAAGGAATACATGACAGTCATAAACATTGTGCTGAACAAAGTTTAACTAATAGATTTATTGTTCTTGATGCTGATTGTGAATTGTTAGAAAACTTTTCTTATACAACTTTTTTAAATGAACTAACAGACGAATCAAAAGTTTTTGTTTTTAGAGCAGTAAACCCTATAAATGATTTAGTATACGGACATGGCGGAATTAAAGTGTTTGATCGTAGATTGTTTAAAAATAATAATGCTGTCGACATGACCACTGCTTTTGATATTGTTCCTGTAAATTATGTTACAAATATACACAGATTTAACAGTACTCCTTTTCATACTTGGCGTACTGCTTTTAGAGAATGTACTAAATTATCAAGCGGAACAGTTAAACTGAGAAATACAAAAGACGACGAATATAGATTAACCGTTTGGTGTGAAAAATTTAATAATGTTGAAAATGCTGAATATGCTAAACTAGGGGCAATCGCTGGTAGAGAATACGGATTTAAGAATAAAGATCTACAACAGATAAACAACTTTAGTTGGCTAAAAGAAAAGTTTGAGGAAACTAAAAATGTTTTGGAAACCTGATCCAAATAAAAAATATAAGAAAATATGTTCCAAAATTGGAAAGGGTTTCTGTACGGCTAAATGGAACCATGTAAGTATACATTTACATACAGGTGACAATCATAGTTGCTATCATCCAAGCATGCACAAAGTTAGTTTAGAAGAACTAAAAGAAAATCCTAGCGCATTACATAACAGCAAATACAAAAAAGAACAACGTAAAATGATGTTAAATGATGAGAGACCGCCTGAATGTAGTTATTGCTGGGCACTAGAAGATTCAGGTTCGTTAAGTGATAGGCATTTTCGTAGTGCTGAGTTTGAGGAAATAGAAAAAGGCACAATAGATAAAATTAAATCAATGCCATGGGATGCCGACGTAGCGCCAAAGTATCTCGAAGTCAATTTTGGTAATGAATGCCAAATGAAATGTAGTTATTGTACTCCTAGTATTAGCAGTGCCTGGGAAAACGAATTTAATAAATTTGGAGATTATCCATTATTACAAGAGCGTAATAAAAGACAATATCATGCTAATAATAAAAATCGTGAACAATGGATTTATAAAGAAAAAGATAATCCTTATATTGAAGCATTTTGGAAATGGTTTCCAGAGATATATCCTCAACTACACACTTTACGTGTAACAGGCGGTGAACCATTATTAAGCAGTAATGTATTCAAAGTAATGGATTATATGGAAAAGAATCCTAATCCAAAATTAGAATTTAGCGTAAACACCAATATGTGTGTCCCTCAAAGAAATCTTAATAAGTTTATAAACAAAGTTACTGTATTAACACAGCATAAAAAAATAGATAGAGTACAACTGTTTACTAGTATTGATACCTGGGGAGAACAAGCAGAATATATAAGAAATGGAATGGATTTGGATTTATGGGAAAAGAACGTTGATACGTTCATGAATGCTGTTCCTAACGCACAATGCGGACTCATGATCACCGTAAATTTCATGTCTGTGCACCGTTTTAAGGGTCTACTAGCGCGGATATTAGAGTGGAAGCGTAAGTATAACACCTTAACGCATAATCGCTTTACAATAGACACTCCTTACTTGCTAGAGCCCGAACATTTAAGTTTACAAATTTTGGATGATGAACATTTGGATGTTATGTACGATTGTTTAGATTTTATGAAGGAAAATACCAAAAATTGGAACTTTAATTACTTTAGTGATACTGATGTAACTAAATGGGAACGTGTTATAAAATGGGTTGAAAGTAATCGATTTACAGGAGATCGTTTATTAGAAAATAGGGTCGATTTTTGGAAGTTTGTTGATGAGCATGATAAAAGACGAGGAACGAATTTTTTAAAAACGTTCCCCGAGTTGACAGAATTTTACAATAAATGTATTAGCCACTCAATTCCTTTGCCAGCGGAAAAATCTTAGAAATAACTTCAGCACAAGCATGGGCAATTTCCATGTGTTCTTTTTGTGTTCCGTTTGCTCCACGTAATTCAATATAGTGAATCCAACTGCGTAAAGTACCGTTCATGTACAACCGTGTCTTAGTACAACCTTCTGGTAGTACAGCACGAGCTTGTTCTTTAGCAATACCATTTTCTATAGCCCATTCATATGCTTCTTTAGCGGCATCAATCACTTTTTGTTGCTGTGATTCCCAATCGTTGATTAGATTCATATCTTGTTGTGTAATACCTAGTTCAATTGAATTTTGTCTATTTTTGGTATCTTGTAGTCTTGCTTCACGCAAAACAAACTGGTTGCCGAACTCTGCTGGATCAGCATAGCGTTGGCTGAACTCTTGGAAGCTGAAACTACGATGTCGCACAATTTGATGTGCTATATCACGTGTAGTATTAATTTCTAAACAAGCACTAACCATTTCTAATGGAGACCAGTGTGCGTGTTTAATCAAGTACTTAATTAGTTTTTCGCTTGTTTCTTTATTCATTTGGTTGCTTGGATTAGAAACCCTAGCACAAAAAGCAATAAGTTCTTGACAATCATCAAGTCCCTCTTCTGGTGCTGTTGAATACGAAATTAATTTTACTTGTGTCATTCGTCCCTCATTATATTTTTTGTTTGATCTTCTATATCTTTTTTTAATTTCTGTACGTCGATGTTGAAATTGATTGATTTTACTTCGGTTGATATTTCTTTTAAGGCTGACGTTAACTTAGCAATTACCTCTTGTTCACTAGAAAACGGTAGTTGCTCAGTTATGTCAACCTCCCATATACGACCATCACCGAACTTAATTTCAACACCGTGAATATACCTTAACGGCATACTATTCATATAAATGTGTTCGAAAACTTCCGGCCAGTGTTTAATAAAATCTTCTGGCGGGCGGTAAGGTTTTCTTTTAGACACTTACATCAACTTCTGATTTTTTAGCAGTCTTTTTCTTTGTTGGTACAAGTTCTTCTGCTTGACGTCTTAACTGAGCCGCTTCTTTGCTCAATCTATCTGCTTGAGAGCGATATGATCTTGCTAGATCTTCGTCAGTCAAAGGTTGATTTAGGTCTTGCTTCACTTCAGTTGGTGCTGGTTCAGCAGTAGCAGTTGGCATTTCTTTAGCAGTAGCAACAGTTTCTTCTGTTTCAGTAACTGCTAATTGATCAACTGTAATTCCTTTCTGTTCAGCAATCATTTGATTTAGTTCAGACAATACAACAGTATCTGAATTAGTAGGAGTCATAATAACTTCAGTTGTTCCTACTTTTTTCAATCTACCGTCGGTATGTAGTGCCATAAGCATTTGTCTACCGTCTGGAAAATAGCGTCTTGAAAGTACATCAGCAAGTTCATTTGCTGTTTGTGCTTGGTTGCTTTCAACAACTTTCATAATTTCGTCGTGTTGCGCATCAGTTAAACGAGCAACATCAACAACAAGAGCGTTATCTGATTCTCCAGGTAGCGTACGATATGCGACTAGTACTTTCGCATTGTTGTTTTTCATTTTACCTGTATGTTTTAAAGCCATAACTTTCTCCTTATTGCGCAGGTTGTTGCGCAGGTTGTTCTGTTTTTGGTTCTGTTTGCGCAGGTTGTTGCGCATTTTCACCCTCTGGTTGCTTAGGTGTAACTGATTCTAAGAAAGAATTCAATTTATTAAACACCTTACCTACTGCTTCTAGTTCGTTTGCTCTAAAAGCACCGCGAGTTGATGCTACATCAATAATAGTTTTAATAGCATTCAAGTCGTTAATTGTAAGTTCGGCAGGAGCTGGTGCTTCAGCAGTTTGTCCGGACTCTACATTTTTAGTTTCTTCTGTCATTTTTATCTCCTTGTATATGGACAGGCTAACGTAAAATACGTTAACTCTTTTTCATCTTCAAAACCAACAGCGGTTCTAGTGCCTGTTGATTCTTCTTTATGAATTAAACAATATCTTCCTTTAAGTTTATATTCGATCCAATCTTCGAGTGAGTTATCCCACAACCATTCATTAGATCCAAGTGTAAACATATGAAAATGAGGTGGCGCCCATTTTAGTTTACGCTTTTTCAAAATACTTAATGGTGAAATGTCTAACATAGTGTTGTATTTAAATAATAGCAGTTTATAATCCGTTAATCCTGGATCATGCGTTGTCGTAATGCTCTTGTATATCCAAACTTTTTAACATCACCGCTGAACAAGTATAGTTCAAATGCGGCCCTTTCGGAAAAAACTGTAATATCCTTTTTGGTTATGTAATATGGTGATTCGATAAATTTATCTAACCAAATTAAAATTTGTGGGGTTATAGTAAACTTTCCTGGAAATTTCACTTGGTATGATTTTAGTTTAGCATCATTAGTAACAAAGTCAAGTCCTTTTTCGGTTAATCTTAATCCACCCGAATCTTTAGCCCTGATATTATACCACCATTCTGTAATTTTTTCTTTTATCAATGATTCTGTTGGAGTTATATCTGCGGCTTGTAAAAATTTTGCTGTGTAATCATCTTTACTGATCATCACCTTTTAGTACTTCACCTTTTGTTAATTTTACAACTTCGAAACTTTCTGTTTTAAACATTCTATTCAATTTTCTAGCCAAATTATGCGCATGACCTGGATTTGAAAAACTTACTTTCTTATACTTTGGTCCAGGGTAGCTTGTAACAAGACTGCCGCTCTTTAAATTGAAAGGAGAACCGTCGTAAAACACCGCCCAGATTGCTTCTGCTTCTAGAATCTGTTCTACTTTATATGTGTCTTTGTTAGCAAACTCTAACAAGACTTTTGGCTTTGGTCTACTCATATACGTAATCCTTTTAATTAACTACGCATATATTTATCTTATTAAAACTCCCCGCCGTCCATCTTGACATCAATAGATTGTTCTGCTACTGATAGATTGTTTATTTTAGTGCTTATTTCGCTTATAGTTTGTGATAATTTAGAAGAAATTAGAGCCAAATCGTATGCTAGTTCTTTTCCTTCTTGAAGTGTGATTTTAATTTCTTTTTGATTGGCTTTTTCAGCAGTTCTAATACGTTGTACTAGTTTTTCAATGCTAGGAACTCTATCTGGTAAGTTACTCATTTTGAAACCTTTGAAAGCATAGATCTCATTTCCATTTCAGTTTTAAATGGACCTTTGAAATCATATCTTTGTAATGTAATAAGTTTAGGGCAAAAACTTTTAACCCAACCTTTATCAAAACGAATAGTATAGTAACCAGCACAATATAAACTTTTTGAATCTTTGCTTTTTGTAAACAAAGGTAATTTCTTTTTTATATCGTACATACTATTATGTGGTTTAGTACTTGTAGGAAAACTATGTACTTCATTAGGCAAAGCATTGTCTGCTTCTTTTTTAATTTTTACAACAAAAAAGTCTTTACCGAATTGTTGTAATACACTTTTCCTATTTGGAAAAAATTGAACACCGTTTTCGTTACTTAATACGAATCGTGTTTCATCTTTGCGTAGAGTAGCAAATTTTTCACCATCTTGTTCAACAATCCAAAATTTATTTTCAATAATTGGCTTGGCAGTTAAAATTGTCATTGTGGGTACCTCGCATTTAATGGTTCAGCATAACTTTGTGCTTGATCAGCAATTTTTTGAAGATCAAAAAGATTACAAAACTTCATAAGTCTAATACCTACTTGACTAATGTTTTTATTTTCTTCAATAGTTTCTGAAATAGTAGTTGCCATAATTTGTTTAATTTCGTCAGGCTGTGCTGTAAGATCGATTAATTCTTTGTTACGTTCGTAATCTTCTAGTACACGATGTTCTTTACCGTTATGATCAGTCCAGCGTTGTAGCATAAGATTATTCCAGTTAAAGCCTTTACTGTTACGATCTTCAAATGCTTCTAACAGTCCGACTTTGTTTTTTGATCCCTTCGTTCTAACTCCCGGATAAGCTGAGAAAACGTTGTCACTTGTGTCTCCTCGCATACACTTTTGGAAGAGTAGCCATTCTGGGTCTGGCGCTTTTTTAGGCTCTCCTGTTTTTTTGTCTTTGACTGGTTGTCCTTTCGCATCAAAATATCCTTCATGTGTGATAGTAGTTTCGCTTACACCGTTATACTGTTTCACGTTAGGTGCTATTAATTGTTCAAAGTCACTGTCTGTACTAATAACAACGTGATTATCATTAGGATGACTTTGAATCCATCCAGCAATTAGATCGTCTGCTTCTAATTGTGAATTCTGTAAAACACTACAGTTTGTTTTTTCATTTACAAAGTCTTTGAATGTATCGAAAGATTCCCAAAATAGTTTATCTTCTTCTTGTTCTCGTTCAGTAAGTGCGGCACGTGCTACAGCTCTATTAGCCTTGTAAGGCTCATAATGATCTTTACGCCAACTGCGTCCTTCTAGACAAAACACAACATGATCGCCATTAAAGTCTTTCCATGCTTTTCTAATACTATTAAGTGTAATATGGAATGCCATGCCAATCTTAATATCAGCATCGCCTCTAACTACATGCCTAGCACGAAAAAATGTATTTGCTGTGTCTACTAGAATATATGTGCTCATGATACTTCTGACTTACCCTTATCAATTTTTGTTACGTTAATAAACCCTGCGTCAGCTTTTGTATCTTGTCCTTGTTCTTCTAAAATATTACGAGCAAGATCTTTAAACCAACGATCGACGATTTCTTCTTCTGGATCACCGTCATATCCATAACCTTCTTGTCTTAATTTTAACACAAAATACTCGTTCCAGTCAAGCTCAAAGAATCCATTTTTAATATTTTCTGGATTTACTTGTGTATCAAGTACAGCAACCCATGGTTCTTTCTTTTTAGTTGCCACTTTCTTTTGCTTCTCTAACAGTTCGCGATGTTCATCTTGCGGAGACTTATTACCTTTTTTAGTCTCTTCTTTTTTAAACATTTTTTTAATAAAATCCATAACTTATCCTTATGTTCCGATAGCATTACCAAACAGGTATACGTGTACCCTTGCGGCTACGTTGTATCCACGTTCGAATGCCATCTTAGCAACAGCACCTGCTGTCTCTGTTTGTTCTTCTTCTCTAGCACCAACAGGCATTACCCAAACAGGATAATCAACCCCTTGTGCTTTAAATTGTGAGATAACATCTTCCATCTCATCCCATTGAGCTTGTTCACTTCCTACAACAAATTTAAGTTGTCCTCTATCAGACAACCAAAAATATTCTTCTACTGTTTCGGGCTTGATTGCTTTCTTTGCCTTTTCACCTGCTACACTCCATAGTTTAGGCGATACACTAAAGAACAATTCAATTTCATCATCTGCTTCTTTATTCCAATAGTCTTTAAATTCTTGTGTTAGTGCTTGTGTTCCATTAGTTTCAAATGTAACACTGGCTGGCATATTATTCATACGTTTAAATTCACGCATAATACCAATGAATGCTTCTTGTCCATGCTTCATCAAAGGCTCACCACCTGTTACACAGAAGTGCTGTCTTTGTCCTGTCACAGGATGTAAAAACAAACCTTCTGGATTTGAATCTGTTTTAATAGTATCAATAATTTGATGTGCTAGTTCGACAGCAGTCTTTTGACCCATCAAATGTTTAAACTTCTTACTCCATGTGTAAGAACTATCGCAACCTTTCTCCCAAACAGGTAAGTCTTCAACACGACTTACTTGACTTGTATCATAATCTTCAAATGGTAATTCATAAGTATCTGGATTTGTAGGATCAATCTGTCCAAAACCATTACACTGTAGATTACACAAAAAGAAACGTATCCAAGCAGTAGGTACACCTGTATAATGTCCTTCACCTTGAATACTGTGAAAGATTTCGCTGAAGTAGTATTTCTTATCAGTTGCTATTGTCATTATATATATTATACCTTTCTTATTTGTTTTTGTCAAGTTCTTTTTTGGCTATTGACCAAGATCCATTTCCAAGATCTTCCCAAATTAAGTCATCACCAATATCCCATCCTACTTGTGCTAGAGCATCGGGTGGAAGTTCTATAAAAAGTTCTTTTGTTTTATTATTTTCTTGAACTTGTATAGTCCAACTATTTTCGCCAGTCTTTTTTGGATAATCTGTCATTTTACCAAATCCCTAATGTTCTTCCGTTGCCTATAATAATAAAAAGGCAAGTAATAATGTGTAGTAGAATCCACACAGAGCGTATAATCGCAACATTATCTGCTTTTCTGTCATCGTCGTATGCTTTACTTCCTATGGCTTTACACCAATATTTCCACATTCTATATCCTTTAATCTTTCTTGAATTCTAGCAAACACAATTTGATTTCCTTCTTCTGTGTAGTGGTTAATGCTACCTTTATAATAAGGCCACATACTTGATAAGTCAAGGCGATATTTTTCTTTAGCATATGGCAATGCCATATCAAAATGATCAATATGTAATGTAGAAACATATCTTGTTAAATTATTAATTTCTTTTCTAATTAAATTATAAACGTCTTGATAGTAATCTGGATCAAAATGATATTTAAAGTAACCTTTAGCTGATCTTATTGCCGGGTCTAATGTGAATGTCTTTGCTTCTACATCGGACATCAATAAATCGCAATCTTTGTGTAATTCTGTATTATGAATGCTATTACGAGTATGTACTCTGTACGGACTAGTATGTGCTACAACAACAAAATCGTATTGACCTATATTAGAAACGCTTTTTAATTGTTTAAAAATTTTATATTCGCTAACACCTGCTTGTGCTAAATTGGTTACTTTATAGTGTTCGCGAGCTAACAACGGCCAGCCAATACTGCTGTCGTTAGGATATGGTGTAGCAAAACTATCTCCAACAATTAACAGTCGTTCTTTAGCCATTCTAAATAATCCTCGGCAATTAAACTGTGATATGTATGGTTATAGTGTTCATTATCATTTGTATAGTATTTTGTATGATCAATCATCTTCTTTTTAAAATAAGACTCAACAGTCATAGGTGCTACTACTGTTGTTTTTAATTTTCCATAAAATTCAAAAGATTCAGGAAACTTCATCCTATCAGTCATATTAAAAAAGAATAAAGAACAAGCTCTATCAGCACACATTCTATCCATTGTATATATGTCTTTAAAAAAGTCTCTTTGTTCTAAGTGTGTGTTTAAATCAAAGAATAATTTTACTTTCATAAAATTATCTTTTCTTATATCTGGATCAACTAGAGCATTATCTTTATCAAATCCTACACTAGGAATATTTTGAAAATCTCCTTGATGTGGCTTATTATAAAGCTGAAACCGATCTCCGTTGAATAATTGATCTTGATAGATGTCAACAAGTCCATTGTGTTTTTCTTGAACTTTGGTTGTAAAATGATCAACTGGCAAAACTTCCGGTGACAACATTTTATTTCCGGCTAGCATAAATCTATTCCATGATGAAAGCAAAACAAAGACTTCGTCTACATCTGGATAACGATCAAACATGCTTTTTAACCAGTCCGGATATACTCTATTACACGAACCAGGAACAGCATATATAGCAGTTTTTTTATTATGGGCTAAGCCATACAATTCGGCATAATTGTTGTCATTCCAAATAGAATAACTTCCAGGACCAACTTTGCCTAGAACTGAATCATACCCGCATGTATGACTATCACCTAAAAAAACCGTAGTTGCCATATTAGAAATATTTCTCTAATACTTCAATTTGATCGTGATATTCAGCAATGATGTTTAGTTCTTTTTCAATTGCTTCTAGTATATCAGGATGTTCGCCTACACCTGAGGCATTCTTAAGATACACTTCAACATTCATTGCGTGTTTGGCAATGTGTCCTTTTGCGTGTTGTTTAATTGCTTCAATCATGTTTTCACGATTGTATTCTCTACCTAGTGCCATTACTATCTCCTTTTCTATAGTTGCCTTTTTCTGGTATTACATGACGTACCCCGCCACGTGGATCTTCCATGTCACCTTTACGTCTTGGTATAAGATGTACATGCGGCCACATAACAGTTTGGCCTGCTTCTTCCCCTACATTTTGTCCAATGTTATAAGAATCACAAATACCTTTTTGTACCCAATCGTAGCCCCAGGCATACGCGGCTTTATAACATTTAGCAAGACTGTCCCAGTCCTCAATTTTAGGAACGAATAATAAATGTCCTTCTGTTACAGGAAATCCGTCTTTGAATACTACAAAGTCTCTAGTATCAATTACTACTTCTTTCCAAGGAACATCTTTAAAATCCATTAGCGTGATCTCCTAAAAGGTCTAATTGTAGGATCATCTGGTAAGTCACTTGCTTTAACTGTAAACTCGTAACCTGCCATTCTTCCAACATAGTGTTTGTGTTTTGCTTCATAAATGAAATGTACTTTCACTGTATTCATACTTACGTCTAACGACTTTTCAAGGTTAACGTTTATGATATATCCGTTAGTTTCTTTGTCATTGTCTGTACAGTGTACGGTAACCATTTGATCAATCATATTATTAGACATGTAATTCTTCCTTTATATAACGTTTAAGTTCGTGGTCGCCTACGTTCTCAGGTATTTCATTTTTATAAAAAAGTCTATAACTGTCAGAACCGTACTTACCAATACCGTATAGTTGTGTAGCATCTTTACCATCCCAATCTTTAAACTGTTCGCTCATTCGATATAGTCTTTCTGCTCGAACGTGTCGCATACCGAGAGGAGCAATTACTTCTTCAATCTCTGAACGTGTTGCGTGTAGTAAACTTGAGTGTGTAGGCCACTTAGCAAAGAACTTAGGTAGCACTGCTTTAACTTGTTTACGATTAGTTAAGTTAAGGCAAATAACACCAACCATATGTTGCCATACGTTGTCTACTTGTTGTTGTACCATTAAATCATCACGCATCGTCTTTAGCCTTTATGTGTTGGTAATCTAAATACTGTGAACACCATTCGTAAAACTGTCTATCGGTATCTGGCCAACATTCAGCAAACGCCGGATCATTTTTTCTCATTTGTCTGTATTCAGCTCTTACTTCTTGTTCAGTTATCATAAATTTTGTTCTATAATTTCATGAAATTTTTCATCAATATTTGTAAAATGACTCATACTATGTATTGAATTATTCTTTTTACAAATAAGATATTTGTGAAAATTCCATTTCGGTTTTTGTCCAGTAGCATTAAAAAGTTCTTTAAATTCCTGTGTAGCGTTCTCTCCTTTTACATCTGCCTTAGGCAAAATAGGAAATGTAACACCAAAGTTACTAGAACAAAATTGTTTAATTTGATCGTCTGTTCCTGGTTCTTGCGCACCAAACTGATTTGAAGGTTGTGCTATAACAACTAATCCTAAATCTTTATATTTTTCGTATAGCTCTTGTAATTGTTTATACTGTTTTGTAAAACCACATTCACTTGCTGTATTCACAACTAAAGCAACATTATAATCATAATCAGAAAAAAGAGTTCCATTATAATCTACAACCGTAGTTGGTTGATCTGTTTCTTTTTTAAATTCTTCTAAACTCATATTAATATTCTCCTACGGTTTCCCAAGGATAAACCAACCATACATCCTCTTCTGCCTTGTTTACTTCATCACAAGAGTATGACACACCGTCAAACTCACTGCTTAGGTTTTCCGTTAGTACTGCGAACCGAACATTATTACCCCATACTTTATCCCATTTAGGATCATTGGGCAAACAACTTGCTTGCCAATCTTGTTTGATCCAGTTAAACGTAGAACCAGTATCGTTGATATCGTCTATAATAAGAATTTTTTTAGCAGTAGGGCCGCCAGTTGCGATCTTACCGTCATCATAACCAAAAGCATCTTCACTCATCCAGGCATTGCTTTCTAAATGGCTTGTGTCATCACGTAGTGCTACCTTAAGTGCTTCACAACGAATGCCAGTCATATTTGAAATAATAGTAGCAGGAACATTGCCGCCACGTGTAATGCCTACAATGTAATCAGGACGCCAATTGTCCTTGTACATTTGATTTACTATGCTGACGCACATACGTTCTACATCTTGCCAACTATAAAATTTTTTATTAATCATTTAGTAATGCTCCAGAGTAAATTAGTTTACCTTCCTGTTCTGCAGGATCTTCATCGTCTAATGAAAATGTTACATCTGTTACGTTTGCCCAAGTAAATGAACGCCACCCTTCTGCGTTTACATCATAAACAGCAAGTACCTTGTCGTTCTTTTTCTTTTGTTCGTCCTCAGGCTTAGACTTTGGACGTTTATTTTCTGGAATAATATCTTGATTGAGAGTACAAGTCATTACTCGTTTATCTCCGTCCTTTTTGTTAAAAGTAACAACAACCTGTTGTTCACGTAATAGTGTTGTAAGCCATTCACGACCTTCAGGTGTATCGATTTTACTCTTTTCCATCATACTTTTCCTTTAAATATTTTTCGTTGTTTACCCATTTGCCATCTTGAACAAAACCCCATTCTCTCATTTTAGGTCCTGGAATAAAAAGTGTCCAAGGTGTAACGCCTGGTTCTAGTTCTATTCTATGTAGGCTACGTGGTGTATTAAAACGGAAATGTCCTGGACTTCTCCAGAAACGTCCTTTGGGTGTTGTTTCCCAGTAACCGCCTTTAAGAATAAATGTCAAGTAAGGCCATGGATGATCATGTAAATCATCTAGATCGCCTTTGTGAAATTTGTGTAGAAATATGTTAAATGGAAACCACTTCCTATCCTTAAGGAATAGATAGTAGCGTGTAAGATATGGTTCGTTTTCATATCGATCCATAATAATACGTTTACGACCAATTAAATCTAGCCATTCTAGAAAGTCAAAACCCGAAATCCATCTAAAAAATCTAAAACGGAAGGTCATCGTTTTCCTCACTATTTTCTTTATCTGCTTTTACCATATTATAAACGTATTGGAATTGTTCCCATAATGCTTTACAGGTTGGATTAGTTTCAACTAATTCTTCATCAACATAACTGCCTTGTGATCCAGCAGTTGCCCAAGACGGTGTAATACCATCAACGGTATATGATGAAAAGGGTGCGGACGTATCATCCAAACTATCTAATGTTACCGTAAATGTACCATTTTCGTCCGGTGGTGAGTAGGTATAAGAGTCTACTCCAGTATCATATTCTATTTTGATTTCTTTAATATCGTTTTCTTTATCATCACCCATAATTACCTCGGTGCAAACTCTTGTTGCAACTTAATATTATCCATAAACTCTTTCTTAGTTCCTGCATCTTCCTTGAAAGAACCTTTTAGCACGGTTGTTTGTGTTAAACTTGAATGTGCCATAATACCACGATTTTCGCAACAACCATGTGTTGCTTGAATGTAAACACCTAGGTGTTTTGCATCTGTTGCTTTTTCAATTTCACGTGCAATATCATTAGCAAGTTCTTCTTGTAGTGTACCACGTCTAGCACACCATTGTGCGATACGTGTGTATTTGCTAAGACCGATAACCTTACCATTAGGAATAACACCAATATATGCTACACCTGTTACTGGTTGATGATGATGTGAACAAACACTCTTAAGTTCACTGCGTACTACTAACATACCTGTATATGCATCTTCTCCATCATTAGGAAAAGCAGTTGCATTAGGAATAGTATCGTAACGTCCTGCCATTAGTTCGTTGTAATACATTTTTGCAAGACGTCTTGCTGTACCTTGTGAATTAGGATCTGTAAAACGATCAATAATTAGTGTATCTAATACTTTTTCAAAGGCTTCTGTTGCTTCTTCAATTAGTTGTTCTTTTTCGCCTTCCTTAATAAAGTCACTAATATTATCGCCTGCCCAGTAGCGTTTATTTGCTTCTTGCAAACGTTTTGTAATTTCTCTTGTTTTTTCCATTTGTTTCTCCGAGTTTAAGACGTGGATGTCTCTTTATTATATGATTGTAACATCTTTTGCAAGTTGTTGCAACTAAAATATTCATTTGTTAGGAAATTGGTTAATAAATCAATCTTAGGAAGGTGTTTTTTATAATCACTCATTACCCAATGTATTTTTTCTATCAATTGATCTTTGTTTTTTTTGTAACTATCCCAGTCTTGTGTCCACTCACTTGGATATTTAAAATAGTCATCGTACATTTCTGTGTAACTTAATCTATCTGGAATTAATGGGAATGTATCTACTACTGCACCTTCGTATGCACTAATACCTAACGTTTCTTGTAAATTAGCACTAAACACCATTTTTGCTTCGCCAAGCAAATTATGATATTCTACTTTGCTTAATCTTTGATCTTGACAAACAACAAACTCATAATCATCTTGTAAAGTTTCTTTTAAATCTCTAAAAATGTCCGGCTGTTTTTCAGGAGCAACCCTATGTGGGAAAAGAATTAAGTTCTTTTTCTTCATTCCTTTAAATGGTGCAAGGCCATCTTTAGTATATTCCATTGGCCAACCTGAACGTACAATTTTATTATCCTTAATGTAAGTTTCGGTTGCTAACGTCATATCAATACCTAGTAGTGTTTCACAAAACATTTTAATATGAAAATCACTAGCAAAATAATTATGATCTAATGCTTGAAAGAAACTTTTTTCTGCATTTCTTACCCAAGGCGTATCACCAATAAGTCTACCTAAAAAGTCTGCAGGATCATAACTGCCGGCATGCCATAACCCGTGCATTATAACTTTAATGCCTAAAAGTTCTGCCATGTACTTCACATTAATAATACCAGGATGCCACGCATCTGTGAAGATAATATGATCACCTGATTTGACTTTTCCGTTTGTAAATGCTCTAGAAAGTTTTTCTATCTGCGTACATTTATATATGTTAGTTCCGCCAAAATTTAAAAATGCTCCAGGAGTTGTAGCATCTGGAATATCATCACTACCATCCATAACTTCTACTTCTGCATAACCGTTAAAGATGCTTCCTATTTTTTTTAATTGCTTAGGTAGATGAATCTTCCATTCTGATGTATATCTAGTTTCAACTGCTTCTAGATCTACCAACCATATTTTCATGCTACAACTCCTTTCACTAGATCAATTCTTTCTTGATCTTTTTCTAAAGTTTTTTTGTTTCTTACTGCGTTCACGGCAGTAAGTTTTCCAAATACCACTTTCGTTATTGTAAAGATCTTTTTCATCAAACCGATGACCGTCAAAACGACACCAGTCTTTGAAATTTTCAAGATCCTTAAAAATCTTAACGATGTGTGGATTTTCTGCAAAGTAAGACACTTCAATTCTCCTCTAGCCTTTTGCATATTCGATATGGGCACCATTTTCACCATCTTCGCTGATATCGATGTGAACTTCTCTGCCCGGGTGTTTTTCGCTGATTTTTTCATATAAATCATCAGCCATCATTTCGCAACTTTTATAGTCTAACTCTAATGTCTTTTCGTCATAAAGCCTCTCTAGCCAACGTTTAAATTGAATGAACTCGATATCTCTGTCATTGTGTACTACCGTGATACCGACCTTAAAATGGAAGATGTGTCTGTGTGGATAACCTAAAAAAGAAACATCATCCCAATCACCTGTTGCAAGTGCTGGATCTTCCAGTGCCGCAGGATACTTATGGATACCTTCCTTGCGGAACGTAACCCAAATCATTCTCTTTGCAGTTCTCATAATTTTTTCATGTCTTTCAGTTTCAGAGTATGCCTTTTGCATTTGTTCTGTAATACTCATATTATAGTGCCTTTCTGTGCTGTTGTCAAGTTAATCCTTAGGTTCGTCATTGCCATATTTGCTCCAATCTGTAAACTTATCACGTTCTAGTAAGCCGTGTACAGGTTGAATCCAAACACCGGGATTGGAATGATCAAAATCAGCATCATCGATTTTGATACAAGCATTATAGTTTAATTGATTTACATAAGGAAGTTTTACTGATAACATACTAATAAACTTGTGTTTTTCGTTAAAACCCATTTCTAGTACCCATTCGTGATACTTAACATCATAGTCTAAGGTTACCCAATAATTTTTATCAAGCAAACCGTGTACTAGATCTTCCCAATCTTCTTTTGGAACAAAACTATGATTAGCACCAAGATAGATGTGATCAACATGATTCTTTTTTGCCTTTTCAAGAACTTCTTCTAGTGGACGACAGCCTACAACAAATAGTGTGTCCATATCGTATGCTGGTGTTTTTTCAACTTCGTACCCTGTAAAGTACATTACATCATCTTTTACACCATCTGCATAATCACGCTTCATTTTTTAATTTCTCTATTTGATCTTTGATTGATAATTTTTCTTGCTTCATTTTGTTAAGAGTAGTATCATCGACATAGTTACTATAACCTCTTTCAATATTTTTGTCAAGTTCTCTATGACGTGATTCTAATACTTTGATTCTATGTTTGTTATTAACTGCATTCATACTATACCTCCAATTGTTGTAGTTTTTGTTCTTCTTCCTCTGTAAAGCATCCATCTTCATGAATGTCGTCTTGAGTAGAATTCTCTTCAACTTCAAATAAAGCATTAAATTGTGTACTAGCATTAATAGTCTTTTTACCAGTAGCACCTCTAGTTCCAATAATAGAAGTCCAAAAACGACTAAATTCTTCTATAATTGCTTCTGCTTCTCCTCTGTTCGATGTTGCAAATATTGCTTCCACAACATCTCTAAAAAATACCCTGTCAAATTGCTCTTGTACAAGCATTCTTGGAACAATTTGATTGTCGTACTGCCTGTTTGCTTCTTGTACTGCATTAATGTGACTCCATACATTATGACCCATTTGGATCGCATAAGAAAAACTATCCCAACTTGTTTTTCCTTCTTTACCTATCTTATTTAGGTCACCTGGAGCATAGATACAAATATCTTTTGCTTGTAGGTTTGCTGTGATAGGACTATCTAAGAAACTTTTATGTTTCCCTTCACGTACAAAAGCAGTACCAAAATGTGTTGTATCAGTTGCTAATGCTTTGTTGTCAATGCTAGGTACCATTCTGTATACCCATTTAGTTCTGTCTTTTGTTTCAAGTTCACAATAAATTTGACCATTTGCTGTTGCTAGGAACGGACTAGCACAATCAAATGTAATCGTAAAGTTTGGATTGTGATACTTGCGAACTGCTCGTTGAATGTCTGTAAGTAATGTTGCCCACTCTAGTTTTGAAGTACCTAAGAAGTGCATAAAGTCATGTAGGCCTTTTTCAAGTAATCCATCAAAACGTAGTGCTACCAATCTTTTAAGAACAAGATGAATATCACACATATTCTGACCACCCATCGACCAACCATTAAAGTGTGTATCCGGATATTTTTTAGGATCACAATAGTCCTTCATCTGCTGATACCAATCTTCAGCATCTGCATGGTTTTCACCTTGTAAAACATTTAGGAACTTACAAGCACCTGTACGATTCTTCATAAAGTAATCGTTGTTAATGCGTGTGGCATTTACAGCATCTTGATAGTTGTCAATACCTGTTGCTTTTCTGCCAGCAGGTGAACGTGCCACCCAAGCCGGAATATCAAGGATCATACCATAGTCCATATAAGCATCCATCCACGCAAGAACTTGCTCACGTTTCTTTTTTGCTTTAGGACAATTAGGATCTTTCCAATCACCTTCCCATACGCCTTTACCAATCTGGAATCCACCCGAGTCACCTAGTAACCAACTATTCTCACGATCACGTTCACGGATCATTAGTTCTTTGGGTGCGTCCTTGTTAATATCAAGTTCAGCGTGTCCTGCTGAATACAAACTCCAATGATAATTGAATAGTCCGTCTTTTCTATTAAACCAATTAAGACCTTCCATCTCGTTATTAGGAAAAGGAATACGATTTTTGTCTACATATTCTTCTCTACGTTGTTTGCCGATGAAAGTCGCATAGAAACCACTGATCGCCGGCAAGAATATAGCGTAGTCTTTCTGTTCTTTTGTTAGATCAGTGTTCAATACTGCTCTCCTTATTTGCTTTGTGCTGGTAAAATGTATTCGTATTGTGCAAGTCCACTATCAACAGCAATCTGCATAGCACCTTGATCTGAAATACGCATTACCTTATCACCATCTAAGTTTAAGATAGCCATTACTTGTGCAACAGGCCATGCCCATTCGTTTTTAAGTGATCCAGTTACATTAGTTGCGAATACAAATTCACCTGCGTGTGTACTTGCATCTCCAAACTTAAATTTAAGATCACTGCCGTCAGCAATTACCGTAAATACCGTTTCTTCTGCGTTAGCAGTTGCCTGCAATTTAAAACGTTGTACGTTAGCAATAGTTGGTGCAACTTCTACGTCCCACTGAGCACCTTTAAATTTAACGGTCTTAAGTTTTTCGTTGATAATATCAGCGTTCATAAAACGATAATCGTTTTTAAAATCGCCTGCTTTATTTTCGAAGTGAATACCTACAGGAATAGTTTGACCATTGCGATCAGCAGTAACAACAT